>CAJDTV010000050.1_pt1 | contig 20167 bp, 14 predicted proteins | sample 7389921 | NCBI WGS metagenome assembly CAJDTV01 (sample SAMEA7055654, study PRJEB34461) | soil metagenome | biome: terrestrial ecosystem; feature: Peninsula; material: soil | place: Antarctica | collected 2016 | reverse complement strand
GTGGTCATCAGGCCGCGCTTGATGCCCCACTTGTCGTGCAGCACCTTGGCCACGGGCGCCAGGCAGTTGGTGGTGCAGCTGGCGTTGCTGATGATGGCTTCGCCCTTGTAGGTTTTGTCATTGACGCCGTAGACGAACATCGGCGTGTCGTCCTTCGATGGCGCCGACAGGATGACCTTCTTGGCCCCGGCGTCGAGGTGCTTTTGCGCCGTTTCCTTGGTCAGGAACAGGCCCGTGGATTCGAGCACGATGTCGGCGCCGACTTCGTTCCACTTGAGGTTGGCGGGGTCGCGCTCCTGCGTCAGGCGGATCTTCTTGCCGTTGACGATCAGGGTGTGGCCCTCGACCGAGACCTTGGCGTCGAAGCGCCCGTGCACCGAGTCGTACTGCAGCATGTAGGCCAGGTAGTCAGGTTCGAGCAGGTCGTTGATGGCGACCACCTCGATGTCCGGAAAGTTCTGTACCGCAGCACGCAATACGTTGCGACCGATGCGGCCGAAGCCGTTGATACCCAGTTTGATAGCCATGTGAACAACTCCTGAAGTGAAATCTAATTGCGATCGCCCTGGGCTTATCGAACGGCTTTGACCCGATGAGCCGGGCCTGATCGGGCGGGGAACACCGCGCAATCGGCACCGCTGGGCCGCTGGTGTTGGCTCCGGGGAGACGCTGGCGAAACGGCACGCCGTGCGCGCGGCTTGCGGGCGAGTTCCATCCTAGCCTTTGGCCAATGCCGCCTGCACCGTCGCGGCCACATTCTCGGGCGTGAAGCCGAAATGCTTGAACAGGACGCCGGCCGGAGCCGACTCGCCGAAGGTGTCGATGCCGACCACCGCCGCCACGCCATACTTCCACCAACCGGCAGTGACGCCCATTTCAACCGCGATGCGCGGCACGCCCCCGCCCTTTTTATCGGACAACAGCACGCCCGCCTTATAGGCTGCAGTTTGACGGTCGAACGTGGTGCTCGACGGCATGGAGACGACGCGGACAGCTATTTTTTTAGTCGCGAGCAGCACCTGCGCCTGGAGCGCCAGCTGCACTTCGGAGCCGGTCGCGATGATCACGGCCTGGGCCCTTTTCTTCAACCCCGCGTCGGCCGGTTCGGCCACCACGTAGGCGCCGCGGCTGATATCGCCCAGGTCTTTTTTCGGCGCATAGGCGATGGTCTGGCGGCTCAGAAGCAGCGCGGTGGGGCGCTCTGCGTTTTGCAGCGCAACGGCCCATGCCACGGCGGTTTCGGCGGTGTCGCCGGGGCGCCAGACATCCAGGTTCGGGATGAGCCGCAGCGACGCCGCATGCTCGATCGGCTGGTGCGTCGGCCCGTCTTCTCCGAGGCCAATGGAATCGTGCGTGAAAACGTGAATCACGCGCTGCTTCATCAGCGCGGCCATCCGGATCGCATTGCGGCTGTAGTCGCTGAAGGTGAGGAAGGTGCCGCCGTAGGGAATGAACCCGCCGTGCAGCGCGACGCCGTTCATGATCGCCGCCATGCCGAACTCGCGCACGCCGTAGTTAATGTGGCGGCCCAGCAGGCCGTCCGGAAACTGCTCGTTGCCTTCGCTGCGCATCACGGCGCCGTGCTTGTCGAAGCGCAGCGGCGGTGTGCTGGCGGTGTTGGTGAGGTTGGAGCCGGTCAGGTCGGCGCTGCCGCCCAGCAGCTCGGGCAGTTGTGCCGTGAAGGCTTCCAGCGCGGACTGGCTGGCCTTGCGGCTGGCCACGCTTTCGCCCTTGGTGTGCGCGGCGACGATGGTGTCGAGCGCGAGCTGGTGGAAGTTCTTCGGCAGCTCGCCATTCATGCGGCGGGTGAACTCGACAGCGAGGTCCGGGAAGGCCCTCGCGTAGGCGGCGAACTGCCCGTTCCACGCGGCCTCGCGGTCGGCGCCGGCGACCTTGGCGTCCCAGGCGTCGTACACGGCTTGCGGCAACTCGAAGGGCGCATGCGCCCATTCGAGCGCGCTGCGAGTGAGGCCAATCTCGTCCGCGCCGAGCGGTTCGCCGTGCGCCTTGGCGGTGTTGGCGCGGTTTGGGCTGCCCTTGCCGATCTGCGTCTTGCAGATGATGAGGGTGGGCTGGTCGGCCTGCTTCTTCGCCTTCTCGATCGCCTTGGACACGTCCTTTTCGTCGTGGCCGTCGATCGGCCCGATCACGTGCCATCCATAGGCCTTGAAGCGCTCTTCGGTGTGGTCGATGAACCACGGCTTAACCGGACCGTCGATCGAGATGCCGTTGTCGTCGTACAACGCAATCAGCTTGCCCAGCTGCCAGGCGCCGGCCAGCGCGCAGGCTTCATGGCTGATGCCTTCCATCAGGCAACCGTCGCCCAGGAACGCGTAGGTGTGGTGGTCGACCACCGCGTGCTCCGTACGATTGAACTCGGCCGCCAGCAGCTTTTCGGCCAGCGCGAAGCCAACCGCGTTGGCAAGGCCCTGACCGAGCGGGCCGGTGGTGGTTTCCACGCCGGGCGTCACGCCCACTTCGGGGTGACCGGCGGTCTTGCTGTGCAACTGGCGGAAATGCTTGAGCTCGTCGATCGGCAAGCCATAACCTGTCAGATGCAGCACTGCGTACTGCAGCATCGAGGCGTGGCCGTTGGACAGTACGAAACGGTCGCGGTTGGCCCAACGCGGGTTCGCCGGGTTGTGCTGCAGGTGCCCGCCCCACAGCGCCACTGCCATGTCGGCCATGCCCATCGGCGCGCCGGGATGGCCCGAGTTGGCGAGTTGGACTGCGTCCATGGCCAACGCGCGGATTGCGTTGGCCATCAGGGCTGGGTTGGCCATGTCGAAGGCTTTCGAAGGAGTGTGATCGGAAACCGCAAGTTTAACGGGCGAGGCCTGGCGGCCTGCCTGCTAGAGTCGCCGCCCATGTCTGGCATACGACCCTCTACCGACTCCAACGAGCGCATTCGCGCCCTGATTCTCGCGGCCGGCCGTGGCGAGCGCATGCGACCGTTGACTGACACCACCCCCAAACCGCTGCTCGAAGTGCGCGGCAAGCCGCTGATGCAGTGGTCAATGGAAGCGCTGGCGTGCGGCGGCTTTCGGCAACTGGTGGTCAACACGGCCTGGCTCGGCGAGAAGATTTCGAGTCATTTTGGCCTCAACCCTTTATGGGACGGGCGCGGGGAGCTATCGATTTCATACTCGCCCGAGGGTCGCGACTTTGGCGGCGCACTGGAGACCGCGGGCGGCATCGTGCGCGCGCTGGCGCTGCTGGGCGAGATGTTCTGGGTCGTGGCGGGCGATGTCTTCGCGCCGGATTTCGAGTTCGCACAAGAGGCCGTCGAGCGTTTCACGGCCAGCGGCATGCTCGCGCACCTGTGGCTGGTGCCCAATCCGCCGCACCACCCCAACGGCGACTTCGGATTGAGCAAGGACGGACTCGCGACCCACCCAAGCGCGGGCTCGCACGAGCCGCGCTACACCTTCTCGACCATCGGGCTGTACCGTGCCGCGCTGTTCGCGCCGCCGTACTCCCACATCGCCAGCGGCAATGCGCACGGCATCCGTAAGCCGCTGGCCCCGATCCTGCGCGCGGCGATGGACGACCAGAAGGTGAGCGCAGAGATCTACCTCGGCGAATGGGCCGATGTGGGGACGCCGGAACGACTCGCGGCGCTGAACCTTCGCAAGGAAGGTTCAGCGCCGCGTTGAAGCGCAAAGCGCCAGGGGCTAACTGCGCCGCAGGGTCAGGGCACGTTGGCGCCGGTGACCTGGAAGGCCTTGCCGGGTAGCGCCAACGCGCCGCCGAACTGGAACTGGCCGGCCATGCCGCAGCCCGAGGGCGGTGCGCAGGTGCCGCTCCGGTTGGTGTGGTAGACCACCGGTCCATAGCGGTAGTTGGCGATCTGCTTGCCACTGTAGTCGGCCACCGTCAACAGATGCGACTCGGTGCCGTGGTTGTCGTTGTCTTCGGCCGAAACCGGATCGACCAGCCGCGAGTCGCGCAGGGTGCGCAGGATGCTGCCGCCGTTATTGTCGGGCGAGAAGTTGACCCAGTCGATCTTGCGTTCGCCGCGCGACACCACGATGACCCCCGTATTGATCGCATCGGTCCCCTGCTCCGGCTTGGTGGCATCCTGCTTCCAGTACGCGATGTGGGTCGGATTCTTGCCGACGGCGACGCTGCCCGTCTCGCGAATCGCGTCCGGCGACGCGTTGCCGCCGAAGGCATAGTCGCCCAGGCTGTAGAAGTGCAGCGTGCCATCCTCTGTGGCAATCCAGGCGCGGTTGACGCCGCCAGACACGTTGACCTTCACCGCCGTCGGGCGGTTCGCCAGCGCGACCGTCTTGATCACCGTCGGTACCTGCGAAGCCGCGGCCGAGAACGCGTACGGCCATTGGCTCGCCCCCTGTCCGACGGTGGCCGTCTTGTCGAAGTTCGACCGGCTGCCGAAGTACATGCTGCGGTAGTAGGCAAACAGCGGCTTCAGGTCGATGAAGCTCACCTTCCGCTCCGACTTGGAAGTGACCACCGCCACGCCGGCCTGGGCGAAGGAGTCGGTGTTCACGCCGCCCGGCGCGAAGGTCTGGCGCAGGGACTCGTTGCTCAGATCGATATCGTCAGAGGTGATGAAGTCCTGCCCCGCGCTGGTGAACAGCCGATGCATGCTCTCGGTGTGCACGCCGGTGGTTACCGAGATGTCGGTCGGGGCCGCCATGCCCGGCAGGTCCACGTAGCCGATGATCTTCATGAAGCCCCAGTTGCCGAAGTTCGGCAGGCCCGGGCGCGCCGCGCCGCCCCAGTTGCGGGTTCCTTTCTCGGACAGTGCCACTACGGCCACCCGGCCGCGCACGTTGGCCGTGTCCCACACCGTGACGAGCGCGAACTCGCCGCTGTTGGTAACAGCCACCGCCGTCGGCACATTGCCGGCGTCGAGTTGGGCCGTGTTCTGGCTGCCGGCCGTGTTGCTGCCGGCGGTGCCGAGCAGGCCGTTTTGGAACGCCATGATGCTGTTCACGCACCAGCTCGGCCGCCCGTAGCAGCGTCCCAGCGCGGTCGGGGCGCTGGCGTCCTTGCCGGCCGCCTTGTAGGCCAGCGCGTTGACTTCGTTCAGGCCGCCGCCGGGGACGCCGGCATAGGTCCAGGTGAGCCCGGGTGACTGCGTGAAGGTGTTCTCGCGCATGGCCAGGGTTTCGAGATCGGCGACGCCCAGGTGCACAGCCGGGTTGTCGGCCACGAACGCGGCCTGCGCCACGTTGGTCGAGTAGTCGTTCACCGACGAGTCCATCGGGCCACCGATCTGCCAGTAGCTCTTGGTGCCGCCGTTGTTGTAAGACGCGGGCAACGCGTTGTCGGCGAGCTTGGGCCAGGTCGGAACATTACTCCCGGTGCCGCTCGCACCGTAGCGATACGCGATTCCCGCATCCTGGCTGAACTGCGCCGCCATCGCTCGGTAGGCCGTGGGATCGACCTTGCCCGAGCCGTCGACGACGTCGCCCGCCGCGCTCGGACCCGGAGCTGGGGCTGGGGCTGGAGCTGGAGCTGGAGCTGGAGCTGGAGCTGGAGCTGGAGCCGGAGCCGGAGCCGGAGCCGGAGCTGGAGCCGGAGCTGGAGCCGGAGCCGGAGCCGGAGCCGGAGCTGGAGCTGGCGCTGGCGCCGGAGCCGGAGCCGGAGGCCGGCGTCTGTGCAACATCTCCGCTGTCGAGCCTGCAGCCGCGCTCATGCCGCCGTCACCGCTCCCGCCGCCACCGCAGCTTGCCAAAAATATGGCCGAGGTCAGAAATGCGATTTTATTTACTACTTTCAATGGGATTTCCTCTGGTTAATACAAGTTTCTGAACACAGGGATTGCCTCGGGCAATCTTTCCTGCACGTCTTTTCCATTTGTGCCTGAACACAACGGGTGCGTTTACAAACGTATGGGTCGTGCCGGCGGGCGAATTCGAAAATCCGCGCAAGACGCCACGCCCGTCTAGGGTTGGTGCTCGCAGGGCGAGCGCGGGGCAACCAGGCCACTCAAGGGGTGGCCGGAGCGTGCTCAGGGCACGTTGGCGCCGGTAACCTGGAAGGCCTTGCCAGGCAACGCCAAGGCGCCGCCGAATTCAAACGACCCCGCCGTACCGCAACCCGATGGAGGGGAGCAAGTGCCGTTCGCATTGGTGTGGAAGATGACAGGGCCGTAGCGATAGTTCGCTATTTGCTTGCCGCCGTAGTCAGCGGTGGTCAGCACGTAAGACTCAGTGCCATGGTTGTCGTTGTCTTCAGCCGAAATCGGATCGATCAAGCGCGAATCGCTCAGGGTGCGCGAGACGCGGCCGCTGTCGGGAGAGGAGAACGTCACCCAGTCGATCTTGCGTTGACCGCGTGACACCACGATCACCCCACCTGCCAAATCGTGCTTGTTGTAGGCGATATGCGTCGGATTGGTGCCGACAGGTACTGAGCCCGTCTCGGCGATCGCGCTCGGCGACGCGTTGCCACCGTAGGCATAGTCGCCCAAACTGTAGATGTGCAACGTGCCTTCTGCCGTCGCGACCCATGCGCGCCGGGTATCCGACAGGCTCGCCTTGACAGCCGTCGGAGCATTCGGCAGCGACACCGTCTTGATGAGCGTTGGCGCCTGCTTCGGTTCGGTTGAAAACGCGAACGGCCACTGGCTCGCGTCTTGTCCGACCGCGGCGGTCTTTGCAAAATTCCCTGCGCTGCCGAAGTACATCGACTGGTAGTAAGCGAACAGTGGCTTCAAGTCGATGAAAGCAACCTTTCGTTCGGACTTGGAAAGGACGACGGCGACTCCTGCCTTAGCGTAGGTGTCGGCATTCACCCCACCTGAAGCGAAAGTCTGGCGCAGCGTTTCGTTGCCCAAATCGACGTCGTCGGAGGTGATGAAATTGGTCTGTCCCCGCGCTGTGTACAACCGGTGCATGCTTTCGGAGTCCACCCCGGTAGTCACCGAAATTTCGGTCGGCGCAGCCATGTCCGGAAGTTCAACATAGCCGATGATCTTCATGAAGCCCACGTTGCCGTAGTTCGGCAGCCCTGGATAGACCTTGCCGCCCCAATTGGAAGTTCCCTTTTCGGACAGGGCCACCACCGCAATACGGCCACGGACATTGACCGTGTCCCACACGGTGACGAGCGCGAATTCACCACCATTGGTGATGGCCACGGCTGTCGGCACATTGCCGCTCGCGAGTTGCGCCGTATTCCTGTTGTCTGAGGTGTTGGTCCCGGCCGTGCCAAGCAGGCCGCTCTGGAACGCCATGATGCTGTTCACGCACCACGTCGGCCGGCCGTAGCACCGGCCCAGGGCCGTCGGCGCGGAAGCTTTGTATGACAGGGCATTGGCGTCGTTCATGCCACCGCTTCCATCCGCATTGCCAGCGTAGACCCAGCTCAATTGAGGTTTCTCGGAGAACGTGTTGTCTCGCTGCGCCATGAACTCCAGCGTGCTGACGCCAAGATATTTCGGGTCGTCGGAGACAAACGCCGCCTGTCCCTGGTTGGTCGAGTAGTCGTTACCCGCGGCGGTCGAATAAGGCCCCCCGACCTGCCAGGTGGCGCTGCTTCGCACGTAGCCCGTGCCCGTCGGGTACGCATTGTCATTCGGCTGGGGCGAAGTGGGAACGCCGCTCGCCGCGCCAGCCGTGCCATACCGGTACGCAATGCCGGCGTCCGTGCTCAACTTTGCAGCCATGGCACGATAGGCCGCAGGGTCGACCTTGTGCGAGGTATCCGCTATATCGGCCAGCACCGCAGAGCCGGCCGCCGCAAGGTTCGCCGAGGGACCCGGGTTGGTCGATGCGTCCGCCCCCGCAGCGGGGCCTGTCAACGGGCTCGCCGCCTGGGTCACCGCGTCGGCGCCGACGCCCATGGGCATACCGCCGCCACCGCCACCGCCACCGCCGCAACTCGCCAACACAATGGCCGATGCGAGCACTGTAATCTTTTGTCCTACGTTCACTCGGGATTCCTTCTGATTCGCAACGCAGATTTTTAACTGTATATCTAGCGTTGGGCAACCCTTTTTTGCAATCGCTTTCGAAATCTGCTGCAGTGCAACATTTGGCTGTTACAAACCTGTGGCATCGTGGCGGGATGACATCAGAACTTCATGTAAAGCGCCGCGCGCGCCTCGCTTCGCAGTTAGGACAGGACGGCATCGCCATCATTCCGACCGCGCCGCAACGCCCGCGCAACCGCGACAGCGACTTTCTCTACCGGCACGACAGCTACTTTTATTACCTGACCGGTTTCACCGAACCGAACGCCTGGCTGGTGCTGGCGGGTGACGGACGCAGCACGCTGTTTTGCGCATCGAAAGACCTGGAGCGCGAGATCTGGGATGGATATCGGCTCGGCCCCGATGCGGCGCCCGAGGCGCTGGGCGTCGATGAAGCTTTTGCGGTCGACGAGCTCGATGCCCGGCTGCCCAGGCTGTTGGAGAACCGCGCGGCCGTCTGGTACCCGTTCGCGACCCACAAGGGGCTGGAATCGCAGGTGGACGGCTGGCTCTCAGCAGTGCGCGCCCGGGTGCGCCTGGGCGCCCTGTGTCCCGAGCAGCAGCGCGACCTGTGCGGCCCGCTGGACGAAATGCGGCTGTTCAAGGACGCGCACGAGCAGGACGTGATGCGCCGCGCCGCGCAGATCAGCGCCCGCGCCCACATCCGCGCGATGCAGCTCAGTGCCTGCATGCTGCGCGATGGCCACGACGTGCGCGAGTACCACCTGGACGCCGAGCTGCTGCACGAATTCCGCCGCGCCGGCTCGCAGTACCCGGCCTACAGCTCGATCGTGGCGGCCGGCGCCAATGCCTGCGTGCTGCATTACCGGGCCGATGCGGCGCCGGTGCGCGACGGCGAGCTGGTCCTGATCGACGCCGGTTGCGAGCTAGATGGCTATGCCAGCGACATCACGCGCACCTTTCCGTCCAACGGCCGCTTTAGCGGCCCGCAGCGGGCGTTGTACGACCTGGTGGCCGCCAGTCAGGAAGCGGCAGCGGCGCAGACCCGACCCGGTGCGCGCTTCAATGACCCGCACGAGGCCGCCCTCAAGGTGCTGGCGCAGGGCATGCTGGACGTCGGCCTGCTCGACGCCAACAAGGTCGGCAACGCGGCCGACGTGATCGAGCAGCGCGCCTACTTTCCGTTCTACATGCACCGCACCAGCCACTGGCTCGGCATGGACGTGCACGACTGCGGCAGTTACGTCGAGCCGACGCAAGCGGGCGAGGTCAGCCAGCGCCAGGATCCCCGGACCGGCGAGACCCTCACGACCCGCCCCAGCCGCATCCTGCGCCCGGGCATGGTGCTCACGCTGGAGCCAGGCATTTACGTGCGTGCGGCCGAGGGCGTGCCCGAACAGTTCCACAACATTGGCATCCGCATCGAGGACGACGCGATCGTCAACGACGCCGGCTGCGAGTTGATCTCGCGTGGCGTGCCGGTCAAGAGCGACGACATCGAAGCCTTGATGCGTCCATGAGCAGCACGGCGCCCGAGCGCGTCCTCATGATCGTCGACCCGCAAGGCGGCGGCGTGGCCGACTACGCCACACGCCTGGCCATCGAAATGGGCTCCGGCGTGCGGGTGGTCGCCTACACGCCCGGCCTGAAGATCGAGCCCGGCGAAGCCGTTCTGCTGCACTACAGCGGTTACGGCTACACGCGATATGGTGCACCCGTGCAGCTACTGGTCTGGGTCATGAATAACCGCCGCCGGATGCGCCGCTTTGGCGTGTTCTTTCATGAGATCTATGCGACCGGAAAACCAACCTCTTCGGCCTTCTGGTTCTCGCCACTGCAACGCTGGATTGCCAGCCGGCTGGTCAAGACCAGTGACTTCTGGGTGTCCAACGTCGAACGCAGGGCGGCCTGGCTGGAACACCGGGCCGGCCACAAGCCACATACCAATTTGCCAGTGTTCTCGAATGTTGGCGAGCTGGTGGCGTGGCCAACCGGCAAGAAGCCTTTCATTGTTGTTTTCGGCAGCGCCGCGGTGCGCGCAAGCACTTATCACGCGGCGGGCGACGCCCTGTTTCGGTGGGCCACGGCGCAAAGCCTGGAACTGCACGACATCGGCTCGCCGGTGGCGGACCCAGCCATCGCGGCCGCGCTGGAGCATGCGGGCGCGGTCGTTCACGGGCGCATGAGCAACGAGGCGATCCACGCGTTGCTGGAGGCGGCCGCGTTCGGCGTGGTCGCCTACGGGTCGCGCGAGGCGGCCAAGAGCGGCGTCTTCGCCTCCTATTGCGCGCACGCTATGACGCCGGTGCTGCTGTCGGACACCGACAGTGCGTCCGACGGCCTGCGCGCGGGTACGCATTACTTGAAGGGTATTCCCGCCGCTGGGCCCGCTCCCGCCGAGGCCGGCCGCGTGGCCGAAGCAGCCTTCGACTGGTACCAGGGACACAGTGTTGCCGTGCACGCCCAGACCCTCGGCGAACTGCTTCGCGCTCCGAGCCCTGATTGAACCTGCGGTTGAACCCGGCCCGGGCGACGGGTCATGACGCGCTCCCCGCCGCATGGCCCCGCGTGAACGCTTCTTCGAAGATCGAGTAGCCCGACCAGTCGGCGTGGGCAAACGAAAGCCGGCCGCTCGTCACACGCGCTTGCTCCAATTTTGACAGCTGCCTGCGCCGGTCAGACGGGCGTAGCAACCCGATTTGGCTTAAGAGGCCGGGCGCCGGGATCGCCATCGCGTGGCCGTAGCGCGTGATGTCGATGCGGGTCGCGAGCGAGGCGATGTCGGGGTGCGGCACCGACAGCTCGGCCAGCAGCTCGTCGCGCCATGAAGGCCAGGGGCGTTCCTGCAACTGGCGGCGTCCCGTCCCGCCGCCATAAGTACCAGGGGCGGCATAGATACCCGGCGCGAGCGGACGGTACCAACTCAGCACGGTGGCGCTTGGCGTCGGGTCGAGGCTCTGGTGGCGGGCATCGACATAACCCAGGCTGCGCGTACCGTAGATCACGTTGTCCCAGCTGGGCGCGGCGCCGCGTGCGTTGTCGGCCAGCGGGGCGCGCACGTGCACGTTGGCGACCAGCCAGGGCGCGTAGCGCAGCTGCGCGGCGGCATGGCGCAACAAGTCGGGCGGGTTCTCGACCACGCGGGCCGCCATGAACACCGGCAGCGCGACGATGCAGCGCTCGGCCATCCAGCGCACGCGGATCTGCGAAGCAGCATCGAAGGCGTCGACCTCGACGCCGGCGCGCATCTGGGCGATGCGCGTCACCACGAGACCACATTTCAGGCGTTCACCCAGCGGCTCGGCCAGCCGCCGCGTGAGCCAGCCGTTGCCTTCGGGCCAGGTCAGCACGGAGGAGCCCGGCCCGGTCTGGGCGCCGGCTGCGGCGCTCGCGTCGCCCGGCACCTGAAAGCCGTGGCGGCTGGCGAAGTAATGGATCCCGGCCCACGCGGAGACATGGGCAAGCCCAGCGCCGTAGTCGTCGCGGCAGCAGTAGTCGAGGTACCAGCGCAGCTGCGGGTCGTCGAGCCCCTCGCGGCCCAGCCACGCTTCGAAATCGAGCGCGTCCAGCGCAAGCAGGACGGGCGTCAGTGGCGCTTTTGCCATCGGAATGGCAAAGTGCGCCGCGTGCTGCAGCGCCTCGACGCGGCGCGCGAACTGGCGGTATTGTGCCAACGTGGAAGCGCCAACGCCCTGCATCGGCAACAGGCCGTCCTGCCACTCGCCGTTGAAAAAAAGGCGCTCCTGCGGGCTGTGGCACAGGTGGCGTTCGTCGTACTCCCAACGCCCTGCGACGCGCCGGCGCAAGCCGAGTTCTTCGAGCAGGTCCTGCACCTCGCTCGCGCCGTCGCCGGAGGGCACCGGCAGGTAGTGCGCGCCGAGCGGGCAGGCGATGCCGTTGACGCTACCGCCCCGGCTGTTGCCGCCGGCGCTGTCTTCGAGTTCGAGCAGCACGAAATCGTCGACCCCCGCCAGACGCAGCGCGCGCGCTGCCGCCAGCCCCGCCACGCCACCGCCCGCGATCACCACGCGCGTGCGGCGCACGCCAGGCGACGAAGTGCCGCTCAGCGCATGGTCGCGCAAGGCATGACCGCGCGTCATGTCGATGCCGGTGAACCCGCCTTCGATGGCCGACGCCGCCTCGCAGCCCGCCAGCGCAAACGCCCCAGCCGCGCCAGCGGCAGCACCCAGGAATGCGCGCCGCTTCACTGGCGCCCCCCACAGCCGACCAGCGACCCCAGGTCCCGCTCGCCAGGAACACCACGGAACGGACTTGGCCGGTCCCTCGGTGTTGCCCCCGGAAGGCGGTGGCAGCACCGCACGAAGTGCGTGCGACCTGGGAGCGAGCAACACTTCGCACCGCGCAACCGGCTTTGTCCGGCCGCCGGTGTCGCCCCCTGCAACGGAGTTGGCGAAGCGACACGAAGCGCGCGAAGACTGGGGGTGTGCAACATTCAGTGCGCCATCACCTTGCCCCACTCGCTTTCGTAAGTGGTCACCAGCAGCTGGTTCGACAAACGGTTCACTTCCGCCGGCACACGCGCCATGTCGAGCGGAAAGTCGAACATCAACGGCAAGGTCGATGGCGACAGAAAGCGCAAACCAGCAGGCAGCGCATCGGGCATCCGGTACGGCCGGCGACTGGCGACGATGTAGCCCCATTCACCAAAGCTGGGCACGTGTGCGTGGTACGGCGTGGCCGTGAGGCCGACCGACTCGATCGTGGTCGCCACCGTCCAGAAACTCTTGCGCGCAACCAGCGGCGAGGTGGTCTGGATGACCGCGTAGCCGCTGGCGCTCAGGCGCTTGTCCAGCAGACCGTAGAACGACTGGGTGTAGAGCTTGCCGATGGCAAAGTTGGTCGGATCGGGGAAATCGACCACGATCACGTCGAACGTGTCGTCAGCGTCTGCCCCTCGCGCTTCGCCCGTTTGCTGGAGCCACTGGAACGCGTCGGCGTTGACGATCCTGACCCTGGGCGACGACAACGCGTGGCCGTTGAGTGCGGCGAGGGTTTCGTGCCTGGTAAACAGCTGCGTCATGTTCGGGTCGAGCTCAACCAGCGTGACCTGCTCGACCGACGGGTACTTCAGGATTTCGCGCACCGCCATGCCATCGCCACCGCCCAGCACCGCGACCCGCTTGGGTGCGCCGTGCGCCGCCATCACCGGGTGCACCAGCGCCTCGTGGTAACGATACTCGTCGCGCTCGGCAAACTGCAGGTTTCCGTTCAGAAATAGCCGGTGCCCGAGCGTGCCGCGCGTGACCACGATGCGCTGGTAGGACGAGGTGGCGCTGAACACGATGGGGTCTTGATAGAACCTGTCCTCAGCCAGCGTCGTGATGTGGCTGGCAAACACAAAGGCCAGCGCGAGCGCGACCAGCGCCAGCGCACAGGCCAGCGCGTGAGCGCCGACCCGGCGCAATTCATGGCGGAACATCCACAGCGCCCACACCGCGACCGCTGCATTCATGAAGCCGAACAGCAGTCCCGTGCGCACCATGCCCAGACGCGGCACCAGGATGAGCGGGAACGCGAGCGACACGGCCAGCGCACCGAGGTAGTCGAAGGTCAGCACTTGCGACACCAGGTCTTTGAGCTGCACGTTGCGCCGCAGGATACGCATGACCAGCGGAATCTCCAGCCCCACCAGCGCACCCACTGCCATCACCAAGCCATAGAGCAGCAGCCGGAACGCGCCAGGCACATAAGCGTTGGCCATGAACAGAACGGCCGGCAGCGAACCGCCCACCAGCGCGACCAGCAACTCGATGCGCAAAAAATGCGCCGGTAACTGCCGCTCGAAATAGCGCGACAACCACGAGCCGACGCCCATTGCGAACAGGTAGGTGCCGATGATGGTGCTGAACTGCAGTACCGAGTCGCCCAGCAAATAAGAGCTCAACGCCGCCGCGCTGAGCTCGTACACCAGTCCGCAGGCCGCGACGACGAAAACGCTGGCAAGCAGAGCGATCTGGACCGGCTGCGGGCCGCTGCGTCGCAGCTCAGGGCCCGCTTCGCCCTGGCGGCCGGTCAATGAATCGCGGCCGCCACGATGATCGAGATGCCAAGGCTCATCGCCGCCACGACCAGGCCGAGCGCGACGTTCTGCTTGTCGACGATCTCGCTCCACAAGTCATACGGGGTGAGCTTGTCGATGATCAGGAAGCACAGCCAGAAGACCAACACGCCCAGCAGCGCGTAGACGAGCGAGCCGAGCACGACGCCGGGTTTCAGCCATTCAAATCCCATGAGGACCTCCAGTCAGGGTTGATTGTGAACATCACTTGTGGCCGCCGCCACTCGAATAACCACCATACGAGGCGCCCGAACTGCGCGTGCCGCTGAACGGACCGGTGCACCTGTCCAGCATGATCACCACGGCCACGATGATCAGTATCATCAGCACACTGGCGCCCAGGCCCGTGCCGGACGACGCGCTCAGGGGCGACGCATCGGCGCGCTTGAACAGGTCTTTTTTGGCGTCGAGCCCGAAGGCCGCCGCCACCGCAGCACTGCCCAGCCTGCTTCCAGTGGACCAGGTGATCTCGGTCGCGGCACGCTCCATCGACAGCAGCGAGGCACCGTTGGCAAAGTCGCGGTTGAAGGTTCTTTGGCCGCGCTCTACCTTCCAGTAGAACTCGCCGGCGACGTAGGTGGTTTCGGCGTTGTAGGCGTAGAGCTGGCGGTAGGCCTTGCCCAGGTAGCTGGCGCTGTTGCTGCCCTTGGTGAGGCTGGGCGCACCGGTGGCGGGCTTGACGACGCTCCAGCCGTCTTCGGCGTCGACCAGAAAACAAAAGCCCCGCGTGGCGTTGTACAGCAGGTACTCGCTCCAGCCGACGTGCTCGCTGTCCTGGCCGTCTTCGACGTCGGCGTCGGGCTCCTGGCCCATGCGGTGCTGAAACCCGACCACCTGCCACGAAACACCCTGCAGCTGGCCGAGCGACCCCAGCGCAATGAGCGGGCGCACCGGTTCGCCCTGCTCGGCGTGCCTGATCTCGCCGCCGATGCCTTGCGAGACGTCGATGATGCTGTGGCAAGACCCACACGTGATGGTCTTGCTCTCGGCAAAGTGGAGCGTGACCGAGGCGCCGCAATTCGGGCACTGGAAGCTGCGGCCTTTCTCAACCCTGGCTGACTCGTCGCGCAGGCCGGTCAGCTGCAAATCTTCGAGCTGCACCGCGCCTCCGAGCGTGGCCGACGGCGGCTGCTGGCTGTAGTCCAGGCTAAGCACCAGCCCCTTGTCGTTGCGCAGTTCGACCACCGTGACGGGGCGGCCCAACCCGGGCAAATGCGACAACTCGCCCTGCGCCGAAACCAGCGTGACGAGTTCGCTCGAAGCCACCGTGTAGTTCTGCGCGTTGAAGGCGGTGCTGGCGCCGATGCGCAACTCGCCGGCGGGCGGCGCAAGGCGCCCCAGATCGAAGGGCAGCGAGAAGACGAATGCGCCGTTGTCTTCGCTCAGGAAGCCGATGCGGTCCCCGGCGGCGGCACCGGTCGCCGCCGGGTCGCCGTCGAGCATGGCCACCCACTCGGTCCAGTGGCCGCCCGGGTAGCTGTACTGCAGCCGGCCAATGAGCGTGAAAGGCTTGTTCTGGATGCGACCACCGGCAAACAGCTGCAGTGGGCTGAAATCGTCGAACAGCTCGGCCATCTTACCGATGCGCGCCAGCGTTTCGCCTTGGCGCACCACGGTGCTCTGGCAATACGGGCAGACGGCAAAGGCCGACTGGGCCGAACGGAATTCGACCGGCGCGCCGCAGCCGGGGCAGGGCGCCCGATAGCTGCGCTGCGCGCCAGGCTCACTCACGGACAACTGCGCGCCGGACGCGCCGATTCAAGAGGAAAGTGGCTGTAACGACCGCCAGGCGGGCGGGGCCAGCTATCGAAACGAGCGCGCATGAGCGCTGCAAGGACCGCATCTTCGGACGCCGGCCGTCGGGGCGGCGCGCGGTCAAACCAGCTTCTTGAGCAGATCGGCCTTTTTGGCGTCGAACTCTTCCTGCGTCAGGATGCCCTTGGCCTTGAGTTCGCCCAGCTTTTCCAGCGTGGCCAAGACGTCGGCTGGGCTGACGACGGCCACGCCCGGCTGCGCTGGGGCCGTGGCGCGAGCGCTGGATGCGCCAGTCTCACCGTCCCTGGCGCCGGGCGCGGCGGCCGGCGCCCGATCGCGCGGCTGCAAGCCTTGCGACAGGTTCTGCGCCAGCACCTGACCCAGCGCCACGCCGGCGCCCAGCCCCATCGCGCTACCCGCGATGCCGCCGCCGCCTTCGCTCGACGTTTCGGCGAACTTCGGAATGGCCTGCGCCGTCTGGTACTGCATGAATTTGCCCATGTCGTTGCCGACCATGCCCATGCCAATCTTCTGGTCGAGGATCTTCTGCAGTTCTTCGGGCAAGGAAACGTTCTGCACCGTCATGTTTTCAAGCTGGATGCCAATCTTGGCGAACTCGGGCGCGAGCTGCGCCGTCAGCGCCTGCGCAAACTGGATCTGGTTGGCCGCGAGGTCGAGAAACGGCACGCCACTCGCCGCGATGGCGTTGCTGATGTTCTGCAGCACCAGGCCGCGCAGCTGGCCGTCCAGGTCGGCCACGCTGTAGCTATCGCGCGTGCCCGAGATTTCGGTGTGGAACAGCTTTGCATCGCCCACGCGAAAGCTGTAGTTGCCGAAGGCGCGCACCCGGATGGCGCCGAAGTCGGCATCGCGAATGGTGACGGGCTGCGGCGTGCCCCACTTCTGGTCGACCTGCTGGCGCGTGCTGAAGAAGTACACGTCGCTCTTGAAAGGCGACTCGAAGAGCTTGTCCCAGTTCTTGAGGTAGGTCAGCACCGGCAGCGTCTGTGTGGTCAGCTTGTACAGGCCGGGACCGAAGACGTCGGCCACCTTGCCCTCGTTGATGAACACGGCCAGCTGCGATTCGCGCACCGTGAGCGCGGCGCCGTTCTGGATTTCCATCTCGGCCATCGGGAAGCGCCAGGCCAGCGTGCCGTCGCGCGTCTCGGTCCACTGGATGATGTCGATGAACTGCTTCTTGATGAAATCCATCAGGGCCATGGTCACTCCACGTCGGTGTTTTTGAGCCGATGCATATTGCCATACCGGTCGGGGTTTTTCCGGCTGTCTGCAGGCTGGCGCGCCCCGGCCATGCGGGCTATGCCGCGCAGGGCCAAGCCTACAATCGGTGCCCTCACAAGAAGCACCGCAGGAGCCAAGATCCATGTCCGACCCGACCTCACCGCCCTTGGCCACTCCTTCGCCCGAAGACAAGCGCGCCGAGCTGCGCCGCGCCGCGCTCGAGTACCACGAGTTCCCGGTGCCCGGCAAGATTTCGGTCACGCCGACCAAGCAGATGACCAACCGGCATGACCTCGGGCTGGCCTATTCGCCCGGCGTCGCCGCGCCCTGCGAAGAGATCGTCAAGGACCCGGTCAACGCCTTCAAGTACACCGCGCGCGGCAACCTGGTGGGCGTCATCACGAACGGCACCGCCGTGCTCGGGCTGGGCGACATCGGGGCGCTGGCGTCCAAGCCAGTGATGGAGGGCAAGGGCGTCCTGTTCAAGAAATTCGCCGGCGTCGACGTGTTCGACATCGAGATCAACGAGAAAGACCCGGCCAGGCTGGTCGAGGTCATTGCTGCACTGGAGCCCACCTTCGGTGCGATCAACCTCGAAGACATCAAGGCGCCCGACTGCTTTTACGTCGAGCGCGAGCTGCGCCAGCGCATGAAGATCCCGGTGTTCCATGACGACCAGCACGGCACCGCCATCACGGTGGCCGCCGCCATGGTCAATGGGCTGAAAGTTGCGGGCAAGGAGATTGGCCAGGTCAAGCTGGTGGCATCGGGCGCCGGCGCTGCGGCGCTGGCCTGCCTGAACCTGCTACTCAAAGTCGGCCTCAAGCGCGAAAACGTTTACGTGACCGACCTGGCCGGCGTGGTCTACGAGGGCCGCGAAGAGCTGATGGACGACGACAAGCGCCAGTACATGCAAAAAACCGATGCGCGCACGCTGTCGGAGGTCATCGCAGGCGCGGACGTGTTCCTCGGCCTGTCGGCCGGCGGTGTCCTCAAGCCCGCGATGGTCGCCAAAATGGCCGCGCGCCCGGTCATCTTTGCGCTGGCCAACCCGAACCCCGAGATCGCGCCCGAAGATGCCCACGCGGTGCGCGGCGACGTGATCATGGCCACCGGACGCAGCGACTACCCCAACCAGGTCAACAACGTCCTGTGCTTCCCCTACATCTTTCGCGGCGCACTCGACTGCGGTGCGACCACCATCACCACCGAGATGGAAATCGCCGCGGTGCACGCCATCGCCGAGCTGGCGCAGGCCGAGCAAAGTGAACGCGTGGCGGCCGCCTACGTCGGTGAAAAGCTCAGCTTCGGCCCCGAATACCTGATTCCCAAACCGTTCGATCCGCGCCTGATGATGAGGATCGCGCCCGCGGTGGCCCAGGCTGCGGCGGCCAGTGGCGTGGCGCTGCGCCCGATTGCCGATCTGGACGCCTACCGCGACAAGCTGCAGACCTTTGTGTATGCGTCTGGCACGACGATGAAGCCGATTTTCGACCTCGCCAAGCACGCGCGTGCTGCGCGCGGTGCAGATCGTGGTCGACGAAGGCATCGCGCGGCCGACGCTGATCGGACGGCCCGCCGTCATTGCCGTGCGGATCGAGAAGTTCGGCCTGCGCCTGAAGGAAGACCTCGACTACGACATCGTCAACGTCGAACAAGACCACCGCTACCGCGACTTCTGGCAGACCTACCACCGCATGACCGAGCGCAAGGGCATCACCGTGCAGATGGCCAAGATCGAGATGCGCCGGCGACTGACGCTGATCGGTTCGATGCTGCTGCAAAAGGGAGAAGTTGACGGCCTGATCTGCGGCACCTGGGGCACCACTGTGCTGCACCTGCAGTACATTGACCAGGTGATCGGCAAGCGCGTCGCAGAGACTGGCGGGGCGCGCCAGAGCGTGCCGATCTATGCCTGCATGAACGGTTTGCTGCTGCCCGACCGTCAGATCTTCCTGGTCGACACCCACGTCAACTACGACCCGACGCCAGAAGAATTGGCCGAGATCACCATCATGGCGGCCGGCGAGATGATGCGTTTTGGCCTCAAGCCGAAGGTGGCGTTGCTGTCGCACTCCAACTTCGGCAGCAGCAACCAGCCGAGCGCGCAAAAGATGCGCCAGACGCTCGAACTGCTGCGCCAGCACGCACCCTGGCTGGAGGTCGACGGCGAAATGCACGGCGACCTGGCGCTGGACGGCAAGCAGCGCAGCGCCGTGATGCCACACAGCGCGCTGGCCGGCGATGCCAATCTGCTGGTGTTCCCCAATATCGACGCCGCCAATATTTCGTACAACCTGCTCAAAACCGCGGCAGGCGGCAACATCGCCATTGGCCCGGTACTGCTCGGCGCCGCCAAGCCTGTGCATATTCTCACGGCCAGCACGACTGTTCGGCGCATCGTCAACATGACGGCACTCACGGTAGCCGACGCCAACGCCCTGAGGTAGATCGCCTGACACGACAGCGATCGCTAACTTCACTAAAGCACGCGCGGCTCGCACGCATGCTCATTTTTTGTGCATGTGCTTGCTATTTGAGCGCGCCTGAGGCAAACTTGCGGGCTTGATTTCACGGGTTAACCCTTAAGGGGTGCGCCTTGATTCAGCCCCTTGTTCTTTTTTTCGTCTGGTGCCTCATGGCGGTTTTCGCCTCACTCACGTCAGCGGTATCCCGGTTTGCGCTCGCCAGTTTGCTGCTGGCGACGCTTGTCGTTCCGGCGCAAGCGCGCGGCGTATCGGGCGACTGGTCAGCCCAAGAGCGGCAATCCACCATTGCGCTGAGCGAATTGCCGCGGCAGGGACAGCAAACCTACGCAAAGATTTTGAACGGCGGCACTTTCAGGCACGAGAAAGACGGCTCGGTGTTCGGCAATCGCGAGCGCCAATTGCCGCGCGCACCCCGCGGCCATTACCTGGAATACACGGTGGCGACACCCGGCGCGCGCAACCGGGGCGCGCAGCGCATCGTCTGCGGCGGCGAACGCGCCGCACCGGTGGCGTGCTGGTACACGGCCGACCACTACGCGAGCTTTCAGCGGATCGCGCCGTGAGCAATGATGAACTGGATTGGAGCGGCGCGGCAACGCGCCCGGACGAAATGTTGACGACTATTGAAAGACCCGTGGATATGACCTTATCCCTTCGCGCAGTGCGCCCTAACATCGTGCAGTCGATTCGCGC
>CAJDTV010000060.1_pt1 | contig 20402 bp, 22 predicted proteins | sample 7389921 | NCBI WGS metagenome assembly CAJDTV01 (sample SAMEA7055654, study PRJEB34461) | soil metagenome | biome: terrestrial ecosystem; feature: Peninsula; material: soil | place: Antarctica | collected 2016 | reverse complement strand
TGGACATTGCCTGCTCCTTGGCCGATGACTCGGCATCATTTGTTGGAGGGCGGCCATGCGGGATCGTTCAGGGATGTCTGAGGTAGGTCGCTAATCAGGTAAATTCGGCCTGAATTGCCCGTGGGATCGGCGCAGACAGCTATCAATTCGATAGTTATCAGAGCGTTGCTGTCTACTGGAACGCCACCTCGGCAAAGCTGCGCAGCTTGCGGCTGTGCAACCGGTTAGAGCCCTCAGCGCGCAGCAGAACGATGGCCGCGATGCCGATGCGCAAGTGCTGCTCGACGCGCTCGCGGTAGAAGTGGTTGGCCATGCCCGGCAGCTTGATCTCGCCATGCAGCGGCTTGTCGCTGACGCACAGCAGGGTGCCGTAGGGCACTCGAAAGCGGAAGCCGTTGGCGGCGATGGTGGCGCTTTCCATATCGAGCGCGATGGCGCGGCTCTGGCTGAAGCGCCGTTGCGGCTCGTTGTGCGGCAGCAGTTCCCAGTTCCGGTTGTCGGTGCTCGCCACCGTGCCGGTGCGCATGATCGTCTTCAGCGCCGCGCCCTCGACCTTGGTGACGGCGGCGACGGCCTCTTCCAGCGCGAGCTGGATTTCAGACAGCGCCGGAATCGGCACCCACAGCGGCAATTCCTCGTCGAGCACGTGGTCCTCGCGCACATAGGCATGGGCCAGCACGTAGTCGCCGAGCTGCTGCGTGTTGCGCAGACCGGCGCAGTGGCCCAGCATCATCCAGGCGTGCGGTCGCAGCACCGCGATGTGGTCGGTGATCGTTTTGGCGTTGGCGGGGCCGACGCCGATGTTGGCCATCGTGATGCCACTGCGGTCTTCGCGCACCAGGTGGTAGGCCGGCATTTGCGGCAGGCGCGGCGGTGCGCTGCCTTGAGCGCCGTCGAGCAGTTCGCTGAACGATTCACTCGAGCCCGCAGCCAGCCCACAGCGGCGCGTGACCACGTTGCCCGGTTCGATGAAGGCGATGTATTCGCTCGACATATCCTGCATCGCTTCGTGGCCCAGCCGCACGAATTCGTCGATATAAAACTGGTAGTTGGTAAACAGCACGAAATTCTGGAACCACTCGGGTGCGGTGCCGGTGTAGTGGCGTAACCGATGCAGCGAGTAGTCGACCCGGGCGGCAGTAAACAGCGCCAGCGGTTGCGGCTCGCCTGCCTTGGCCTCGTAGGTGCCGTTGGCAATGCCGTCGTCCATCGCGCCCAGATCGGGCAGGTCGAACACGTCGCGCATCAGGGCACGTCGCTCGGCGCTCACGGTGCCTTCGATGTGATCGTTTTCAGCAAACGAAAAATGAATCGGAATCGGTTGAGTGCTGGTGCCGATTTCGAGCTCGACCTGGTGGTTTTCCAGCAACAGGCGGAACTGCTCCTGGTAGTAGCGGCTGAACAGGTCGGGCCGCGTCAGCGTGGTTTCGTAGCGACCGGGTCCGGCGACAAAACCGTAGCTCAGGATCGCATTGGCCGGCAACGTGTGGCGCGACACTGTGTGCGTGTGCACCCGAACGAACGGGTAGCAGGCGCGCACTCGGTCCGGCTGCGCTTGGCCAGCCACAAAGCGCAGCATCGCCTCGCGCAGGTGGGCCAGGCCGCCGTTGTAGATGGTGCGCACTTGTTCGAGCGCCTCGGCGGCATCGGTGAAGCGGGCGGGTGCGATGAAGGCGGGCATGTAGGGCATGGCTGGATTGTGCAATGTGGTGACGTCTATCGGCGCCCGGGCGCCCATGTAAAGACAGGGATGTCGCGTGAGCCGGCTTCACCTCTCTTTTACGTGGCACACAAACCGGAGCGGCCGGTCCGTGCCTCAATCCATCATGACCGCGGCGCCTGGCACGGCGAGGTCGACCAGACAACGCAATGACCAAACCATGCCCACAACAGCTTTCACCGAAACGAGATGCTGGATGTTGGTGGTCTTCTCTCTGGTGTTGCCGGTCGGCGGTGGCCAGTTATGCCATCCTGTACTGAAGGCGCGCACTTTCGCGCGCCGTCATGTTTTTCTTTGGCTTCGCGTTGGTTGCGATGGCGTGCCTGGATGTGTCTCTGTTGCAGAGCGTGGCTGCGTTGGCGAAGCTGACACCTTCCTTTGCAGGCGATGCACTGTTCAATTCGCAGCTGGCGTTGGTCCTTTACTTCCTACCGGTGATGTTCGGCGGTGTGGGCGTCAACATTGTTTCGCACGTGCTCATGCTGCATCTGGCCGACGCCGAGAGGCACGCTGACGCTGAGCATCCCTAATCCATCCCTCAACATCCCGCGGCTTGCCCGTCCCGGCGTGCGCCGCAGCCGCAGCCGCAGCCGCAGCCGCAGCCGCAGCCGCAATCGCAAGTCAAGGCTCGGCCCGAGGTCCGCCCGGTCCGCGCTGACGCGGACCGGGAGCCCTACGCTGCTGACGGCGACCCCATGCGCTGATCCTGGCCAAAGGGTAAGCCGTGCCAGTCGCCACCCACAACCGGCGCGCGTTCGTACGCCTACCCCGGCATCGGCTCGCGCATGCTGACAAACTCCTCGGCCGCAGTCGGATGGATGCCGATGGTGCTGTCGAACAGCGCCTTGGTGGCGCCAGCGCGCATCGCCACCGCAAAACCCTGCACCAGCTCCCCGGCGTCGGTGCCCACCATGTGCAGGCCGACCACGCGATCGCTGGCAGACTCCACTACCAGCTTCATGAAGGTGCGCTCGCTGCGCTCCGACAGCGTGTGGCGCAGCGCCTTGAACTCGCTGCAGAACAGCGTGACCTTGCCGAATTTGGCGCGCGCGTCAGCCTCGGTGTAACCGCAGGTGCCGACGTTCGGATGGGTAAAGACGGCCGTGGGGATGTATTCGTAGTCGAGTCGGCGCTTGCCGTCGCCAAGCAGGTGGTCGACCAGCACCATAGCCTCGGCCAGCGCCACCGGTGTCAGTTGGAACTTGGTGGAGACGTCGCCGAGCGCGTAGACCGAAGGTACGGAGGTGCGGTAGTGCGCGTCGACCTTCACGGCGCCGTGCTCGCCCAGTTCAACACCCGCGGCTTCCAGGCCCAGCCCCTGCGTGTTGGGCACGCGGCCGGTGGCATAGAGCACGGTATCGGCCTCGATCTGCTGGCCGCGCGTCAACGTGACCGTCAGGCCACTCGGTGCGCGCGTGATCGATGCGACTTCGGTGCTGAAGCGGATGTCCATACCGGCCTTGGCCATCTCCTTGGCCAGGAACTGCCGTAAGTCCTCGTCGAAGCCGTTCAGCAAGTGGGGCTTGCGCAGCACCAGTGTGACGCGTGCGCCCAGGCCGCTGAAGATCGACGCGAATTCGCAGGCGATGTAGCCGCCGCCGACCACCACCAACCGTTTCGGAAACGGCTCGAGATCGAACATGGCGTCCGACACCACGACATGTTCGCAGCCCGGAAGATCGGGCACGAAAGGCATGCCGCCGGTGGCGACCAGTACATGGCGTGCCGTGTGGCGCACGGCGCCCATCTGCACGGTGTGCGCGCCAGCCAGCTGCGCCCAGCCCCTCAGCAGCGTCACGCCCGTGCCGTCGAGCAGGCCCTGGTAGACGCCGTTGAGTCGCTTGATTTCGGCGGCGCGCCGCGCCTTCAGGGTGCTCCAGTTGAAGTGCGGGCGCTCTTTGAGTTGCCAGCCGTAGCCGGCGGCTTCCTCGAAGGCCTCGGCGTAACCGGCCGCGTAGCTGTAGAGCTTTTTCGGAATGCAGCCGACGTTGACGCAGGTGCCACCCAGCTCGGCCGCTTCGGCCAACGCGACGCGCGCGCCGCGCTGCGCCGCCATGCGCGCGGCGCGCACGCCGCCGCTGCCGCCGCCAATCACGAAAAGGTCAAAGTCAAAGTTGTGCATGAAGTGCTCCTTGCCGGCCACTGTAGCCGGCGTGCTGCGCCTCACTCGTGAAGACTGCTGCGCGCCACTGGGCGCCGGTTGTCAGTGCACCTTCACGGAGCGTGAGGCTGGGCGCAACGTGGTCGAGGGCGAGGGTCTCAGCCGCGCATGTCCCGGGCGGTGAAAGGCACCAGCGCACACCCCGACGCCACCAGGTCGGCGGGCCAATCGGCACTGTTGAAATAGGCGGCCTCCGTGGCGCGGGCTGCGGCGTGTTCGAGTGGTCCTTGGCTTCCCGGGTGAGCCATGATCAAACCGAGGTCGCCGATGCTGGACAGCCAGCCTTGCATGCGCGTGCGGTATGGCACGGTGCGGCCGAAATCATAGACACCGGCGAAATCGCGGTTGACGGGGCATCCGTGTGCCATCCGGTCGAGCGCGCGCGCGCCCAGCAGGTTCAATGCCAACGCCTTGCTGCCGCGCCAGGCGGCGCTGGCCGGCACGCGCAGGGCTGGCATGTCGTTGCCGTAACGGGCTCGCAAGGCCGCCAATAGCACGCCGCGGATCTGCGGCAGCATGTGCACGTGCTGGTGACCGTCGATGAAGTCCGGCGCGCAGCCGTAGAGCGATTCGAATTGGTCGAGTTGCGCGTTGATGCGCGTGTCGAGTTCGCCCGGGTGCAGGCGCCTCAGATGCGCGCGCGCCAGCAGCGCGCCCAGGCCGCTCGAGTGCTCTGCCGCCGACCAGGTGAAATTCAAGTGCAGCCCGAACGACCAGGATGGCGCGGTGTGGCGGTCCGCCCATGCGGGAGCGGCCGGTCCGTCGACCAGCACGCTGACGGCACTGATGCGCCCAGCCCGCGCCAGCGCCAGTATCACAGCGTCGTTGGCTCCATCCCAGCCGGCGTCGTCGCTGCACAGCACGATTCTTTTCAGGGCCCGGTTCATCCGCTCGCTCATCGTGCGAACGCCCACCAGCGTCCCAGCGCATAGGTCATGCCGGCGACCAGTACGAGGGTGAGAAAGAGTGCCACCGCATAGTTCAGCAAAGTGAATTTCAGCAGCGCGGCATAGAGCGACTGGTTGGCCGCAAAGCCCAGCAACGAGACCGCGAAAAAACGCGGTGCGGCCTGGCGGTGCGTGGCGCCCGGTTCGAAGCTGAAGCGCCGGTGGCCGAAGTAACTCACCCCCCACGCGAGCAGGAAGGCCGGGACGTTGGCCACCAGCGGCGCCAGCAGGTCGGTCTGTACCAGCGCCATCACCGCGCCCTGGTGCACTGCTGCCGCACTGGCGCCGACGGCAAGAAAGCCGGCCAGCCGCCTCATTGTGCGAAAGGAGGAGTGTCGCCCGACGCCTGCCGGTCTTCGGCCAGCAGGTACAGCGGCCGGCCCTTGACCTCGACGAACACGCGACCCAGGTATTCGCCCAGCAGCCCGATCGACATCAGTTGCACGCCCGAGAACAGCATCAGGGAGGCGGCCAGCGTCGCATAGCCGGGAACGTCACCGCCGCTCCAGAGGGTCTCGATCACGATCCACACACCGTAGATCAGCGCCGCCACCGAAATCACGAAGCCGAGGATCGAGGCCACCCGCAGCGGCCAGGAGGAGAACGCCGTCAGCCCATCGAGCGCCAGTTCGGTGAGCTGGCGCAGATCGAAGGACGACTCTCCCTCCCGGCGCGGCAGCGCGTCGAACGGTACCGCGATGCCGGTGAAGCCGACCCACGCGTACAGGCCCTTCATGTAACGGGTGCGTTCGGGCAACTGGTTGAGTGCGGCGACCACACGGCGGTCGAGCAGCCGGAAATCCCCGGCGTTCTGTGGAATGTCAAAACGGTCGGTCGACTGCATCAGGCGGTAGAACAGGCGCTTGGAATGACGCAGCGGCAGCGATTCGTTGCGCCGCTTGCCCTGGACGCCGTAAACAGAGTCGTAGCCCGCCTCCCAGTGCATGACCATTTGAAGTGCGGTCGGAAATGGATGCTGGAAGTCGGCGTCGATGATCAGTACGGCGTCGGCCTCACCGGCCGCCGCCAGCCCCGCAGCAACCGCCGCCTCCTTGCCGAAATTGCGAGAGAGCCGCTGGTAACGAACGGGTAGCCCGGCCGCAATGGCCTTTAGCACTTCGGCGCGGGTGGCATCTTCGCTGCCATCGTCGATCACGATCAGCTGCAGGTGAGCGAAACGCGGCGCCATCTGGAGCGTCAACGCCTGCAGGAAACGCAGTGCGTTCTGCGCCTCGTTGAACATCGGGATGATGCAGGCCAGCGTCGACTCGGCCGCAATGCGTGGCGCTGAAATCGGTGGGGCGGGCGCGGTAGGGGCGTCGGACATGGGTACAGATTCTGCAGTGTGGGGTCAGGGCGCGCTGGGCATAACCCACAGCAGGTCGAAGTCATAGGGCTTGGCCAGCGGGAAACGCCAGCCTTCGCGCTGGACGCGAACGTGGGTGTTGTCGAACGACATGCCGTGTTTGTTCAGCCAGGCGCGCGCGCTGGCGGCGCAATCCCGATAGCTGGCAGCCACGGTGGCCACGCGCGGGCACACCAGCAGCCCGGTCGAGCGTCGCCAGTCTTTCGGGGTGTGTACGGCGGCTGGGCCGTCGTCCGGAAACCCTGGAATCGCATGCGGATGGCTGGGCATGTAGAAGCTCAGCGCGGTGGCGTACTGCCAGTCGGCACCGACCCAGGCCGGGATGCGTTCGCCGAGGGCAATGGCATGGGCGAGCTCTGCGCGCGGCAGGTAGTAGCTCGGGTCGCCCTTGTGCGCCAGTTGCCACTGGTTGAGGGCTGCGACGCAGAAAGCAGTCAGCCAGAATGCAATGAACAGCGCGACCACGCGGCGCCGCATGACGGGCCATTCGGCCTGCGGCCGCACCCAGGCGAGCACCAACGCGGGAAAGCAAAAGCCCAGCGGCAGCGCCCACGGCGAGGTCAACTGCAGATCCATGCTCAGCCCGAGCGCAATCGTGAGGGCCCACGGCCCGAGCGCCAGCACGGCCAGCGCGCCGCGCCAGCGCTCGAGGCTGGCATCAATGCGCCACGGCCGGCCGGCCCAACCCAGCGCCAGCGCCGCCAGCAGCCACATGCCCAGCGTGATGCCGCTGAACTTGAGCATGTACAAAGTACCGTGGCCGTCGTCGGCACGGTGTTTTTCGATGTAGCGAAAACTCACCCAGTCGTGCTGCGCCACCCATGCCACATGAGGAGCCAGAGCGAGCGCGAAGACCGCAACGCTGACGTAGGGCCACGGTGTGCGCATCCAGGCGCGCCCCGGCGCGCTGGCCAAACTGGCCAGCAGCAACGACACCAGCACCACGCCGGAATAGTACTTTCCCATCATGGCCAGCGCCGCTGCGAGGCCAAGCCCCACGGCGCCCGCGAAGGCGGGGCGCCGCACATTGCGCCACCATGCCCAGGCGACCAGCGGCCAGAGCGGCAGCAGCACCGAATTCATGTTGAGCTTCAAGGCCAGGTTGCCGTAGGGCAGTGCGAACGCGGCGGCCACCATGGCCCACAGCGCCCAGCGCCGGGCATCCGGGCCGTCGGCCAGCACCTCGCGCGTGAAGCGCCCGACCAGCCAGATGGCAAGTGCCGCGTTGGCCATCGCCAGCAAATGGAAAGCGCCATCGCGATTGGGAAACACCAGGAACCACGCACCGACCGCCCACGCCAGCAATGGCGGGTGCTTGTAGGTGCCCCACTGCGGCGCCATACCCCAGGCATAGAGCTCGGTCATGTCGGCAAAACGGTCGAGCCCCGGCAGCAAGGCGATCGCCGCGAGCGTCCAGAAGGCGACGTGCGCCAGCAGCAAAAGGGCGGTGTCGCGCCGGGTCGAGGGAGAGGTTCCGGAATACGACATGGAAGGAGCGCGAGTATAGAAGCGCAGCCGAAGGACGCCCGGCCGGCACCACTCGCCAGAGGTCTTCAGGCCCCGAGGTAAGCGCGCCGCACTTCGGGGTCATCGGCCAGCTGCCGCGCGCTCCCTTCGCGCACGATGCGCCCCGTTTCCATCACGTAGCCGCGGTCGGCGACGTGCAGCGCCGAAAACACATCCTGCTCGACCAGCAGCACGGTGACGCCCTGCTGGCGGATCTGCGTTAGCACGTCAAGCAGCAGGTCGACGATGACCGGTGCCAGCCCGAGACTCATTTCGTCGATCATCATGAGGCGCGGCGCCGCCATCAGGGCACGCGCCATGGCGCACATTTGCTGCTCGCCGCCCGACATGCTGCCGGCCAGCTGCTTGCGGCGCTCGGCCAGCACCGGAAACAGCGCGTAGTTGCGCTCAAGAGCCGTCTTGATGGCGCCCTTGTCGCGCAGGCGGTAGGCGCCCATCAGCAGGTTTTCCTCGACTGTCATGCGGTCGAAAAGCTGGCGCCCCTCGGGCACCTGCACCATGCCCAGGTCAAACACCTGGTTGGCGCTCAGCCCCTGCAACGAGTGGCCGTCGAAACGGATCTCGCCTTGCCACGAGATGAGTTGCGACAGCGCCCGCAGCAGGGTGGTTTTGCCCGCGCCGTTGCTGCCTACCATGGCCACGATTTCGGCCGCGCGGACGTCGATCGTCACATCTTGCAGCACATGCATTTCGCCGTAGCCGGCGCTCAGATCGCGCACGCTCAGCAGGGCTTGTTGGGTGGAAGAATTCATGCGCGTCTTCGTCCCAAGTACGCTTCGATGACCTGCGGGTTGGCCAGCACCTCGTGCGGCGCGCCATCAGCGATTTTTTCGCCGTGATGCAGCACCAGCAGCCGGTCCGACAGACTCTGGATGGCCTTCATGACGTGCTCGATCACCAGGATGCTGATGCCCTGGCTGCGCACTTTCTTGATGTCCTCGATCACTTCTTCAATCTCGACGTGATTGAGACCGGCCATCACCTCGTCGCACAGCAACAGCCTGGGTTTCATGGCCAGCGCCTTGGCCAGTTCGAGGCGCTTGCGGTCGGGGCCGCCCAGGGCATCGGCGCGCTGGTCAATGCGCTTGCCCAGACCGACGAATTGCAGGCATTCGCGCGCCTGTTCGCGAGCCCGCGCCAGATTGCGCTCGCCGCCGTCCTTGCCGAACAGCGCGCCGATGGCAACGTTCTCCAGCACACTCAGGCCGGGAAAGGGTTTCATGACCTGAAAGGTACGGCCGATACCCATGTGGGCGCGGCGGAAGGCCGCCACCTTGAGGATCGAGCGCCCCTCGAACAACAGGTCGCCCGAGGTGGGTTCGAGCGTGCCGCTTACCAGTCCCACCAGGGTTGATTTACCGGCGCCGTTGGGCCCGATCACGCCCAGGATTTCTCCGCGCCCGATTTGCAGACTGACGTCGTTGACCGCCACCAGGCCGTGGAAACGCTTGGTGAGGTGGCGGGCTTCGAAAATGGTGTCCATCTACAGTCGGTGCGCACGCACGTTCTCGATGAAATAGTGCCAGCCCGAGCGCTTGAACTTGCGCATCAGGTCGGCGATGCCGCGCGGCATGAAGACCACTGCCACCACGATGACCACGCCGAAAAACAGGCTGGCAATGCTGGTCACCTTGCTGGCCAGTACTTCGGACACCACCGAAAGAATGACGGCACCCACCACGGGCCCGAGCACGCTACCGGGTCCGCCGAACACCGCCATGATGATCATCTTGACGTTGAGCGAAATGTCGAACACGCCGGCCGGATCGATGAAGGTGATGTAGTAGGCGTAGATGCCGCCGGCCAGCCCCGTGAAGGCGGCCGACAGGGCAAAGGCCAACACCTTGTAGAGCGTGGTGTTGACTCCCATCACGGCGGCGGCCTCCTCGTTCTCGCGGATCGCGATCAGGCCGAAGCCGAAACGGCTGCGCGACAGCCAGAAGATGGTCAGCGTCGCCAGCACCAGCAGGCCGAGCGCCAGCTCATAAAACAGTACCTCGCTCTTGAGCAGCGGCAGCACCAGGCCGACGTTCTGGCCGGCAATCGGCACGTTCGAAATGATCGCGGTCATGACCTGTGCCAGGCCGAGCGTGGCAATGGCGAAGTAGTGCCCCTTGAGGCGCAGCACAGGCACGCCGAGCGCAAAGGCGAACACCACGGCCATGGCCAGGCCCAATAGCATGCCGACCCAGAACGGTTGCCCGTAGGTCGCCATGGCAATGCCCACGCCATAGGCACCCAGCCCGAAGAACACCGAGTTGCCGAACGATGGGTAGCCGGTATAGCCGCCGATGATGTTCCAGCCCTGCGCCAGCGTCGCCAGAATCAGCACATTGATGCCGAACTGCGTCACGACGGGCGAACCGAACCAGGGCACGCCAACCAGCACAGCGACCAGTATCGTCAGGCCGACCACCCACCACCCGGTTTTGCGGCCAGTGCCGTTCATGCCGCCCTCCCGAGCAGGCCGGAAGGCCGCACGATCAGCACCAGCACCAGGATGCCGAAGCTCACTACGTCTTTGTAGGTCGGCCCGATGTAGAGCGCGGTGAGCGATTCGGCGATGCCCAGGAACAGCCCGCCGACGATCACGCCGAGAGGATTTTCAAGGCCGCCGATGATGGCGATGACAAACGACTTGGCCGTGAGGGTGGCGCCGATGTAGGGGTTGATCTGCGACACGGTGCCGTAAAGTCCGCCGGCCACGCCCGCCAGCGCGGCACCCAGTCCGAAAGTCAAGGCGTAGATGTTGCGCGGTTCGACGCCATACAGGCGCGCCGCCACCAGATTCTGTGCGGCCGCGCGAATCGCCCGGCCGGCGCGGCTGTGCGCGAGAAACGCCCACAGCGCCAGAGCCAGCCCGACCGCTATGACAAAGGCCAGAAACTGCACATAAGGCACGGTGACGCCGAGCACTTCGAAGTTTGATCCGGCGTAACTCGGGTTGATGGTGCGGTAGTCGGCGCTAAAGGCGATCTGTGCCAGAAACGTCAACACCACTTCGAGGCCGAAGGTGATCAGCAGCGTGTTGAACATCGGCGCGCGCACGATCAGGTTCAGGATGCCGCGCTGGATCGCATAGCCGACGGCAAACAGCACCGCGGCGGATATCGGCAATGCCACGAACGGGTCGATGTGGGCGTACGTAAACAGGTAATACGTCACGTAGGCGCCCAGCATGATCAGCGCGCCATGCGCCAGGTTCACGATGTTGAGCACGCCCCAGATGAGTGCGAGCCCGAGCGCCATCAGCGCATAGAGGCCGCCCAGCAGGACGCCGTTCAGCAGGATCTGGGCCAGCAGCTGCACGGACTCACATGGTCAGCGTTTATTCCAGGCCGGCATTGGATACTGCAGCTTGCCGACAAAGCCCTTGGAGCCGTAGATTGGCACCACCTGGCCGTCCTGGATCTGGATCATGGTCTGCGGCAGGCTGATCTGGCCGGTCGGGCCGAACGCTACACGGCCGTACAGGCTCTCGAAGTTCACCTTGGCCAGCGCATCGCGCACCTTTTGCGGGTCGACGCTGTTGGCCGCTTCGATTGCGTTGACCACCGCCTCGACCGTGGCGACGCCGGACGCCGCGTGGTAGTCGGGCTCGTAGCCGAATTTGGCGTGGTATTCCTTGGCGAACTTTTCGGCATCGCCGAACCAGCGGTCTTTCAGGCTGCTGGACGGCAGCCAGGCCGTCATGCCGCTGGCGTAGTCGGCGTCCTTGCCCAGGGCCTGACGGAAGTCCGCGCTCGGCACGCCGACGGTGAACGAGTACAGCTTGGGGCTCACGTTCAGGCTCTTGGCCTGGCGCATGAAGTTGAGCGCCTCGGTTTCGTGGCAGGCCACCAGCACAACGTCGACATTACCGCTCTTGATGCGAGACAGGAGCGAAGTGAAGTCAGACGCGTTGCTGGTGTAGCGCTCGTCGATCACCGTCTTGAAGCCGGCCTTGGCAAGCAGCTCGCGCGTACCCTTGGCGACCGAGACGTCGAACGAGTCGTCGGCGTACAGCAGCGCGACAGTTTGCGGCTTGGGCTCCAGCTTGGACATCGCTTCGATAGTGCTGCCGAAGTAGTCGCTGGCCGCGGCCAGCGTGCCGAAGATGTATTTGTAGCCGCGGCTATAGATCTCGTCGGAGGCGCCGCCGCCTTGCACCATCGGCACGCTGTTTTTTTCGGAGATGGCCGAATCGGCCAGCACGAAATTGCTGGCAAACGGACCGAGCAGCAGGTCGACCTTGTCTTGCGACAGCAGCTGCACGTATTGACGAACGCTCAGGTTGACGTCGGACTGGTTGTCCAGCAGCTTGAGTGCCAGCTTGCGCTCGGCGCCGGCCACCTTGACGCCGCCCGCTGCGTTGATGCGGTCGATCGCGAACTCGTAGGCGTCCTTGTAGTAGCGACCGGTATTGGCTACCGGCCCCGTCACCTGAACCGAGGCGCCCAAAGTAATCGGCTGGGCCCATCCCACTCCCGTCAGCAGAAAAGACGCGAGAAAAATCATGAGACGAAACATGGCTGATTCCTGTTGTGATGCGGCCCTGACGCCATCCCCGCGTGCTCGATGAGCCCGCTGATGCGAGCCCGGGTATCCGCTTGCAACATGTTTATAGGACTGTGTTACGTCCGGCGAAGTAGGACGGCAGCGCGCATTGTTCCGCTCCGCGTGGCAAAATTTCGCCATGACCCTCACGATCTCACCTGCTCCGACGCCCCCGTCCGCCAGCGCCGCGGGCTCAGCCGTGGGCTACGCCGGCAACATCACTTGCGAGCAGGCGGCCCAATGGATGGCCGCGGGCGCCGCAGTGTTGATCGATGTACGCACTGACGCCGAGCGCGAATGGGTCGGCTACGTGCCCGGTGGCGTTGCGCTGGCCTGGAAGCAGTGGCCCGGCATGGCGCTGAACGCCGGCTTCGATGAAGGGCTGCGCGCTGCCGTACCGGCCGGGAAGAAGGCCGTCATGCTGTGCCGCAGCGGAGTGCGTTCGATGGCCGCTGCCCGGCGCGCCACCGAACTGGGCATCGAGGCCTACAACATCCTCGAAGGCTTCGAGGGTGACCCCGACGAGCAGTGCCATCGCGGCCGCACGGGCGGCTGGCGCCAGCGCGGCCTGCCGTGGAAACAGGGCTGATCCCGAAGGGCGCCGCATCCCCAACATAATGCGGCGCATGAACTTCCTCGCCATCGACATCGGCAACACACGCCTCAAGTGGGCGTTGTATGACGGCGCGCACCCCGGTGCCCGGCTTCAGGCTCAGGGCGCGGAGTTTCTGGAACACATCGAAACGCTGGCTGAACGCGCGTGGGTCGATCTGCCAGCCGCCGACACCATGCTGGGTTGCGTGGTCGCGGGCGACGCAGTGCGCCGCCGTGCGCACGAGCAGTTGGAGGAGCGCTTCGACTGCGAACCGCGCTGGGTTGTCGCCAGCACCGCCGAGGCCGGCTTGGTCAACGGCTACGACCATCCGGGGCGCTTGGGCGCCGACCGCTGGGTCGCCATGATCGGCGCGCGTCACCGCATGCTGGCGCTGGGGCCGGCGCGCCCGATGGTGGTGGTCGCCATCGGCACGGCCGTCACGGTCGATGCGGTGGACGTCGACGGCAAGTTTTTGGGTGGCCTCATCCTGCCGGGCCACGGCATCATGCTGCGTGCCCTGGAGTCGGGTACCGCGGGGCTGCACGTGCCCACCGGCGAGGTGTGCGAGTTTCCGACCAACACCAGCGACGGACTCACCAGCGGCGGCACCTACGCCATTGCCGGGGCGATCGAGCGCATGGTGCAGCACCTGCACCAGCGCTGCGGCGCCGCGCCGGTGTGCTACATGACCGGTGGCGCCGGCTGGAAGATGGCGCCCGCCATGAGCATCCAATTCGAGCTGATCGACAGCCTGATCATGGACGGCCTGTTGGTGTTGGCGGAATTGCGATCGCTATCGGATTGATAGCTGCTGCCGCCGGTGGGCGGGGTGATAGAGGCGATGTTTGTATAAATCTATTGCGAGAGCCCGGCCACGGCCTGAAACATCGCCTGGCGCGCTTGGCTGATGATCTGGCCCTTCCAGGTGTCGCTGTCGGTGTAGAAGGCGTCCATCATGCGGGCGTGGATCGAAGACGCCAGCTCCGGTGGCGCCTCAGGGTGCTTGTGCAGCCAGTGGTCGGCCCGCAGCGCACCGGTCACTTCAAGGATTGGCTGCGTGCCGTATTCGAGTGCAATGGCGGTGAATTCGGCACGCGGGCATTCGTCGTACATCGCGCTCCACATCAGGCCGGTCAGAAAGGCCGAGGTTGAAGAGCCGTCGTAGATGGAGGTTACGGGCGCCTGCGGCGTGCCCCACCACGTGTTGGCGCGCACGTAGGCCGCCTTGTCATCACGGCAGGCAAAGATACGTTCGCCCAGGCCGTTGGGCCCGAGGCCGGTGTGCAGGTCGATCCAGGCCAGGCGATGGGCTTTGGACCCGTGCGTGCGCAGCACCTGGCGCAACGTCTTGTTGCTCCAGGTGGGCGCCGTGCCGCCAAAAAACAGGCCGTCGGGAAACTGGTACTGGCCGCGCGTCACGGCGGCCTGGTAGGCGGTCGCGCCGTGCTGCGCGAGCCAGGCCGCCACCGCCGCCTCGTTGGCCGGCGTGGGCGGCCAGGTTTCAGGAAGCAGCAATGCGTGCAGCTGCGCATAGTCGGAGTTGATGGGCACCGGCGCGGCGGGATCCAGAAAGTTGCGGTTCAGGTCGACGTTCTCTTGCGTCACGCGGCGGCGGTGCGAAAACCCGTGAGGATTGAGCGCATGCACGTAGAGCACCGCGACGCCCGCGGCACGGGCCGTGGCGCGCCACTCGTCGTCATGCAGCGCGAAGGTCTGCACGCCGCTGCCGCAGAAACCTTCGACGCCGTGGCAGGCGCTGGTGACAATCAGCAGGTGCGGCGCGTCCGCCGGACCGTCGAGCGCGACGTCCATCGACAACTCTTCGCCGTCGCTGCCCCTAAGCGGGTGCAGGTTTACGTCGAAATGCAGCCCGGCGGCCGCGCAGGCCGACAGGAATTTGCCGCGTGCCTGGGCATAGGTCGGAGAGAAGGCTTCGACGACACCGATCATGCTGGGGCTCCTTGCTGGGCGGGGGTATTTAGGAATTGTTCGGCCAGCTGCACCCAGCAGGTCGCGCCGAGCGGGATCAGTTCGTCGTTGAAGTCGTAGCTGGCGTTGTGCAGCATGCACGGTCCGCCGCCGTGGTGCAGCTCGCGGTGCGCGCCATCGCCGTTGCCGATGAACGCATAGGCGCCCGGCTTGGCCATCAGCATGAAGGCGAAGTCTTCGGCCGTCATGGCGGCTTCTTGCGCCAGCACGTTGTCGACGCCGACGATGCCGGCCATCACGCCACGCGCGAAGTTGGCTTCGGCTGCCGAGTTGATGGTCGGCGGGTAGTTGCGCACAAACTCGAACTCGCACTCCGTGTCGTGCGCGGCGCTCACGTGCTGGGCAATCTTGCGCATGCGCGACTCGATCAGGTCGAGCACTTCAAGGGAGAAGGTGCGCACCGTGCCCTGCAGTTCGCAGGTGTCGGGGATCACGTTGCTGGCTTCACCGGCATGGATCATGGTGACCGAGATCACGCCCGCGTCGGTCGGCTTCTTGTTGCGCGTCAGGATAGTCTGGAACGCCTGCACCATCTCGCAGGCCACCGGAACCGGGTCGATACCGGTGTGCGGCAGCGCGGCATGGCCGCCCTTGCCGTGAAGGGTGATGACGAATTCGTTGCTCGAGGCCATCGCCGGGCCCGGGCTGACGGCAAACTGGCCGACCTTCATGCCGGGCCAGTTGTGCATGCCGAACACCGCTTCCATCGGGAACTGCTCGAACAGGCCTTCCTTGACCATTTCGCGCGCGCCGCCACCGCCTTCCTCGGCGGGCTGGAAGATCAGGTAGACCGTGCCATCGAAGTTGCGGTGCTTGGCCAGATGCTGCGCCGCCGCCAGCAGCATCGCAGTGTGGCCGTCGTGGCCGCAGGCGTGCATCTTTCCGGGGTGCTTGCTGGCGTGCTCGAAAGTGTTGAGTTCGGTCATCGGCAGTGCATCCATGTCGGCCCGCAGGCCGATCGCACGGGGGCTGGTGCCGTTCTTGACGATGCCAATCACACCGGTGGTGGCCAGCCCCCGGTGGATCGGAATGCCCCACTCCGTGAGCTTGGCCGCGACGACGTCGGCGGTGCGCACTTCCTTGAAGCACAGTTCGGGGTGCGCGTGCAAATCGCGTCGAATCGACGCGATGCCGGCCGCTTGGGTTACGAGTGAATCGATGAGTTTCATGGGCACAGTCTAGGCTTTCGGGTGCCCGCGCCCAAGCCCCGGCGCGCCGCGTGGCCGACTTGCCTGAAAATGATCGCGATGCCTCCGATTCTCCCGCTTCGTTGCCCGCAAGCCGCCCACCATGCCAGCGCGCTTGAACTGCGTGAGCCTTGGCGTCCCGCCCGAAGTCGGCGGGGCTGCTGGCGATGAAGCGCATCGCGCTCGGCCTGCTCGCCGCCGCCGCGCTGCTCTATGCGGCAGCGATCTGGCTCGAGGCGCGACCGGCGGCATGGCCGCATTGGGGCTACGTGGCGGCCTTTGCCGAGGCGGGGATGGTCGGCGCCGTGGCCGACTGGTTTGCGGTGGTGGCCTGGCCGGCTTTATCTGCAACAACTTCCTGAGCACGCCGCAGGTGCTGGCCAAGCTGGCGCAGTTCGACCCGGCGGCGCGGCTGGCCGACTGGCTGGCCGCGCCGGCCCACGGTGCCCGGTTGGGCGAGTACGCGGTGGCCGCCGCGCGCTACGGCCTCACCGCCTTCGACGACCAGCGGGTGCGCGCCTTCCTTGGCCGCGCCGCCGCCGCGGGGCTGGCGAAGGTCGATCTGTCGCGCCTGCTGGGCCAGGCGCTTGACGCGCTCACCGCCGGCGGGCGCCACCAGGCGCTGCTCGACGACGTGCTGGCGCAGGTGGCCCTGCTGATCGAAGGCGACGAGGTGCAAAGGCGGATCACCGAGGCGATCGCACGCGAGATCAAGGCGCTCAAGTACGTCGGCCTCGACCAGGTCGCCGCCAAGCTGGCAACGCGCAAGATCATCGCCGCCGTGGCCCGCGCCATCAGCGAAATCGCCGCTGAACCGAGCGCGGCGGGCGTGTCGAGCGCCGGTGGCGCCCCGGTGCATCCGCTGCGCCGCCGCTTCGACCACTTCATGGAAGAGTTCATCGCGCGACTCAAGCTCGACCCGGAGTTCCGCCAGCGCGGCGAGCAGGTCCGTGCCGAACTGCAAGCCCACCCGGCACTCGGTGAATATCTCAACGGCCTGTGGAGCGAACTGTTGGCGTGGCTGCACGACGACCTGCGGCGCTCCGATTCCAGCGTTGGCCAGCGCATTGCCGCGCTGGCCGGTACGCTCGGCGAGCGGCTGCGCGCCGATGCGCCATTCCGCCACTGGATCAACGAGCAGATCCAGGCGGCCGCGCCGCGCGCCATCGAGCGCTACCGCGAGGACATCCGGCGCTACATCGTCGAGCGCGTGGCCGAATGGAACGCCGGCGAAATGACGACCGAGCTGGAACGTAACATCGGGCGCGACCTGCAGTTCATCCGCGTCAACGGCACGCTGGTCGGCGGCCTGGTCGGGCTGCTGATCTACGCCGCCACGCAGGCGTGGAAGGCGTAGCACGGTGGCCGCTTCCGCGCGCGTGATTTCGCGGCTGGCCGCCGCCGTGGGCTTGGCCGCACTGGCCGGCTGCAGCAACCTGGGCTATTACTGGCAGGCCGCCAGCGGCCAGATCGACCTGATGCGCGCCGCCCGGCCAGTCTCGCAGTGGCTGCAAGACCCGGCCACGTCCGCCGCGCTCAAGCGCAAGCTCGAACTGGCGCAGCGCATCCGCCGCTTTGCCGTCACCGACCTCGGTCTGCCCGACAACCCGAGTTACACCGCCTACGCCGATCTGCACCGCGCCGCTGCCGTCTGGAACGTGGTGGCCGCGCCGCCCTATTCGCTCACGCTCAAGACCTGGTGTTTTCCGGTCGCCGGCTGTGTCGGCTACCGCGGCTACTACCACCTGGCCGATGCGCAGGCCGAAGCCGGGGCGCTCGGTTCCACCGACCTCGAGGTGGCTGTGTATCCGGTGCCGGCCTATTCCACGCTCGGCTGGACCAACTGGCTGGGTGGCGATCCGCTGCTGTCGACCTTCATCAACTACCCCGAGGGCGAACTCGCGCGCATCGTGTTCCACGAACTGGCGCACCAGGTGGTCTACGTGCCGGGTGACATGCTGTTCAACGAGTCCTATGCCACGGCCGTGGAGCGCATTGGCGGCGCGCGCTGGCTGCAAAGCCAGGCCGGCGAGGCAGCGCGCGCCGACTATGCGCAGTTCGACGCCCGGCGCCAGCAATTCCGCACCCTGACGCTCGAAACGCGTCGCGCTCTCCAGGATAGTTATGAGTCAAAAGAGGCCGTAGCGCACGACTGGCGGGCGGTAGACGCCATGAAAAAGATAGTGATGAACGATTTTCGGCAACGCTATGCCGGGCTGCGCGCTGGATGGGCCGGCCCGCGTCAGGGCGCCTACGACGCCTGGGTGGCGCGCGCCAATAACGCGTTGTTCGGCGCCCAGGCGGCTTACGACCAGCGGGTGCCGGCGTTCGAAGCGCTGTTTGAACGCGAGGGCCGCAACTGGCCGCGCTTCTACGCCGCGGTGCGCCGCCTGGCCGCCTTGCCACAAGACGAACGCGATGCCGCGCTCGACCATCTGGCCTGTGTCGACCCGCGATGCTGCACGCTCGCGCAGTTGCGCCCAGCCACCGAAAAATAGCCGCAGGAGCCCCCTTTGCCCGACATCTACATCGAACGCGACCATCAGCTCGGCCGCGATGGTGCGCGCCGCGTGGCCACCCGATGGCAGCGCCAGATCGAGCAGAAGTTCGACCTGCGCTGCCACTACGAGGAGGGCGACGACTGCGATTGCCTGAGCTTCAACGGCGCCAGCGCCAGCGGCACCCTGACGCTGGGCGACGACTACGTCGCGATCGAGGCCACGCTAGGGTTTTTCTTCAGCGCTTTTAAGGATCGGGTCGAGCAAGCCATGGGCGAAAAGCTCGACGAACTATTGGCCGAAGAGCCGCCGGCCTGACCTTGTGGTGCCGGTTGTGCGCGTCGCACCTTCAGCGCAGCGACTCGATCAAATCAATGTACTTCTGCATCGCCTCGTCGGAGCTGGCGCTTTTTTGCAGCGTCCAGGCGTCCCACTTGGCGCGCGCCACAACGTCGCTGAAGCTGGGTTTCTTTCCGGTGTTGTCGCCGGCGGTGGCCTGCTTGAACAGGCCGTAAATCTTGAGCAGCGTCGGGTTGTCGGGGCGCTCGGCAAGCAGTTTGGCGTTCGCTTGGGCAGTCGCGAAGCGGGTGGACAGATCGGACATGGCGGCGCGGTAAAAAAAGAACAATTCTCCGTCAGTCGGACAACCCGGCCCGCGCAAGCTCAACGTCAAGCCGCTCGCGGGCATCGGCTGGCCGAAGCGCGGCCGCCTGTTCATAGAGGCGCGTGGCCTGGGGCAGCTGTGAGTCGCCATACAGCATCAGCAGCCCGCGCGCGTATTCCATCAACGCACTGGCCGACTGGGGGTTGAGCTTCACGCCGCGCTCGAACAGCGCGATGGCTGTGTCTGCCTGCGCCCCGTAGGTCATGCGTGCGACCAGCGCGCCCACCTTGTCGATCACCTCGGCGTGGAACGCTGCCAGCGCAATGTGCGCGTCGGCGTGGTCGGGCTGCAGCGCAATCAGATGTTCGAGCGCGCCCTTCACCTTGCCCCTCAATCCCTGCGCCAGCGCGCGCGCCACGCTGATGCCCTGGGCGCCACGGCCCACGGCATACGCCTGCCAATAGAGCGCCTGGGCGTTGTCGGGCTCGGCGTCGCAGTGGGCGGACGCGCGCTCGGCCACCTGACGGAACAAAAGGAACCGGACGGCTTCGCGCGGCTCCAGGTAGTTGGCGTAGATCGCGGTGGCCTGGTTGGCCAGCCCCATCCCTTCGCTGCCGTGCGCCAGGCCAATGGCGGCCGCGCGCTCGAATTCACCGCTGTGGTATAGCGCCCAGCCGGATGCCAGCACCCCGGTGGTTGGTGGCATCCGGCCTTGCCCGGCATGCAGGCGGTGCCACTGCGCCAGCAAGCTGCTGGCTTCGAAACGTGTCACATCCGCATAGGGCAAGAGCGCCCACGGACCGATGGTGGGCGCCAGGCCGGGTGACATCAACGAATGGGGTTTGAAGTCGGTGTGCGACATGGTTTCAAGTCGATTCGGTTTCATCTTCGCTGGCGTAAGCCTCGCTCAATGTCAGCAAATGCCGACGTTGCTCGGGCGCCAGGTAAGGGGCCAGCAGTTGCAGCGTGTGATGGGCACCGCGCAACAGGGCACCTTGGGCGTGCTCTGGCTCGAGCGCCTGGCGCGGGTTGCGTACGTATTCGTAGCTCAGCCAGTAAGTCAGCACCACCACCATGCTGTGCGCCAGCGCATCGACCTCGCGCGCATCGATGTCCAGATGCCCGGCGTCGCTTATGCCGGCCAGCAGCGCGCGAATGGCGCTTGCCTTGTGTTTGAGCACCAGCTGGAACTGCGTTTCGATGTGCCGGTTCTTGCTCAGCAGGTCATTCAGGTCGCGGTAGAGGAAGCGGTAGCGCCAGATCAGCTCGAAC
>CAJDTV010000040.1_pt1 | contig 20501 bp, 21 predicted proteins | sample 7389921 | NCBI WGS metagenome assembly CAJDTV01 (sample SAMEA7055654, study PRJEB34461) | soil metagenome | biome: terrestrial ecosystem; feature: Peninsula; material: soil | place: Antarctica | collected 2016 | reverse complement strand
ATCGTGGTGCCCATGGCAGGAATCGGACCTGCGACCTCCCCCTTACCAAGGGGGTGCTCTACCACTGAGCCACATGGGCGAATTCAAAACCTGTTCGCGGCCGACGGTGAAGCCGGATTTGTGGAGCGGGAGACGGGAATCGAACCCGCGTCATTAGCTTGGAAGGCTAGGGTTCTACCATTGAACTACTCCCGCATCGGGACGCTTACTTGGCCCCCCAAGACACGGCCCAAGTCCCCTGGCTCGCCGCGCGAACCAAAAAACATGGGCTGGATTCGAACCAGCGTACTCGTAAGAGGGCAGATTTACAGTCTGCTGCCATTAACCACTCGGCCACCTCTCCGGCGAACCTCGAAATATAACATGCTCCGAAAAAGCCGGCGATGGGCCCGGGCCGGCACGCCGCGCCGGTACCACCTGTGGCGCATCGGGCAAAGGAAAAAACCAGGCGGAAGGCCCGCGGGCAAAGCGAAAAAGGCTATCATAATGATAGCTAACACGTCAGCGGCCGTCACCCTGGGACTGGCGCCAGGCACGCGCCTGAGCGAAATGGCCGCAGCCGATGAACGGCCGCGGCGCGCGCAAGGCCGACAGCGGCGACGGGTGGTTGGCCACCAGCACGTGGTGGCGCGACGCATCGATCAAGGCGCACCTGGCCTGCGCATGCGCGCCCCAAAGCATGAAGACCACCGGCGGCGCGCTCTGGGCGACGTGGCGGATCACGGCGTCGGTCAGGACCTCCCAGCCGCGCCCGGCATGGCTGGCGGGCCGACCCTCCTGCACCGTCAGGCAGGTGTTGAGCAGCAACACGCCGCGCCTGGCCCAGGCCACCAGGCTGCCCCCGGGATGGGGAAAAGCCGGTGGCGGCGTGCCGAGGTCGCGCTGCAGCTCCTTGAAGATGTTGCGCAGCGAGGGCGGCAGCGGCACGCCCGGCGCCACGGAAAAGGCCAGCCCCTCGGCCTGGCCGCGCCCGTGGTACGGATCTTGACCCAGGATCACGACGCGCACCTGCTCGGGCGGCGTGAGCTCGAGCGCGCGCAACGGCTGTGGCGGGAAAATTACGGCACCGCCAGCCAGCTGCTCGCGCAGGAAGGCCAGCAGCTTGTGCCCGGGCACGCCGGCAAAAAATTCGTCGACCTGCCCCTGCCATCCCGAAGCCACCGGCCAGTGGGCGCCCCGGGCGCTGAGCAGGCGCTCTGGCGCACCCATCTCAAAGCCGCCCGACCGGGCGAAAGCGTCCTGGACCGCGACCAGCCCCCGGACCACCGGCGCATCGCGCGAGCGCCGATCGTTGCCAATTCGCAGGCAAAAATACGCCTCTAACGGTCGACCACTCTGCGATGACAGCTATTTTTTTGATAGCATTCACCGAAACAGCGTGGCCAGGGCCTCGCCGGGCTCGTCGGCCCGCATGAACGCTTCGCCCACCAGGAACGCGTGCACGCCGGCGGCGCGCAGCGTTGCCACGTCTTCACGCGTGGCAATGCCCGATTCAGTCACCAGCAGACGATCGGACGGCAATTGCGCGAGCAGCTCGAGCGTGTGGCTGATCGCGACTTCAAAGGTGCGCAGGTTGCGGTTGTTGATGCCGACCAGGGGCGTCTTGAGCTTGAGCGCGCGGTCCAGTTCAAGGGCGTCGTGTACTTCGATCAGCACGGCCATACCCAAGCCGTGCGCGATGGCCTCGAACTCGTGCAGCTGCGCGTCGTCCAGGCAGGCCGCGATCAGGAGGATGCTGTCGGCGCCGATGGCACGCGATTCGTAGATTTGCCAGGTGTCGACGATGAAATCCTTGCGCAGCACCGGCAGGTCGCACGAGGCACGGGCCTGTTTCAGGGCGTCGATGCTGCCCTGGAAAAACTGGCGGTCGGTCAACACCGACAGGCAGGCGGCGCTGACGCCCTTGCCGTCGCCCTCGGCGTAGCTCTGGGCGATGTCGGCGGGAATGAAGTCGGCGCGCAGCACGCCCTGGCTCGGGCTCGCCTTCTTGACCTCGGCGATGACGCCCGCCTGGCCGGCTGCGATCTTGTCACGCAGGGCGCCGACGAAGTCGCGCGTCAGCACGCGGCTTTCGGCGTCCTGGCGGATCGCCGCCAGCGGCATTTTCTTTTGCGCGGCGGCGACTTCGTCGCGCTTGACCGCCATGATTTCTTGCAGGATGTCAGTCATCGGATGACTCCTTGAGCGGCTCGGTTTGAAGAATTTTGACGAACACACGGTGCATCAGCAGCGCGTCGACCAGAAACAGCACCGACACGCCGGCGGCGATCCAGGCGCCTTCGCCTTGCCACATGGCCTCAGCCACCGGCCGCAGCCGCAACCGTGAAGCGCACCAGGTCGTCCAGCTTGGCGCGCGCGGCGCCGGAATCGAGCACGGCGCGGGCTTGCTCCACGCCGGCAGCCACCGAGCCGGCCACATTGGCGGCGTACAGCGCGGCGCCGGTGTTGAGCAGCACGATGTCGCGCGCCGGTCCCGGCTGGCCTTCCAGCACGGCCAGCAGCATCGCCTTCGACTGCTCGGGCGTCTCGACCCGCAGCGTGCGATTGCTGGCCATGCCCATGCCGAAGTCCTCCGGATGCATTTCGTACTCGCGGATCTGGCCGTCTTTCAGTTCGCCGACCATGGTGGCCGCGCCGAGCGAAATTTCATCCATGCCGTCGCGCCCATACACCACCAGCGCGTGTTCGGCGCCCAGACGCTGCAGCGCACGCACCTGGATGCCCACCAGGTCGGGGTGAAACACGCCCATCAGGATGTTCGGCGCGCCGGCCGGATTGGTCAGTGGGCCCAGGATGTTGAAGATGGTCTTGATGCCGAGCTCCTTGCGCACCGGAGCCACGTTCTTCATCGCCGGATGGTGGTTCGGCGCGAACATGAAGCCAATGCCGACCTGCTCGATGCAGCGCGCAATCTGCTCGGGCAACAAGTTGATGTTGACGCCGAGCGCCTCCAGCACATCGGCGCTGCCCGACTTGCTGCTGACGCTGCGCCCGCCATGCTTGCTCACCTTGGCGCCCGCTGCGGCCGCCACGAACATCGAGCAGGTCGAGATGTTGAAAGTGTGCGAGCCGTCGCCGCCGGTGCCCACGATGTCCACCAGATGGGTCGTGTCGTGCACCGTCACCTTGGTCGACACCTCGCGCATCACCTCGGCGGCGGCGGTGATCTCGCCGATGGTTTCCTTCTTGACGCGCAAGCCGGCGATGAGCGCCGCCATCATGACCGGCGAGCATTCGCCGTTCATGATCAGGCGCACGACGTCCAGCATTTCGTCGTGAAAAATCTCGCGGTGTTCGATGGTGCGCTGCAGCGCTTCTTGCGGAGTGATCGTCATGGAGTTCCTTGCGGTTTTTGTTCAGTGATGGGGCGCCGCCAGCGGTGCATCGGGCACGGCCAGCTTGACGGCAAAACCGGCAAGGAGCGCGCCCGCGAGTCGATCCAGCCTGCCCAGAGCGCGTCGGCCGCGCGTGCCGTCCAGGCGCCTGGCGTCCACGCGCGGTGCCAGCCAGGCGGCGCTGAGCGCCCCGCCGCCGGTAACCCGCAGGGCGCTGAAATTGAACGGCAGGCCGAGCGCGAGAAGCGCCAGCCCCGGGTGCCGGGTGGCCGGCGCGATGAACTGCGGCACCAAGGCCAGAAAGAACAGCGCCACCTTCGGGTTGCGCGCGTGGGTCAAAAAGCCGCGGCGAAACAGCGCCGCCAGCGAGAAATCGGGGTCAAACGTGCCGGTAGCGCCGGTGGCGCCGGTAGCGCCGGTGGCCAGGGCGCAGGCGGCTATTGAATCAGGCGTTCCGCGGCGATCCCGCGAAAACACCATCGAGGCACCGACCTCGAGCAGGTAGGGCGCCGCCACCGGCTGGCGCACGCCCAAGGCCGTCGCCCAGGCCCCGGCCCGCGCGCTCGGCGCGGCCGCGGCCGCCACGAGGTGGACGCAGCAACCCGCTGTGATGCCCGGCGCGGCCGACCCGGCGCGCACGCCACTGCGCGCGGCGCTTGCCGGGAGGTACAGCACACCCGGACCCGGCGTCAGGCTGGGCAGCAGCCTGGCGGCGATCAAGGCCACCAGCGCGTGGGGGTCGGCCATGACGACTTCTCAGGCCCGGAAAAACGAACGCACGGCGTCGATCGCGCGCTCGATGCCGGCGTCGTCGACGTTCAGATGGGTGGCAAAGCGCAGCCGATAGAGCCCGGTGGCCAGGATGGCGCGGCCTTTCAGGTGCGCCAGCAACTCGCCCGAGCGCTCTTTGGCGGCGCCGGTCAGCTCGACGAACAACAGGTTCGTCTGCGGCGCTTCGACCGCCAGGCCCGAAATGCCGGCCAGCCCGTCGGCCAGGCGCCGCGCCCGCGCGTGATCGTCGGCCAGGCGCACCACATGATGGTCGAGCGCGTGGCTTGCGGCCGCGGCGAGCAGCCCCGACTGGCGCATGCCGCCGCCGGCCATCTTGCGAATGCGGTGCGCGCGTGCAATGAAGTCACGCGAACCGACCAGTGCCGAGCCGATCGGGGCGCCCAGGCCCTTGCTGAAGCAGACCGAGATGCTGTCGAAGCATTGCGCGATGCGGCGCGCTTCGGTCATGACCGCTGGCGCGGCGGGTGCCGCTCGGGGCGGGTCGCTCGAACTCGCAGACAACCCTTCGACGCCCTCGGGGTGAGCGCTCGCCGGTCGACCTGCTTGCGCGGCTTGCGCCACTGCCGCATTGAACAGGCGAGCGCCGTCCAGATGGCGGGCCAGCCCCTTTTTCGTTGCCAACTGCGTGGCGCGCTCCACATAGCCGAACGGCAGCAGCTTGCCGCCCAGCGTGTTCTCCAGTGCCAGCAGGCGCGTGCGCGCGAAGTGCGCGTCGTCGGGCTTGATGGCCGCTTCGATGTCGGCCAGCGCCAGCGTGCCGTCATCTTGGTGCTCGAGCGGCTGTGGTTGCACACTGCCCAGCACCGCCGCGCCGCCGCCCTCCCAGCGGTAGCAGTGCGCCTGCTGGCCGACGATGTATTCGTCGCCGCGCTGGCAGTGCGACAGGATCGCGCACAGGTTGCTCTGGGTGCCGGTCGGCATGAACAGCGCCGCCTCGCAGCCGAGCAGGCCGGCGAGTTTTTCCTGCAGTGCATTGACGCTCGGGTCGTCGGCAAACACGTCGTCGCCCAGCGGCGCGGCGAGCATGGCCGCGCGCATCGCGGGGGTCGGCTGCGTGACCGTGTCGCTGCGCAGGTCGATCACGGGCAGGTTATCGGTCATTTTGGCCTCCAGCGACCCACCAGGGGTCGTCATGAGCGGTTGATTTCATAGCAAATGTCCCGGGGTCAGGCATGACGTGGTGCGCCAGAACGTGCGGTGGGTGTCATTCCAGAAAATTCTTCAGCATGGCGTGACCATGCTCGGTCAGGATCGACTCGGGGTGGAACTGCACCCCCTCGATACGCACATCGTGCGCGAAACCGGTATGGCGCACGCCCATGATCTCGCCGTCGTCGGTCCAGGCGGTGACGGCCAGCACCGCCGGGCACGAGGCGCGCTCGATCGACAGCGAGTGATAGCGGTTGACCGTGAACACCTGCGGCAAGCCGGCAAAAACGCCTTCGCGCGTGGTCGTGATCTGGCTGGTCTTGCCATGCATCAGCTGGCGGGCACGCACGATCCTGCCGCCAAAGGCCGCGCCGATGGCCTGGTGGCCCAGGCACACACCCAGGATCGGCAACTGGCCCGCGAAGGCCTGGATCGCCGCCACCGACACGCCCGCCTCGGCCGGCGAACACGGCCCGGGCGAAATGACGAGCCGCGTGACGCCGGCTGCGACGCGCTCGCCGATCTGCGCCACGCTGATTTCGTCGTTGCGCACCACCTCGACCTGTGCGCCCAGCTGTCCCAGGTACTGGACGATGTTGTAGGTAAAGCTGTCGTAGTTATCGATCATCAGCAGCTTCATTGCCGGGCCTTTCGCGGGACGGGTGAGGCGCAAGGCCGGCCAGAGGTCCGGTTCGGGTGCCAGTTCATTCGAGCCCCTCTTCCACCAGTTCGGCCGCGCGCAGCAGCGCGCGCGCCTTGGCTTCGGTTTCCTTCCACTCGAGCTCCGGTACCGAGTCGGCGACCACGCCAGCGGCCGCCTGCACGTGCAGCATCTGGTCTTTCACGATGCCGGTGCGAATGGCGATGGCCACGTCCATGTCGCCCGCGTAGCTGATGTAGCCGCAGGCCCCGCCGTACAGGCCGCGCTTGGTCGGTTCAAGCTGGTCAATCAGCTCCATCGCGTGCACCTTGGGCGCACCGGTCAGCGTGCCGGCCGGGAAGGTGGCCTTGAGCACATCGATGGCGGTCATGCCGTCCTTGAGCGTCCCTTCGACATTGCTCACGATGTGCATCACATGGCTGTAGCGCTCGATGGCGAAGGCTTCGCTCACCTTGACCGTGCCGGTCTTGGCGATGCGCCCGATGTCGTTGCGCGCCAGGTCGATCAACATCACGTGCTCGGCGCGCTCCTTGGGGTCGTTGAGCAGTTCGGTCTCGGCCGCCTTGTCGAGCTCGGGCGAGGCGCCGCGCGGGCGCGTGCCGGCCAACGGGCGGATGGTGATCTTCTGCTCGCCCGCACCGGTGCTCTCCTGGCGCACCAGGATCTCGGGCGAGGCCCCGACGACATGGAAATCACCCAGGTGGTAGTAATACATGTAGGGCGACGGATTGAGCGAACGCAGCGCGCGGTACAGCGACAGGGGCGACTCGGTATAGCGCTTGCTGATGCGCTGGCCCACCTGCACCTGCATGAAGTCGCCGGCCTCGATCAGCGCCTGGGCCCGCACCACGGCGGCCAGGTAATCGGCCTTGGCGAAGCTACGCTCGGCCGGATGCGGCTGGCTCGGTTTGACCTGCGGCGCGCTGACCGAGTATTTGAGCTGCTCGCGCAGGCCGCGCAGCCGGCGCTTGGCGTTGGCATAGGCCTCGGGCTGCACCGGGTCGGCGTAGACGATCAGGTACAGCTTGCCCGAGAGGTTGTCGATGACGGCCAGCTCTTCGCAATGCAGCAGCAGGATGTCGGGACAGCCCAGCGTGTCTGGCGGGCAACTGTGCTCCAGCTTCTTCTCGATATGGCGCACGGTGTCGTAGCCGAAATACCCGGCCAGTCCGCCGCAAAACCGCGGCAGGCCGGGCCGCAGGGCCACCTTGAAGCGCTTTTGGTAGGCCTCGATGAAATCGAGCGGGTTGCCTTCGGCGCTTTCGAGCACCTGGCCGTCGGTCACGACCTCGGTGCGCGCCTGGGCGCCAAAACCGCTGGCCCGAATCAGCGTGCGCGCCGGCAGGCCAATGAAGCTGTAGCGCCCGAAGCGCTCGCCGCCGACCACCGATTCGAGCAGGAAACTAAAGCGCCCATTGTCGCGGCTGTGCGCCAGTTTGAGGTAAAGGGAAAGCGGCGTTTCGAGGTCGGCAAAAGCCTCGACCATCAGCGGGATGCGGTTGTAGCCCTGGGCGCTCAGGCTTTTGAATTCGAGTTCGGTGATCACGGGTGGGTCTCCGTCAGCCGGCGAGTCGGTCAGGGGTTGCCGGCGATGTCATTCAAGGGAAAGGCGCGCCTCGCGCACGCTGCGGGCCAGCGGCGCACGGCGCGCCGTGCGGGTCAAACAGGCAACAACGATGGCGTGCGCCAGGGCCAGGCTCCCCGGCTGCCTTGGCCTGTGTGAGCGACGTGATGAATGAACATGAGGCGCACAGTTTAGCCGAGCGGGCCGGGCAACACCCTGCGGCCGGCGAAGCTGGCCCGGCGACAGGTCATGCGCGGCCTTTCGAGCCGAAGTTGAAGCCCGCCAGTTCGGCCAGCGAGTCGACATAAGCGTCGGCATCGACGCCGCGAACCGGCTCGCCGTGGTTGTAGCCATAGCTCACCAGCAGCACCGGGCACCGCGCCGCCCGCGCTGCCCGCGCATCGTTGCTGGAATCGCCGATCATCAGCGTGCGCGCGGCCGCGCTGCCCAGGGCGGCGCAGGTCTTGACCAGCGGCAGCGGGTCGGGCTTCTTGCGCTCGAACGCATCGCCGCCGAACACCGCTTCAAAAAAACCGTCCAGCCCCTTGTCCGCCAGCAGTTCGCGAGCGTATCGGGTCGGCTTGTTGGTCAGGCAGGCCAGTCGCAGGCCGCGCGCGCGCAAAGCATGCAAACCTTCGAAGACGCCCGGGTAGACGGTGGAATACTTTCCGTTGACGCTGCCGTAATGGTGCTGATAGCGCGCGCAGGCCCGTTCGAACAAGGCGTGCGTGGCAGGCGCGTCGACGGCCGTCTCGATAACCTCTGGCGCGACCACCACGGGCGGCGCCACATGGTGAAGCACTGAATTGACGAGGTGCTCCGAGCCTTTGCCGACCATGGCTTGGATGCCGCAGCGCGTCACTGTGGGCAGCGCCAGTTCATGGAGCATGGCATTCAGGGCGGCCGTGAAGTCGTCCAGCGTGTCGACCAGCGTGCCGTCGAGGTCGACCATTGCGGCCTCGAGCTTTGAAAAATCGGGAGTCATGCTGGCCAGCATAGTGGCCGCCAGCTCAATCTTGACGGTGCGCTGCGCCGCAGGCGCCTGCCCGTGCCTGCTGCTACGCGCAAGACGGCCTGGCGCAAAGCGGCCACGCAAGCGCAGCCCATGCCAGGCTCACAGTCAGGCGGCGGCGGCCAGGCTGGCTCGCATCGCGGCAATGACCTCGCGGTAGCCGCTGGCACTGCCGGCGCCAAAAATGGCACTGCCGGCCACAAAGGTGTCCGCGCCGGCGCTGGCCGCGCGGGCGATGTTGTCGACCTTGATGCCACCATCGACTTCGAGGCGGATGTCGCGCCCGGTCTGGTCAATGCGCTGGCGTGCCGCCTCGATTTTGCGCAGCGCCGAGTCGATGAAACTCTGGCCACCAAAACCGGGGTTGACGCTCATGATGAGGATCAGGTCGATATCGTCGATCACCCAGTCCAGCACCTCCAGCCCGACCGCCGGGTTGAACACCAGGCCGGCCTTGCAGCCGGCCGCCTTGATGACCTGGATGGTGCGGTGCACGTGCTGGGACGCGCCCGGATGAAAACTGATGGTGTCGGCACCGGCCTGGCCGAACGCAGTCGCCAGCGCATTGACCGGGTTGACCATCAAGTGCACGTCGATCGGCACCGCGGCGCCGGCCGCGGTCTTGGCGTACGCCTTGAGTGCATGGCACACCATCGGCCCGAAGGTGAGATTGGGCACGTAGTGGTTGTCCATCACGTCGAAGTGGATCCAGTCGGCGCCCGCCGCGACGACCTCCTGCACCTCGGCGCCCAGACGCGCGAAATCGGCCGAAAGAATGGACGGGGCAATACGATAGAGGGTGCTCATGGCGTGAATTGTCGCAGCGCCCGGCCCCCGGCGGGCGCTGCAAGGACTGCGCCGCCGCCACCGGGCCGCCCCAAGGCGCGATGCGCCCTGCTGCCGCCAGCACGACTCGACCTGCGACGCATTGGCGGGGCATCCGTTCCGTTACCATCGAGACGATGTCTTCACCCTCCCTGAGTGTTCACATCGAGCCTCGCTTTCTGCCCGAGCAGTCTTCGCCCGATGCACACATATACCTATTTTCTTACACCATCACGGTGACCAACACCGCCGACGTGACGGTGCAGTTGATCTCGCGCCACTGGCTGATCAGCGACGCCTCGGGTCACACGCAGGAGGTCAAGGGCCTGGGCGTGATCGGCCAGCAGCCGCTGCTGGCGCCGGGGGAGGCCTTCCGCTACACCAGCGGCTGCCGCCTGCAGGCGCCCAGCGGCACCATGCACGGCAGCTACTTCTTTGTTTCGGAAGCCGGTGAGCGCTTCGACGTGCCGATCCCGATGTTCGTGCTCGAGGCCGATGAAGGCGCCGCGCCGGCCGCCCGGGTGCTGCATTAAGTTGGCCGCGCCCGCTCCATCCGCTGCTCCATGACGCCTTTCATCGCCAACGTGATGGGGTTCTGGGCCGACTGGCTGCACCCCTCGGCCGGGCTGCCCACCGTGTGGTGGTCGCTGTTGCTCGCTGCCGCTGCGGTGGCCGGCCATCTGGTGCAGCGCTACCTGGGCATGCCCAAGCTGGTGGGCTATTCGATCGTCGGCACGGTGGTCGGCCTGGCGGGCTTCCAGGGCGTGAGCTGGCCGCTGCACGGCACCAGCCTGTTCCTGCTCGAGCTGGGTGCGGCGATGGTGCTGTTCGAGGCCGGCGGGCGCTTGCCGCTGCGCTGGTTCCGTCACAACCCGATGGTGCTGGTGCAAAGCCTGGTCGAGGCAACGCTCACCTGGTTGGCCGTGTATGGGGTGCTGCATGTGCTGGACATGGCCGACCCGGTGGCCAACGCGCTGGCGCTGATCGCCATCGTGGCCTCGCCGGCAGTCCTCGGGCGCGTCGTGATGGACACCCGCGCATCGGGCCCGGTCACCGAGCGGGCCATGGCACTGTCGACCCTCAATGCCTTTTACGCATTGACGCTGGGCTATGCGCAGGCTGGCCTCATCGAGCGTGGCCCGCAGCAGCTGCTGGACAAACTGGCCCCGGTGATGGTGGTGCTCGGCCTGTCGTTCGTCGTTGGCGCCATCATGGCGCTGGCCTTGCGCTCGGCCCTGCGCGTGATGCGCCCCGACAGCGAAAATACCGCTATCTTGCTGCTGGCGCTGATCGCGGCCGGCGCAGCGCTGGCGGCCCATTTTGGCGGCTCGGCGCCGCTGGCGGCCCTGATTGGCGGCACGCTGATCAAGCAACTCAACCCCAAGCCGTGGGCCTGGCAACGGCAAATGGGCACCGCCGCCTCGCTGCTGACCATGCTGATGTTCGTGCTGGTCTCGATCGTCGCGGCACGCGCTGACTGGAGCCTGCCGGTCGCCGGCCTGGTGCTGGCGCTGATCGCGGTGCGCACAGTGGCCAAGATCGCCGGCGTGGCCATCGCCAATCCGGGCAGCGGTGCCAGCTGGAAGCAGGCTTTCTGGGTCGGCTGCGCCATGTCGCCGATGTCGGCCGTGGCGCTGCTGATCACCTCCAACTTCGTCACCGCATCGCCCTTGCTCGGCAACATGATCACGCAGGTCGCGCTGCCCGCCATCCTGTTGATGGAGATCGTGGGCGCGGTGCTCGCCACCATTGCGATCCACGCTGCCGGCGAGGCTTCGACGCCGTGGTCGACCAAGACGCCTGGCAGCGCGCCGGACACACCGCGATGAGCCTCCACCCCAAGCAGGGCGCCGCGCCAGCGCCGACTCCGGCGCCCACGCGGTCCGGGCGGGTCGCCCGGCGCACGGTACAGCTGGAGCCCTTCAACCAATCGCAGGCGCTGTCGCTCGGGGTCGAGCTGGAACTGCAACTGGTCAACACGCACGACTATGACCTGGCGCCCTATGCCGAGGACATGCTGCGCCTGATGGCGCAGACCAAACTGCCCGGCAGCGTGGTGCCCGAGATGACCTCCAGCATGATCGAGATCTCGACCGACATCTGCCATTCGGCGGCCGACGTGATCACCCAGCTGACGCCGATCCGCGACGCACTGGTGAGGAACGCCGACAAGCTCAACATCGCGGTGGTCGGCGGCGGCACGCACGCCTTCCAGCAGTGGCACGCGCAGCGCATCTACGACAAGCCGCGCTTTCGCGAGCTGTCGGACCTGTACGGCTACCTGGCCAAGCAGTTCACCATCTTCGGCCAGCATGTGCACATCGGCTGCCCGAACGCCGATGCCGCGCTCCTGATGCTGCACCGCATGTCACGCTACATCCCGCACTTCATTGCGCTGTCGGCGTCCAGCCCGTTCGTCCAGGGGCACGACACGCAGTTCGATTCGGCGCGGCTCAACTCGGTGTTCGCGTTTCCGCTGTCAGGCGTCGCCCCCTTCACCTTGAGCTGGAACGAGTTCGCCAACTACTTCGAGCGCATGACGCGCACCGGCGTGGTGCGCAGCATGAAAGATTTCTACTGGGACATCCGGCCCAAGCCCGAGTTCGGCACCATCGAGATCCGTGTCTTTGACACGCCGCTGACGGTCGAGCGTGCGGCTGCGCTGGCCGGCTACGTGCAGTCGCTGGCGGCCTGGTTCCTGCAGGAGCAGCCGTTCATGCCGGTGGAAGACGACTACCTGGTCTACACCTACAACCGCTTCCAGGCCTGCCGCTTCGGGCTCGACGGCCTGTATGTCGACCCGGCCAGCGGCGAGCACATGCCGCTGCGCGACCACATCCTGCAAACCATGACGCGGCTGGACGGCTTCAGCGAGGCGCTCAACGCGAGCCAGGGCCTGGCGCAGTTGCGCAACGGCGTCGAGGCCGGACAAAACGATGCGCGCTGGCTGCGCGAGCAACAGGGCCGCGAACGGCTGCTGCCCGAGGTCGTGCGGCAAGCGGCGCTGCGCTTTCGGGGCGCTGTGTGAAGCTTGCCCGGCCGGCCGATCCGGGCGCAGCGGCAGCGCCCGAGAAGGAGACTGCGCCCGCATCCGCGGCGACCCGCCGGCAACCCGTTGCGGCGACGCGGCGCCCGCTCGGTGAATTCGGATTGATCGAGCGCTACTTCATGCGACCGGGCCGGCGCGCGGTGCCGGCGCCGCGAGGCGACGCCCACGTCGCGCTCGGCGTGGGCGACGACTGCGCGCTGCTGGCGCCGGCCGCCGGCATGCAGCTGGCCGTGTCGTGCGACATGCTGCTCGAGGGTCGACACTTTTTGTCCACCGTCGATCCGGCCCGCCTTGGCCACAAGGCGCTGGCGGTCAACCTGAGCGACCTGGCGGCGTGCGGCGCCCGGCCACTGGCCTTCACGCTGGCGCTGGCGCTGCCGTCGGTCGACCAGGACTGGCTCGAAGGCTTTTCACGCGGCCTGTTCGCGCTGGCCGATGCGCACGGCTGCGAGCTGGTCGGCGGCGACACCACGCGCGGCCCGCTCAACATCTGCATCACGGTGTTTGGCGAAGTGCCCAGCGGGGCGGCGCTGCTGCGCTCGGGCGCCCACGCGGGCGACGACCTGTGGGTCAGCGGCCATCTGGGCGATGCCCGGCTGGCGCTGGAAGTTTTTCGCGGCACGTTGTCGCTGCCGGCCGAGGTGTTCGCGCTGGCGCGCGAGCGCATGGAGCAGCCGACGCCGCGGGTCGCGCTCGGCCAGGCGCTGCGCGGCATCGCCTCGGCGGCGGTCGATGTGAGCGACGGCTTGATCGGCGACCTCGGTCATCTGCTGCGCGCCAGCGGCGTCGGCGCCCGGCTGGAGGCCGATGTTGCGATGGGTCTGATCGCTGCCTGCGCCCATCCAGCGGGCGCTAAGGTCTTGTTTGACCTTGAAGCTCGCCGCAGCTGCGCGCTGTCCGGCGGCGACGACTACGAGCTCGTGTTCACGGCGCCCGGATCCGCGCGCGATGCCGTGGCGCGGGCTGGCGCGGGCAGCGCCACCCCGGTGACGCGCATCGGGCGCATCGAGGCCGAACCGGGTTTGCGCATCGTCGATGCCCACGGCGCGCCGGTGGCGCAACGCTTCACGTCGTTCGAGCACTTCTAGCTCGCCCCCGGGCTGGCCCACCTGGTGTCGCCGCCCACCGCCTGCCGGGGGCCACAGCGACGTCCGGGCAACGCGCGCTGCGTGCTGTTCTGGCCGGAGCCTGGCCGGGCCGGCCCTGCGAGCCCACGACTTGGGCGACACTGGTGGCCTGATGACCGAAACCTCCTTTGCCTCTCCAGTGGGCGTGCTCGAGCCCATGCGCCGCCCGACGCTGCGTTTTGTGTTCTCGCACCCGGCGCACTTCATCGCGCTCGGCGCCGGCTCGGGGCTGGCGCCCTGGGCGCCGGGCACCGCCGGCACGCTGTGGGCCTGGGTTGCCTATCTGGCGCTGCAGCGCTGGCTCACGCCCGGCGCCATCGGCTGGATCATTCTGGTTTCGCTACCCATCGGCTGGTGGGCCTGCACGGTGACGGCGCGCCACATGAAGCTGGCCGACCCGAGCTCGGTGGTGTGGGACGAAGTGCTCGCCTTCTGGATCGTGCTGTGGCTGGTGATGCCCGCGGGCCTGCTGGGCCAGATGGTCGCCTTTGCCTTGTTCCGCTACTTCGATGCCGCCAAACCCGGTCCAATGGGCTGGGCTGACCGGTTGTTCAAGCAGCGTGGCGCGACAGCCGGGGAGATGCGCTGGAGCGCGGCCGGTTTCGGCATCCTGTTCGACGATCTGGTGGCGGCCTTTTGCACCTTGCTGGTGATCGCGCTGTGGCGCTTCTGGTGGGCCTGACGAACCACAACATGCCATCGATTCAAGAGCAAGACACGCCCACCCTGATTGCGCGGGTGGCCGATTCGCTGCAACAAAAGCGATGGATGCTGGCGACCGCCGAGAGCTGCACCGGCGGACTGATCGCGGCGGCCTGCACCGATCTGGCCGGGTCGAGCCACTGGTTCGAGCGCGGCTTCGTCACCTATTCCAACGCCGCCAAGACCGAACTTCTGGGCGTCGAGGCGGCGCTGGTCGAGGCGCACGGCGCCGTCAGCGAGCCGGTGGCGCGCGCCATGGCCGAAGGCGCACTGCGGCATTCGGCGGCACAAATCGCCGTCGGCGTCACGGGCGTGGCCGGTCCCGGCGGCGCCACGCCCGACAAGCCGGTCGGCACCGTGTGGTTTGCCTGGGCGGCGGCCGGCCAGCCGACCCGCACCGAGCGCCGGCGCTTCGAGGGCGACCGGGCCGCCGTGCGTGCGGCCACGGTGCACTACGCGCTGCAGACGTTGGTGCTTCTGCTGCAAGCCTGAACCGGCTGGGGCGCCGCACGACCGTCAACTGAAGACAAGCCGCTGCACCAGCCAGGCGTTCAACCCGACGACCACGACCGCGGCACTCCACAGCAACCAGGAGGTCGTGCGGGCGAAGGCGAACGCGCCAAGGTGCTTGCGCCGGGTGGTGAACCACAGCAGCGGCGCGATGGCAAACGGCAACTGCAGACTCAACACCACCTGGCTGAATACCAGCAGCGCACTGGCACCGGCGCTGCCGTACCAGGCCGTCACTGCCACCGCCGGGACGATCGCGATGGCGCGGGTCATCAGGGCGCGCAGCAGCGGTGACAGCCGGATGTGAAGGAACCCCTCCATCACGATCTGCCCCGCCAGCGTCCCGGTCACTGAAGAACTGAGCCCCGAGGCCAGCAGTGCGACGCCAAAGACCGCGCTGGCAATGCCCACGCCCAGCAGCGGCGACAGCAAGCGATAGGCATCCGACAACTCCGTCACGGGCGCCTGCCCCGGGCGGTGGAACGCTCCTGCCGCAACGATCAGGATGCCGGCGTTGACAAACAGCGCGAGCGCCAGCGCAACCGTCGAATCGAGCGTCGCAAAGCGGATCGCCTCGCGCTTGCCGCCCGACGTGTCGGCGTGCTGGCGGGTCTGGACGATCGACGAATGAAGATACAGGTTATGCGGCATCACCGTGGCGCCGACGATGCCAACCGCGAGATACAGCATCTGGGGATGGGTGACGATCTGCGGGCTCGGCACCAAGCCGCCCAGCACCGCCGCCAGCGAAGGTTGCAGCCAGAACAGCTCGATTGCGAAGCACAGGGCGATCAACGCCACCAGTGCGATCACCACGGCTTCGAGACACCGAAAACCGCGGCTTTGAAGCGCCAGGATCAGCATGACATCCAGCACCGTGACGCAAACGCCGGCGAGCAAAGGCAGGCCGAACAACAAGTTCAGGCCGATCGCCATGCCCAGCACCTCGGCCAGGTTGCACGCGACGATGGCTATTTCGCACAGCAACCACAGCACCAGGTTGACGCGCGCCGGAAAATGCTGCCGGCAGGCTTGGGCCAGGTCCATGCCGCTGGCGATCCCCAGGCGAACGGCTGCGGCCTGAAACAGCATCGCCATCAAGTTGGAGACAAAAATGACGGCCAGCAGCGAGTAGCCGAACTGCGATCCGCCAGCCAACGAAGTGGCCCAGTTGCCCGGGTCCATGTAGCCCACCGCAACCAGGTAGCCCGGGCCGGCGAAAGCGAGCGCGCGCTTGACGGCCAAGCGCCCGCCGCCGGGCGCCGGCAGCCGGACCGATCCATGCACCTCGGGCAGGCTGGGATTGACCTCCAGCGGACGAATCAGCGGCGTGCCCGGGCCGACGAGGGCGGATGTGTTCATTTTCTTTTTCTGCCGGTGGCCGCGCGCACCAGGGCGGCGACCCTTGCGGGCGACGCCCCAGCGACCACGCGACTACGCCTTCGCGCTGCTCATCACGATGTCTCCGTTCACGCCCTTGGGGAAGAAGCCGCCCATGGAGACCGCGTTCGCATTGAGATAGACGATGTTGAGCACTTGGCCCGGCGTGCGGCTGTAGGCAATGCCGTTTTTGTCCAGCGGGGCGATGTTGGCGATGCTCGGGTCGGGCCCGACGATGCCCTGGTCATCGTCCGGGCTACCGTCCAGGCTGTCACGAGCGTCCGAGATCGCGCCCGCTGCCGAGCGCAGCGACGGGGTCGCGACCCCTTTCGAGTACAGCGTGCTGCGGATCAGTCCGGCGTGATAGGCCTCGGCCGCCAGAATGCCGGCGGCGGCTTCCAGGTAGGTCTTGTTGGTGATCAGTGGCGCGGCGCCCTTGTAGGCCGTCACTCCCACGTCCTCGAAGATGAAGGCCCCCAGCAGGAAAGCTTCGTCGCTCGCGTACGGATCGAACGCCACGCCGGCGCCGACCAGCCCCGCAGCTTGCGCGGCTTTCGAGAACGCGCCATTCGGATCGGTGCCGCCCACGTCGATGGCAGGCTGGGCCACGGCCGAAGCTCCGAGCGCCGCGCGCAGGAACGCCACGTGCTCGATTTCATCCTTGGCGATTTCCCTGGCGTACTGCGCCACCACCGGATCCCTGAACGAGACCGCGTGACCCCCGACCACTGCGCCCTGAGTGCCGGTACCGGTCAGCATGCTGGCTGCCAGTCCGGTGCCGAACACCGCGTATTGATAGAACTGGGCTTCCAGATATTCCAGGTTGAGCGCGAAGTTCAGGATTTCGGCGTCGGTCGGTCCCGCCGCAGGCGCCGGCTGGGCGATCGCGCCGCCAGCCGATCCGCCACCGCCGCCGCAGGCGCTCAGGATGACGCCCCCCGCCAGCCCCGCCGCGACACCGCTGGTCTTGCGAAAGAACTGGCGCCGGTCGGCCCGGGTTTTGGCGCGCTTTTGCAGCACGTCAATTAGCAATGATTGATCAGACAACATGATGAGTTCCTTCTGCGCGACAGGCGCGCTGCGTTTTTCCGGGATGGATGCGCCTTCGAGCGACAGCGCACCGCGTGATGGAGAACAGGAACCCTCGTTTGACGCCTCTGCCAGCGGTTTCAGGCGAAGTGTGAAGTTCCCCACGCCAACAGATACGCAGTGCTGGCGCGAGCGGATGTGGGAGGGAGTGAGGTCGGCGCCCAGTCCTACCGCCGCGCGCCGGTGCCACGCAGCGCTCGGCGGCATTTGGCAGCGCAGAGCGCGACCCGCGTCACCGGCGCGAGTTCGCCCGGGCAAGCCCGGGATTCAACAGAGCAGCGGCCATTTCGCCCGCCGGACGGGCATCGAGCGCCGTGAAAACGACAGTCAATCTGTCGTCAGGCGCCGTGGCACTTCTTGTATTTCTTGCCGCTGCCGCACGGGCACGGCTCGTTGCGCCCGGGCTCGGCCGTCTTGCGCAGGGGGTCGACGCGCGGGCCAATGCTCTTCCAGAGCTGGCGCAGGTCGTAGACCGCCCAGACGGCGCTGGCGAAGTCATCCAGCCGCTGCTGGCTCACGCTGGGCGGCCCGTCTTCGCGGTACACCGAGACTTCGGGCGATCCGGTGTCGTCCGCGGTCAGCGTGACGATGGCATCGAGCGCCGCGCCGAGCATGTCGCTCGCTTCCTTGTCGCGCGGCGCATCCCAGTCCTCGGGCCAGTTTTCGACCACGTACATGAAACCGAGCGCCCACACCTGTGCCAGTGACGCAATGGCCTCGCCTGCCAGCTGGGCGCGCTCGTCCTCGGGCAGTGCGGCGATGGCGCCGCGCGTATCGAGCACTTCGGGTTGAAAGGTGCGCTCGTCATCGAGCGTCTCGACCGGGGCGTCGAGCGCCTGCTCGATCTCCAGCCAGCGGCGCTTCCAGTTCCAGACGAATTCCATCTGCTGCACGGGCACGAAGTGCTCGCCGAGCAGCACCGGCCAGTATTGGGCCGGCTCGATGCGCCGCCGCGCGCAGATCAGCGCCGCCATGAAGCCTTCGCAGAACTCCCACTGCGGTGTTTCTTCGTCCTGCTCGCGCAGCGCATCAAGCGCCGCGTCGAGCGCGTCGAAGTCGTCGGGGCCCAGCGCGGCATGCCGGCCGGCGCCTGGCGTGGGTGCCCCGGAACCGGCGGCGGGCGAGCTGTCGCAAGCGTTGTCGGGAAGGTGGGCGGGAGCGTCGCCGGAAGGTGGGGGTGCGGGCAGAGTCGTCATGATTGCGGCCAGAAAATGACCCTGCATGATGCCTGCAGCGGCGCACCCAAATTCGCCGCAGGGGTCTTGGTCCGCCAGCAGGAGGGCCCGGCGTGATGCTTGTACGATGATGACCGGCCGCTTGCGCGCACCTTCCCCCACTCCATCCGAACTTCCTCATGGCGCTGCATACGTGGCTGATTTACCTGGCGGCCGCCGTCGGCCTGTCGCTGTCACCCGGCCCCAATGGCCTGCTCGCGCTCACGCACGGGGCGCTGCACGGGCGCAACAAAACCCTGTTCACCATTGCCGGCGGCACCATCGGTTTTGTGCTGGTCATTGCGCTGTCCATGTTCGGCATCGGCGCACTGCTGAAGGCTTCGGCGCAACTCCTCATTGTCATGAAGTGGGTCGGTGGTGGCTATCTGGTCTGGCTCGGCATCCAGGTCTGGCGCTCGGCGCCGATCGGCACCGGGCTGGCGCACAGGTCGTCGCCGCGCAGTGGTGCCTCGATGTTCCGGCAAGGCTGCCTGTCCGCCGTCACCAATCCGAAAGCGGTGCTTTTTTTCGGCGCCTTCCTGCCCCAGTTCATTGACCCGACGCGCAGCCTGCTGGCGCAATTTGCCGTCATGGCCGCCACCTTTGCGGCCGTCGAATTCATCACCGAGCTGCTGATCGCCAGCCTGTCGCACCGGCTGCAACCCTGGCTGCAGCGCAGCGGCCGCAGCTTCAACCGGGTCTGCGGCGCCATCTTCATCCTGATCGGCGCGTGGCTGCCGATCAAGATGGCTTGAGCGCGTGGCCGACGCCCCTCTCGCGCCGGACTACGCCGCGTTCCTGCGCATCACGCTGGCCCGCCAGCGCGCGGCCATTGCCAGCCACCGGATCGGCGCCGAGCGTGTCTGGCTCAAGAAGGCGGGCCCGCGGCACGGCCCGCTGCGCTACCACCTGCTGGCGCTGATCGCAGGCGTTTTGCGGCTCGACGTGCTGACGCCGGTGCCCAACCCCGGCGGCGAGGCCGCTATTGCGACCGAAGCACGAAGGCTGCACGAACTGGCCGCCGCTGGCCTGCGCGTGCCGCGGGTGCTGGCCGAGCAGGCCGACGGGTTGCTGATCTCCGACCTCGGCCAGAGCGGGCGCCCGGCCGTCGTCCTGCACCAGCGGCTGGAGCAAGCCGCCGCGCTCGGCCCGGCCGCGCTGCTGGCGGCCTGGCGCGAAGGGCTGGACGCCATCGCCGCGGTGCATGCGCGCGGCACCTGGCTGAGCCAGGCCTTTGCCCGCAACCTCGTGCAGTGTCCGGACGGTGCGATCGGCTACATCGACTTCGAGGACGACCCCGGCCAGACGCTGGCACCGGCCGAATGCCAGGCGCGCGACTGGCTCAGCTACCTGCATTCCACCGCCGCCCTGATCGACGCCGCCGCGGGCGACGCAGCGCATGCGCTGGCTGCGCCACCTGCCCGCCAGCCGGCGTTGGGGCCGTGACACGCAGCGCGTGCGCGCCGTGGCGCGGTTGCTGGCGCACTGGAAAGAATGAGGCTCGCCGCTGGGCCTTGCTCGCTTCGCGTAGCCGCCAACCTCCTGCCGCGGGCCACCCCTGCGGCCGGGCAAAACCCGTTGCGTGGTGTCATTTCGCTCGCCCCAGGCGGTGCGCGGTGCGTGTCGCTGCGCCAACCGCGTGGCGCGGGCGACACCAGCGGCCCGGCGCAGCCGGTTGCGCGGTGTCACCTGGCCCACGCCACTGGGTGGCCCATCGCGTCTGGCCACCGCGTCTGGCCATCCAACCCCTTGCAGGAGTCACACCGGCAGCGCGGCACCTGGACGGCATTTTGGATACGCGATGGACTGGACGGCTCGGGAATCATCCCAGGGTGGCCAGGTACGATGCACCGGACCTGCCGCAAGTGCCACTGCGAGCCACCTTTCGAACGCGATCACCTGGATAGCTGCTCGCACCCACCCACTGGGCGCTACAGGCACTTTTGGTCAAGAAATCTGAACCCCCAGCAACGCCAGACGCTTGTGCAGCGCGCGCACCGCGCGGTCCTTGCTCACGAGGTGCGCCCGGTGCGCCACCGCGAGGTCGATGAAAATCTGGTCGTCGGGATCGCGGCACACGCACGGGGCGCGG
>CAJDTV010000088.1_pt1 | contig 20584 bp, 17 predicted proteins | sample 7389921 | NCBI WGS metagenome assembly CAJDTV01 (sample SAMEA7055654, study PRJEB34461) | soil metagenome | biome: terrestrial ecosystem; feature: Peninsula; material: soil | place: Antarctica | collected 2016 | reverse complement strand
CCATGTTGGCAAAATAGCCCACCACGTCGTTCAGCCTGGCGTCGCCCCGATTGGCCACCGGCACGCCCACGGCAATATCGGTCTGGCCGGTATGGCGCAACAGCAGCACCCGGAACGCCGCCAGCAGCGCGGTGAAAAGAGTGACGTCCTGTTGCTTTGCGAGCGAACGCCACGCCGCAGTAAGCTCCGGCTCAATCCGAAACGGCAGGGTACGTCCGGCAAAACCTGCTTGAGACGGGCGCGGCTTGTCGGTGGGCAGCTCAAGGGTTTGCAGGCCGCGCAGATTGTCGCGCCAATAGTCCAGATGGCCCTGAAGCGTCTCGCCCTGAAGGCTCTGGCGCTGACGCACGACATGGTCAGAAAATTGCAGCTCTGGCTCGGGCATGCCGGAGGCATCGCCGCCCCGTTCATAGAGTTGCGCGAGTTCGCGGTGAACGATGCTTAAAGACCAGCCGTCGGTCACGATGTGGTGCATCGCCAGCACCAGCACGCAATGCTCTGGCGCAAGCTGAAACAGTTCTGCGCGCAGCAAGGGTGCCTGGGACAAATCAAAGGGCTGGGAAAGGCTGGCGACAATGCGTTGTGTCAACGCCCGTTCCGTCGCTTCGCCCGGCGCCAGCGGCGTGCACGCCAAGCAAAAGTGCGCCAGCGCGTCGGACGCCGGAACGACTTGTTGCACCGGCCACGGCTCTGCCGCCCGAAACGCCGTGCGTAGGCTGGCATGGCGAGCTAGCAGAGCTCGCAGGCTGCGCTCCAGAGCCGGCACGTCCAGCGGCCCCCGCAATCGAGTCACCAAACTGTTGTTGTAGACCGAGCGGCCTCCGCCGAGTTGGTCGAGAAACCACAGCGCTTCCTGGGCAAATGAAAGCGGCACGCCATCTGCCGGATCCCCGCCTGAGGATGTCGTCGATTGCGCGCGTTGCTGCAGCAGCTTGCGTGCCAGCAGACGGCGCCGCGTTCGAGCCGCCTGCGCCGGCGAAGGATCAGGCGCGCTTGAACGACGCGGTCCCGGCCCGGCGCCAAGCAGCCGAGCGATTTCCGTGTCACTGAGGGCGCCGAACTCTGGTCCCAGTACATTGCTGAGCGCATCAGCTTCGTCGATGGCGCGCTGAAGCGCAACACCAAAGCCGCGCACAGTGGGCTCGATCAGGAGGGCCGCAGGCGGCAAGTCAACCCCGAAATCATGGTTGACAGCCAGCACCAGCCGAGTCGCTGACAGCGAGTCGCCGCCCAGCGCGAGGAAGTTGGCGTCGGGGCCGGTCACGGGCTGATTCAGGATGGCGGCGAACAAGCCCGCCACCTCCACTTGCAGCCCCACGAGCAACACTGCCGCTGGCTGCGCCACAACGAGGCCCCCTATCTGGTCATACAAGCCGCGGCGCTGAACCTTGCCGCCCGGGCCCACCGGAATCTTGTCAACCACATGGATGGACGCCGGAATCTTGAAGTCGGCGATGACGCCGAACAACGCCGCCCGCAGGTCCTTCGGTTCCGCTAGGCTGCCGCTCGCCAGCACGACGGCGGCATGTACATCCTCGCCCAGCGTCCGGTGCGGCGCGGGGTAGGCCACCGCCTGCACGACGCCGGGCTGGCGCAGCAGGGCCTGCTCGACTTCAAACGGTGCAATCTTTTCACCACCCCGATTGATGAGTTCCGTGCGGCGCCCAGTCAGGTAGAGATAGCCCTCGGCGTCAAATCGGCCCAGATCGCCGGTGGCGAACCATCCGTCGCTAAAGGCTTCCCGATTGGCCGCCGGTGCGTCCTCATAGCCGTCGAACAGGGCCGGGCCGCGCGCCGCGATCTGTCCGACGCAATTCGGCGGCTGGATTCGGCCAAGGTCATCGATCACGCGCAGTTCAGCACCGGCCGGGCGCCCGGGCGATCCCGGCTTGCGCACGCCAGGAGGCAGCGGGTTGCTGGCCATCTGCGTCGCCGATTCGGTCATGCCATAGGTCTCGATGACCGGCGCGCTGTACAACTCTTCGAGTCGATCCAGAATTTCGGCTGGAAGCGAGGATGAGGCCGAGCGAATAAAGCGAAACCGGTGGCCGGGCACGACGGCGCGATACGCCGGCGCCAGTTCGACCACCGCATGATGAATGGTCGGGGCGGCGGTGTACCAGGTCGGATTGAACTCGGCAACCGATTGGACGAATCCATCTGCATCAAACGCCGGCCCGCACACCACCGACGATCCGGCGACGAGCGGGCTCAAGAGGCCACCGATCAGGCCATGGCTGTGAAACAAGGGCATCACGCACAACCCGCGGTCGTTCGGCGTCAATGCCAGGTGCTGCGCGATATTGCGTGCCGAACACAGAAGCTGGCGGTGTTTGAGCGGCACGCGCTTGGGTCGTCCGGTCGTGCCCGAGGTGAACAGGACAAAGGCCGTGTCGCCGGGCCTGGGCGGGGTCCAGTCGCCGTCCGGCTCTGGTTGCGCCATCAATGAGGCCAGCAACATAGATTCCAGGTCGAACGCCAGGTGGGTCAGTTTGAGGTGGCGCATCAGTCGCAGGGCCGCCGGATCATCGGGCGCGCTTAGGATCGCATCGGCGCGCGCGTCGATCAGCAAAGCCAGCAACTCGGGCACCGTCAGCGCCGGGTTGAGCGGAATCGCCGTGGCCTGGCATCCGACGCCCAGAGCGGCGACCGCCAGGCTCAACCCGCTGGGCATCAGCAGCGCGATGCGCGATGCCGGCCCCAGACCGTGTGCCGCCAGCCAGATCCGCATGCACTGGGTGAGCGCAAACAACTGGGCATGGCTGATGACCGGATGCCCGGGCGCAAGCAAGGCGGGCGCCAGACGGTGCACTTGGGCCTGCTGCTCAAAGTGCTCGCACAGCGTTACGGGGCTTTCGAGAGCGTTCATCCAACATCCGTTCCTAATATGAATGCAGCCAAAAGCATTCACTGTAACCGCTCGACCTGGCCCCGCAACCTGCGCACCGGCACGGGCCGCGGCCGATCAGGCTACTGCACTACCGGGGTTTCGAACTACCGGGTCGATATGTCTATTCTTGCACCTGGTCGGGGCCGATGCGCCCGACGCTGAAATAGGTCGCTTCGGGGTGGCTGAAGTAGAAGCCGCTGACGCTGGCGGCGGGCATCATGGCCAGGCTTTCGGTCACGCTCATGCCGATCTCGTCGCAGTGCAGCAACTCGAACATCGGGCCCTTGACGCTGTGGTCGGGGCAGGCCGGGTAGCCCGGCGCCGGGCGGATGCCGCGGTACTCCTCGTTGATCATCTGGTGGTTGTCGAGTGCCTCGTCGGCCACGAAGCCCCAAAGGTCGGTACGCACGCGGTGGTGCAGCGCCTCGGCAAAGGCTTCGGCCAGCCGGTCGGCGAGCGACTTGAACATGATGGCGGAGTAATCATCCATGTCGTCCAGAAAATATTTTTCCTTCTTCTCGACACCCAGGCCGGCGGTGACGGCGAACAGGCCGATGTAGTCGGCCTTGGGCGCGATGAAGTCAGCCAGGCAGCGGCTCGGGCGCATCACGCCGTCGGCGCCCGGTTGCTTCTCGGTTTGCTGACGCAGGCCATACCAGGTGAGCGCGACGTTGCTGCGCGTCTCGTCGGTGTACAGCTCGACGTCGTCGTCGTTCACGGTGTTGGCCGGCCACAGGCCGACCACGCCGCTGGCCGACAGCCAGCGCCCCTCGATCAGCCGGTGCAGCATGCGCTTGCCGTCCGAGAACACGCGCTGGGCCTCGGTGCCGACCACCTCGTCTTTCAGGATCGCGGGGAACGCGCCGGCCAGGTCCCAGGTCTGGAAGAACGGGCCCCAGTCGATGTATTTTTCAAGCTCATGAAGATCGAAATTCTTGAACACTCGGCGCCCAATGAATTTCGGCACTGGCGGCTGGTAGCCGGCCCAGTCCATCACGGTCTTGTTGGCGCGCGCTTTGGCGAGTGGCCAGATCGGTGTCTGTTTCTTGTTGGCGTGCTGATGGCGCACCTTGTCGTAGTCGGCCTTGATCTCTTCGATGAAGCGGCTGGCGCCATCGCCCAGTAGCGACTGCGCCGCGCCCACGCTGCGCGAGGCATCGGGTACGTAGACCACCGGCCCTTCGTAGTGCGGCGCGATCTTGACGGCGGTGTGCACGCGGCTGGTGGTGGCGCCGCCAATCAGGAGCGGAATCTTCTTGATTCGGAAGTAGTCGTCCTTTTGCATCTCGCCGGCGACATACTGCATTTCTTCCAGGCTGGGCGTGATGAGACCCGACAGGCCCACCATGTCGGCGCCCTCGACCTTGGCTTTGGCCAGAATCTCGTGGCACGGCACCATGACGCCCATATTGACGACCTCGAAGTTGTTGCATTGCAGAACGACGGTGACGATGTTCTTGCCGATGTCGTGCACATCGCCCTTGACGGTGGCGATCACGATCTTGCCCCGCGTGCGCACGTCGCGCCCGGCCGCCTCGTCCTGGCGCTTTTCTTCCTCGATGTAGGGAATCAGGTGCGCCACGCCGAGCTTCATGACGCGCGCCGACTTGACGACCTGCGGCAGAAACATCTTGCCCGCGCCAAACAGGTCGCCGACGATGCTCATGCCATCCATCAGCGGGCCTTCGATCACGTGCAGCGGCCGGCCACCCTTGGCCAGAATGCCCTGATACGCCTCCTCGGTGTCTTCGACGATGAAATCCGTCAGGCCATGCACCAGCGCATGGCTCAGGCGCTCACCCACGGTCTTGGGCGCCTCGGGCGTGCCGCGCCATTCGAGCTTTTTGCTCTCGTCCTTGGCACCGCTCTGGGCGCTCTCGGCAATCTCGACCAGACGCTCGCCGGCGTCCGGACGGCGGTTCAGGATCACGTCTTCCACGCGCTCGCGCAACTCGGGCTCCAGGTCGTCGTAGACACCGACCATGCCCGCGTTGACGATGCCCATGTCCATGCCCGCCTGAATCGCGTGGTACAGAAACACGGTGTGGATGGCCTCGCGCATGGCGTCGTTGCCACGAAAGCTGAACGACACATTGCTGACGCCGCCCGAAACCTTGGCGCCCGGCAGGTTGGCCTTGATCCAGCGCGTGGCTTCAATGAACTCGACCGCGTAGTTGTTGTGCTCTTCGATGCCGGTGGCGATGGCGAAGATGTTGGGGTCGAAGATGATGTCTTCAGGCGGGAAGTCGAGCTCGTCAACCAGGATGCGGTAGGCCCGTGCGCAGATGTCGATCTTGCGTTGGTAGGTGTCGGCCTGGCCTTTTTCGTCGAACGCCATCACCACGGCGGCTGCTCCATAGCGGCGCACCAGCCGGGCCTGATGCCTGAAGGCTTCCTCGCCCTCCTTCATGGATATCGAGTTGACGATCGGCTTGCCCTGGATGCAGCGCAGCCCCGCTTCGATGACTTCCCACTTGGAGCTGTCGACCATGATGGGCAGGCGCGAGATGTCGGGCTCGCTGGCGATCAGTGTCAGGAAACGCACCATGGCGGCCTTGCTGTCCAGCATGCCTTCGTCCATGTTGATGTCGATGATCTGCGCGCCGTTTTCAACCTGCTGACGCGCCACCGCCAGTGCCTCCTCAAACTTGCCGTTCAGGATGAGCCGCGCAAACGCCTTGGAGCCGGTGATGTTGGTGCGCTCGCCGATGTTGACGAACAGCGAACTCTCGTCGATTAGCACCGGCTCCAGCCCAGCCAGCTTCATGGGCGGCACGGAATTCACGGAAGACGGGGCGGAAAAAACTTCAGACATGGCTCACCTGCTAAACGGAGATCAGGCGAGCGTCGTTGCGGTCCGGCGGCGGAGGCCCGCGGCGGGAGTCCCCAAGCCTGGCGCAACCATCGAGAGCCGATGACTGCGCTGCAACGCTCCTTGGGAGGGTCGATTTTAGTGCGGCCGGCATCGCGACGAGGGCGCCGGGCCTTTGGCGCCGGCTCAGACCCCGAGCGCCTCCCCGGTGGCCGCGGCCGGCAGCCCGAACACCCGATCAAAGATCCAGTTGAAAACGAAGGTGTAGACGAGGAAGAAGATCACCAGCCCCAGATCCATCAGCAGCGCCTGCCACAGGCTGATGCCCAGCCACCACGCGATCACCGGCACCAGGAAGGAGACCAGTCCGCCCTCGAAGCCGATGGCATGCGCCACGCGCCGCGCGACGCTGCGCCCGCGCACCGCCTGGCGAGCTTCCCAGCGCTCGAACAAGACGTTGAACGTCAGGTTCCAGAGCACCGCGATGACCGACGTGATGACGGCCAGCGCGCCCGAATGACCGACGCCCTGGCCCGACATCAGGACCAGCCCGCCCGTGGCCGCCACGATCGCAATGGCTTCGTAGAGCGTGATGTAGACGACGCGGCGCTTGACTCCCTGCACGGTCAGGCGCCTCAGGCCGCGGCGCGGTAAAACGCTGCGCGGTTGAGGGTGCGCGCCGCCAGCGGCGCGACCGCTCGGCCAATGGCCGCGATGTGCTCGGGCGTGGTGCCGCAGCAGCCGCCAACAATGTTGACCAGCCCCTCGGCGGCAAATTCGTGCAGCAGACGCGAGGTGACGTCGGGCGTTTCGTCAAAACCGGTGTCACTCATCGGGTTGGGCAGGCCGGCGTTGGGGTAGCAGCTGATAAACGTGTCGCCCGCCACTTTGGCCAGCTCCTGGATGTAGGGGCGCATCAGCGCTGCGCCGAGTGCGCAGTTGAGGCCGACGGCCAGCGGGCGCGCATGGCGCACGCTGTACCAGAAGGCAGTGACGGTCTGGCCCGACAGGATGCGCCCCGACGCGTCGGTCACCGTGCCGCTGATGATGAGCGGCAGGCGCTCGCCGCTGGCCTCGAAGTATTCGTCGATGGCGAACAGCGCCGCCTTGGCGTTGAGCGTGTCGAAAATGGTTTCGACCAGCAGCACGTCGGCGCCGCCTTCGACCAGCGCTTCGGTCTGCTCGTAATACGCCGCTCGCAACTGCTCGAAGCTGGTGTTGCGCGCGCCGGGGTCGTTCACGTCAGGGCTGATGCTGGCCGTCTTGGGCGTCGGGCCGAGTGTGCCGACCACAAAGCGCGGTTTGTCGGGCGTGCTGAATTTGTCCGCCGCGGCGCGCGCGATGCGCGCCGATTGCAGGTTCATCTCGCGCGCCAGGTGCGCCATCTTGTAGTCTTCCTGCGCGATGGTGGTGGCGCCGAAGGTATTGGTTTCGATCAGGTCGGCGCCCGCCGCCAGATAGCTTTCATGGATGTCTTTGATGACATCCGGGCGCGTCAGCGACAGCAGTTCGTTGTTGCCCTTGACGTCGCGCTCGAAGTCCTTGAAGCGCTCACCCACGCCATCGGGCCCGGCATAGCCCTCGCCCCGGTATTGCGCTTCGCTCAACCGAAGGTGCTGGATCATGGTGCCCATGGCGCCGTCGAGGATGACGACGCGCTGGCCCAGGATGGCGGGCAGTTGCTGGGCACGGGTGTAGGTGATGGGCTGCATCAGGTCGATTGTAGAAAGTGCGCCACGCAGGCGTGCTGCGGAGGTTTCTGGTTGAGTCCGTTTCGCCCGTGGCTTACTCCAAAACCTAGGGTCATTCAGTAGACCAGTTGTTTGTGGCAATCGAATGATTGTGTCTATCATTCGTGCAGCCCTTCTCGTCCGCGCAAGCCACACGGGCTCGTCGAGTCTCAACGTATTTTTTTGGTGAGTTCCACAGGAGTCGTAATGGATTTGTTCTTCAAAGATTCGTTTCGTGCACTGGCGCCTGTGCTGGGCCTGGCGCTCAGCTGCGCTGCAGGCATGGCGCAAGCCCAACCGATCACCGCCGGCTCGATCACCAACAGCCCGCCCATGATTGCCTACGCGTCCGATGGCACCACGCTGCAAGGGGTGATCGTCGACCTAGCGGCCGCCATGAGCAAGCAGATGGGGCGCCAGATCGAGTTCAAGGCCTATCCGTTTGCGGGCCTGTTGCCGGCCATGCAGGCCAAGAACATTGATGTCGCGTTCTCGCTCATGAACGACACGCAAGAAGGGCAACCCCGACAAAATCGGCGGGCTGGACACGCTGTGCGGCAAGACCGTGGCAACGATCAAGGGCTCGACCCAACTCGTGCTGGTCGACGAGGCCGATGCCAAATGCAAGGCGGCTGGCAAGCCGGCGATCGAGAACCTGCAGTACTCGCAGCCATCCGACGCGCGCATGCAGGTTCAGACCGGTCGCGTGGCGGTGTTCTTCGGCAATTCGCCGGTGATGGTGTACTTGGCCACCACGGCAGGTGACGGCAAGCTCTTCGATGTGGCCGAAGGTGAATACCAGCCGGTGCCGCTAGGCATCGCGGTCGCCAAGGACAACACCGCGCTGCGCGACGCACTGCAAAAATCACTGACGGCCCTGATCGCTGACGGCACCTACCTCAAGATTCTGGAAAAGTACAAGGTCGCCGGCGGCGCCTTGAAGAACGCGAAGATCAACGGTGGCTCCTGAGGGTTCGGCGCCCGCCACGCGCCCCGGTCCGGCGCGGGTTCGCACGGTGCCGGTGCGGCGCCCGGGGCTGTGGCTGGCCAGCGTCGCCGTGGTGGCACTCGTCGCGTGGTTCGTCCTGTCGATTGCGCGCAACCCCAACATTCAGTTTTCGGTCATCTGGCAGTTCCAGTTCGCGCCAGCCATCTTGGCCGGCTTGCGAACCACCGTCGAATTGGCGTTGCTGGCGGCTGTCGTCGGACTGCTTCTGGGCATCTTGCTGGCCGTCATGCGCCTGTCCGACAGCCGATTGTTGCGTCTGTGCAGCGGCGTCTACATCTGGCTGTTTCGCGGTACACCGCTGCTGGTGCAGATTCTCATCTGGGGCAATTTCGCGCTCCTGTTCCAGTACCTCGGGCCGTTCAAGACCAACGACGTGCTCACGCCCTTCGTCGCCTCACTGGTCGCACTGGGCCTGAACGAGGCCGCGTACATGGCTGAGGTGGTTCGCGGCGGCATCTTGGCGGTCGACCGAGGCCAGTTCGAGGCCTCCACGGCGCTGGGCATGCCGCGTGCGCTGGCGATGCGCCGCATCGTGCTGCCGCAAGCCATGCGCGTGATCGTGCCGCCAGCCGGCAATCAGTTCATTTCGTTGCTGAAGGCGACTTCGCTGGTCTCGGTCATCGCCGGCGGCGACTTGCTGACGGCAGCCGAAAACATTTCGTCGGCCAATCTGCACACCATCGAACTGATGCTGGTGGCTACACTCTGGTATCTGGCAGTGACCTCCGTCACGGGCGTCGGCCAGTACCTGCTGGAACGCCGGCTGGCGCGCTCCACTGCGAGCGGCCATGGCAAGCACTAGTGTGACCAGCGCGCAGGCCGGCGTCGACATGGCGCCTCCTTTGCTGCAGGCACGGGGCGTCTACAAACGCTTCGGCAAGGAAGAGGTGCTCAAGGGCATCGACTTCGAGGTACGCAAGGGCGAGGTGTTCTGCCTGATCGGCCCTTCCGGTTCCGGCAAGAGCACCATGCTGCGTTGCATCAACCATCTCGAAAAGATGGATGCCGGCCGCATTCTGGTCGATGGCGAACTCATTGGCTACCGCGACGGCGGCGACCGCCTGTTCGAGCTGAGCGAGCGTGCCGTCTGCAGCCAGCGCCAGCAGATCGGCATGGTATTCCAGCGGTTCAACCTGTTCGCACACCAGACAGCTTTGCAGAACGTGATGGAAGCGCCCGTGCATGTGCTGCGCGAACCGCCGGCGCAGGGGCGTGAACGCGCCATGGCGCTCCTGACGCGGGTCGGACTGGGCCACAAGGCCGATGCCTATCCCTCACAACTTTCCGGCGGGCAGCAGCAACGCGTGGCCATTGCGCGCGCGCTGGCCATGCGCCCCAAGCTCATGCTGTTCGACGAGCCCACTTCGGCGCTTGATCCTGAATTGGTCGACGAAGTGCTGGCGGTCATGCGCGCACTCGCAGCAGACGGCATGACCATGATCGTCGTCACGCACGAGATCCCTTTCGCGCGCGATGTCGCGCACCGCGTGGCTTTCATGGATGGCGGCGAAATCGTTGAATGCGGCCCGCCTGGTGAAGTGCTGGTGCGCCCGCAGTACGAGCGCACCCGCGCCTTTCTGTCGCGCGTAATCACCACGTCGCACGCACCTTAGGCGACCTTCTCGACGCGGTAGCCCGCAAGCTGACTGCGCCGCTTCGCAGGAAACTCTGGCAACCGACCTGGCTGCTTAGCAATGGGCAATACGGACTTCACAACCCCGCGCGCGCAGCTCAACGCTTTTCTACGAAGTCGAGCACCGCTTCCAGCAGGCGCCGCACAGGCGGCTGCACGCCGGAGGCGAGTTCCGGCAGGTAGTCGAACGGGAGCTGCTCCTGCATGTAGCTGCACTGCGTCATCTCCAGCTGCACAGCGTGGATACCTTGCGACGGGCTGCCGTATTGGCGCGTGATATGGCCACCCTTGAAGCGCCCGTTCAGAATCGCGCTGTAGCCGTCGGCGCGCTGGGCGATGTCCAGCAACGCCTGCGCTAGTGCGGGGTCGCAACTGGTACCGTTGCCGGTGCCAAGGTTGAGATCGGGCAGCTTGCCCTCGAAAAAACGCGGCAGCACCGAGCGGATCGAATGCGCATCCCACAGCGCAGCAATTCCGTGCGTTGCTTTCAGGCGCGCCAGTTCGGCCGCCAGTTGCCGGTGGTAGGGCTGCCAGATGGCTTCGCGCCGGGCCGCGATCTCGGCCTCGCCGGGCACATCGCCGGCGGCGTAGATGGGCGTGTTGTCGAAGGTGTCGATGGGGCACAGGCCCGTCACGCTCTGGCCCGGATACAGGCTGGCGCCATCGGGCGACCGATTCAGGTCGATCACGTAGCGCGAGTGCGTCGCCACCAGCACCGAGGCGCCGAGCTCGTCGGCGAAGTCGTAGAGCCGTTCAAGGTGCCAGTCGGTGTCGGGCACATGGCGCGCCTCGCCGGTGAAACGCGCCGCCAGCGCGGGTGGCACATGGGTGCCGACGTGCGGCATCGAGATCAGGAGCGGGCGCGTGCCGGCGCGAAAGCGAAACGGCGCTTCGGTGGTCTGGAAAGTCATGGTCAATCCTTGAGCAATTGGCTGCGCGCGGCCACAAAGCCGGCGGCAGCCTCATCGTGCAGCATGTGACGGCCAGCGGTGACAAGCGATTGGCCCGCAGACCAGACCGCTTCGATCGCCGACGTGCGGTGGCTGGCAAAAACGTGCGCCGACAGCATGTCGGGCGCCTTCAGGCCCTGCAATGCCGGATGGCGGGCGTCGAGCACGACGAAGTCGGCTTGCTGCCCCGGCGCCAAGCCGGCGATAGCACGGCCCGCAGCCTGCGCACCACCGTGCACCGCGGCCAGCGTCATGGCGGTCGCGACGTGCGGCTGCGCGGCATCGGCGCAGACGTTGCGCTGGCGCGTGGCCAGGCGCTGGCTGTATTCGAGCAGCATCAACTCCTCAGCCGCGTTGACGCAGATATGGCTGTCGGAGCCGATGCCCCAGGCGCCGTGGGCATTACGCCAGGCGGCAAAGTCGAAGGTGCCGTCGCCGAGGTTCGCTTCCGTGCTCGGGCACAGACCGGCGACGGCGCCGCTGGCCCCCGCACGGCGGTATTCGTCGGCGTCCATGTGCGTGGCGTGCACCAGGCACCAGCGCTTGTCGACCGGCGCATGGTCCAGCAGCCAGGCCACGGGTCGTTGGCCGCTCCAGGCGACGCAGTCGTCGACCTCCTTAGTTTGTTCGGCAATGTGGATGTGCACCGGCGCGGAGGCGTCGATCGCGTCCAGCCCCGCCAGCGCCTCGCGCAAGCCGTCGGGCGGCACGGCGCGCAGCGAGTGCGGCGCCAGACCCAGGCGCGCGCCCTGCGCGTCGCACAGCGGCTTGAGTCGTTCGAGCAGCCGCAGCATCGAATCGGTCGAGCGGATGAAGCGCCGCTGCCCTTCGTTGGGCGATAGGCCGCCGAAACCGCTGGTCTGGTAGAGCACCGGCAACAAGGTCAGGCCGATGCCCGCGCGCTGCGCGGCTCGCATCAGCGCCAACGACAGCGTGGCGTCGTCGGCGTAGGGGCGCCCGTCCGGCTGGTGATGCACGTAATGGAACTCGCACACCGCCGTGTAGCCCGCTTCGAGCATCTCGACGTACAGGCCGAGTGCAATGGCTTCGAGCTGCGCCGGGTCGAGCCGCAAGGCGAAGCGGTACATCAGCGTGCGCCAGCTCCAAAAGCTGTCCCGGTTTCCGTCCACGTTCTGGCCCCGGTATTCGGTCAGGCCGGCGATGGCGCGCTGGAAGGCGTGCGAGTGCAGGTTCGGCATGCCGGGCAGCACGGGGCCGGTCGCCAGCGGCGCGTCGGCGGGTTGCTGCGCGCCCACCTCGACAGCGGTCAATTGACCAGCGTCGTTCCACGCGAGCAGCACATTCTGCGCCCAGCCCGATGGCAGCAACGCGTCGGCGACGAACAGCGATCGCGTCATGCGTGCTGCCCCAGCGCAATGCGGCCTTGCCGCACCACCGTGCGCACCGGTCGCTGGCCAAACCAGTACGCCAGTTCCGCCGGCTCGTCCACGCTCCACAGCACGAAGTTGGCCGGCATGCCGGGCGCAATGGAGCCGTGCGTGTCCTGCAAGCCGAGCGCTCGCGCTGCGTGCTGCGTGACAGCGGCCAGCGCCTCGGGCACCGTGAGCCGGAACAGCGTGCAGGCCATGTTTACCATCAGCAGCAGGCTCAGTGCCGGCGAAGTGCCGGGGTTGTGGTCGGTCGAGACGGCCATCGGCACGCCGGCCGCGCGCAGCGCCGCGATCGGCGGCAGCTGCGTGTCGCGCAGTGTGTAGTAGGCGCCGGGCAGCAGCACGGCGACCGTGCCGGCGGCCTTCATGGCGTCGATGCCGGCTTGCGACAGGTGCTCGATGTGGTCGCACGACAGCGCGCCGTAACGTGCCGCCAGCGCCGAGCCGCCCATGTCCGACAACTGCTCGGCGTGCAGCTTGACCGGCAGGCCGAGCGCCTGCGCAGCCTTGAACACGCGCTCGGTTTCTTCCAGCGAAAACGCGATGCGTTCGCAGAACACATCGACCGCGTCGATCAAACCTTCGGCCGCCAGCGCCGGCATCATCTCGTTGCAGACCCGATCGGTGTAGTCGCTACTTCCGTTGGGGCGACCGGCGTATTCGGGCGGCAGCGCATGCGCGCCCAGGAAGGTGGTTCGCACCGTCACGCCAAAGGCTTCACCCAAGCGGCGCGCCACGCGCAGCTGCTTGCGCTCGTGCTCCAGCGCCAGGCCATAGCCGGACTTGATCTCGATCGCGCAGACGCCCTCGGCCAGCAAGTTTTCAAGCCGTGCCGAGGCGCTGGCGAACAGCTCGTCCTCGCTCGCGGCGCGCGTGGCGCGCACGCTGGAGACGATGCCGCCGCCGGCCTTGGCGACTTCCTCGTAGCTGGCGCCGGCCAGCCGCATGGCGAACTCATTCGCGCGCTGGCCGCCGTAGACCAGGTGCGTGTGGCAGTCGACCAGGCCGGGCGTGACCAATGCGCCGCCGCCGGCGTGGCGCGGCAGGCCGGCGTGGGCCGCGGGCACGTCTTTTTGCGGGCCAACCCAAACGACTTGGCCCTGCGCGACCACGATGGCAACCGGCGCACCCTGCGGCACATCGACGCCGCGCGCGGAGTCAGGCGCCAGTCGCAGGTGCGTCCAGACGCCGTCAGCGGAGGAAGTTGGAGCGATGGAATTGGACATGGCATTCAACGGTTCAAAGTTCTGATTACTATTAATTTGATAGCTGTCACCGCCAGATCCACGGGCGTTACAGCCACTTTTCTCTTAAATCGCGGCGGCGGCACTGAAGCGCACCAGGGCGAGGCAGGCATCGTTGCTCGCCGGCGCAGCCTGCCAACCCCGCTCAATGCCGGCCCACCACAGACCCTCGCCTTCGGCCAGCGTCTGGTCATCAAGTTGCCAGCGGCCGGCGACAGCCAGCAGCAGGCCGTGCGGCGCCGGCGCGATGGCCGTCGGCGCGCGCAGCAGCGTCAGTTGCGCCTGCCAGCGCCCGCGCCGTGCCATCACGTTGAAGTCGGTCGACGCGCCGCTGCCGAGCAGTTCGCAATCGAGCGCCGCGTCGCCGGAAAAAGCGAACGGCACCAAAGGCCGGTCGAGCCGGTGATCGATCGCTCCATCTTGCAAGCGCAGCCGCACGCCCGGGCCATCGAGCAGCATGATCGTGCGGTCGATGCCGGCGAAGGTCGAGAACGGACCGCCCACGGCGATGGTCGCGATGCTGACGCGCCAGTCGAAGTCGTCCAGCCCGGCGCCGGGCGGCCAGCTCGCCACCTCGCGCGTGCTGCCGCCGCCGTTCTTCCAAGGCGTGGCCGGCAGCCCGGCCAGGGTGAAACGTTGCAACGGTACGGCGGACATCGCTCAACCCACCAACATCGGAAACACGGAATGCTCCATCGGCGCGCCGGCCGGCAGTTCGTCGACCAGGCCGGGGAAGTCGGGCGAAGTTTTCCAGCGCCGCGGCGCATGGCGGATGTCGTCACCGATAAAGCGCAGCGAAAACACGCGGCGACGGTTCGCCCCCTCGACGCCGCCGGCCGCATGCAGGGTGAGCATGTGAAAGCAGACCAGGTCGCCGGGTTCGATGTCCCAGCCAACGATCGGGAAGCGCTCGCGCGCCGCTTCCACATCGGGCAGGTCGGCCAGGCTGCCCTCGGGGAACCACTTGGCCTGGTTGTCCATGAAGGTGCGCGGCATCAGCCACGGGCCCTTGTGCGAACCGGCGACGAATTCCAGCGTGGCGGTGCGAGACACCGGGTCGACCGGGATCCACATGCTGACGTTCTGGCTGCCTTCGATGTTGTAGTAAGGCTGGTCCTGGTGCCAGGGCGTGCGCTGGCGCGTGCCAGGCTCCTTCACCAGCACGTGGTCGTGGTACAGGCGCACCGTGCGCGAGCCCATCAGCCGCTGCGCCAGCGGCGCCAGCGGTGTTTCGCGGATGAAGCGGTCGAACTGCGGGATGTCCTGCCAGTTGCAGAAGTCCTCGAAGAAGCGACCCGGATCGTCGGGCCGGCTCGCAACCTTGGCGCGCGGGCTCGGCGCCGCCAGGTTGGCCTCGATGCCGCCGCGCAGCAGCGCGAGTTCGTCGGCGTTGAGCAATTGGCGGACGCAGACCGCGCCATCGCGCTGGAACTGCGCCACCAGGTCGTCGTTCACGCGCTGCTGCACGCGGCGCTGCAGGGTTTCGGTGCTGGGAAGCGTGGTCACGGCGTTGTCGTCCTCGTTCTCAGCGCGCCGCCAGGTCGGCCAACGCCCGGTCGAAAATTTGTCGGGTACGCAGCCAGACCAGCTCGCGCCAGTCGTCGTCGGACGGGTAGAAGAACTCCACGATCGCGGCCTTGATGCGCTGAAACTCGTCGCCGCTCAAGTCGCCGCGCAGATGCAGGAAGTGATCGTCCAGCATGGCCGGGTGGCCCACCTTGACGCCGTCGTAAGTGCCGCACTCGATCACCAGCTGTGTGAAGCGCTTGCCGGCCATCAGGTCGACCATGGCTTGCGAGGTGTAGCCGGTGGCTGCAGCGGAAATGCCGGTGTCCGTCTTCTGGTCGGGACGGGTCAGGATCTTGTAGACCCATGCGCCGTAAATGCGTTCGGCGTCGGCCAGCCCCGGGTATTCGCGTTCTGCAATCGCCATCAGCATCGGGTGGCCGTAGGCGCCGGCGCCGGTGTGCAGGTCGAAGCTGATCGCATCGGTGCAATCACCGCAGTACTCTTTCATGATGCTGCGCAGCGTCAGGTTCGACCAGGCCGGTTCGAAGCCGCCGAAATGCAGGCCATCGGGATGCTTGTATTGCCCTGCCGCCAGTCCGGACCTGAGTGCGGTTCCGCCCTGCGCCTGCACCTGGGCTTCCCAGGCGGCATCCGATTCGGCGCGCTGGTCGCCCGTGGCGCACTCCCTGGTGAACAGGGGGTGCAGGGCTTCGTAAGCGGCGTTCTCGGGCACCGGCCTCGCGAAATCCAGGTAGTTGCGGTTCAGGTCGATGTTGTCCTCATTGACCCTGCGCTGCCACGAGGTGCCCCAGGGGTTGATCAGATGCACCATCAGGATGCCGACGCTCGGGTCGCGCTCACGGGTCGCCAGATGGTCGAGGTATTCGGTCTGGCACATCGAGCCATAGAAGCCCTCCACGCCATGCGTTCCCGAGACCGAAACCAACCATTTTTTGGTGCCCGGTCGCGCCAGCACCGCCACGTCGGTAAACAGTTCTTCGCCTTGCAGGCCCTTCAGCGGATGCGGGTAGTGGCGAACGGTGGCTTGGTGCCTGGCGGCAGTGGCAAGAAACTGCTCGCGCAGCTCCTGGTAGTTTTTTGCCTTCGATGCGGTGGGTGCGCTCATGAGATGACCTATTACTGTTTATTGCCGGAAAGAAACTGCGCCAGCCGGGGGCTCTTGGGCGCGGTCAATACCTGCGCCGGATCGCCCTCTTCTTCCACGATGCCCTGGCGCAGGAACAGCACGTGGTTGGAGACATTGCGCGCGAAACTCATCTCGTGCGTGACCACGACCATGGTGCGGCCTTCCTCGGCCAGGGCCTGCATCACACGCAGCACCTCGCCGACCAGTTCCGGGTCGAGCGCCGAGGTCGGTTCATCGAACAGCATCACTTCGGGCTCCAGTGCCAGAGCGCGCGCAATCGCCACGCGCTGCTGCTGGCCACCCGACAGGAACGCGGGGTACTTGTGCGCCAACTCGGGCGCCAGTCCCACCTTGTTCAAATAGTGCTGGGCCTTGTCCCTGGCCTCGGCTTTTCCCGTGCCCAGCACGCTGACCGGCGCGCACACGATGTTTTCCAGCACCGTCATGTGTGACCATAGGTTGAAGTGCTGAAACACCATCGCCAGCGAAGTGCGCAAGCGGCGCAGCTGGTCCTTGTCCTCGACCACGAGCTGATTCGTCCTGACGTCGTGGTGGGTCTTGAGCGTTTCGCCCTTGACGGTGATTCGCCCGGCGCTGGGCGTTTCCAGGAAGTTGATGCAGCGCAGGAAGGTGCTCTTGCCCGAGCCGCTGGAGCCGATGATGCTGATGACATCGCCCTGATTGGCCTTGAGCGAAACACCTTTCAGGACTTCGACGCTGCCGTAACTTTTGTGGATGCCTTCGACACACAGGTTTTCCATGAGGGTTCTCCGATCAGTGCGCTGAATAGGGCCGCAGAAACACCAGACTGCGCTTCTCGACGAGGCGAAAGGACGCTACCAGCACGCCGGAAATGACCGCATAGAAGATCGCGGCGATGCCGAAGGCCGAGAACGATGCATAGGTGGCGCTGTTCACGTCGCGTGCCACTTTCAGCAGTTCTGGCACCGTGGCAACGAATGCGATCGACGTGGCGTGCAGCAACAAGATGACCTCGTTGCTGTAGTAGGGCAAGGCACGCTTGAGGGCCGACGGCAGGATGATCTTGGTGTAGAGCTTGAACTTCGAAAACCCGAAGGCACGCGCCGCCTCGACTTCTCCCGACGGGATGGCGCGGATGGTTCCCGCCAGCACTTCGGTGACGTAGGCGCATTCGTTGATGACGAATGCCACGACGACGCAATTGAAGCCACTGCGAAAGAACTCGGCCAGTATGGGCGTGTCCCGGATCAGGCTCAGGCTGTAAAGGCCCGTGTAGACGATCAGCAATTGAACATACAGAGGCGTGCCGCGAAACACGTAGGTGAACACGTGCACGGGCATGCGGATGAATTTGTTCGCCGAGGTGCGCATGACCGCCAGCGGGATGGACGCGATCAGGGCCAGGGTGAAGATCAGCACCAGCAGCCAGAGCGTCATGGCGGCGCCGCTCAGCTGGCCGGTACCCACGCCCATGTAGTCGCGCCAATACTCCTGCAGGATTTCAATCACAACGCGGCCCCCCTGACGCCACGGTTGGCGTGCCGGTCGAGGCGAAACAGGAACCACATGACGACCGAGGTCAGGGCCAGGTAGATCGCCGCCGCCAGCAGGTTGAAAAAGAAGGCATGCTGCGTCGCCTGGCCGGCCTGCTGCGTGACGGTGATGATGTCGACCAGGCCGATGATGGAAACGAGCGCCGTCGCCTTGATGATGACCTGGATGTTGTTGTTGTAGCCGGGCAGCGCATAGCGGATGAGCTGGGGAAAAGTAACCTTGCGAAAGACCTGGCTGCTCTTCATGCCGACAGAGAGCGCCGCTTCGACCTGGCCGCCCGGAATCGCCTCCAGCGCGCCGCGAAAAGTCTCGGTCATGTAGGCGCCGTAGATGAAGGACACCGTGATGACACCGGCCGTAAACGCATCGAGCTCGATGCGCTCGATGCCGATCAGCTCGCAAAATCCGTTCAGCAGAATCTGCAGGTTGTAGAAGATCAGCAGCATGATGACCAGGTCCGGCACGCTGCGAATCAGCGTCGTGTAGGCCAGCGCAAGGTAGCGCAGCAACTTGCTGCCCGAGGTCCGGCACAGCGCACCGCCGATGCCGAGCAGGGTCGAGCCCAGCACGGACAGCAGTGCGAGCGCCAGAGTCATCAGCGTGCCGCTAATAACGACGCCTGCGTAACCGTACAGCACTCAGTTCACCTGCATTGGGTGGCGGCCGGTCGGGCTTCAGTTCGGCTGCAACAGGCCGTAGCTGGCGTAACGCTTGAGGATTTCATCGTAGGTGCCGTTGGCACGCAGTTCCTTGAATGCCGCATCGATCTTTTCCTTCAGGGCCGTGTCGCCATGACGCAGGCCGATCGCCGTGCCCAGGCCCATCACCGCAGGGTCGTTCACTGGCGGACCGCTCACTTGGAACTTGGCGCCTTGGGGCGTCTGGAAAAAGGACTCCGCCGCGGCCCCGTTCTGGAACGTGCCATCGATACGGCCCAGGCCCAGGTCCTGGCGCGCGCGTTCATCGTTCTGGTACATGACCAGGTTGACGCCCTTGCCCTTCCAGTGCAGGTTGGCATAGGCCGCCTGGGTCGTTCCCTGCACCACGCCGATCGTCTTGCCCTTCAATGATTCGACGGTCGGTTCGAGCGGCTTGCCCTTGGGCACCATCATGCGTGAGGCGCTGAAGTAAAGCTCGGTCGAGAACAGGACCTGCTCCTTGCGCTTGTCATTCACCGTCATCGCCGACAGGATGCCGTCGATCTTCTTGGCCTTGAGCGCCGGAATCGCACCGTCGAAGTTGATCTTGACCCATTCGCAAGTCATGTTCATGGTCTTGCAAAGGGCGTTGCCCAGGTCGATATCGATGCCGACCAGCTTGCCCGACGGGTCCACCGACTCGTACGGGGCAAACGTCGGGTCGACACCGAAGCGGATGGTATTGGCATCCTGTGCGAGCACCGGCAATGCACCGATGGAAAAGAGGGTTGCCATCAGAAGTTTGAGGAACGGTCGTTTGGACATGGTGGTCTCCGGGTTGTGATCGAATGAGCGGATCAGTCTGGCGCAAAAATGTCGTACTTGGCGTAACGCTTGAGGATTTCGTCGTAGGCGCCGCTGGCGCGCAGCTCCTTGAAGGCGGTGTCGATCCTGGTTTTGAGCGCCGTGTTGCCGAGGTCAAGTCCGATGGCGGTGCCCGGGCCCAGCACCGAAATGTCCTGCACCGTGGCGCCGCTCATCTGGAACTTGGCGCCTTCGGGGCTTTCCATGAAGGCGACGGCCGATGCCACCTCCTGCAGCGTGCCATCGACGCGCCCCAGCGCCAGGTCCTGGCGAGCGCGTTCGTCGTTCTGGTACATGACCAGGTTGACGCCCTTGCCCTTCCAGTATTTGTCGGCATAGGCGGCCTGGGTCGTGCCCTGGACCACGCCGATCGTCTTGCCCTTGAGCGATTCGACGGTGGGCTCCAGTGGTTTGCCCTTGGGGACCATCATCCGCGTGCCGTCCTGGTACAACTCGGTCGAGAACAGGACCTGCTTCTTGCGCTTTTCGCTGACCGACATGGCGGACAGGATGCCGTCGATCTTCTTCGCCTTGAGCGCTGGAATCGCGCCATCGAAATTGATTTTGACCCATTCGCAAGACACCTTCATGTTCTTGCAAAGGGCGTCACCCAGTTCGATGTCGATGCCAACCAGCTTGCCTGACGCATCCACCGATTCAAAGGGAGCAAACGTCGGGTCGACACCGAAGCGGATCGTCTTCGCGTTCTGGGCCAGGGCGGCCAAGGCACAAACGGAAAGCAGGGCAGCAAGCAGAAGTTTGAGGAAGGGTCGTTGGGTCATGGTTGGCTCGAGTTAACTTTCAGATCGAGGGTGTCACCCTACCGCGCCCTGTCTTGAGGCATGCATGCGCCACGGCGGGGGTGTTGCAAACGCCTTACGTCACCATCGGCAGCTTGAGCCCCTGCTTCTTGGCGGTGGCAATCGCGATGTCGTAGCCGGCGTCGGCATGGCGCATTACGCCGGTTGCCGGGTCGTTCCACAACACGCGCTCGATGCGCTTGGCCGCTGCGTCGGTGCCGTCGCACACGATCACGACGCCGGCGTGCTGCGAGTAGCCCATGCCGACGCCACCGCCGTGGTGCAGGCTGACCCAGGTGGCGCCGCCGGCGGTGTTGAGCAGGGCATTCAGGAGCGGCCAGTCGGACACCGCATCGGTGCCGTCCTTCATGCTTTCGGTTTCGCGGTTCGGGCTGGCGACCGAGCCGGTGTCCAGGTGGTCGCGGCCGATC
>CAJDTV010000038.1_pt1 | contig 20674 bp, 15 predicted proteins | sample 7389921 | NCBI WGS metagenome assembly CAJDTV01 (sample SAMEA7055654, study PRJEB34461) | soil metagenome | biome: terrestrial ecosystem; feature: Peninsula; material: soil | place: Antarctica | collected 2016 | reverse complement strand
CTCGTCAACCTCACATCAAAAATCCTTGAGTTTTAAAGAACTTAAGGATTTTCAACAGGCTACAACCCGCTCTGTATCGCTTGAGTGTGTCACGTCCGAAAAAGACGCGGCAAAGAATTTGCCACGTGCACTGGAACGGAGATGGCAGAGTAGCGGGGTTAAGTTCTCCGGGTTCGCGTTTATGTTTCTGTTTCTATGCGCGAATCGTCATTCTTGGACGATCTCCAAGGATTCCACGGCAACACCCGGGCGAGTGTTGACCTTGCCGTTCATCTAGCTCGGCATGAATTCACAAAGCCCTCATGAGAATCAGTCCAAACTGATTGCAGACCGATGGCCGCGCGCCCCCGTGATACAAAGTGTTTCCGCTAAAACCTACGCTTCGGACGATTCCCAGATTGCCGAGTAGGCCGATAACGCCAGATACAAGAGCCCTTATTCGATGAATGTTCTTCTCTACTCCCACGCTTTCCACCCATCAATCGGCGGCGTCGAGACCGTCTCCATACAACTAGCGGAAGGCTTCGTCCGGCGCGGGATCGCCTGCAAGGTTGTCACCCGCACGCCACAGGACCCCGACGAGGTCTTCGACTTTCCCGTGATCGACAATCCGAGCAGCACCCGCATCAGGCAGCTGGTCCGGTGGGCGGACGTCGTACTGTTCAACGGCGCGAGCCTTGCGATGCAGCCTTGGGTTCTCCTGTATCGGAAGCCCTTCGTCTGGGTGCACGTGGGCTATCAGACGACATGCATCGACGGTGCAGGCTGGTTCGACGGTGCGCCGGCTCCACGCACACCTTGGGCGTCCATCAGGCACCACGCGCGCCACCTCGGCGTACGCAACGTGTTGCGCGAGGCTGTGAAGCTGGCGGTGCGGCGATTCGTTGCCAAGCACCTGGTCGCCCGCAACGTGGCCATCACATGCTGGATGGAGGAGGCCAATCCGTTGCCGCGCCAAGTTCAGATCTACAACCCATTCCCGACGCGGATGTTCGCGACGACCGCGGCCAACGACCCGGAGTACGAGTTCATTTTCCTGGGCCGGCTGGTGTCCGAGAAGGGCGTCGACACGTTGCTGAAAGCCTTCGCCAAGATCGCCAGCCTTCGGCCCGGGAATCCGCCGCGCCTGCTGATCGTGGGGGACGGCGAACAAAGAACCGTCCTCGAAGCGCTTGCCATATCTCTCGGCATAGGGAACCACGTAAGCTTCGTGGGCAGCCACCGAGGTGCATCGCTGGCCCGTCAGGTCTCGCGCGGCAGGATTGCTGTGGTGCCCTCAGCGTGGGCCGAGCCGATGGGCGGCGTCGTCGTCGAACTGATGGCTGCCGGGCGAAACATCATTGTGTCCGAGCGCGGCGGCTTGGCGGAATGCGTGGGGGATGCCGGCTTCACGTTCCCCAATCGAAATGTAGACGCTCTCGCGCTGCGCATGGTCGAACTGATGACCCTGCCGCGGATCCAAGCCGAACAGGCTGCACGGGCTCGCGAGCGCGCGCACGACTTCGCCCCTGAAGTGTTCATCGATCAGTATGTCTCAATGCTCCGGGAGGTCTCTCGCAAGGCGGGTTCGCCAGTCCAGCCAGTCGTCGTTGTGCATCGGGCCGACGCGAGGGCGACCCACGCTCTGGACTCTTCAATCCGCTCCAACACTTCTTCGACGGTGCAGCCGGCCGGGTTTTGGGGGTCGTGTGAAAACGAGGAGGCCTTTGTGATGCCAGGGCGCAAGAAACGGCATTGACCGGTCGGCACCAGCGACATGACCAGTGTGGCAAGCCGCGCGATTTGCAACAGACGTTGCTCGTGAAAGTGGGTGGTGGCGGAGCCGGCTGCGCTGCGTCGAGAAATCGGCGGGCTCATTGACTCACAAACGGCGGGCGCACCATGGCGGAGCGGCCGCCATCCCGGGGCAAAGGTCGTGCACCGAATTTCTTGAAGTCAGGCCGTCCGTCGCCGCGTACTTTTAATGACCATCGTCCATCCGGCAATGTCGTCAATACAGTCACTGAGCCGGAGCGACCCACCGAAGCCTACGGACGCCAGTCGCTCCACCGCGCCAACACCACCGCGCGCCCCGCCACCACCTCGCTCGGCATGCAGGCGGTCATCAGCTAGCCACCGGTCGGCGCTTCCCAATCGAGCATTTCGCCGGCGCAAAAATACGTCCGGTGCGGCCTTTGCTATCAACTGGGCCCCGAGCGCGTCGAAGCGCACGCCGCCAGCGCTGCTGATGGCCTCGTCGATCGGGCGCGGCGCGACCAGAGGTGCGGCGCCGCCTTGGTGGTTGCGGCCAGTTGTTTGGGGTCGTGCATGGCCTCCACGCGGCAGCACCTCGTGCAACATGCCGGCCTTGATGCCTTCGAGGCCGATCCGGCTTTTCAGACGGCCGCTCAAGGAGCGCGAGCGACTGCATCCGCTCGCTCAATAAGAACCTGGCGGCGGGGACATGTGACGACGACGGTAGCGCAGCGGGGCCAGCACCCGTCCGACGGACGCCTTGACCGCATCCCAGCCCGGGGAAACACCGGGCAGATCGGGCGACACGCCCAGCAGTCGCCGCAGCAGGTTGTTGGCCTGATGCACTTGGGCTGTCCTGCGCGTCACGCTGGTGTAGAAGTTGACGCCAAAGGACACTGCAACACTATCGCCCGGACGCACCCAGTCGGGCACGGAGCGCGTCATGTGCGGCGAGGTGCTCGGAAAATAAACACCGTCGCCTGGAGCGACCTCGAATTGATGACTGTGGGACCGAAACGCTTCCTGAAATGGCACTTGCGAGCCGGTGATGATGAATTCTTCGACTGCACGCGCGGGCACCACGCTGCGATCCGATGATTCCCAGACATTCATCGTCTTGCGCCCGCGCAGTTGAAGCCAGAAATTGTTTTCGCGATCAACGTGAAACGGCGTCACCGAAGGCGGCGCGGAAATGAAGATGAATCCGGCCGTCATGAAAATGCCGGGCTGCTCCCGCTCGATGAGAGGCCGCACGGTACCCAGGATCTGCGTCAGCAAGGCGTTGTAGCGCGGGTCGGTTTCCACGTTGTAGAGGGCGATCCACGATCCGGGCTCCTCAATCCGCTCAAAAACTTCTTCGATGGTGCGGCCGGCCGGGTCTTTTGGGTCGTGTGAAAACGCCGAGGCCTGGGTTGTACCGGGGCGCAGGAAGCGGCATTGCCCGCTCCGAACCAGCGACTTGGCCAATTCGGCAAGTCGCGGCATTTGCAACAGCGGGTGCTCGTGAAAGTTGTGGTGGACTCGGCCAATCCGGTGCGTCGAAAAATTGGCAGGCTCATCGACCCACACCCGATGGGCCGGCAGTGGCGTGCTGGCCGCCATGCGGGGGTGAAGATCGTTCATTGAAGTTCTCGAAGTCAAGCCAGCCGTGGCGATGCACTTTTGGCAACTATCGCCGTGCCGGGCCCTGCGGTCAAGATGGTCACAGCGCGTGTCCCGGCGCGGGCTCGCTGCCGCCTACTGCACCGATCCGCTCCGCCGCGCCTGCGCCGCCCGCCCCGCCGCCACCCCGCTTGCCATGCAGGCCGTCATCAGGTAGCCACCGGTTGGCGCTTCCCAATCGAGCATTTCGCCGGCGCAAAACACGCGCGGTGCGGCCTTCGCCATCAACTGGGCGTCGAGCGCGTCGAAGCGCACGCCGCCAGCGCTGCTGATGGCCTCGTCGATCGGGCGCGGTGCGACCAGTCGCAGCGGCACGGCCTTGATGGTTGTGGCCAGTTGCTCGGGGTCGCGCATGGCCTCACGCGTCAGCACCTCGTGCAACACGCCGGCCTTCATGCCGTCGAGGCCGAGCCGGCTTTTGAGGTGGCTGCTCAGCGATCGCGCGCCGCGCGGATGCAGCACCGCAGCGCGCACCTGTTCGGCACTGCGGTCTGGCAGCAGGTCGAGCAACGGCGTGGCGCTACCGTGCGCTGCGATCTCGTCGCGTAGCAGCGCTGACGCGGCGTAGACCAGGCTGCCTTCGATGCCGGAGGCGGTGACGACGAATTCGCCTTTGCGCGCAAAACTGCGCCCCCGCGAATCGGTAAACGCGATGGCGACCGACTTGAAGGGCTGGCCGGTAAAGCGGCTTGAAAAATGTTCGCTCCACGGCATGTCGAAGCCGCAATTGGACGGTTGCAGCAGCGCCACGTCGATGCCCCGTGCCTGCAGCCACGGCACCCAGACGCCGTCGGAGCCCAACCGCGACCAGCTGGCGCCGCCCAGGGCCAGCACCACCGCATCGGCCGGTACCTCACGCTCGCCAGTCGGCGTGGCGAAGCGCAATCCGGTCGGCGCCGTTCCTTCTTGCGACCAGCCGAGCCAGCGATGGCGCATATGAAACTGCACGCCCGCCGCGCGCAGCCGGTGCAGCCACGCGCGCAGCAGAGGCGCCGCCTTCATGTCCTTGGGGAAGATGCGCCCCGAGGTGCCGACGAAGGTCTCGATGCCGAGGCCGTGCGCCCAGTCGCGCACCTGTTGCGGGCCAAACTGCGCCAGCAGTGGCTCGATCTGCGCCCGGCGTTCACCAAAACGGCTGGCGAAGATGTCCAGCGGCTCGGAGTGCGTGAGGTTCAGGCCGCCCCGGCCGGCCAACAGGAACTTGCGGCCCACCGACGGCATGGCGTCGTACAGATGCACTGGCACGCCAGCTGCGCTCATTACCTCTGCCGCCATCAGGCCGGCAGGCCCGCCCCCGATTACAGAAACAACCATTTTCACGAGACACATTCCTTTATGAAACTTCAGGGTCAGCCCTGTCGGACTGCGCGTGTTGCTCTCCGAAACGCATGTCGCAACCGAAAGCAGGGTGCTTTGCGCGGCTCGAACGCTGGCGTCACAGTTCAACCAGTTCGCCCTGCCCGGTCAGGAAAGCAGCGCGCACTGGCGAGTCCGGGTAAGCCTGCTGCACCGCCGTGCGATAGCGCTCCATCTGTGCAATCAGCACGGCGTCGCGCTCGGGGCGCGCCACGGATTTGTAGTCGAGTACCCACCAGGCGCCGCTGCCCCGATGACGCACCAGACGGTCGATGCGCAAGACTTCGCCTTCGTGGATCAGCGTGACCTCGTTGCCGTGCCAGTCGATCATGCGCGCGTCCCAGGCCCAGCCGCCGGCACCGGCCAGGATGCGTTCGGCCATGCGCGCGGCGTCTTGCGTCCGCGCCGCATCGAGCATGGATTCGCGGCCGGCCGCACGGACGTGCGCCGCTGGCAACGGCGCACCGGGCACCGCCCATTCAAGCAGACGGTGGACGGCGCGCCCGAACGCGGCAGCGTGAGCATCTGTGGTCGTCTTCACTATTGATTTGATAACCGCCTGCGCCATATTCACGGGCGTTTCCGGCACTCGCTTCATATAAAAGCTGGCGACCGCACGGGTTGCACCAGGAGCGCAGGTCACGCCCACCGCCGACAACACGGGCAGCGGCTCATCGGCGCCGGCCGGCGCACAGAGGCTTTCGAGTCGCGTCCACCAGCTGTCCTGGGTGGCGCGCGCCGGCTGCACCGACGACAGCACCAGCCGCTCGCGTGTCCGCGTGGTTGCCACGTAGAGGCCGTTGAGTTCTTCGCGATGGCGCGCGCGCTGCTCTTCTTCGAGCAGGGACGCGGCACAAGGGGGCGGGTTCTTCTCGCTCGCCATGAAGATGAAGCGCGTCGGCGCCGGGTCGCTGCCCTTCCATTCGACCAGCACGCTCATGGTTTGCGAACGCGGCGCCGCGGCGTCGCAATCGAGCAGCAAGACGTTGTCGGCTTCCAGACCCTTGGCGCCATGCACGGTTAGCAGCTGTACCGCCTCGGGCGCGGCCACAGCGGGCGCCCGCACGCCACCGGCGCGCAGCGTGCGCACCAAGCTGTAGGGCGTGGCAAAGCGCGCACCGTCGATTTCAAGCGACGCGGCCAGCAAGCCGTGCAGGTTGGCCAGCACCGTTTGGCGCAGCGCCACCGGGGCTGCAGCGGCGAACCGGGCCAGCACGTCGCCGTCGTGAAAGATGGCGTCGAGCGCATCGTGCGGCGGCAGCCCGGCCAGCCAGCCCTGCCAGCGGCGCAGCACGGCCCCCAGCGGCGCGAGCCTCTCGGGCAGGCCTTCGCCTTGAATCAGTGCCAGCCATGGCGTGCCGGGCCGTGCGCGCTGGCGCAAGGCCAGTTGCACCAGCGCCGCGTCGTCGACGCCGAACAGTGGCGACTTGAGCGCGCGCGCCAACGAGAGGTCATGCGCGGGCGAAACGAGCGCATCGACCAGCGCGACCACGTCCTGAACCTCGGGCGCGTCGTGCAGATCGTTCTTTTCGGGCTGCTGCGTCGGGATCTGGCGCGCACGCAGTGCGTCCTGCATCGCGACGAGGCGTGCGCGCCGGCGCGCCAGTACCAGAATCTGCCGGGGTCGCGTGCCATCGGCGATGCACTGCGCGACCCAGCGCGCGGCCTGCTCGCATTCCTTTTGCGCAAGTTTTTCTTCTGGCAGCACGCGCGGCGTGGTCAGGCTGTCGCGCCAGTGCAGCAAGCCGCTGTCGTCGGAAACGACAGGCGTCGTATCGACGGCATCGCGCGCGATCGGCGGCAGCTTCAGCACTTCGCCGTCGTTCTTGCGCTCGGTGGTGTGGGCGCGGTAGCCGTCGAACTCGTTGCCGTCCTGCGCGGCGAGCATGGCAGCATTGACCAGGCCGGTGACGGCCAGCGCATTGCGGTGCGTGTGGTCGCAGTTGAGCCGGTCGCCGCCCAGGACGCCCGCCACAAACTCTTTGGCGGCAATGAACACCTGCGGCTCGGCGCGCCGGAAGCGGTAGATGCTCTGCTTCGGGTCGCCCACGATGAACACGCGCGGGGTGCGGCCGCTGGCCCCGGCGTAGGCGCTGAGCCAGCCGTAAAGCGCCTGCCACTGCAGCGGATTGGTGTCCTGGAACTCGTCGATCATCAGGTGTGCGATGCGCGCATCGAGGCGCTCCTGCACCCAGCCAGCCAGCGCGGGTTCGCCCAGCAGCATGCGTGCAGCCTGCTCGACGTCGTTCATGTCGATCCAGCCGTGCAGGCGCTTGACCTGTGCAAACGACTGGATGAGCAGGCGCGTGAGCCGCGTCATGCGCTGCTGGTAGTGCCAGGCCGTGTGCTGGGCCTGCGCCGCGCACAACTGCTGCAGCTCGGCCTCTGCCTCTTGCGCTGCCGCAAACTGCTGCAGGTTCTTGTTGATGCGGTCTTCGGCCGCGACGAAGAAGGCCTTGCGCAGTTTCGCAAAAACGGCGGGCAAGGCCTGCGCGTCGGGCTCGCCGGAGCCAAAGGCGTCGATCACCGCTTTGGCCGCCTTCTGTGGCGTCTTGTTGACCTCGCGGGCGAGCGCGCCAGCGCGGTCCAGCCATCGCTGGCGCACGGCGGCGCCGCGCAGGCTGTCGGTCGGCTGGTCCAGGCCCGCCAGCGCGGGGTAAAGCACACCAAACGGCTGCACCGCTGCGGCCGGGTCGGCCAGCGCGAACTCGACGCGTCGCGTCAGTGCTTCGTCCAGCGCCTTGGCGGTTTGCGAGCGGCCATGCGTGGCGACCACGGCGTAGTAATCGGCCAGCGCTTGCGGATCGACCGTCAGCGCCTCGAAGAACGGGCGCCAGGTGTGTGCGCGCGCCTCAGCGTCGTCTTCGAGCAATTCGTAGGTGGCCGGCAAGCTCAGCGCGTTCAGTACCGCCAGCGGCGCGTTGCGCAGCAGGCTGGCAAACCAGCCGTGGAAGGTGCGGAACTGCACCGGACGGCCACACTCGAGCAGACGACGGTAGAGCCCGCGCAGGCGCGGCGCCGCTTCGGCGGCCGCGGCCGCGGTCATGCCGCGAATCGTCAGTTCGCTAGTCAGCTGCTCGGGCTCGCATGCGGCGAACTTTGCAAGCCAATGGTCGAGCCGCTCGCGCATCTCGCCGGCGGCTTTCTTGGTGAACGTGATCGCCAGGATTTCGTGCGGCTCGCAGGCGTCGTCGCCTTGCACCAGCAGCGCACGCACGATGCGCGAAACCAGCATCCAGGTCTTGCCGGCACCGGCGCAGGCCTCGACCGCCACCGAGCGGCGCGGGTCGCAGGCGACGATGTAAAAGGCCTCACGCGCGACGCGTTGGCCGTTGTGCTCGTAGGCGGCCTGGGTCATGCGACAAGCCCGCCGACCGCTGAGCCGCCCCCAAGCGCGGGCGCCTCGTCACCCCAGAAGTCCTTGCGGCACAGGCCTCGTGCGTCGCAGTGCTCGCACACCTTGCCTATGCCGAGCGCCGGCAGTGGTGCGCCCTGCCCGATGCGCGTGAAGTCATCGATCAAGCCGGCGATGAGCGCATCGCGCGCCTCGACCACGGCGGGCTGCTCGATGGTGTGCGTGCCAGCCGACTTCTCGCCGACGTTGACGTAGGCAGCACGCAGCGTGTCGTCGTTCACCAATGCAGCATAGAAGGCCAACTGCGTGTCTTCGGTCGGGTTTTTCACACGCTCCTTGCTGGTTGCGGCCGCCTCAGTCTTGTAGTCGATCACAAAGGCGCGGCCGTCCAGCGTGCGGTCGACTCGATCGAGCCGCCCGACCAGCTTCAGGCTACCGAGCGGCTGCTCTTTCCACGGCTCGGATTCAACAATGGTGTTGCCCTCGGCCTCGTGTCCGGCCAGCCATTCAAGATAGCCGTCGCGCACCGCCGGCCATGCGGCGGCAAACGGCAGGAACTCCGCCTCCGACAGTCCCATCTCAAGTGTGGCACGCTGCTCCGCTATCGAAAAAATAGCTAGTCGCGCCTGCAACTCGGGCGTCGGAGTCTCTTTCAATGCCTCATGGAAGTGGCCTAGCACGGCGTGCAGCCAGTTGCCGAAGCCGCGTTTGTCGACCTCGGCGTCGAGCTCGTCGGCGCCGCGCAGGCCGAGTTGGCGTAGCGCAAAGAAGCGATACGGGCAGCGGCGCAGATCTTCATAGGCGCTGGTCGAGATGTTCTTCAACTGCAGCAGCGCGCCCCTGGGGGTGGGGCGCAGCGTCGGCTGCAGCGCCACTTCGCGCAGGTCGTGCGGGTCGGCCATGGGTTGCGCCGCGTGATCGAGCAGCAAGGCTTGTACCAAGGGGCTGGGCCGCACCGGTTCGCCACTCGCATCAGAGGCGCGCCACAGCAGTTCGCACCATGGTTGGCGCAAGGCGGCGGCCCAGGCGGCGCGCTGCGCGGCTTCGAGCGCCTCGCGCGACGGCAGTCCCAGTTCGGCGCGCTGCGCCGCACTCCAGCGACCGGGCGGCTCCGGCGAAGCGGGCAGGCGGCGGTCGTCGCAGCCCGGAATCACCAAGGCAGCGAAGGCGCGGCCGAGCAACTGGTGCAGCGGCAGCACCACGACCTGTGGCACTTGTCCTTCGATGGGCGGAACGAAACTGGAGGCTTCGAGCACATCGCGCACCCAGCCCGTGAACTCGGTGAGTGTGTAGCGGCCGGCGGCGAAATCGCCGCCGTCGACAGCGTCGAGCCAGAGCGCGGCGATCACCTTGGCGCCGGCGGGGTCGTCGGCCAGCGCGGTCCATTGGCCGCCGGCTTGCAGCAGCTCCCGCAACGCGCTCAGCCAGTTTGGCAGCGGGCGGGCTTGCGACAGCGCGGCGCGACGCCGTTCGACGGCCTGGGTAAACGCGCGCAATGCCACGTCTTGCGGTTTTTCGCTGCGCGCCGCACGCGCACACCAGTTCGGCCACTCGCGCAAGCCGTCCCGCCGCAAGCGTGCTTCAAGGGTCTGCAGGGTCGGCCCATCGACATCGGCCGATGTCTTGAGCCAGTCGAGCACGGCGTCGCTGGCGGCGTCGTGCGCGCAGGCGCGCAGCGCGCTCATCAGCGTGGCGGCTGCGCGGGTGGTGGAAAGCTTCCAGCCGGTCTCGTCGTGCGGCGTCACGCCTTGCGCGGCCAGCTGAGCGCTGATGCGCCGCGTGAGCGCCCGGTCGGTCGCAACCAGGGCGACCGGCACGCGGCCGTCGGCCAGATGACGCAGCACGCACGCTGCGGCCCACTCGGCTTCGTCTTCAGGATCTGCGGCAACGCCCCAACGCGCTGCGCCCGGGGTCAGACTGGATTGTGCGGGTCGGCCGACCTGCTTCAGATGCTCTAACGAGTGTGCCTGCGTGACTAGCAGTGGCGGCGTGAGCAGCAAGCGCGCCATGCGCCCGCCCCACAAGGCGCCAAGCGTTTGCGTCAGCGGGTCGAGCTGAAAGCCGTCCAGCACGATCAACCCATCGACCTGCGCGCGGACTGCGTCGCCGAGCAAGACATCGGTGGCGTAGCCCGAGGCCGCCGTCCACGCCACCGCGACGCTAATTAGCGCGCTTTCGGTGCGAAACCAGTCGGACTCGGCGCCGTCCTCGGCCACGCGCGCAGCGCGCCCGGCCCACGCCGTGCGATCGCCCGGCATTTGGGCGGCCGCCAGCGGCGCCAGTTGCATCGCCAACTCCACCACGCGTCCGGCCAACGCGAAGCGCTCGGCGGCCAGGCCGGCCCGCGACAGCAGCGACTGCGCCGTGACCAGATCGCGCGCCATGTCGAACGCGATGTCGTAGCCCGTGGGCACAAAGCCACCCGCGCTGAGCGCCCAGTTGCGCGTGGTCTCGAAGCGCGGCGAAAAACCTGCCGGGCCGCATTGCGCCCACAGGTCTTGCGCCACGTTCATCAGTTGCGCATAGGGCACCAGCACCACACAGCGCGCTGCGTGCAGGTCTTGCTCCTCCAGCAGGCGGACAATGCGCGCCATGATGCCGTTGGCAGGGTCGCACCACACGGCGTGGACGGGATGGCTTTCGTTCATGTTCATCGAAGGTTTTGACTGGAATCGACGGCCGGCTCGAGGGATCTCGCGGCGTTTGACCATGATGACGACGCCGGGTGCCCATGGCACGCCGTCACCGGGTTTCTGTCACAATCATCTGCACTTTAGCTGCACCTCTCGCAGCTGCCCGCTCTGCACAGCGCACAAGGACAAACATGGCCAGCGACCTGATCAAACACACCACCGATTCCACCTTTGAAGCCGACGTGCTCAAATCAGACAAGCCCGTGCTGGTCGATTACTGGGCCGAATGGTGCGGCCCTTGCAAGATGATCGCTCCCATTCTGGATGACGTGTCGGCTGCCTATGAAGGCAAGCTGCAGATCGCCAAGATGAACGTCGACGAAAACCGCGACATTCCGGCCAAGTTCGGCATTCGCGGCATCCCGACGCTCATGCTGTTCAAGGACGGCAAACTGGCCGCCACCAAAGTGGGCGCCATGAGCAAGGCGCAACTCACGGCCTTCATCGACCAACAACTCACCTGATTTTTCCGGATCGGCGATGCGCAACGCACCGCCTGCCCGATTTGCTGCATAATCCGCAGCAGATCACCGGCCCGCCCAGGCGCCCGGTTCGAGTTCCCCGGTTTGTGAAGCACCTCTCGCCTCACATCAAACCTCCCCCACTCTGTAGTTTCTCGTTCGATTACCCCCTCAGGGGTCATTCCATGCACTTAAACGAACTCAAGGCACTGCACGTGTCTGAAGTCTTCAAGCAAGCCGAAGCGCTTGAAATCGAAAACATCGGCCGCATGCGCAAGCAGGAGTTGATGTTTGCCATCATCAAGAAGCGCGCCAAGGCGGGCGAGCAGGTTTTTGCCGACGGGGTGCTCGAAATCCTGCCCGACGGCTTCGGTTTTCTGCGCAGCCCGGACACCAGCTTCACGGCCAGCACCGACGACATCTACATTTCGCCCAGCCAGGTACGGCGCTTCAACCTGCACACCGGCGACATGGTCGAAGGCGAAGTGCGCACGCCCAAGGACGGCGAACGCTACTTTGCGCTGACGAAACTCGACAAGGTCAACGACGATCTGCCCGAGAACAACAAGCACAAGGTGATGTTCGAGAACCTGACGCCGCTGTTCCCCAAGGTGCAGATGAAGCTGGAACGCGACGGCGTCAAAAGCGACGAGAACCTCACCGGCCGCATCATCGACATCATCGCCCCTATCGGCAAAGGCCAGCGCGCCCTGCTGGTGGCGCCGCCCAAGAGCGGCAAGACGGTGATGATGCAGCACATCGCCCATGCCATCAGCGCGAACTACCCGGACGTTCACATGATGGTGTTGCTGGTTGACGAGCGCCCCGAAGAAGTGACCGAAATGCAGCGCACGGTCAAGGGCGAGGTCATTGCCTCGACCTTCGACGAACCCGCTGCGCGTCACGTGCACGTCGCCGAAATGGTGATCGAGCGCGCCAAACGCCTGGTCGAACTGAAGAAAGACGTGGTGATCCTGCTCGACTCGATCACTCGCCTCGCCCGCGCCTACAACAACGTCGTGCCCTCCTCGGGCAAGGTGCTGACCGGCGGTGTCGACTCCAATGCGCTGCAACGCCCCAAGCGCTTCCTGGGCGCGGCGCGCAATGTGGAAGAAGGAGGCTCGCTGACCATCATCGGCACCGCGCTGATCGACACCGGCAGCCGCATGGACGAAGTCATCTTCGAAGAGTTCAAGGGCACCGGCAACTCCGAAATCCATCTGGACCGCCGGCTCTATGAAAAGCGCGTCTTCCCGTCGATCCAGCTCAACCGCAGCGGCACGCGGCGCGAGGAGCTGTTGCTGGCGCCCGAAATCCTGCAAAAGACCCGTATCCTGCGCCAGCTCATGTACAACATGGATGAGATCGAGGCGATGGAGCTCATGCTCAAGAACATGAAGGCCACCAAGACCAATGTCGAATTTTTCGACATGATGCGTCGCGGCGGCTAAGCGGCTGGCGAGGCCCGAAGTCCCCGTTATGCGATAATTCAAGGCTGCGCGAAAAGTGCAACAGGCTGGCGCACGGGCATCTGGTCGGGCCCTTGGCGACTGACGGGCAAATCCCTGCTCTGTGGCTCTCGCAACTGAACCCAAAGGAAAAGACCCATGAAACAAGGAATCCACCCCAATTATCGCGAGATCCTGTTCGTTGACGTGTCGAACGGCTTCAAGTTCGTGACGCGCTCGTGCGCTAACACGAAGGAAATGGGCAAGGCCGAAGACGGCCGTGAGCTCCCGCTGTACAAGCTCGACACATCCAGCGAATCGCATCCGTTCTACACCGGCACGCAGAAATCGGTCGACAACATGGGTGGCCGCGTCGAGAAGTTCCGCAACCGCTTCGGCAAGACGGCCGCTGCTGTTTCCAAGTAACACGCGCGCTTCAAAGCGAGGGCAGCCGGTTTACCGCGCTGCCCTTTTTTTCTTTCTTTGACGGCATTTGCGTTGAATCAGATTACCCCTGCCATCGTCGCCCAAAACGCCGTGCGGCGTCTGCCGCGCGCGGCACTGCTGTTGTTGTGCGCGGCTTATCTGATGCCCGGCTTGCTCGGACGCGGCCCGTGGAAGAGCGCCGACGTCACGGCGTTCGGCTACATGGCCGAACTCGCTCAGCACGGCGGTGGATGGGCGCGCTGGCTCGACCCGACACTGCTCGGCGTGCGGCCCGAAACGTACGCCCTCTTCCCATACTGGATCGGTGCCTGGGCGATCAAGATCGCGCCGGCGTGGCTGAACCCGGACCTTGCCGTGCGGATTGTCTTCGCGATGCTGCTGTGGGGAGTGTTCACGGCCACCTGGTACGCCGTGTACTACCTGGCACGCTCGCCTCGGGCACAACCCGTGGTGTTCGCCTTCGGTGGCGAAGCACGGCCGACCGACTATGCGCGCGCGATTGCCGACGGCGCGCTGCTGGCGCTGCTGGCATGCCTCGGATTGGCGCAGCTGGGTCATGAAACCACGCCGGCGCTGACCCAGATTTTCTTTGCCGCCAGCCTGTTTTACGGTGTTGCGGCGCTGCCGTATCGCCGTGTCGCTCCAGTGATTGCACTTCTGATGGGCTCCGTAGGCATGGCCTTGAGTGGCGCTCCCGCGGTCGGTTTGGCGCTGGGCGCAGGATGTGCGCTGTTTGCCCTTCTGGAACCCCACCCGGTCGACTCCGGGTCGGATGACCTGCGCTCAGGTTACTCGCGCGCCGCGTTCTGGAGCGTCGTGGGTGCCACCGTGCTGGGCGCCGCGCTGGCAGTCATGCTCGATCTTTGGCAATGGCGCATCGCGCTCCCGGGCAGCCACGCCGGCACCACGGTGCGCGGCGACTTGGGCAGCCAGGCCCAGTTGCTGCTTTGGTTCACGTGGCCGGCCTGGCCGCTGGCGGTCTGGACACTGTGGCGCTGGCGCCATCAGCTCGCGGCGCGCCACGTCGCGCTGCCCCTGTGGTTTGCGCTGGTTCCAATTGCGGCCACGCTGACCACCGATTTTTCCGAGCGCTCGCTGCTGCTGGGCCTTCCGGCCTTGGCCACCCTGGCCGCCTTTGCGCTGCCCACCTTCCGACGCAGTGCGGCGGCACTGATCGACTGGTTCACGCTGCTGTTCTTCAGTGGCTCGGCCGTCATCATCTGGGTCATCTGGATCGCCATGCAGACCGGCGTCCCGGCCCAACCGGCGGCCAACGTCGGACGCCTCGCACCGGGCTTCGCGCCTCAATTTTCCGCAGTCGCTTTCGCATTCGCACTCCTCGCAACGCTGGCGTGGTGCTGGCTCGTGAAATGGCGCACCGGTCGCCATCGTGCCGCGCTATGGAAAACGCTGGTGCTTCCCGCCGGCGGCGCCGCGTTGTGCTGGCTGCTGCTGATGACCTTGTGGCTGCCGCTGCTCGACTACGCACGCAGCTACCTGCCGCAAATGCACGCCCTATCTGAGCGCGTCGGGCAGCCTCGGTGTATTTCGGAGCTGGGGCTGGGCCGTTCGCACCTGGCTGCCCTGCTGTATCAGGGCCAGTTCCATCTGGAGCCGCTGACATCGGGCCGCCGTTGCCCGTGGCTGCTGGTGAACCCCGACACACTTGCCCAACTGCACGTGATGGAACGGCTGGAAAACTGGCGCTTTGCCGGCACCTTGCGCCGCCCGACCAGCGCCAACGACGATCTGCTGCTCTACGAGCGCATCACACCATAAAGTGGCCGGCGAAACACGCGTGATTGCGCGCCACGCCGGCACGGTGCTGGTGGGGCAACTGGCCATCATGGCCTTTGGCGTGACCGACACCATCGTGGCCGGCCGCTATGCCGAAGGCGCACTGGCCGCCCTTTCGGTCGGCTCGGCCATTTTCATCACGGTGTTCGTCTCACTCATGAGCGTGCTGCAGGCGTTACTGTCGGTCTGGGCTGAGCTGTACGGGGCGCGGCGTTCGAGCGAGATCGGCGCGTCAGTGCGCCAGGCGCTCTACCTGTGCGCGGCAGCGGCGGTTATCGGCATGGTGTTGCTGCTGTTCCCGGGTGCGCTGCTGCGCTGGACGGATGTGCCCGGCGAAATGCAGGGCGAGGTCGAACGCTATCTGGCGGTGCTGGCCTTCGCGCTGCCGCCCGCGCTGCTGTTCCGGCTCTTTAGCACCTTCAACCAGAGCCTGGGCAAACCGCAGTTGGTGAGCTGGCTGCAGTTCGCCTCGCTGCTGCTCAAGGTTCCACTCTCGATCTGGTTCACTTTCGGCGGGGCCGGCCTGCCGGCGCTCGGCCTGGTCGGCTGCGCCTGGGCCACTCTGGTGGTGAACTGGACGATGGTGGCGCTGGCGCTGTGGCTGGTGCGCAGCCAGGCGTTCTATGGCGAGTACCGCTTCTGGCAGCGCATCGAAGCGCCCGACTGGCGCACCCTGCGCCACTTCGCCCGGATGGGCGTTCCGGCCGGCATGGCGGTGCTGGTCGAGGTGACGTCGTTCACGCTGATGGCACTCTTCATTGCACGCCTGGGCATCGCCGCATCGGCCGCGCACCAGATTGCCGCCAATCTCACTGCCGTCGCCTACATGACACCGCTTTCGTTTGCGATCGCGACCAGCTCACGGGTCAGCTTCTGGCTGGGCATGGGCGAACCGGCGCTGGCCCGCGCGGCTTGCAGGCAAGGATTGGTTTTGACCATGGTGCTGGCCCTGATCAGCGCCACGCTGATGGGCTTGCTGCGCTGGCGGTTGGCGCACGTGTACTCCGACAACGCTGCCGTCGTGGCACTGGCCGCCACCTTGCTGCTGGTGACGGCGGGCTATCAACTGGCCGATGCCCTGCAAACGCTCTGCATCTTCGTCTTGCGCTGCTATCGCGTGACGGTGATGCCCTTCTTCATCTATTGCGCGCTGCTGTGGGGCGTTGGTCTGGGCGGCAGTTATCGGCTGGCTTACCACGGCATCGGTCCGTGGCCGGCCATGCAGTCGCCGCTGGCATTCTGGGGCCTGAGTGCGATCGCACTGGCAGTGACAGGGTTGCTTTTCCTGGGCCTGCTCTGGCGCGCGGTGGATCGCCCAACGCTGCTTGAACGGCGGGTGCCGAGCGTGTAGTTACGGGCGCGGCGCCCGCCGCATCTCGCGCACGCGCCCGACCGGGAACAGGAGTACAAAGGTCGAGCCTTTCCCCACCTCGCTTTCGATACGCAACTCGCCGCCATGGCGCTGCGCAATGTGCTTGGTGATCGCCAGGCCGAGGCCGGTGCCGCCGGTTTCACGCGAGCGGCTGCGATCGATGCGGTAGAAGCGCTCGGTCAGTCGTGCGAGATGCTCGGGCGCAATGCCCGGGCCAGTGTCGCGCACCGCGTATTCGCCGCGACCATCGGGCAACAGCCGCCAGCTCACCGTGATCGCTCCGCCGCCTAGCGTGTAGCGGATGGCGTTGCTGACCAGGTTCGACATTGCACTCTGCAGCTCCGTCGCGGCGCCGGCGATCTCTGTGTCGCTTTCGAGGTCGAACGAGAGCCGGTGCGCGAGCGGTGCAAGACCTTCCGACAATGCTCTTCCCTCATCTTCGCAGTGGGTCAGCAGCGCACGCACCGAAACCCACTGATGAGTCGGCGCCGCGGCGCTGCCTTCGAGGCGTGACAGCGTCAGCAGATCGTTGACCAGCAGTTCCATGCGGCGCGACTGCTGCGCCATCAGTTCGAGATAGCGCATGCGCTCATTGGCTTCCAGCGGCAGGTTCTGCAGCGTTTCAACAAAACCGGTCAACACCGTCAGCGGCGTGCGGATTTCGTGCGACACGTTGGCCACGAAATCGCGCCGCATCGCGTCAGCCTGCTCCACCGCCGTGATGTCGCGCATCAGCAGCATGCGCCGATTGCCCGCGTACGGATGCACCTGCACGGAAAGCCGCAGCGGATGGCCACGCCGAGCGCCCGATTGCACCGGTGCGTCGATCACCACGTCACGGCTGTAGTTCCACGACGCGAGGTAGGCCACGAAAGTCGGGTCGCGCACGAGATTGGCCAGGTGCTGCAACAGATCGCGCGCAGGGTCGACACCGATCTGCACCGCAGCGGTCTGGTTGCACCACTCGATGCGCCCCTGCGAATCGAGCAGCACCACGCCATTGGGCGAGGCTTGGATGGCGGCCAGAAATTCCTGCAGCCGGTCTTGTGCTTGCCGGGTCTGCTGGTCGCGCAGCCGCAACTGCTTTCGGATGCGTTCAGCCAGTTCACCCCAGACGCCCGGCCACCGGCTCGGCAGCCCGCTTGCGTCGCCGCGCAACACCTTGAGCAGGCGCTGTGCGCGCCAAGCGTCAAGCGTCCACCAGAGGGCCGCGCCGAACCATGCACCCAGCCACAAAAAATTGAAACCAAAAAGGCTTGTAACGCCCGCTGCACCGGCGAGAGATGCTATTAGAAACGTAATAATTCGCAGTAGCATGGCGGCCCATTATCGGCATCGGCCGCGCGCTGCGCGGGCCGGCAATGGCCAACGAAAAGGCACCGTCAACGCGTCGCCAGGTGCCCGGTCAAGCGGTAGCCTGCCCCGCGCACAGTTTCCACCATGGTGGCTGCCGCACCGAGTGATTCGCGCAAGCGCTTGACGTGGACATCGACCGTCCGCTCCTCGATGTAGACATGGTCACCCCAGACCTTGTCGAGCAGTTGCGATCGGCTGTGCACGCGTTCCGCGTGGCGCATCAGGTAAGCCAGCAACCTGAATTCGGTCGGCCCGATTTTAAGCAGCGCGCCCTGCCACGACACGCGGTGCGTCGCGCTGTCGAGCACCAGTTCGCCGATCTCCACACGCTCGGGTTCGGGCTCCGGCGCGCGGCGGCGCAACCCGGCACGGATGCGGGCCAGCAGCTCCTGGGTTGAAAACGGCTTGGTGATGTAGTCGTCGGCACCGGCATCCAGTCCGGCCACCTTGTCGGGCTCGTCGCCGCGCGCCGTCAGCATCAGGATCGGGATCGCCCGGGTGCGGGCGTCTTTGCGCCACTGACGCGCGAGCGCAAGTCCGCTTTGGCCCGGCAGCATCCAGTCGAGCAGGATCAGGTCAGGCAAGGCGGCCTCCATCTCGCGATGTGCGCAGGCGCCGTCCTCCGACCAGACCGGCTCAAAACCGTTGTGGCGCAGGTTGACGGCAATCAACTCTGCGATCGACGATTCGTCTTCTACGATCAGGATGCGTGGCTTTTTCATGATTTGCACTGGACGCAGTGTGCCAGTCGGTTCAATCCGGGAACCACCGAGGCGCCATTTTTTGAGGGGCGCTCGTGTTGCCCCCGCAGGGCATAAACGCAGCGACACGCAGTGCGCGCAGCCCGGGGTCGAGCGGTTTATCGCAGCGCGGATTCGACGTCCTCTACGGAAGAGTGCCGCACGTCCTCACCCTTGACGATGTAGATGATGAACTCGGCGATGTTCTTGGCATGGTCACCGATGCGTTCGATGGCCTTGGCCAAAAAAAGCAGGTCAAGGCTGGCCGAAATGGTGCGCGGATCTTCCATCATGTAGGTGACCAATTTGCGCACGAAGCCGTCGAATTCCTTGTCGATCAGGTCGTCGTCTTTCAGGATCGAGAGCGCAGCGGCAGTGTCAAGCCGCGCGAAGGCGTCAAGCGCCTTGCGCAGCAGCCCCGAAGCCATGTCGGCCGCGATGCGCAATTCGCCCGAGGGCAACGCGCGGGCCGATCCGCTTTCGATGATGGCCTTGACCATGCGCGCAATCTTGTCGGCCTCGTCGCCGACGCGCTCCAGGTTGGCGGTGGCTTTTGAAATTGCGATCAACAGGCGCAGGTCGCGTGCCGTCGGCTGGCGCCGCGCGATGATCGACGACAGCTCACGGTCGATCTCGATCTCCATCGCGTTGACGCGGTTCTCGGCCTCCATGACACGCTGGGCCGCTTCGACATCGAACTGAAGCAACGCGTACACAGCTTGGTGAATTTGAGCTTCGACCAGGCCGCCCAGCTCCATCACGCGTGACGAAACGGCATTGAGTTCACTGTCGAACTGGCTGGAAAGATGTTTTTCTGTCATGGTGCTACCTTTTTGAATATTTCGACGGCACGTGGAACCGCGCAATGCACAAGTCGCGCCGGACTTCTGCTGCGGAATATCGTGAAACCGGCTTTGCCGGGCCACGGGTGTCGCCCCTCGAAGGGGGCAGACATAGCGACACGCAGTGCGTGAAGCCTGGAGGTGGTCAACCAAACCTTCCGGTGATGTAGTCCTCGGTCTCCTTGCGCTGCGGTTTGAAGAACATGTCCTCGGTCGCGCCAAATTCGATCAGGTCGCCCAGGTACATGTAAGCGGTGTAGTCGCTGCAGCGCGCGGCCTGCTGCATGTTGTGCGTCACGATCACCACGGTGTATTCGCTTTTCAGCTCGGCGATCAGTTCCTCGATCTTCGCTGTCGAGATGGGGTCCAGCGCCGAGCAGGGCTCATCGAGCAGCAGCACCTCGGGTTTGATGGCAATGCCGCGAGCGATGCACAGGCGCTGCTGCTGGCCACCCGACAGGCCTGAGCCGCTTTGCTGCAGCTTGTCATGCACCTCGGTCCAGAGGGCCGCTTTTTTCAGCGCCCATTCGACGCGCTCGTCCATGTCGGAGGCGCTGAGTTTTTCGAAGAGCTTGACGCCAAACGCCACGTTGTCGTAGATCGACATCGGGAACGGCGTGGGCTTCTGAAACACCATGCCGACCTTTGCGCGGATCAGCGCCACGTCCTGCCGTGAGGTCAACAGATTCTCCCCGTCGAGCGAGATCGTGCCTTCTGCGCGCTGTTCGGGGTAGAGCTCGAACATGCGGTTGAAGGTGCGCAGCAGCGTCGACTTGCCGCAGCCCGAGGGGCCAATGAAGGCGGTCACTTTGTGCTCCGGGATTTCCAGGTTGATTCCCTTGAGGGCGTGGAATTTACCGTAGTAGAAGTTCAGATCCTTGACCGAGATTTTTGAGGATGGACCGATGGCAGACTTAGTCATGTTCATAGCTTGTTGCGCGTGACGATCCGCGCCAGGATGTTGAGTGCCAGCACCGCGACCGTAATCAGGAACACCCCGGCCCAGGCCAGTTGTTGCCAGTTCTCGTACGGACTCATGGCGAACTTGAAAATCGTCACCGGTAGGCTGGCCATCGGCGAACTGACATCGGCGGTCCAGAACTGGTTGCTCAGCGCGGTAAAGAGCAGCGGCGCGGTTTCACCCGAGATACGTGCCACTGCGAGCAACACGCCCGTGACTACACCCGCGCGCGCCGCCCGCAGCGTGATGCCCAGGATGACCTTCCACTTGGGCGTGCCGAGCGCATAGGCCGCTTCGCGCAGCCCGGGCGGTACCAGCTGCAGCATGTTCTCGGTGGTGCGGATCACCACAGGAATGACGATCAGGGCCAACGCCAGCGCGCCGGCCATGCCCGAGAAGCTCTTGAAGCGCACCACCATGATGGCGTAGACGAACAGGCCGATCACGATC
>CAJDTV010000123.1_pt1 | contig 20740 bp, 22 predicted proteins | sample 7389921 | NCBI WGS metagenome assembly CAJDTV01 (sample SAMEA7055654, study PRJEB34461) | soil metagenome | biome: terrestrial ecosystem; feature: Peninsula; material: soil | place: Antarctica | collected 2016 | reverse complement strand
GTTACAAGATCTCTTGACGCCGCAAATGCCTGATGCAGTTGAAGAATTTGCCAATCGTGGCGAGCTCTCCGAGGTCCCTGCGGCGCTGGCGTTACAAGATCTCTTGAACGCCGAATCGCCTTTGCTGGCGGGCCTTGTGGCCCATCTGTTCCAGCCGGCGTTACAAGGTGACATGGCCAGCACCACCCGACGTCTCGTACAACTTGGGCGCGACATGATCAACGGGAGCCACGGTGACGCCAGTCAAGCAGGTACTTCGAGCCGAGCGAGTGCGCCAAGTGCCCGAGCAGTTCAGCTGGGTTGACCAGGGCCTCATACAGCAGCACTTCATCGACCGCTGCGATGCTCGTTCGGCCGCGCTGTATCTGTTCCTGGTCACGGTGCCGGACGCCCAGGGGCTGAGCTACTACGGCGCGGCCACGCTGGCGCGGCGGCTGCGCCTGAGCGAGCAAGACCTCGACGCAGCACGCCAGCAGCTCGTCGATCTGGATCTCATCGCCTATCGGGCACCGTTGTATCAAGTGCTGGGCCTACCCGGGACCGTGGCCACACCGCGCCCAGCGCCGCGTGCGCCGGGCGTTGCCGGCGGTGGGCCCGTGAGCCTGGCCACGCTGCTGCAACAGGCGCAGAGCACCGCCGTGGTTGACTACGAGACCTTCTGCCGCATCCGCGACCACCTTGGTGCGCCAGCAACTGACCGTGGCACAGACCGCGCGAGCGCTGGGCCTGAACACCCGCACCGTGGCCAAGTGGGCCGAAGTCGTGCAGTTCCCAGCGCGCCAGGCCGCGCCGCGAACAAGCAAGCTCGACGCCTTCAAGGCCCAGATCGTGCGCTGGCTCGACTCTCACCCGTACAGCGCCCAGCAGATATTCCAGCGCCTCGCCGAAGCCGGCTACGCCGCTGGCATCTCCATCGTCAAGGACTATGTGCAACGCATCCGGCCGCGTCGCCGGCCGGCATTCCTCAAGCTGGACTTCGAGCCGGGAGAGTGTGCACAGCTCAACTGGGGTTCATACGGCACCGTCCGGGTGGGCAACACGACCCGGCGCCTGCGCTTCTTCGTGATGGTGCTGTGCTACAGCCGACGCATGTACCTGGAGTTCACCGTGTCGCAGGAGATGGAATTCTTCCTGGCCTGCCACGAGAACGCCTTCGCCGCATTCGGCTCGGTGCCTGCGCGGCTGATGATCGACAACCTGAAGTCCGCCGTGCTCAAGCGATTGGTCGGCCCAGCGCCCGTGTTCAACCCCAAGTACCTGGACTTCTCGCGTCATTGGGGCTTTGAGATCAGCCCCTGCAACGTCGCCTCGGGCTGAGAGAAGGGGCGGCTCGAGAATGGTGTTGGCTTCGTCAAGAAGAACTTCCTCGCCGGCTGCGAATTCATCGACTTCTCGGCCGTGCAGCCCGCCGCTCAGCTGTGGGTCGACACGGTGGCCGACGTGCGCGTGCACCGCGCCACGCAGCGCCGCCCCGTCGATATGTTCGAGGAAGAACGCGCCCGCCTCAAGCCGCTCAATCCCGTCGGGTTCGATCTCGCACGCGTGCGAACCGTCAGCGTCAACAAGCAATTGCGCGTCGCGCTGGACTCCAATGCCTACTCGGTGCCCTCGCGCCACGTCGGCCAGAGCCTGACTATGAAGGCCGGCACAAGGACATCGAGCTGCCCGAACACGCGCAGCAACTCGTCGTGCAGCGCAAGAGTGCCTACGAGCAACGCTTGCTGGTGCAGTTCCTGGCCCTGTCGCCGCGCGCGCAGGCCTACCGCGAGGGCCTGCAGGCGCGGTGCGTGAACGCGCGTGTGCACCTGCGCCAGATCCTCACGCTGGCCGAGATGCACGGCCGTGAGGCTGTTGCCCGTGCCATCGACGACGGCCTGGAACTGCAGGCCTTCAGCGCAGAGTACATCGCACACATCCTGGCCACGCGCCGACAAGCACTGGTCCCACGTCAACTACTTCACCGAGCTGCTCAACGGCGAGGCTGCCGGCCGCGAGGATTGTCGCGTGCAGCGCTGCATCAAGCAAGCCCGCTTCCCCGTGATCAAGACCATCGACCATTTCGACTGGAACTGGCCCACCAGGATCAATCGCCCGCAGATCCAGAACCTCTTCCACCTGGACTTCGTGGCCAAGCACTCCGACGTGGTGTTCATCTCTGGCGTCGGCCTGGGCAAGAGCCATCTGATGACGGCCCTGGGCTACGCAGCGTGCCAACGCGGCACGCCGTGCTGTTCACCGGGGCCATCGACATCATCAACACGCTGGCCGCCGCGCACGCCGCCAGCAGCCTCAAGAAGGCGTTGGCCGTCTACGTCAAACCCGAGATCCTGTGCATCGACGAGCTGGACTACTTGCCGATCGACAAGTTCGGCGCCGACTGCCTGTTCCAGATCATCAGCCACCGCTACGAGCGCGGTGCGACGCTCCTGACTACGAACAGAACCTACAAGCAATGGGCCGCCATCTTCAACAACGACGCCACCTTGACCTCGGCCCTGCTGGATCATCTGCTGGACCACGTCGAAACCGTTCTGATCGAAGGCAAGAGCTACCGCGCTCAGGCACACGCCAATCTCTGAAGCCTGACGGTGTCCGCTTCGCCGGTGCCAGCATCACGCCGATGCCGCCGCAAAAACGTCAGCATTTTGAAACCGGCTAAAACTCAGCACGTTCGCACCGGCGCCCACATGCGCTCCTGGCACTGGCCATTGTTCTCGTCTCCACGATCACCCGCGTCATCCCCGTCGCACAAGGTGAGTTCGCCGCCTACGCGGCACTCACGCTGGCGATGCTTCAGGCCGGCCGTGTTCCCGGCACCGTCTATCTGCTGCTCTGCATGGCGGTTGCAGTCGGGGCGCTCAACGGGGTTGAAGCACTGCGCCATCGGCGTGGCACCAGGCGTGCCGCCAGCGCCTTTTTCAAACCACTTCTGTGGCCGGTGCCCATCGTGCTGTTCAGTCTGTGGGCAGCGCCGCGCAATCTACCACTGCTGCTACAAAGCTTGCTGACGTTGGCCATTGTGACGCCACTCGGGCCGCCTCTCTATCGCGTGGCCTACGAGAAACTGGCAGATGCGAGCGTGCTGGTTCTCCTGATTGTTTCCGTCGGCGTGCACTTCGCGATGACGGGCCTTGGGCTCGCATTTTTCGCCGCCGAGGGCTTTCGCAGCTCCAGTTTCTGGGACAGTACCTTCGCCGCCGGTGGCGTGATCCTCTCAGGGCAGACCGTGATCATTTTCATGATGACGATCGCTCTGCATGAGTTCTGTCGGGTTCGATCGACGCCTGTTGCAAATCACGGACATCCAAGCTGAAGCCCGAGATGTCCTGCTGGTGGAATTGCGGGCCACCGGTGGTGCCTCACTCGATCCGTTTGAACCTGGCGCTCATCTAGAAATCGATTTGCCCAACGGGCTGGTCCGGCACTACTCGCTCACCAACGATTGGCGTGAGCGTGACCGGTACGTGGTCGGCGTCGGGCGAGCGCCTCATAGCCGTGGTGGCCCTGAGTTGATTCACAGGTCGCTGCGCTGCGGAATGGGGCTCGCCATCGGTCCTCCGCGCAACAACTTCGCGCTCGATTTATCAGCCGACAGTTATCTGTTCATCGCCGGTGGAATCGGCATCACACCCATGATGGCGATGTTCCGCTGGTGCAACGCGCGGGAGCGGCCGTGGCGACTCGTCTATGCCGCGCGCAATTGCCAGCGTGCGGCGTTCTACGAAAACTTGCGCGAATACCGGGACCGCGTGCACTTTCACTTCGACGACCAGGCCGGAACGCTGCTGGATGTCCGCCAGTGGCTCGACCAGCCGATCGAGCGCCAACACGTTTACTGCTGCGGTCCCGCTGCGCTCATGCTGGCAGTTCGGGAACACGCCTCGCACCTACCTGCAACGACAGTGCATTTCGAGTACTTCGCGGTCCCCACGACTCCTGCGGTGGCGCCTGAAGCTGCGGCGGCTGTATCGACCACAGCGGCAAGCAACGTTTTTCGGGCCGATCTGCGCCGCAGCGGCCTATCGTTTCCGGTGCCTGCAGACCAAAGCATTCTGGAAGTACTCGAGGCGGGTGGCGTCAGCGTTCCATTCTCCTGTCGCGAGGGCCGGTGCGGCACCTGCGAAACCAGAGTGTGCGAAGGTGAAATCGAACATCACGACTATGTTCTCTCTCAGGAGCAGCGGGCTGCGAACAAGTCAATGATGATTTGTGTATCCCGGGCGCTCTCTCCTACACTCGTGCTCGACCTCTAGAGTCCTGGCGGGTGAGCGCGTAGCAAGACGCGGCGCATTGTCAGGCTCGGGGCGCGACCACCGTCGGATTGGAAAGCTCGGGTTGCAACACCAACCGGTCAACACCGGCGTAGCAAACAAAACGGCGATTGGTCGCTCGCCCGATCGCGCACAGCCCGACTCGCATCGCCACCTCATGCCCCATTTGCGTGATGCCGCTGCGCGACACCACAATCGGCACGCTCATCTGGGCCGACTTGATGACCATCTCGCTGGTCAACCGGCCAGTGGTGTAGAACACGCGCCCGCCGACCAACGCTGCTGACGGTTGCATCGCGATCCAGCCAGCAATGGTGTCGATCGCGTTATGACGGCCGACGTCTTCGACGAAGCATTGGATGTGCACGCCATCGGCTTCGTCCAGTGTGAAGAGCGCGCAACCATGCACGGAACCGGCGGACTTGTACGTACTCTCTTGCAGGCGGATCGCGTTGACGAGAGCGTAGAGTTGCGCCTGCGTGAAGCGGGTGTCGGGAAGGTGCAACTGATCAATGCCAGCCATCAACTCGCCGAACACGCTGCCCTGGCCGCAGCCAGTGGTGACCACTTTTTTTGCGGTGCGCTCCTCGATGCGGTCGATGCCAGCATGCGTCTTGACGGCCGCGGCCCCCACGTCCCAGTCGACCGTGATCGATTCGACATCGGCAGCCGACTCGATCAGGCGCTGATTCAACAGATAGCCAAGCACCAGCAGTTCGGGCTGCGCGCCAAGCGTCATCAGCGTGACCAGCTCGCGCCGGTCGACATACACCGTGAGGTCGCGTTCGGCCGGAATCGATGCCACGCCGCGTGTGCCGTGCTCGTCGACGACTTCGATCTCGCGCGTGAGCTCGGCGCGGGCCTGCGTCAGACGCGGCAGCGCCTGGCCGGTCACTGCGTGGCGGTCGGGTTTGCCGTTGCCGCGGGCTGCTCGGTGCTCGGCGGCGCCACTGCCGTAGCAGCTGGCGAATGGGCTCCGGACGCCTCGATCGGTTTCGCCTCAACCGCGGCAGGCGCCGCAGCGGACGCAAACGGCCCCGGATCGGAACACGGTGGCGTCGCCACGGCAGCCGGCACCGGCTTGCCGGCTGCAGTCTGGCTCGCGCGATAAGTCGCGACGACTTGATCCTCGCGCTCGCACAACTGGTAGGCACCGACCTTGGCGGTCCAGGCGGCTTTGGCGGCGGCTTCTGCAGCCTTGACCTTGGCCTCCGGCGTGGTCGGCGGCAACTTGGCGCAGACGGCTGGCGCAACGAATGCGGCGAGCGCCAACACGCCCAGGGACAAGGTGAACTGGTTTTTCATGTCGAGCTTCCTTTGACGGGCAGTGGACGCACAGGCGCCGCCACCGGTGCGTCGTGAGTACGTTGCGCCGGGATCTTGCCAGCCACGATGTCGTCGTACCAGAACTGGTGATGCTCACGCGCCCACGTCTCATCGACGTGCCCTTCGCTCATGGCCGCAAAGGCGCCCTTCATGCCGAGCGTGCCAATGTAGATGTGACCCAGGATCAGGGCCATCATGAGCATCGTGGCCACGGCGTGGACCATGTGCGCAACCTGCATCTCGCCGCGCGTGTACACAAAGCCCGGCACGAAGCGGTCAAGAAACAGCCCCGAGCCAATCACGACACTGCCCAACAACAGCACACCGCCCCAGAACACGACCTTCTCTCCAGCGTTGAAGCGATGTGACGGCGTCTCCTTGCCGCCGAACAGGCCACCGAAATTCATCAGCCACTTGAAATCGCCGGACTGCGGCCAGTTGTCGCGGATAAAGGTGAAGATCATGAACAGCGTCGTGACCACGAACAACGGACCGACGAAGTTATGGATGTTCTTCAAGCCATAAGTCAGCCAGCCGAACAATGCACCACCCATGACCGGTTTCAGGAAAAACTGCCCGAAGGCCATCACGATGCCCGACAGCGCCAATACAACAAAGGCGGTGGCGTTCGACCAGTGTGTCGCGCGCTCGAACGGCGTGAAGCGTTCGATCTTACGGCCCGTCTCCGCGCCATGCAAACCAATCGGCCCGCGCGTGAAATAGAAGATCATCAGGCCCAGCAATGTCACAAACAGCAGCGCCGCGCCATATGGAATGATCAGGTTGTTGCGCACCTGGCGCCAGGCTTCACCCGCATTGGTGAAACGCGAGCCCGGGTACTGCACAAAGCGCTGGATCAGGTTGCCTGCTTCGGGCGCCTCGCTCAATGGCAAGCTGCTGTAGCCCGTGACGCCGCCACTGACCTGGCGCCACATCGGCGCGTTGTTGCCGGGCTGCACCTTGGCGCGCTCGGCGTTGGTCTGGTGGGCATAGTTCGGGTCGTCGCTGGCGTCTGGCTTGACCTCGAAGATGTTCTGGCTACGGATACCGCCCACCGACTGCTGCGCCGCGGGCGCAGCAGTCGGCGTAGCCGTCACGCTACCACCATTCGCTGGGGGCGACTCCTGCGCAGCGGCCGTGCCGAGCCCCATCATGGCTGTGAAAAAGACAGCAGTGAGCGCTTTTCTCATGGGGCCTCCGGCTCAGTTTCGCGAATATTCGTTTTGCCCATTCCGGGTGCGGACCTTGAGCTGTTGCTCCCAGGAATTCTTGTCGCCCACTTTCCAGCCGGGCGCGGTAAACACCGTTCCGGTATTGGTCTTGGTACCGGTTCCGCTCCATGGCACGGCGTCATGCTTGACCCCCTGCAGGTTGGTCTGCGGATTTTCAGTACAGGCCGCAAGCAAGCCGACGGCTGCCGCGAGAGCCAGCCCGATCCATGCGTGTCTCATTGCTTGACTCCTTCCTTGGGCGGGTTGCCCGCCTGTTTGGAGCCATACGCGGTGCCCCAGCCCCATACTTCGGCGCCCTTGCCGCGTTGCACCACGCGGGTACGGAAGATGTCGGCCACCACATCGCCATCACCCGCCAGCAAGGCCTTGGTTGAGCACATCTCGGCGCACGCTGGCAGCTTGCCTTCGGCCAGACGGTTGCGGCCATATTTCTCGAACTCGGCTTGCGAGCCATTGGCCTCCGGGCCACCCGCACAAAAGGTGCATTTGTCCATCTTGCCGCGCACGCCGAAAGCACCTTGCGACGGGAACTGCGGCGCACCGAACGGGCAGGCATAGGAACAGTAGCCGCAGCCGATGCAGACGTCCTTGTCGTGCAGCACCAGGCCCTCTTCGGTGTGATAGAAGCACTGCACCGGGCATACCGCCATGCAGGGTGCATCAGAGCAATGCATGCAGGCGACGGAGATTGACTTTTCTCCCGGCACGCCGTCATTGAGCGTGACGACGCGGCGGCGATTGACGCCCCACGGAACTTCGTTCTCGTTCTTGCACGCGGTGACGCAGCCATTGCATTCAATGCAGCGCTCGGCGTCGCAGACAAACTTCATTCGAGCCATGGCTTGTCCTATGCTTTCTCGACGTTACAAATCGTCGTTTTGGTCTCTTGCATCATCGTCACGCTGTCGTAGCCATAAGTGGTGCCGGTGTTGGCTGCTTCGCCACGCACCACCGGGTGCGCACCTTCGGGGTAGTACTGCAGCATGTCGACACCTTGCCAGTGCCCAGAAAAGTGGAACGGCATGAACATGGTGTCGGGGCCCACGCTCTCGGTCACGCGAGCCTGCACGTTAAGCCGCGCACCGGTGGGGGTGAGAACCCAGACGCGCTCGCCATTGCGAATGTTCTTAGCAGAAGCCACCTTCGGGTTGATCTCGACAAACATCTCCTGCTGCAGTTCGGCCAGCCACGGGTTGGAACGCGTTTCCTCGCCACCGCCTTCGTATTCAACGAGCCGACCCGTGGTCAGGATGAACGGGAATTTGTCGGCTACCTTGTCGGCGATGTTCTTGTCCTGCAGCGTTTTGAACAGCGTCGGCAAACGCCAGAACGCCATCTTGTCGTCGTGCGTCGGATACTTGGCGACCAAATCGGGACGAATGCCGTAGATCGGTTCGCGGTGCTGCGGAATCGCATCCGGGAAATTCCAGACCACCGCGCGCGCCTTGGCGTTGCCCCACGGATGGCAGCCGTGGTTCTTCATGAAGACGCGGATCATGCCGCCGGAAATATCGGTCTTCCAGTTTTTGCCTTCGGCGTCCTTCATCTCGGCGTCGGTGAGTTCGTCCCACCACCCCAGCTTCTTGAGCAAAATGTGGTCGAGCTCGGGGTAGCCGGTGGTAATCTCCGAGCCGAGCGAGTGCGACCCGTCTTCGGCAAGGAGGTTTTCGCCGTTGCGCTCAACCCCGAAATTTGCCCTGAAGTTCCCACCGCCGCCCATCATTGGCTTGGAGGTGTCGTACAGGTTAGGTGTCCCCGGATGCTTGAGCTCGGGGGTTCCGTAGCACGGCCACGGCAGGCCGAAATAATCACCCGACAGGTCATAGCCGGTGACCTTGTCTATGCCGCCTCGCGACTTGAGTGTTGTCACGTCGAAGGTGTGCATATTGCGCATGTGCGCCTGCAACCGCTCCGGGCTTTGGCCGGTGTAGCCGACGGCCCAGCAACACTTGTTGATCTCGCGCAGTATGTCGTCAGGCAAAGGCTCGTCCAGGCCCTTGATCTTCTGCATCTTGTAGTTCTTGCTCAGCTCCTTGCCAAAACCCAGGCGGTCGGCGAACTGCTGCATGATCATGTGGTCGCTGCGGCTCTCCCACAGCGGGTCGATCACCTTGTCACGCCATTGCAGCGACCGGTTGGAGGCGGTCACGGAGCCGCTCGTCTCGAGCTGGGTGCAGGCCGGCAGCAAGTACACCGCGCGGTTGGGGTTGAGGTCTTCGGGCTTGCCCGGCATTGCAGCCATCGCCGCCGTGGCCGACGGGTACGGGTCGACTACCACCAGCAGGTCGAGCTTGTCCATGGCCCGCTTCATTTCGAGGCCGCGCGTTTGCGAGTTGGGCGAGTGGCCCCAATAGACCACCGCGCGCAAATTCGAATCCTGGTCGATGACGTCGTTCTTTTCAAGCACGCCATCGATCCAGCGCGACACCGTGATGCCGGGCTTGGTCATCATCGTCGTGGATGCGTACTGATTTTTGATCCACTCGTAGTCAACCCCCCACACCTTGGCGAAGTGCTTCCATGAGCCCTCCGCCAAGCCATAGTAGCCGGGCAACGAGTCGGGGTTAGGGCCGATGTCGGTCGCGCCCTGAACGTTGTCATGACCACGGAAAATATTGGCGCCACCGCCTGATTTGCCGACGTTGCCCAGCGCCAGCTGCAGTATGCAGGATGCCCGCACCATCGCATTGCCGATGCTGTGCTGCGTCTGGCCCATGCACCACACGAGGGTGCCGGGGCGGTTCTCGTTGAACCAACTGGCCACCTTGAACATCTGGGCCTCTTTGACGCCGCAGGCATCTTCGACCTTGTCGGGCGTCCATTTGGCGAGCACGTCCTCGCGCACCTTGTCCATGCCGTACACGCGATCGTTGATGTAGCGCTTGTCTTCCCAGCCGTTCTTGAAGATGTGATAGAGCAAGCCGAACAGGAACGGGATGTCGGAGCCCGATCGGATGCGAACGTATTCATCGGCCTTGGCCGCCGTGCGCGTAAAGCGCGGGTCGACCACCACCATCTTGCAGCCGTTTTCCTTGGCATGCAGCAGTACGAATTGGTCATCGCACCGTAACCCCAGGTGTTGGCAACGCCCGCGACCGTGGTCGAGTGGCAGATGCGCGCCTGGTGGTCGCAGTTGTTGCTGCCGAAGAAGGCCACAAACTTGCGCAGTAGGTAGGACTGCTCGTTGTTGTGCTTGGACGAGCCAATCCAGTACACCGAATCGGGCCCACTGGCCGTGCGCAACTCCTTGAGCTTGGCCGTGATCTCGGTGAGCGCGGTGTCCCAGCTGATGCGCTCGTACTTGCCGTTGACCAACTTCATCGGATAACGAAGCCGATATTCGCCGTGGCCGTGCTCGCGCAGCGCAGCGCCCTTCGCGCAGTGCGAACCGAGGTTGAGCGGCGAATCGAACACCGGCTCCTGGCGCACCCAGATGCCGTTCTCGACCACCGCATCGACGGCACAGCCGACCGAGCAATGCGTGCAAACGGTTCGCTTGACTTCAACCTTGCCGGCCCCGATAGCCGGCGGGTTGTCCAGGGTCGCATGGGCCTTGCGCATCAGCGTGAGTTGGCCCGCCGCCAGGCCCACCCCGACCCCGAGGCCGGAGCGACGCAAAAAGGCGCGCCGGTCCATGGTAGGCAACGCGCTCGACAGGCCACGGCGCAAGCTGTGCACAAAAGGCGAAGAGGAGTGCGCACTGCCAGCGTCTCGCAACGCACCATTTGTTTTTTTGGTCAGCAACATCGCGGTGTCCCTTCTCAGGTCGAAGCAGTTCGGTAATAGCGCTTGACGTGCTCGCTCAGCGAGTAACCGCCGCCCCTTTGCGGCGCCGGCTTCAGGCCGGGCTCGGCGTCGACGGCAACGGGTGCCTGGACCTTGGTAAGAACGGCGGCGGCGGTGGCAACTGTGCCGACTGCGGCCGCGCCAAAAAAGAATCCCCGGCGGGAAGCCGGTCGGGTGCCGACGGGTGGGCTGTCTTGCATGTTGACTCCAGGAGTGGCCGGGCTCAAAACCAGATATGAACCAGGTTACATACGAGCCTGGATACTAGCCCAGACCTTCGCGGCAGGCAACCGAAACACAAGACACTGCAGGCCCGATAGGGACGGGCGCACAGTGGCACCCGCGCCTTCAGCTCATCATGTCGAACCCTTGGGCCTCGACGTGCGCGAACGCGCGTGTGAACTCGGCCAGCGCGGCATAAAGCCGCGCCTTCGGATGCTGAGCCACGACGTCACACAACGCCGTCACCCAGCTTTGCACGTAGCTGGAAAAAAATGCTTGCTGCTGCGTCAAGTTGGCGATGGCCACGTCTTCGCCCGCAATCAGGTAGCGCATGACTTCAAACAGGCACGCAATGTGATCTTCGGTCTCGAACACGGCTTCCGACCGTGCCAGGCCCATCTGGTCGAGATCGGTGCGCAGCTTCACCAATGGCTTGTCGTTCAGGAAACCGCTTAGATAGTGCGACCCGAACAGATGAATCTCGGGCTTGCCGATGCCGCCGAACAATGCGTGATATTCACTGCGCGCCTGCTCCAGCGTCGTCGCGCGGGCGACGCCAACCAGCTGGCGCCACGGCTCTTCGAGAAAGGCGCCGGCCGCCGGCGCCTCGGTCGCGGCCACCTGCAGCGCGCCGAGCAGCTCGGCATCAGGCGGCGCGTACCAAAGGCGTGATAGCAAACCGTAAAGCTCGGCCCGCGCGACTTCCTCGTCAAGCGCCGATGAGGCAGGGAAAACGTCGGCGGCACCGCGGGGCGAACTCATGGGCACTTCGTTGGCACTCATAGCTGCGTGATTTTGGTTTGGTGCTCGGCCGTGAACATATCGATCACGCGGCAATCGCTGCACATCTTCAGCCGCTCGAGCGCGTCACCCTGGAACATCGAGTGACCCACTAGCCGGCCCAGCATGGCTTCGATGGCCTTTTGCGTGCCGAACGGCTTGGCGCATCGCACGCAGACCCACGGCTTCGCCTCATTGAGTACAACCGGCTGCTTGCGCTCGGGCGCCGCCAGCAGCCGCGGCACTAGCGCAATCGCATTTTCGGGGCAGGTCGTTTCGCACAAGCCGCATTGCACGCAGTTCTTCTCGATGAAGCGAAGTTGTGGCGCGAGCTGGTTGTCTTGCAGGGCGCTCGCTGGACAAGCGCTGACGCAGGCCAGGCACAACGTGCAACTGTCCTTGTTGACGGTAACGGCGCCAAACGGAGGCTGCGCTTCTCGGCGCCGACCGCGAAACGCGCCACGCTGGCCGGGCGCACCTGCCGCGTCGTGCGCAGCAGCGCCAGTGCGCTGTCGAGCGCTGCCGGCGACGCGGTTTCAAGCAATTGAAAATGCGTTCCGGTGTAGCCCAGTCCTCGCAACAGGGTCTGGGCAATGTCCATTTGTTGCCGCAGCGCCGCCGCGTACTGCGGCGCTTCGTCCCCGGTCGTCAGCACCACCAGTTGCGCGGCACCGAACGCCACCGCGCTCAACCACAGGTCGATGCCGGTGCTGGCGGTGTGCCACAACGCAACCGGAATGACATTGGCCGGTACACCGTGCGCGTGGCCCAGTTGCGCGGCACGACCGAGATGCTCGACCAGCTCCTGGCCCCGCTCCTGGCTGTGCAGCAACAGCACCGCATCGCGACCGCCCGCGCCAGCGTAAGTCGACAGCAGCGTGCGCAGCTTGAGGCCCTGATCGGGCGTGCGCGGGTAGGTGTAGCCGATCGCCCCGGTCGGGCACACCGTCGTACACGCACCACACCCGACACACAGTTGCGGATTGACTACCACACGCTGGCGCTGCTTGTCGCTGGTGATGGCGTGGGCCGAGCAAACCTCGATGCAGGCCTTGCAGCCGACGACTTCATTGCGGCTGTGGGCGCAGAGTTTCTGCTTGTAGTCGAAGAATTTGGGCTTCTCGAACTCGCCGACCAATTCGCGCAACTTCAGAAGTGTGGCGAGCGCGTCGGAGCCGGCACCCAGGCCACCCGGCAGGTGGAAGTAGCCTTGCGGCGGCGCGTGCCAGTCGATCAACGGCGCGCGATCCAGGTCGAGCACGAGATCGAAAGTCGCCTCCTGCGACTCGGGTGCACGGCTGAAGTTGATGGCGCCCGCCACCGTGCAGGCGCGCTCGCAGTCCCGGTGCGACGTGCACTTGCTGCTGTCGATCTGGTAGTCGAGGCCGATGGCCTGCTCGGGGCAGGCGACCACGCAGGCGTTACAACGCGTGCACAAGTCGAGGTCGATGGGGTTGTCGCGCGTCCAGGCGACGTTGAAGGCGCCGAGCCAGCCCTTGAGCGACTTGATGCGTCCGGCCATTACCGGCCAGCGGCGCTCTTGCGCGCCGCCGCGCTCGCCGGCGCCGCGCGAAAAAATCGACACATCCAGCGTGTCGGCCACCAGAGCAGCGGCCCGTTCGGCCTGGTCAAGCGGGCCGACGATCAGGACGCGGCCCTGGCTGGCATAGCTGGCGGTTGCCACCGGATCGGGCTCGGGCAAGTGGCTCGCCGCCAGCAACGAAGCGATCTTGGGCATCGCGCTCTTGGCGTCACGGCTCCAGCCACCCGTCTCGCGGATGTTGACGAAGCGAATGACAGACGTGGCGCCTTCCGTCTGTTCGGCCAGCGCGTTAAAAAGACGTTTCTCCTGCGTGCAGGCGACCACGACGTCTTCGCCGGAAGCGATGGCCCGCTGGAATACCGGTGCCTCGCGGCGGCACAGGGCGGAATGAAGAGGCAGCGTCTCAGCCAGTGCCGCGCCGAGCGTCTTCGGCTCCAGCGGCATCGTCCAGTTGCAATCGCAAATCAGCGTGATCATGGGGTTCCTGGCTGGCCGCAGGCGCGGGCGCGTCTAGCGGGCTGGGGACAACTTCGGAAGATTCCGGGACAGGTTCGGACTGTGCCACGTCGGGCGCGGCACCGTCTGCGGGGGTTTCTCCCTCGTCGAACAGCTTAAGAAATTTCGCGCTCGCCATTTGGCGCAAGACGCTCGGGGGCAGCGGTGACGGCTTGGAGTAGTCGTCGATGTAGACGTCCAACCCATCCATCACATTAAAGTGCGGGTCGGCAAAGAGCTTCTTGAACGCCGCGTTTTTGACGTCGGGCGCAACATGGCCGGCGACGAACGGACGAAAGTCGGAGTCCGGCGTCAGCGCCTGCGCATCGGCCAGCGTGAGCGGCCGCGCTTCTCCCTCTGTCGGGGAGCGTTCTTCTTCTGCCGTGGAGCGCCCGGACCGAACCTCAACATCGCCAGCCGGGCGAAGGCCGGCATCAGGGCTCGCAGTTGGGAGCGACAAGGGTGCTGCCCCATCGACTGCCTGCGCCAAAGCAGGAGGGAGCGAAACCGGCTCCGCAGGCTCGTGCGATACCTGACCTTCGCGCACTTCCTGCTTGCGCCTCGACCATCGGTCGAAAAACCCCTCAGGCATCGCCCGCTCCCCGGCCGCGCTTCTTTTCGGTCGAAACCAACGCGGCGTTGCCGAAACGGTCGACCAGCGGCCGGAAGCTCTGCGGGCGCTTGCGCCGCTTGACTTCGGGCACGTAGTGCTCGTCGACGAAGGTGCGCAGCCATTCGACGACCTCGGGCGGAGCCGCCACCTGATCGACCTTTTCCTGCGCGTCGAGCCAACGGCCGGCGTCGTGATAACTGAGGCTTACGGCCACCGGGCGCGCGATGGGCTCGGCGGCAAGTGTCGCTTCTTCGTCCATGCGCCACAGCACAAACCAGCAAGGCACGTCGGTGCTCGCATTGAGGTAGTAGCCCTCGCCGTCGTCGGTGAATAGTTCGGCCTTGAAGCCACCGTACAGCCAACGCGTTCCACCTTCATCCTGATGAAGCAGGCGAGGCGTCGCACCGAAGACCGGTTGGTCGGGCACCACGCTGTCGAGCACCCAGCGCCAGGGTTGCCAATGGTTGTCGACGCGCTCATGGCGCATCACGACCGCCACTTCGAGCGACGGACGCTCGCTGATCGATGCAGATTCAGGCATTGGCATGGGCTTCCTCGGCAGGGCCACGCGTGTAGCCGCTGGCCCCCAACGGCGCTTCGCTGCGCGCCACCCGCACTGCGCAATACTTGAAACCGGGAATCTTGCCGATCGGGTCGAGCGCAGCGTTGGTGAGCAGGTTGGCAGCTGCCTCGTAGTAGGCAAACGGCACGAACACTGCGCCGCGTGGCGTGCCATCGTCGCGCCGCGCGGTCAGCGTGATCTGTCCGCGACGCGACCGAATGCTGATCGCATCACCTGCCTGCAATCCCAGCGCCTGCAGATCGTCGACATGCATCGAGGCGGTGGGCACCGGTTCGATCGCATCGAGCACGCAGGCGCGCCGGGTCATGCTGCCGGTGTGCCAATGCTCCAGTTGTCGGCCGGTGATCAGCACGAACGGGTAGTCGGCGTCGGGCCGCTCGGCCGCGGGAACGATGTCGGCCGGCATCAGCTTGACGCGGCCGTCGGGCGTCGGGAAGCGATCGACGAACACTATCGGCTGGCCGGGATCGGCTTCGCTCAGGCACGGATATGTCACGCTTGACTCGCGTTGCAGTCGCTCCCAGCTGATGCCGCCAATGGCCTGCGCCATGGCCTGGCGCATTTCTTCGTAGACCGCCGCGACGCCGTACTCGTCGCCCGGATAGTTCCAGTCCAGCCCGAGCTGGTGCGCCGTCTGCTGAATGATCCAGAGATCGGCGCGCGCCTCGCCGGGCGGGTTCAAGGCACGTCGGCCGAGTTGCACCATGCGGTCGGTGTTGCTCACGGTGCCGGTCTTTTCGGGCCATGCGCTGGCGGGCAACACGACGTCGGCCAACCACGCGGTCTCGGTCATGAAGATGTCCTGCACCACGAGATGCTCCAGCGCGCCCAGCGCGTGCCGCGCGTGGTTCAGGTCGGGATCGCTCATGGCCGGGTTCTCGCCCATGATGTACATGCCGCGAATCTTGTGCGGGTCGCTTTCTGGCGCCAGCGCCTTGTGCATGATCTCGACCACGGTGTAGCCCGGCGTGGCATCGAGCTGCGTGTTCCAGAACTTTTCGAACCACGCATGCGTGGTCGGATCGTCGACCGCCTGGTAGTTCGGAAACATCATCGGGATCAGGCCGGCGTCGCTGGCGCCCTGCACGTTGTTCTGGCCGCGCAGCGGGTGCAGGCCCGAGCCGGGTTTGCCGATCTGACCGCACACGCTGGCCAGGGCAATCAGGCAGCGCGCGTTGTCGGTGCCGTGCACGTGCTGGCTCACGCCCATGCCCCAGAGAATCATCGCGCCCTTGGCGCTGGCGAAAGCGCGCGCCACTTCGCGCAGGGTGTCGGCCGGAATGCCGCAGATCGGCGCCATCGCTTCCGGGCTGTAGCCCTTCACCGTTTCACGCAGCGCTTCGAAGTTGCTGGCGCGGTCGCGGATGAAGACCTGGTCAGCCAGCCCCTCCTCGATCACCGTGTGGATCAGGGCGTTGAGCATCGCCACGTCGGTGTCGGGGTGGAACTGCAGGATGCGCCAGGCATGGCGGCCGATGTCGGTGACGCGCGGATCGGCCAGCACGATCTTGGTGCCGAGGGTGGTTGGCGGTCGGGTTGGAGCCGATCACCAGCACCAGTTCGGCCAACCCGACATCGCTGACCGGGTTGCTCACCGCGCCCGAACCCACGCCCTCGAGCAGCGCCGCGACGCTGGAGGCATGGCACAGCCGCGTGCAATGGTCGACGTTATTGCTGCCGAAGCCGATGCGCACCAGCTTCTGGAACAAATAGGCCTCCTCGTTGCTGCCCTTGGCCGAGCCGAAGCCGCACAGCGACTTGGGGCCGCGCGTCTCGCGCAAGCGCTTGAGCGCACCGCCGGAAAACGCCAGCGCCTCGTCCCAGCTGACTTCGCGAAACACTTCGCTCCAGTGCGCCGGCTGTGCACCGCTGATGTCCTTGGCGATGGCGGGTTTTCGGATCAATGGTTTCGTCAGGCGCTGCGGATGGTGCGCGTAGTCGAAGCCAAAACGCCCCTTGACGCACAGGCGGCTGTGGTTGGCCGGACCGTCACGGCCCTCGACGCTGACGATTTTTTCGTCCCTGACGTTGTAGATGATCTGGCAACCCACGCCGCAGAACGGGCACACCGAATCGACCTTGCGGTCCACCGCCTGCGAGCCGATCTGCGTCTTGGGCATCAGCGCGCCTGTCGGGCAGGCCTGCACGCATTCACCGCAGCCGACGCAGGTGCTCGCTCCCATCGGGTCGTCCAGGTCGAACACGATCTGGCTGGCGCTACCGCGCAACGCGCAGCCGATCACGTCGTTGACCTGCTCTTCGCGGCAGGCGCGCACGCAACGGTTGCACTGGATGCACGCGTCTAGGTTGACGGCCATCGCCGGGTGACTTATGTCGGCGGCCGGTTGCGTGCGGCGCAACGCTGTGAGCGCCGGGCGCGCCTGGATTCCCAGGCGCGTCGCCCAGTTGCTCAGCTCGCCGTGCTGGCCGACGGCTATCATTCCCTCGGCCACCCCCGCGTCATTCCACCTGTAGCCACGCTCCGGCAGGTCCGCCAACAGCATCTCGACCACCAACTGCTGGCTCTTCAATGCGCGCTCGCTCGCCGCCTGCACTTCCATGCCGGGCGTCACGGTCCGGCAGCAACTCGGAGCCAGCACGCGCTCACCCTTGATCTCGACCATGCAGGCACGGCAGTTGCCGTCCGGCCGCAAGCCGTCCATGAAGCACAGGTGCGGAATGTCGACGCCGTGGCGGCGCGCGGCCGCAAAGATGGTTTCGCCGTCCAGCGCGTCGAGCGCGCGGCCGTCGAGCGTGAAGGCCGTCATACCACTTCTCCCGGAAAGTACTTCTGCACCGTGCGAATCGGATTCGGCGCGGCCTGACCGAGGCCGCAGATCGAGGCGTCGCCCATCACCTGCGCCAGGTCGTCGAGCGTGTCGTGGTCCCACGCCGTGGCCCGCATCAGCGCGGCCGCCTTGACCGTGCCGACGCGGCACGGCGTGCATTGGCCGCAAGTCTCGTGCGCGAAGAAGCGCATCACATTGAGCGCCGCGTCGCGCGCACGGTCGTGCTGGCCCAGCACGATCACGGCGGCCGAGCCGATGAAGCTGCCATAGGGTTGCAGCGTGTCGAAATCGAGCGGCACGTCGGCCAGCCGCGCCGGCAGAATGCCGCCCGAGGCACCGCCCGGCAGGTAGGCGTAAAGCTGATGGCCGTCCTGCATGCCGCCGCAATATTCGTCGACCAGTTCGCGTAGCGTGATGCCGGCTGGCGCCAGTTTGACGCCCGGTTTTTTCACCCGGCCGCTGACGCTGAAGCGGCGCAGCCCGGTGCGCTCGTGGCGGCCGAAACTGGCGAACCAGCCCGGGCCGTGCTCCACGATTTCGCGCACCCAATACAGCGTTTCGAGGTTGTGCTCCAGCGTCGGGCGACCGAACAGGCCGACCTGCGCGATGTAGCGCGGGCGCATGCGCGGCTCGCCGCGCTTGCCCTCGATGCTTTCGATCATGGCCGACTCTTCGCCGCAGATATAAGCACCGGCGCCGCGCCGCAACTCGATCAACGGCAGCGGGCACGGCGGCTCAGCGCGCAGCGCGGCAAGCTCGCGCTCGAGCAAGTGCCGGCAGTCATGGTATTCGTCGCGCAGGTAGATATAGCATGCATCGATGCCGGCCACCTGCGCCGCCACCAGCATGCCTTCGAGAAAGCGGTGCGGATCAGTTTCGAGCAGCACGCGGTCCTTGAAGGTGCCGGGCTCGCCCTCGTCGATATTGACGGCCATGAGGCGCGGCGCCGCCTCGCCGCGCACGATGCGCCACTTGCGCCCGGCCGGAAATCCCGCGCCGCCCAGGCCGCGCAGATTGGAGTCCTCCATCGCGCCGAGCACGGCGTCGGCCGAAGTGTGGCCGCCCGCCAGCGCGCTCGCGAGCACGTAGCCACCTTCCGCGCGGTAGGCTGCGTAGTCAATGGCAGACGGCAGTTTTGCTACTAAATCGATCGCTGCTTGCACCCGTCTTTCCGACGCTGCAGGCACTTTTTGATTAAATTCGAGCGTCGCGCGCACGCGCTCAGCCGTGGCCCTGGGCACGGCCGTTTGATGGACCAGCGCGGCTGGCGCCTGCTCGCAGCGGCCGATGCACGGCGCCCCGATGACCCGCACCTGATCGTTATTGGCGCACAACGCCTTCAGCTCGGCCAGCAGCGCCTGCGCACCGGCCATTTCGCAGGCCAGACCATCACACACGCGCACCGTCCACGCGGCACCCGTTTCGTCGCCACGCAGGATCTCGAAGTGGTGATAGAAGCTCGCGACCTCGTAGACCTCGGCCATCGAGAGTTTCATCTCGTGCGCCAGCGCCACCAGATGGTGGTCGTGCAGACCATGGTGTGCATCGTTGAGTCGATGCAGGTGTTCGATCAGCAAATCGCGGCGATGTCCCGCCTCGGGGCGCTCGCCGATCAGCGCTCGCACCGCCGCCAGCGACTCGGCTTGCGGTTGACGCCCCTTCACGTGACTGCGGCGCTTGAGTTGCACGCGCAGGTCATCGGGCGTGGCAACGGGGATGCTAACGAGGACAGCGGCTGGCGCGGCATTCATCTCGGGCGAAGACATAGAACGGGGAACCTCAGGTGTTCTTGCTGATGGAGATCGTCGGGAACTTCGCCGAAAAGTCTTTGGCCTTCTCGGCGATGCCGACTGCCACGCGACGCGCGACCGACTTGTAGATAGCCGCCACTTCGCCATCTGGATCGGCCACCACCGTCGGCTTGCCGCTGTCGGCCTGCAGGCGGATGTTGATGTCCAGCGGCAGCGCGCCCAGGTAGTCCATCTTGTATTGCTCGGCCATCTTCTTGCCGCCATCGGCACCGAAGATGTGCTCGACGTGACCGCAGTTCGAGCAGATATGGACCGCCATGTTTTCCACAATGCCCAGGATCGGAACGCCGACCTTCTCGAACATCTTGATGCCCTTGCGCGCGTCGAGCAGCGCGATGTCCTGCGGAGTGGTGACGATCACGGCGCCCGTCATCGGCACGCGCTGGCTCAGCGTGAGCTGGATGTCGCCGGTGCCCGGCGGCATGTCGACGATCAGGTAGTCGAGTGCGTTCCAGTTGGTCTGGCGCAGCAGTTGCTCCAGCGCCTGGGTGGCCATCGGGCCGCGCCAGATCATGGCCTCGTCCTGATCGACCAGAAAGCCGATCGACATGACCTGCACGCCGTAGTTTTCCAGTGGCTCCATAGTCTTGCCGTCGCCACTCTCGGGACGGCGGTCGATGCCCATCATCATCGGCTGGCTCGGGCCGTAAATGTCGGCGTCGAGCAAGCCCACGCTGGCGCCCTCCGCAGCCAGCGCCAGCGCCAGATTGACGGCCGTGGTGCTCTTGCCGACACCGCCCTTGCCCGAGGCGACGGCAACGATGTTCTTCACGTTGGGCAGCAACTGCACGCCGCGCTGAACCGCGTGGCTAGATACCTTGGTCGTGATGTTGACCGACACGTTGCCCACCTCCGGCAGCGTCTTGGCTGCCGTTGCCAGAGCCTTGCGCAACCCGGCGTGCTGGCTCTTGGCGGGATAGCCCAGCTCGAGGTCGAACGACACATCGTCGCCATCGATCTGTATGTTCTTGAGCGCCTTGGCGCCGACGAAATCCTTGCCGGTATTGGGGTCGGTGACGGTCTTGAGGGCTTCGACGAGCGCCTCTTGCGTGATGGCCATTGAGATAACTCCTGAGTGGCGGCTAGTCTAGCGGCCGGGTCGACACATGAGGCACGACAGGGTTTCGATGTCCCACGCGGGAAGATGTGAATACACGATGAATTGAACCGTGCTTATCCGGTTGTCACATCCGACCACTAGATGTAGTGGTCAGCGATTTCGCGGCGTATAGCTGCGCATAGGTGGGTGCGGTGACGTCGCCGGCGATGCCGAGCAGGGATCGGAAGGC
>CAJDTV010000039.1_pt1 | contig 20955 bp, 17 predicted proteins | sample 7389921 | NCBI WGS metagenome assembly CAJDTV01 (sample SAMEA7055654, study PRJEB34461) | soil metagenome | biome: terrestrial ecosystem; feature: Peninsula; material: soil | place: Antarctica | collected 2016 | reverse complement strand
GCCCATGTCGTTGAGCATGGTGATGACGACTTCCATCGTCTCGGCGTCGACCAGCTTGTCGGGCAGGTGGTCGGAGATTTCGCCGTTGGTCAGGTAGCCGCGCGTCTTGCCCAGCGTGATCAGGGTCTTCAGGCGCGAACGGCGCTTGGCCAGGTCTTCTTCGGACAGCACGGTCTCGTCGAGGCCGAACTCCTTCATCAGGGCGCGCTCTTTCGCCTTGCTGATCTTCATGCGCAGCGGCTTGACCTTTTCTTCGGTCGCGGCAACTTCGGGCTCACCGGCGAGGTCGTCCTCGATGTCGGACAAGTCGACGTCGCTGGAGGGCGGCGCAATGCTGCCCTTGGGCTTGGGGCCGCGCTTGGCGCCCGGGGTGGTACCGGCTGCCTTGGGCGGACGGCCCACTTTTTTGGCGGCGGGCGCGACAGTGGCGGTTTTGGTCAGGGCTCGATTTCAGGGGCACGGTTCTGGCTTTCGTGGCGGCTGTCGTCTTGGAGGCAGTCGCGCCGGTTTTGGTTGCCGCGACGGCGGCAGTTTTCAACGGTTTGGCAGCGACAGGCGGGGCGGCGCGAACGACAGCGGCTGCAACAGGCTTCTTTGAACTGGGCATAGGACCTCGGAACAACAAGAATGAACAAGCGGAATCACAAGCGCGCCACGAACCCGGCGCGGGTTATCAAGGGCAACGAGGAAAAACATTCCTCAAAAAAGACAAGATGTCGGGGCGAACATTTGGTGTGCAGTCCTTGCGATGTATTGGCCTGTTTTCCGTCTGGAAAGTGCATTGCGCGTGGGGCCGGCCCGGAGGTGCTGCTGTCGCTCTTGTCTTATTCGCAGTTGCGAAGCCTTACATTATAGCAAGTTGCCGGTTTTCAAGTCCCGCCCGGGCCTGGTTTGAGTCGCTGCTGGACTTCGCGGCGGCGCGCCTGCAACGCCCGGTAGCGGTCGATCGCCTGCGGATCGGTGCCGGCGGCCGCAATGGCTGCGCTCTCGTGCGCCTTCAGGCGGTCGTCCAGCATGTAGTCCAGCACGTTGCGCAGTTCGGCCGCGGCGTCGGCCGCCTGTTCGCCCTCCGGCGTGCCGATCGGTGCGCCACCCGGGTCGGTCATCAGGCGTTCGGCCAGGGCGGCAAACGGCAGCTCGCGCAGGCCTTCGCGCAGAGCGGCCCAGGGCTGCGCGCCGTGTTCATGAAACTGGTGGTCGAGCCAGCCAAACAGTTGCCCATGCGCGCCGGGCAGTTCGCACAGCAGGGCGTGTAGTTCGTGCGACAGATCGTCCCATTGCGCGGTATTCGACAGCAGCAAGCGGGTCGCAACGTCCTGCCGGCTGGGCGGCAGGACACGGCCCGCTCGTGCCGTACGTATTGCAGGTGGTTTGTGGCTGTAGCGCCCGTCTGGCGGCCGCTGGTAGCTCTCGTTTTGATAGTCATTGCCGCTGCTGCCAGAGCGCGGCTTGCTCGCCGGTGACCACAGCGCATCGAGTTCGCGACTTTCCAGGCGCGCCATCTGCGCGATCTCGCCCAGCAGTTGGCGCTTGAGCGCGCCGTCGGGTAGTGCGCTCCAGAGCGGGCGCACATTGCTCGCTGCGTGGGCGCGGCCTTCGGCGCTGGCCAGATCGCAGCCCTCGCGCGCGGCTTCCAGCATGAAGCGGCTGAGCGGCGTGGCGTCGTCGACCAAGCGCTGGAATGCTTCGGCGCCCAATTCGCGGATAAAGCTGTCGGGGTCGTGTTCGGCCGGCAGAAACAGGAACTTGACGCTGCGCACGTCCGTGGCATAAGGCAGGGCGCCGTCCAGCGCCTTGCGCGCCGCGCGCCGGCCGGCGGCGTCGCCGTCGAAGCTGAACACCACCGAGTCGGTGAAGCGAAACAGCTTTTGCACCTGTTCGGTCGTGCAGGCGGTGCCGAGTGTGGCCACGGTATTGGGGAAACCGAGCTGCGCCAGCGCCACCACGTCCATGTAGCCCTCGGTCACCAGCGCGTAGCCGCGCTCGCGCAGCGCGCCGCGCGCCTCAAACAGGCCGTAAAGCTCGCGGCCCTTGCTGAACACCGGGGTTTCGGGCGAATTGAGGTACTTGGGCTTTTCATCCCCCAGCACGCGACCGCCGAAGCCGATGCACTCGCCCTTGACGTTGCGGATCGGGAACACCACGCGGTCGCGGAAGCGGTCGTAGCGCGAGCCCTGTGGATGCTCGTCATCGGCTTCGCCGGCGATCACCAGCCCGCTCTCGGCCAGCAGCGGCTCGTCATAGCTGGGAAAGACGCTGGCCAGCGTGCGCCAGCCGGCGGGCGCATAGCCGATGCCGAAATGCGCCGCCACTTCACCCGAAACGCCGCGCGCTTTCAGGTAGTTGATGGCCCCGGGCGACTGGCGCAGGTGCGCCCGGTAGGCATCGCCGGCCTTTTGGAGCACATCGCACAGCGTGGCCTGCTTCTCGCGCTGTCCGGCGGCGTGTGCGCGCTCCCCGGGCGTCACGTCGTCGTCGGGCACCTGCAGGCCGTACTGGCCGGCCAGGTCGTGCACCGCCTCGACAAAGCCCATGCCAGCGTGCGCCATCAGGAAACCGATGGCGTTGCCGTGCACGCCGCAGCCAAAGCAGTGATAGAACTGCTTGGTCGGGCTGACCGAAAAGGAGGGCGATTTTTCGCCGTGAAACGGGCACAGCCCCATGAAATTGGCGCCTGCCTTGCGCAGCGGCACATAGCGCCCGACGATCTCGACCACGTCGGCGCGTGCGATCAGTTCCTGGATAAAAGCGGGGGGAATGGCCACACGGCATTCTCGCCTCATGGGGTCCGCCGGGTCGGCGCCGCCGTCGATGCCGGCCTGTGTCAGGATGGGCGGGTGTCATAGCCGCACAAGGAGCCCACGATGACCCGTATTTTCGACCGCGACCTGCCCCGCAACCCGGCCAACCATGCGCCGTTGTCGCCACTGTCCTTCATCGAGCGCAGCGCCGAGGTGTACCCGGACCGCCTGGCGATCGTGCACGGCGCGCTGCGACGTAACTGGGGTGAGCTCTACGCGCGCTGTCGCAGCCTGGCCAGCGCGCTGGTGCGCCACGGCATTGGCCGGGGCGATACGGTGGCCGTGATGTTGCCCAACACGCCGCCGATGGTGGAGGCCAACTTCGGCGTTCCGATGGCCGGCGCGGTGCTCAATGCGCTCAATACCCGGCTGGACGCGACGAGCATTGCCTTCATGCTCGACCACGGCGAAGCCAGCGCGGTGATCGTTGACCCCGAATTCGCCGCTGTGATGCAACAGGCGCTGGCCTTGCGCCAAAGCGATCGCCCGTTGCTGGTGATCGACGTCCAGGACACGCTCTACACCGGCCCGGTGCAGCGCATCGGCAGCACCACCTACGAGGACTTTCTGGCCGGTGGCGACCCGGCCTTCGCGTGGCAGCTGCCAACCGACGAATGGGACGCCATTGCGCTCAACTACACCAGCGGTACCACCGGCAACCCGAAGGGCGTGGTCTACCACCACCGGGGCGCGGCGATCAATGCGATTTCGAACATCCTCGAATGGGACATGCCCAAGCACGCGGTCTACTTGTGGACCCTGCCGATGTTTCATTGCAACGGCTGGTGCTTTGCGTGGACGGTGGCGGCGCGCGCCGGCGTCAACGTCTGCCTGCGCAAGGTCGAGGCCCAGGCCATCTTCGATGCGATGCGCGAGCACGCTGTGACGCATTGCTGTGGCGCGCCGATCGTGTTTTCCCTGCTGGTGAACGCGCCCGACGCCATGAAGGCGGGCGTGCCGGCGGGCGTCAAGGCGATGGTCGCCGGCGCCGCGCCGCCGGCCTCCATGATCGAGGGCATGGAGCAGATGGGCTTTGACCTGACTCATGTCTACGGCCTGACCGAGGTCTATGGCCCGGCCACGGTGTGCGCCAAGCACGATGCGTGGAATGCGCTCGACATTGGCGAGCGCGCACGCCTGAATGCGCGCCAGGGCGTACGCTACCACCTGCAGCGCGATGCGCGGGTGCTCGACGCCCAAACGATGCAGCCGGTGCCTTGGGACGGTGAGACCATGGGCGAGATCATGTTCCGCGGCAACATCGCCATGAAGGGCTATCTGAAGAACCCCCAGGCGACGGCCGAGGCCTTTGCCGGCGGCTGGTTCCACAGCGGCGACCTGGCCGTGCAGTACCCCGACGGCTACATCAAGATCAAGGACCGCAGCAAGGACATCATCATCTCGGGCGGCGAGAACGTCTCGTCGATCGAGGTGGAAGACGTGCTGTACCGCCACCCCGCGGTGCTGGCCGCCGCCGTGGTCGCCAGGCCCGACGCACGCTGGGGCGAGACACCATGCGCCTTTGTCGAGCTGAAGGCCGGCGCGCAAGCCAGCGCCGAGGAGATCGTCGCGCACTGCAAGATGCACCTGGCTGGCTTCAAGGTGCCGCGCTCCGTGGTGTTCGGCGAAATACCCAAGAGCGCGACCGGCAAGATCCAGAAGTTCGAGCTGCGCAAGCAGGCCGGTTCAGCCACCGCGATCGATGTCTGAAGGCTTGAATTGAGCTGGTGCGCGGGCCGACCTCGCGCCAGTGGCCCTCGCCACACCCTGGTACGGTTCCGGTCCTCGACGCGGGCGCGGGCCGTTCGCTGCGATTTCTGGCATGCCTTCGGGGCCAAAAGACCGGGCGCTTGCGCGCAGCGGCCGGTTGTCCTCGTTCAGCGCGGTGCGAGGCGGATCGCACCGTCCAGGCGGATCACTTCGCCGTTGAGCATGTCGTTCTCGAAGATGTGTTTCGCCAGCTTGGCGTAATCCTCGGGGGTGCCCAGGCGCGACGGGAACGGCACGCTGGCGGCCAGCGACTCCTGCACTTCCTTGGGCATGCCGAACATCATGGGCGTGCCGAAAATGCCGGGTGCGATGGTCATGTTGCGGATGCCGTTGCGCGCCAGGTCGCGGGCAATGGGCAGCGTCATGCCGACCACGCCGCCCTTGGAGGCGCTGTAGGCGGCCTGGCCAATTTGGCCGTCGTAAGCGGCCACGGATGCGGTCGAGATCAGTACGCCGCGCTCGCCGGTGGCCTCGGGCTCGTTCTTGCACATGGCGTCGGCCGCCAGGCGAATCATGTTGAAGCTGCCGATCAGGTTGACGGTCACCGTCTTGCTGAACACCGCCAGGCTGTGGGCGCCGTTTTTACCGACCGTCTTTTCGGCCGGAGCGATGCCCGCGCAGTTGACCAGGCCCATCAGCTTGCCCAGCGACACGGCCTTGGCCACCACCGCCTGGCCATCGGCCTCCTGGCTGACGTCGCACTTGACGAACGCGCCGTGGATCTCGCGGGCGATGGCTTCGCCTTTTTCCACCTGCATGTCGGCAATGACCACAGTGGCGCCCTCGGCCGCCAGCATGCGGGCCGTGCCTTCACCCAGGCCCGAGGCGGCGCCGGTGACGATGAAAACTTTGCCTTTGATCTGCATTGAGAAATCTCCTGAGGGGTGAAAAGCCCATTATCCAAGACGCCGGCGCGCCGGCGCGCAGCGAATGAGGCCGCGGCAGGCCAGTCACATCGCAGAACCAGCAAGGCTGGGCTGCTGGTGTTGCCCCCGGCAGGGGGTTGGCGAAGCGGCACGAGGTGCGCGCAGCCTGGGGCGAGCGAAAAATGTTCAAAAAAAAGCCCTGTCCGAAGACAGGGCCTGAATTGGATCCCGAAGGACCCAAGGAGACAATCGTTGCCCGCTGCGGCGCAGCGGGTGAATTGAATTAACGTGGCTTGCGGGCAGCCGTCTGCGCGGTGCTCTTGGCGGCGCTCAGGGCCGTGTTCGAAGCGGCGTTGAAGTTCGCTTCGGCCACATCGGAGGCTTGCTTGACAGCCTTTTGAACCGATTCGTAAGCACTGTTGCCGGCAGCCACGGCGTTTTTCATCATGGCGACGGCGGTTTCGGAACCGGCCGGTGCACTCTTGGCCGCGCTGTCGATCAGGCCGGTGAAGGCTTGTTGCGCTTCGGCAGCCTTCGATTCGAATGCCTTGCCGATGTCGGCGCCGGTGCCTTGGGCGATGTCAAACAGGTGACGGCTGTAAGCAGCGGTCTTTTCGGCCAGCGGCTGGAACAGGCTGGCTTGCAGCGCGATCAGCTCTTGGGCGTCTTTCGCGCTCAACAGGGCTTGTGCGTTGTCGGCGGCTTCAGACAGGGCCGCCTTGGAAGCGGTCACGTTCAGGTCAACCAGCTTTTCAACGCCTTCGAAGGCTTTGCTGGTGAGGCCGAAAAGAGTTTCGAGGTTGGCCTTTTGGGCGGAGAGGAATTGGTCGGCGGTGAGTGCCATGGGAAAGCTCCTAGAGATAAAAAAAAGGGGGTTCACGGTAGGCTGCTCCTCGTCACTTATGTTGCGGTGCAGCATGACGCCAAGTATAGAGGAGTGGTGGCACGAAGCAAGGGGGTTTCGCTGCCTTTTGACAATCTAGGGTGGTTTTTCTAAAAATTGCAAGTAGGCAAAATACGCGGACATGACCTCCGCTTTCCGACCGATACCCGAGGCGCGCAGCCGCTACCGTGCCTTTCGCAGCATTCCGACCCGCTGGATGGACAACGACACCTACGGCCACGTCAATAACGTCGTTTACTACAGCTGGTTCGACACTGCCGTCAATGCCTTGCTGATCGAGCGGGGCGCGCTCGATATTGAGCACGGCGACACCATCGGCTTCGTGGTCGAGACCCATTGCAACTATTTTTCGCCGCTGGCGTTTCCGCAAACGGTCGAGGCCGGCATTCGGGTGGCGCACGCCGGCGCATCCAGCGTGCGCTACGAGATCGGCCTGTTTGCCCAAGGCGCCGAGACGGCTGCGGCGCAGGGCCACTTCATTCACGTCTACGTTGATCGCGCAACCCAGCGCCCGGTGGCGTTGCCCGCGCCATTGCAGCGGGTGGTCGAGCAACTGCGCGCGTAAAAGAGAACGGCGCCACCGGGCGCCGTTCTTTTTGTTGCAGTGGCCTTGCTTTACTTCTTCATGGCCTTGATTTCGGCCGTGCCCTTGGCTTCGTCGGCCTTGGCCTGTTTCACGCAGGCGTCTTTTTCAGCGCTGCTCATGTCGTCGCACTTTTCCTTGGCGACTTCATAAGCCGCCTTGACCTTTTCCTCGGCCACCTTGCGCTGGTGGCTGGCGCTCGGCTTGTATTGCTGCTCGAGTTCGGCCATGGCGACGTTCTTCTTGCCGGTGGCTTCCTTGTCACAGACGTCGTTGGCGTTGTCCTTCAACGTGTCGCATTTTGTCTTGTCGACCTTGTAGGTTGCCTCGATTTGTTCGTGCGCGACCTTGTATTCGTCCTTGGTGAGCGCGCTCGCCTGCGCCGCGACTAAAAACGACGAGGCGATCGTCAGTGCCATCAGGGTTTTGTTCATGGGGAAATCCTTCACGTCTGGAAATTGAAACTTTGGATCAGGAAGCTCCCGACCCCCACTCAACGCGTTGCTGCCGCCGTGAAGAAAATGTAGGTGCTGGGGGTTGGCGGCACGGTAGGACTTGGCCGGAAAGGCGCCGTCGGCGCATGCTGACGCCACGCCGTGATAATCAGGCGCAATGCCCACCCGTGGGAGCCTTTGCGCGCCGCACATGACTATTCAAAGCCTGCTCGACACCGACCTCTACAAGTTCACCATGATGCAGGTGGTGCTGCATCACTTTCCGGGCGCGCAGGTGTCGTACCGCTTCAAGTGCCGCAACCCCGGCATCGACCTGGCCCGCTTCGCCGGCGAAATTCGCGACGAGTTGCGCTTGCTGTGTTCGCTGCGCTTCCAGGACGCCGAACTGGCCTACCTGGGGTCGATGCGTTTCATCAAAAGCGACTTCATCGACTTCCTTGGGCTGTTCCGGCTCAACGAGAAATACATGGACATCACGCCGCAGGCCTCGGGCGAGCTGCAGATTCGCATCGAGGGCCCCTGGCTGCACACCATCCTGTTCGAGATCCCGGTGCTGGCGATCATCAACGAGGTCTACTTTCGCAACACGCACAAGGCGCCCGATTTCGCCGAGGGTCGGCGCCGGCTCGACGCCAAGATCGGCCAGTTGCAGGGACCCGGCCTGACCGACCTGAAGATTGCCGACTACGGCACCCGGCGGCGCTTTTCAAAAGAGTGGCACGAAGAGGTGCTGCGCACGCTGATTGCCAGGCTCGGCGCCGTGAGCCCCACGCCGCAGCCGGGCGCCGGGCCGCGCCAGTTCGCCGGCACCAGCAACGTGTTGTATGCCATGAAGCTCGGGCTGATTCCGCTGGGCACCATGGCGCACGAGTACCTGCAGGCCTGCCAGTCGCTCGGGCCGAGACTGCGCGACAGCCAGATTTTTGGTTTTGAAAGCTGGGCCCGCGAATACCGGGGCGACCTGGGCATTGCACTGTCCGACGTGTACGGCATGACCGCCTTCCTGCGCGACTTCGACCTGTATTTTTGCAAGCTGTTCGACGGCGCACGGCACGACAGCGGCGACCCGTTCCATTGGGGCGAACGCATCCTGGCCCATTACGCGGCCAACCGGGTCGACCCGCTCACCAAGATATTGATCTTCAGCGACGGTCTGACGGTGCCGCGCACCATCGAGCTTTATCGCCAGTTTCATGGCCGCTGCCAGCTCGCATTCGGCATCGGCACCAACCTCACCAACGATCTCGGGTACGAGCCCCTGCAAATCGTGATCAAGATGGTGCGCTGCAACGGCCAACCGGTGGCCAAACTCTCGGATACGCCGTCCAAGAACATGTGCGACGACGAAAAATACCTGGCCTATCTGCGCCAGGTGTTCGAAATCGCATGAAGCACACCGCCAGGCTTGCCCACTGCGTGTGGCCTCCTTCCCGCTTGCAGGGGCCAACACCTGTAGCCCGGCGAAGCCAGTGTCACGCTGTTTCTGGAAGGCAGGCCGCTGTCTGGATGCTCCTGCTGCTGACGCCGGGCGTTGCCATGGCCAGCGAATTCGATGCCAGTGCGCTGTCGCCACTGTGGGGCGTGCCGTTCGTCGGCATCCTGCTGTCGATTGCGCTCATGCCGCTGCTGACGCCTTTGTTTTGGCACCATCACTACGGCAAGGTGTCGGCCGCCTGGACCTTGGCCTTCTTGCTGCCGTTCGCGGCGCTGTATGGCGTCTCGCTGGCCGGCGCGCAACTGGTGCACGCGCTGCTGGCCGAATACATCCCGTTCATCATCCTGCTCACGGCCCTTTACACGGTGGCGGGCGGCATTCACATCCGCGGCAACCTGCACGGCTCGCCGGGTCTAAACACCGGCATCCTGATCATTGGGGCCGTGCTGGCGAGCTTCATGGGCACTACCGGCGCCTCGATGCTGATGATCCGCCCGCTGATCCGCGCCAACGACAACCGCGTGCACAAGGCGCACGTGGTTGTTTTCTTCATCTTCATCGTGTCGAACGCGGCCGGATCGCTCACGCCGCTGGGCGACCCGCCGCTGTTCCTGGGGTTCTTGAAAGGCGTTGATTTTTTCTGGACCGTGAAGAACATCCTGCCCGACACGCTGTTCCTGGTTGGTGCGCTGCTGGCGATCTTCTACGCGCTCGACAGCTTCTACTACCGCCACGACGGCGTGACGCGGTTCGATCCGACACCCGACACCCGGCGCCTGGGGTTTGATGGCGTCGTCAACTTCTGGCTGCTGGCGGGAGTGATTGCACTGGTGCTGCTGAGCGGTTTCTGGAAATCGCCGGTCAGCTTCGACCTGCATGGCACGCAGGTGGGCTTGCCGGGCATCGTGCGCGATGTCGGCCTGGTCCTGCTCACGCTGTTGTCACTCAAGCTCACGCGCCCGCAGGTGCATGCCGACAACCAGTTCGCCTGGGGCCCGATGGCCGAAGTCGCCAAGCTGTTCGCGGGCATCTTCCTGACCATCATTCCGGTGATCGCCATGCTCAAGGCGGGCGTCGATGGCCCGTTTGGCGCCATTGTTGCGGCCGTCACGCGGCCCGACGGCCAGCCCGACCCGGCCATGTATTTCTGGGCCACCGGCGTGCTGAGTTCGTTTCTGGACAACGCGCCGACCTATCTGGTGTTCTTCAATACCGCCGGCGGCGACGCGCAGGCGTTGATGACCACCTACGCCCACACGCTGGCGGCAATCTCGGCCGGCGCCGTCTTCATGGGCGCCAATACCTATATCGGCAATGCGCCCAACCTGATGGTCAAGGCGATTGCCGAGGAACGTGGCGTGCGCATGCCCAGCTTCTTCGGCTACATGGCGTGGTCGGGCATCGTTCTGATGCCGCTGTTCGTGCTGTCCACCTTCATCTTCTTTCGCTGAGCTTCGGCTGCCTTTTTTACGTGGAGCGCACCCCGCCATGAGCAAACCCAAGATCCTGGTCGCGCGCGCGATCTTTCCCGAAACCATCGCCCGGCTTGAGCAGCATTTCGACGTCGAGGTCAACCAGGCTGACCAAAGCTGGAGCCGGGCTCAGCTCATCGCCAAGCTGCAGGGCAAGCAGGGCGTCTTCACCACCGGCAGCGAGCGCATTGATGCCGAACTGCTGGGCGCCTGCCCCGACCTCAGGATCTGCGCCAACATGGCGGTCGGATTCAACAACTTCGACGTCGACGCCATGGCCGCGCGCGGCGTGGTGGGCACCAACGCCCCCGACGTGCTGACCGAGACCACCGCCGATTTCGGCTTTGCGTTGCTGATGGCTACGGCACGACGCCTCTGCGAGAGCGAGCATTTCGTGCGCCGCGGCGAGTGGACGCGGTGGCGCTACGACATGTTCTCGGGGGCCGAAGTCCACGGCAGCACGCTCGGCATCCTGGGCATGGGCCGCATCGGGCAGGGCATTGCCCGGCGCGGCGCGCACGGCTTTGGCATGCAGGTGATCTATCACAACCGCTCGCGCCTCGCGCCCGAGCTCGAAGCCGGCTGCAAGGCCCGTTATGTGAGCAAGGACGAGTTGCTAAAGACCGCCGACCACCTGGTGCTGGTACTGCCCTACGGCCCCACCTCGCACCACACGATCGGCGCGGCCGAACTGGCGCTGATGAAGCCGACGGCCACGCTGGTCAACATCGCGCGCGGCGGCATCGTCGACGATGCGGCGCTGGCCGTCGCGCTGCGCGAAAGGCGCATCGCCGCCGCCGGCCTCGATGTGTTCGAAGGCGAACCCCAGGTGCACCCCGACCTGCTCACCGTGCCGAACGTGGTGCTAACCCCGCACATCGCCAGCGCGACCGCGGCGACGCGCCGTGCCATGGCCGATCTGGCGGTTGACAACCTGATTGCATTTTTTGAAGGAAAAGGCCCGGTAACGCCCGTCACACAAGCGAAGGCAACCCTCAAATAAATACACCGACGTGGATGCCCAGTTTGATGGCCGGGGCTTGCTTGCGAACGACCTGATGCTGGAGGCGACACTGGAAGGTGGCTCGCCGCAGGTGATCTATCTCGACACGAACTCCAACTCGACCTTCGCCCTGCTGCCCGAAGACTATCGGGACGACGCCATGGCGATCGATCTGCGCCGGGAACGGATGCGGATTCACGGCCTGACCCCGGTTGGCCGTGCGCGTTGCAAGATGGCCCGGCTCGCGCACGACGAGCGTGAGGACATTCGATCTTTGGTGAAGCTTGGCCTGGCGATAGCGGTCGAAATCGGGCAGCGCGCAACCTTTGCTTTGGCCGGGTATGTCGGGGGACAGGCCGCGCTGCTGCTGAACCGGCGCGCTGCGGTTGCGTTGGCACGCGATGCGCAACGCGCCAGGCGATTCGCCGGTGCAGCGGGGTTACAACGCGTAGCCCGGGATCGGCCGCATGGCATGGGTCGGCTCGGCGCCCCGTTTCTGCCGGTGCTCAAAAAAAGTTCAATCAAATCGGCCTTTAACGCCTGCCAGCCGGGCGCAAGGGGCTATCAAGGTGATAGCTGAAATCTCGATGAATGACCCGTCCCTGAATCTCTGGATCGCGCTTGCGCTGGCCGGCGTCGCGCTGCTGATCGGCCTGCTGGCCGGCGGGTTGCTGGGCGGGGCGCGCGCGCGTCGCGGGCAGGACGATGTGCTGCGCCAGCAGGTCGACACGGCCCGGGCACAGGCGCTGCAGCTGGCGCGCTCGGATGCCGAGGCCACGCTGCGCCCGCAGATCGCCACCGCCGACGAACGCGCACGCGGCCTGGAGATCGAGCGCAACGGTTTGCGCGGCGAGTTGCAGGCGTTGCGCACGCAGGGCGATGGCTGGCGCGATGCGTTTGACACCGAGAGCAACGTGCGCGCGCAACTGGCCGAGCGCGCCGAGCGCGTGCCGCTGCTGGACGACGAACTGGCGCGCCTGCGCAGCGCCCATGAGGCGGTTCGGGCCGAGGCGGGCCGGCTGCGCGAGCAGATTGCCGGGCTCAACACCCGGATGGAAGCCGAGCGCCAGGAGGCTGGCAAGCTGCAGCTTTTGCAGCGCCAGCAGGCTGACGAAAAGCTGGCGCTGCTGCAGGAGGCACGCGAGGCGCTGGGCAACCAGTTCAGGACGCTGGCCAACGACATCCTGGAAGAAAAGAGCAAGCGCTTTGCCGAGCAGAACCAGGCCAGCCTGGGCACGCTGCTGGAGCCACTGCGGCTGCGGCTGTCGGACTTCCAGCAGCGCGTGGACAGCTACTATGACGCCGAGGGCAAGCAGCGTTCGGCGCTGTCCGAGCAGGTGCGGCAACTGGCCGCGCTCAACCAGGCCATGAGCGCCGATGCACGCAACCTGACGAGCGCGCTCAAGGGGTCGTCCAAGACGCAGGGCAACTGGGGCGAGCTGATCCTGGAGCGGGTGCTGGAAGCCTCGGGCCTGCGCCGTGATTTGCATTACCACGTGCAGGCCAGCCAGATGCGCGAGGACGGCAGCCGCGCGCAGCCGGACGTGGTGATCGACCTGCCGGGCGAGCGCAAGCTGGTGGTTGACGCCAAGGTCTCGCTGCTGGCCTACGAGGAATGCGTCAGCGCCGAGGACGACGAGCTGCGCCGCGGCGCGCAGAAGCGCCACGTGCAATCGGTGCGAGCGCACATCGAGGGGCTTTCGCGCAAACGCTACGAAGATCTGTACGGTCTGAAGTCGCTCGATTTCGTTCTCATGTTCGTCCCGATCGAGCCGGCGTTCATGCTCGCCATCTCGGCCGACGAGCAGCTTTTCATGGAAGCCTGGGAGCGCAACGTGCTGCTGGTCAGCCCCAGCACATTGTTGTTCGTGGTGCGCACCGTGGCCCACCTGTGGCGCCAGGAAGACCAGGGCCGCAACGCCCAGCAGATTGCCGAGCGCGGCCGGGCGCTGTATGACAAGCTGGCCGATTTCGTGAAAGATCTGGAGGGCGTGGGCGGCTCGCTCAAGGCCGCACAGGGCGCCTACGACAAGGCTTACAACAAGCTCGCCGGCGGCAAGGGCAACGCCATCCGCCAGGCTGAGATGCTGATCGATCTGGGCGTGAAAAGTGACAAGGGCTTCTCGGCCGCCGCGCTCGAGTTGTCGCGCGGCGACGACGGCGCGTTGCCCGCGCCGCAAGCCGCGACGCGGGCGCCCGTGCCAGAGCGGCCTGTTCCCGAAGCGCCCGACGCGCCGGATGAGTCGCTACAAAAATAATCGCTGCCAGCGCCCGGCGGACCGGCAAACCGGCGGTACAACCTCTTTTTTCTTATAAACACATGACGCCGGAGCTGCTGCGACTGATCGTCGCCCAAGTGTGCCTGCACGCCGCCATGACGGGTGCCCGGCTGGCCGCGCCGCTGCTGGCGCTGCAGCAGGGCTACAGCGCGGCGGCGGTCGGGGTGTTGCTGGCGCTGTTCGCGCTCACGCAGGTATTTCTGGCGCTGCCGGCCGGCCGCTTCGCCGACAGGCACGGGTTGCGCCGCCCGCTGCTGCTGGCGGTGGTGTCGGCCTTTGTCGGCGCCGGGCTCGCCGCCGTGTTCCCGGTGTTTGCCGTGCTGTGCATCGCCGCCTTGCTCACGGGCGGCGCCACCGGGATCGCGCTGATCGCGCTGCAGCGCCACGTCGGCCGGGCGGCGACCAACCCGACGCAACTCAGGCAGGTGTTCAGCTGGCTGGCCATCGCGCCGGCCGGGGCCAATTTTGTCGGGCCGTTCGCGGCGGGACTGCTGATCGACCACGCCGGCAGCCAGCCGGGTGACCTGTGGGGCTACCGGATTGCGTTTGGCGTGCTGGCCGTGCTGCCTCTGGCCTGCTGGGTGCTGGCGCGCAGCACGCGCGAGCTGCCGATGCCGCCGTCGCCCGTGGCGGGCACCCCGCCGCGTGCCTGGGCACTGCTGGCCAACCCGATGTTCCGCCGGCTGCTGTTCGTCAACTGGTTGCAGTCGGCGTCGTGGGACGTGCACACCTTCGTGCTGCCGCTGCTGGGTCATGAGCGCGGGCTGAGCGCCTCGGCCATCGGCGCCATCCTGGGGGCCTTTGCCGTGGCCGCCGCCGCCATTCGGGTGGTGCTGCCGATGGTGGCCTCGCGCCTGAGCGAGCGCAGCGTGATCACGGGTTCCAACGTGCTCACGGCGCTGGTGTTTGCCATCTACCCGCTCACCGCGTCGGCGCTCGGCATGGCGGCCTGCTCGGTGGTGCTGGGCATCGCGCTGGGCGCGGTGCAGCCGATGGTGATGAGCATGCTGCACCAGATCACGCCGCACGCGCGCCACGGCGAGGCCCTCGGGCTGCGGCTGATGACGCTCAACGCCTCGAGCGTCGCCATGCCGATGCTGTTCGGCGGCGCCGGCGCCATCATCGGCGTGGCGGGCCTGTTCTGGGTGGTTGGGGGCGTAGTGGCGCTTGGCACGCGCGCCGTGTGGGGCCTGCAGGTGCCGACGGCGGCCGACGCCGCTCAGAGCTTGTAGAAGCGCTTGATGGCGCCCCATGCGTCTGCGGGCGTGTCGACGTATTCGATCAGGTTCACGTCGCCGGGCGAGATCACGCCTTCCTCGACCAGCACATCGAAATTGATCAGCCGCTTCCAGTAAGCGGAGCCGAACAGCACGATCGGCACCGGCTTGGACTTTTTGGTTTGCACCAGCGTGATGATTTCAAATAGTTCGTCCAGCGTGCCAAAGCCGCCCGGGAACGCCACCAGCGCCTTGGCCCGCATCATGAAATGCATCTTGCGGATGGCGAAGTAATGGAACTTGAAGCTCAGCGCCGGCGTGACGTAAGGGTTGGGCTGCTCTTCCATTGGCAGCGCGATCGCCAGCCCGACCGACAGGCCGCCTGCTTCATGCGCGCCCCGGTTGGCTGCCTGCATGATGCCGGGGCCGCCGCCGGTGCAGATAAACAGCTTGTCGGGCGGCTCGCGCGGCACACTGTAGTGGGCGACCAGGCCGCCCAGCGTCCGGGCGGCTTCGTAGTAGTGCGCACCGTGCGCCAGCCGGCGCCAGCGTTCGATCGCCTCGGCGTCGTCGGCCGCCTGCGCCAGCGCCAGTCGGGCGGCCGATTCTTCTTCGCTGCGCAGGCGGGCGCTGCCGAACACCACCACCGTGCTCTCGATGCCGAGCGCGCTCATCTCGAGGTCGGGCTTCATCAGTTCGAGCTGTATGCGCAGGCCCCGCGTTTCGCGCCGCAGCAAGAACTCGGGGTCGGCAAAGGCAAGTCGCGACGGTTCCGGATCGAGCGGCAATCCGTGGTCGGAATGCGCCTGCAGCGTGGCCCAGGCGTCGGCCAGTCGGGTGTTGTGGAGACTGTGGTAGTTGTTGTCGGTCATGCGATCGGGTGTCAACGGCTGGAAGCCGGCGAAAAAAAGAGGGTGGATGAACGCCGGGACGCGTTCAGGCCGGCTCGACTGTGTTGGATGAACCGGGCGCGTCGGGCACCTCGGGCGAGGCCGGCGCGCCGTGCCGGCCCGCTCCGTCGGCGAACCGCGCGGCGCCGGCAGCGCCCTCCAGCGCGACGATCGGCGCGCCGAGCCGGCCTTCCTGGCGCAGCGCCTGGGCCAGCGGCAGCGGCCATTGCGCGTACGCCGAGTGGCGGTCGGCCTGCATGCATTGCTGCGGGAAGGCGGCAATTTGCTGCGCCAGTTGTTCGGCCGCGCGCCGCGCGGCACCGTCTTCGACGACCCGGTTGACCAGGCCCATCGCCAGGGCTTCGTCGGCGCCAACGGCGCGCCCGGTCAGGATCAGGTCGAGCGCGCGACCCAAGCCGACGATGCGCGGCAGGCGCACCGTGCCGCCGTCGATCAGCGGCACGCCCCAGCGGCGGCAGAACACGCCCAGCACGGCACTGCGCTCGGCCACCCGCAGATCGGCCATCAGGGCGAGCTCAAGGCCGCCGGCGACCGCGTGGCCGGCGATGGCGGCAATCACGGGCTTGGAAAGCGCCATCCGGCTCGGCCCCATCGGGCCGCTGCCGCCGCCTTCGGGGTCGACTTCGTTGCGGCGCGCCGGGTCGTTCACGGCGCCCAGGTCGGCGCCGGCGCAGAACACCCCGTGCTCGCCCCACAGCACGGCCACGCGCTGGCTGGCATCGGCCTCGAAGCGCTCGAAGGCTTCGCGCAACTGCGCCGCCATGGCCCGATCCACGGCGTTGCGTTGCTCGGGCCGGCTCATGATGAGGGTGCTGACGGCGCCATCGATTTCGGTGCGCACGCAGGGGTGGTTCATGGCTTCAAGCGTACGCAAAAAAGGCTCCCGCAGGAGCCTCAATGTGCATTCGGTGGAAACGAGCCATGCCGTTGCGTGGGCACCAGCGTGCCGCCTCAGACGCGCCTTCGGTACTCGCCGGTGCGCGTGTCGATCTCGATCTTGTCGCCCTGGGCGACGAACAACGGCACGCCGATGTCGAAGCCGGTGGCGATCTTGGCCGGCTTCATGACCTTGCCCGAGGTGTCGCCCTTGACGGCCGGCTCGGTCCAGGTGATTTCGCGCTCGACGCTGGTCGGCACTTCGACCGAGATGGCCTTCTCGTCATAGAACACCACTTCCACGGACATGCCGTCTTCGAGGTAATTGAGGGCGTCACCCATGTTCTCGGCCTCGACTTCGTACTGGTTGAACTCTTCGTCCATGCAGACATACATCGGGTCGGCGAAGTAGGAGTAGGTGCAGTCCTTCTTGTCGAGAATGACCTGGTCGATCTTGTCGTCGGCCTTGAACACCACTTCGGTGTTGAAGTTGGCGATCAGGCTTTTGAGCTTCATGCGCACGGTGGCGGAATTGCGGCCGCCGCGGCTGTATTCGGTCTTGAGCACGACCATCGGGTCTTTGCCGTTCATGATGACGTTGCCGGCGCGGATTTCTTGAGCGATTTTCATAAACAGGAGTCTTCGGATGTTGGCCGCTCTGAGCATCAAGAGGCCGGACGCCCCTGGACGAATTCACCGCGGCAGGTTGTCGGCGGAACATGGCGCGCGGTCTGCACGGCCCGAAATCCGCAAAGCCCGGTATTTTAGCGTTTTTGAACAACCCAGCGCTCAAGTTGGGTGACAAGGTCGTCCTGCACCCGAAGCCGCGCCCGTGCGGCCACGGCGGTGGCGCGCCATTGCGCCAGCGTGGTGACGTCAAGCGTCGGCAAGGCCCCGCCTTCCACGCCGTTCCAGATCCGGTGAAAGCGGCACAGCGACGGCGGTGCCTGCAGCCAGTCCAGAAACGCGTCGAGCTTGTCGTGGTGGGCGTTGTCGTGCTGCGGATAAATCTGCCAGACGAAGGGCGCGCCGGCCCACAGTGCCCGCACCAATGAGTCTTCGCCGCGCACAAAGTTGAGGTCGGTGGCCCACAGCAGGTGGTCGAAATCACGCTGCGTCAGGTGTGGCAAGTATGAAATTGATAGCGTGCTGCGCCTGTCTGGTGAGCCTCCCAGCCACTTTTGCCTTGACAGCGCGGCTTGAACGGCGTGCGTGGCACGCCCGGCCGTGACGAGCAGGCGCGTCGGCGCGGCAGACAGGTCCTCGCTCTGGCCGAGTTGCGCCAGCAGGGCGGCCAACGCCACCGGTTCGTAGCAAAACAGGCTCACTAGTCGCGCACCTTGCCGGTCGATCCGCCAGTCGACCGGCCGGCTCGCCAGCCATGCGCCGTGGTCGAACAGAGCCTGCCGCGCCGCCAGGTCGGGCTCGCGCAGCAGTCCGCCGGTGGCGGGCGTGAAGCCGGGGTAGAAAAATCGCTTCGTCAGGCCCTGGCCCGGCCCCTGCAGCACGGGTGAGGGCAGGCCGTGCAGCCGTTCCACAGCCGGCTCGGCCGACAGGTATTCCAGGTTGATCCAGGAATGATTGCGGCCATCCGCGCCGGCCTGTGCGGCCAGGCGGGCGATCAATTCGGGCGCAGGGTTGGCACCGAAAGCCTCAATCAACACGTCGGGCACGGCGCCGGCGACCCCCGCCTGCACGGCCACGCTGTCAGACCAGTCGATCAGCGTGACGCCGTCGCAGCCCGCAGGCGCCATCCAGCGCAGCGCGGATCCGTCGTCCAGCCACAGACGCACCCGCGCGCCGCGCGCCGCGAGCTGGCACGCGAGCCGCCAGCAGACGCCGAGGTCGCCATGGTTGTCGATGACTTGGCAGAAAATGTCCCAGCGCATGGGCGCAGTGTGCCCCGGTTGAACCGCCTGCAGGGCGGCGCCCGGTCTATGCTGCGCCGACTCTTTTCGCGAGCAAACTGGATCATGGGGTTCGAACCTGCGGCGGCCGCGACATTCATCGAGAACGACAAGGAATTGCCGCTGGAGGCTGGCGGCCAGTTTGTGAAGGCATCGATGAAGGAACGGCTGATGCGTTGGCGTCAGATGCTGCAGGACGATCCTTCATTGCGGCGAGCCGCGCTGGCCGGGCTGCCAGCGCGAGGCGATGGCGTGGGCGAGGAGGTCGCACAGGCTGTGGCCGGCCTGCAACTGCGGCGATGGGCTTATTTGCGCGATATGCGCGATACGCGCTCCCATTCGGTCTTCGTCGAGCTGCAGGCCGAAGTCGCCTACGCCGTTATGGGCCTGACGCAGCGCCTGAAGGAGGTGCTGGACGAGTCGGGTGCGATGATGCAAGCGGGGTTGCTGGCGTTCTGGGCCGCGTCGACGGCGATGGACGGTTGTCCAGCCCGGTCGGGCCCGGCCCGGGCTACCGGCGCAGCTTTAACGAGTGGCGCGCCTGTGAGCCCAGGGCCACTGGCACACCGGTGCGCGGGTGGCGCCGCAGACGTCCAGGGCGTGCGGGAGCGGAGCGCACGCCAGGACGAAAGCGCAAGACCCAATCGGTCGCAATGGTCACAACCGGCGCAACCGTCGCACTTGTGGCGGCCCTGCATCGGTTCGCAGCGCGCCTGGCCCCGCCCGGCCCAATCCCACAGTAAGACAAAGATGTGCAGCGCGAACGCTGGATCGACATGGCAGCCGTGGTCGACTGCCACGGCAAGACCGAGCGGGCCATCGGTCGGTGGTTGATAGGATGACCCTGCAGGCCGCATCAAGGCGCCGTTTGCCGCCGCCTGCATCGCTCGTCGGGCGCTTTCGCCGCTCAAGGTGGGTGACGTGGTGCGAGTGCTTCGCATGGCGCGAGGAGGGGTGCGAGTCGCAGATGTTCGCTCGCATGGCGTGAGACGATGACGACCTCGCGTTGCCGCTGGCACTACTGTTGCGGTCGCCGGAGCCTGCCGCCACGCTGGAGGCCACCGCGGATTGGCACGACCGGGTCGGGCACGGCTACGAATTTTGAGCAAAGGTGCACAGGCCCTCATGTCTGAATACAACGTCTGGCTACTCTGGCAACGCGGCGAGCAGGACTTCCTGGGCAAGCGCTACAGCCGCCGCCACCTGATCCGCTTCGACGGCGGGGCCGAATGGGCGGGGTCCTCGTCGCCGCACGTGGTGCCCGTGCCGATGTCGGATGCCTCGGCGGTCGACCCCGAAGAGGCTTTCGTCGCTTCGCTGTCGGGCTGCCACATGCTGTGGCTGTTGTCGATCGCGGCCGAACGGGGCTTTTGCGTCGATCGCTACGCCGATGCGGCCGTGGGCACGATGGCGAAAAACGCCGACGGTCGGATGGCCATGACTGTAGTGTTGCTGCGCCCGGAGGTCGTGTTCTCGGGCGCGCGCCTGCCGTCGCGCCAGCAAATCCAGGCGATGCACCAGGCGGCGCATGAGGCGTGCTTTATTGCCAACTCGGTGAAGACCGAAGTGTGCTTCGAGCCGGTCTACGTCGCCGCCTGAACGCATTCGAGGGCCGCTGTGGCTCACGGTTTGCTATCGATTTGAAAGCTGTTTAAGACCGCGTCACGAGCGTTTTCGGCCCATTCCAGCTGAAATTCAGGGTGATCGATGTCGGCGCGACAATAGTTGCGCCATGTCCGCCGCCCACTCCGATCAACTGCTTGCCGAAGTTGCTGCGCTGCCGCCGCTGCCGGGCGTCTACCGCTACTTCGACGCGGCCGGCGCGGTACTGTACGTCGGCAAGGCGCGCAACCTGAAGAGGCGGGTCTCGAGCTACTTCCAGAAGAACCACGGCGGCACGCGGATCGGCCACATGATCGGCAAGATCGCGCGGCGCTCGGAGGCCGAGGCGCTGCTGCTTGAAAACAACCTGATCAAGTCGCTCAAGCCGCGCTACAACATCCTGTTTCGCGACGACAAGAGCTACCCGTATCTGAAGATCACCGGCACGCGCGTGCGGCAGGCCGGTGCGGCGCGCTCGCCCGCCGAGGCCAGCGTGGCGTCCGTGGCGCCAGAGGGCGACGCGGCGCGCGGGGCTCCGGCGCAACGCTCGCCGTTCGATTACGCCCGATTGGCCTATTACCGTGGCGCCGTCGACAAGAAACACGACTACTTCGGGCCCTACCCGAGCGCCTGGGCTGTCAAGGAATCAATCCAGCTGCTGCAGAAGGTCTTCATGCTGCGCACCTGCGAAGACACGGTGTTCGCCAACCGCACGCGGCCATGTCTGCTCTACCAGATCAAGCGCTGCAGCGCGCCGTGCGTCGGCTTCATCTCGGCCGAGGCCTATGCGCAGGACGTCGCCAACGCCAAGGCGCTGCTGCTGGGCGACACGCAGACGGTGCTGGCGCAGATCGAGGCGCGCATGACGGCCCAT
>CAJDTV010000055.1_pt1 | contig 21268 bp, 11 predicted proteins | sample 7389921 | NCBI WGS metagenome assembly CAJDTV01 (sample SAMEA7055654, study PRJEB34461) | soil metagenome | biome: terrestrial ecosystem; feature: Peninsula; material: soil | place: Antarctica | collected 2016 | reverse complement strand
CAACCGCCCGCGCTGGCCGACGAACCCGTTCAGTGGCACGGGGTGGATGATGCTCAGGCTCAAGACCCTCTGACGCGACGGCACCATTCACCTGGTGACCAGTCTGCTGGGATTCATGCAGCGGCTGACCGAGCTCTCGCCGCTGTCGCGGCAACGTTCGGACGACTGCTTCAAGGCGTTCAATCTCGCCGATCAGATGTCCGTTTTGGGTCGCTATGCATAGCTTTGCATAGCGACCCATTGCCGAAGTCCAATTCCGCCGACTGGACGCTGAAAAGCCAGCATTCGGTACATTGGAAGAGTTGGCTGAGGTGCTAGTCGTCCTTTGACCCGAGAGGGGCTGCGGGCTAGCCTTCAGCCTGTCCAACGGACGTGGCAGCTTCGAGTAAGGCTGCGGGTTCACTCGGCGTTGACAACAGTTGCGCTGATGCCTCACGGGCAATACTTCAGCAGCAGCCCAGGAGTGACTTTCATGTCAGCGAACACCCCCGACGCGCCCTTCCCTTGCAGTGCCGTTGCCAACCACGGGGTCGCGTGCCCACCAGCCCAGGCAACGCATCTGCGCGGCTATGGCGGCCTGGGTTCCTGCAGTGCTGTCCTCAACGACCAGAGGATTTCGCCGGCTCGAACTTCATGATCGACGCTGCATGAAGGAACACGTCCGGCGCCGGCCTTACACGAGCCACCTGGAAACAACTAAAGACGTGTCTTGCGAAGTGCACGACTACAACCATCATCGCCCGCACAGTTCGCTCGGTCATCTGACCCCGAGCGAGTTCGTCAGAAAGAGGTCGGATCAACAGATGGAAAGCCGCTCAACTCCAGTTTAGAAGTGCCCGGATATAGGGATACGTCAGGACTCCTTCTTTCGTGAGGATGAGGTGTCCGTGAAAACAGGTCAACTTCATAATGAACTCAAGCACTGCGTCGCGATAGAGCTTCGTCACCGTCGACGATGGGATTATCGGTTTGTCGATTGCCTGTGCCGCAACGTTACGCAGCCCGACCATCGCGCATGTGATCAATCGTCGTCAGGCCAAGTCAGATCCCGACGTGCTACTACGGCCCGCATCCGCCGTCGCCGTCGTGGTCGGGACCAAGCGTGTGCAGATCGGCGCAGCCCCAGCGCAGCGCGTCGAGGCACCGCAGCATGTCGTCGCTGATCGCGACGTCGACAGCGCGATGCTCGAAAGGGGGAGAGGAGTTTGCTTGATCGCTGGCACCTCGCGCCATCACAACTACCAGCGGCAGGCGTCCGCAGTCAACCGTCTATGGAGTCGAAGCGCAGCCCGCTCGAGCCCTCACCGCGGCCGATCTGCTTTCTATTGCCGACCCAAGCCACCGAGGTGCCACCAACCCAGCGCGTCAGTTCATGACGGCGCGTGACCCGCATGCCCTCGCGAGGCACCTCTTCGTCGAACAGCGACAGCGGACGCGAGCCGGCCGCGTTCAGCAGCACACCCATTGCGTGGTGCATCTGCTGCGATCCGTCGGGTTGAAGCACGGCACCGCGACGCAGACGCACGGTGACGGCGCCCCCCGCTCCAGTCGACTGGACGGGCAGCAGGGGAATCCAGTTGTCGGGCACGCGCGAGGACAATTGGTAGCGAGGTGGCCCGGTGCCATCCGACGCTGTCACCACTCCCGATGCACCACCTACGAAGTAGCTCCTAGTGACCGCCGCCCCCAGAGCCCCTTCGACGCTGCGTTCGATCGCCCACGCCAGATTCGCCATCTCGTCCCGCATGAAGAGGACATCTTCGACGGGCGGGCTTTCGAGCGCGCGTGCCACGGCCGGCGCCAGGAAGAACATGTTCGATTCGACGCCCTTCGAGGCCGCGCCCGCCGAGCGCAGATGTGCGTGCTGGAACATGCTCCAGTTGGCATTCGGCAATGTGCCGTCGCCCAGGGGGCGGTGCAGCGTACGGACGCCGAACGTGTCGGTCACGACGAACGAATCGATGCTCGTCAGCGACCCGACCGGAAGCTCCAGCGGAACCAGGTACCAGTCGTTGCCATAGCTGCTGGTGTACTCGATCATCAGAAGCTGCGCAAGGTCTCCGGGTCCTGCAGGAAGAAGCCCATATTCGACGCGGGCGTCCTCGAACTCCCAGAAACGTGTGGCCGGCATGCCGCGCACAGAGACCGGCGCCGGGATCGTCGTCTGCACCAAACTGATGAATCGGCGGTCGTCCTGCGTGCCCAGACTCACCCCGCCGTCGATGTCGAAGTCTGACCAGTCGAACCGGCCTTCGTACAGTTCAGAAGCGGTCAGCGTCTTGTCGGCCGTCGGGTCCTGCGACAAGCGGCCGGCGATCGACACAGCGTACTCCATGCGCTCGGAATCCCATGCCGAGGCGTCGCTTCCGGCGGGCTCGCTGAACAGCGTCGCGTACCACACCAGCCAGTCGGCAGCGGCCTCGAGTACCGCCGTCTGATCCTGCGCCGCAATCTGCAGGCGCGGGTCGAGCGCGACCGGAGCACTGCCGACCGGTGTAACCGCTGCCTCCAGCAGCCGTGCATCAACTGCGCGCCCTGCCATCGTTCTCACGAAACGGGCGGTCTCATCGTCAGCGTCCGGCGGCACCACATCCGACAATGGATAGCAGGCGACCAACGCAGTCCGATAGTTGCGCGAAAGATTCAGCGGCTCGAGCATCCTCATGAAATGAAGCCCGGCATCGACCACGAGCCGAAGCTGCTTCGCCTCGGCGACTTCGGTCGGACGAATGCGCTGCCGTTCCACCAGCGCCTCCAGCGGCATGAGCGCGCTGTCATACACAGCGGCCTGATTCCCGTGCGCGGCGGCGCCGAGCCGATATCTGGAGATCGCGGTGGTTCGGGCCCGAACACGCGACATGGCCGGCGAGCCAGCGTCCTCGCCCTGAAACTCGCCAACCTGCCATTGCCGCGTGAGCATCCACAGCGGATCGAACACGCGGGCGCTCAGTCCTTGACGCATGTCCGGATCCCGCGCGCTTGACTCGAGGCGCGTCCAACTCGTGATCGATGGCGTCCGTCCCGCCGGCGGGGGGCTCTGGGGCGGCAGCGGTATGGGCTGATGGGGATGACCACCGTGTCCCGGATCGCTCACGGGAGGGTCGGCCGGATCCGGGATGTCGTGACCGAGGGGATTTGTTGGGCTCATGGCGATCTGGTCCTCAAGGTCGCGTCAGCGGCGCGAAGTCGGTGGAGACTACAGCGCCCGCATCGTCGTTGAAGCCGAAATAGGTGGCTGGCAGATAGTGCGCAAGGTCACCGAGCAACTGCGAATCAACGGCTCGCAACCTGGCCGACTCCAGCGTCTCGAGCAACACGCGCTGCAGGTCCCACGCCGTCCATGGTTTGCCCGAGATCGGTGGCACGGCCAGCAGCACGGTCTGAGGCGCCGAAGAATCGGGCGGGTCGAATTGAAAGGCGACTGCCGTGTTCTCGGTGGCGTTGGGTACGACCTCGACCCATTCGTCGACCAGCAGCCCCTTGAGCGGCCGCGCGGCATCCACGACGGCGGCAGACTGAATGATCAACGACAGCCGCCCGGTTGCGACCGTCTTGCCGGGAATTGCCTCCAGCGCCACCCAACGCTCGCCCGCGCCAGGCGGCAACTGCGCAACCGTCAGGTTCAGCCGCGCGCCGCTTTCGAGGATTTCGGCGGTGCGCAGTGCAGATCCCAATCGATACAGCGGGTCGCGCACACGCTCGCAACGGGTGAACCACGTGTAAACGGCAAGCTTGTCCCCGCCCTGCACGGCTTCCGACGCGGTCTGGGCCTGCATCAGGGCACCGGCGTTGGCGCACGCAAACTGCGGGACGACGACAAAGGCCGGCCCGAACACCACCTGCATGCGATCGAGCAGCCGGTCGCGCCGAACGGCATCGGTGAGGCCGGCAGGCAGAGCAGGCAGCGCTTCGACACGACCCATGCGCTCCACTAGCTCCTTGCCGAGAACCTTGGCCTGACCGAGCAATGCGCTGCGCTGAGTCGCGCCATCTCCGACGGCGTTCGATGGTGTCGAACCGGCCACGCCGAAAAGCCCTGCCTGTGTGATTGCCGATCTCCACTGATCGGAAGTCGCGTCGGCGGGCGCCTGCATCAGACCGTCGATCTGCGTCCGAAGCACTCCCAGAGCGGCTTCGGCCCGAAGCGTGCGGGCTGTCAACTCGGCAAGGTCGACTCCGACGACAGTCTCGCGCTCGGGCAGATCGAGGTCGTGCGCGTCAAGCGGCCGAACCCTTGCGAGCAGGCGCCGCGTCTGTCGGGCCAGTTCCACGATGTCGGCCAGCGTTCGATCGGCGAGGCCGAAACCGGCCGGCCGGGTCACGCTGACGCGAAGAGATGCTGCGTCGGTCAACTGCGGAACGCTGCGGCGCACCGCGTAAAGCACGCGCCGTTCGAGCTCGCTCAGCGTGCCGGTCGGAGATTCCGAGTCGACGGCGAAAAGGACGTCAAGCGCACAGAGCTGCAGCGAGTCGAGTCGAACCTCATGGACGGCCGCCGTCTCGCCCGAGGCGTCGAGCTCATCGACAACGCAGCGCACGTTCGCTGAGTCTCCGAGCACGCCCGCCACCCACGCATCCAGCGCCGGCTCGGCCTGCCTGCGCGGCGAAGCGGCCCCCGATGACCAACCTGCCTCCGCATCGAGAAGCAGAACCACGCGATGGGTCAAAGCAGCGCCGGTGCGAGGTGTCATGGCCACCTCGAGTTCGGGCGGTGGAGCATCGCCTTGCGAGACAGACTTCAACGTGCTCGCGGTACGTGGCAGGTTGCCGCGCACGAGCTGATAAGCCGTTTCGGCCATCAAGGCATCGCTCACCGAGTCGATCGATTCGCCCAGCGCCGTCAGCTCACGCTCGATGGCCGGATACGCTGCCCCGACGAGCGCCTGCAGCTTCGAGATTTGGGCGGGCCAGCGCTGGTGCAGCAGCAGGCCATCCACAACGTTGTTCGCGGCCACGCTTTCCTGCGGTTCTCCGGGCGGCCCCAGTCGATCGGCGGCCAACGGCGCGATCGCCCGAAAGTCATCGATGAACTGATCCTGCGACAACTCGTGCAGCCGTCGCTCGAACCGGTAGCCGAGCAAAGCGCCCAGCGGCTGACCCTGACGAACGCCATCGAGCAACTTGCGTGCGTCCCGCATCCGCGACGACGACAGGTCGATCGCGAACGGCCCATCGGCCAGGGCGGCCCCATCATGGCCCAGGTGGGCGTTTCGGAGCAGTGCGGCCGTCGTGGCGTGGGCCAGGGAAGGCGCATGCACGAAGCCGGTATCGCCGGGCTGCGCATAGATGGGGCCGGGTTCGTCGGCAGGCGCCGAGATGACGTCAAGTGGGGCCGCCGGCTTCAGGTTTTCGACCCAGCCGTATCCACCGACAACGATACCCAGCGGTGCGTTGGCCCTCATGGCGTTCAGGCGTCTGGTGGCAAGCGATATGATCCAGGCATCGAGGCGATGTGTCGCCAGATCGAGCGTGCCTTGCATGAGAAACTGAAGCGCCTCGCTGTCCAATGTCCGAAGGTGGGCCAGGCTTGCGCGAATCATGCCGAGCGACGCCAGCTTCGGTGCCTGGAACTCCGTCAGCGCCCCCAGCCAGGCGGCAAGACTCTGCGCACCGGTGACCGCCGGGACCACCTGATCCAGCTGCCACTTCCAGGTCATCGTCTCCTGCGATCCGGGCAGCAGATTGACGAGCTCCTGATTGCCGATCAGCGTCGCATACGAGATGTCGCGACCGTTGAACGTCGCACCCTGCGCGCTCAGGATCGACGCAGCGACCTGCGCGTACTCGAGCAGCAGGGCATGGCGCAAAAGCGCGTGCAACAGGCTGGCCGTTTCTCCGGTCTGCACGTGCCCATCGCGAATGGACGCGATGCCTGGCTCGGCCAACAGCGCTGCGATGTAGTCGGGCTCAAGACGCCGGTCGGCCGATGATCCCGAAGCCTGCACAAGCGGCGCCGCCACTCTCCACGGGCGGTCGTCGAAGGTGGCGCGAGAAAGCCTCGGGCGCCATGCGATCCCTAGCGTCTGAAGCATGGACGACGTGATGGCCTCATGCGCCGCAGACCAGCCGCGCAACTCCAGGTCCTCGAGCATGAAGGCCCGCAACTGATGCAGATAGTGGTTGCCCAGCAGCGAGCGCGTGGTGAAGCTGATTGATTGAGGGCCGAGGCGCATCACCTCGCCGAGGTCGGCCCCGGGCTCAGAAGTCTGTCCAACTTTCGCTACCGAGCCTGCATGGGCGCGCCACACCGAGTCGCGCAGGCGAAGCAGAAACGAATGCAGCCATGCTTCCTCGGATGACTGACCGTCGCTGGAGGCCGGTTGCCAGAAGTCCATTGACGTCACCGGCAGCACACCGTAGGGCTGGCGTGCGCACCGAAGTGCGGGGTACGGTCCGACGCTGCGGACGTTGGCAATGAAATGCGCGCGAGCCCATTCGATCAGCTCAGGCGTAAGTCCGCTGCCGTCGAACCCGATCATGTTCGTCAGGAAGTAGCCCCAGGTCACGGGCCATAACGCAGCGTTCATGCTTTGATGGTCGAGGTCATGGCGCCCGTCCGCGAGAGCCAACGAGCTCAGCACCGGCGCGATGCTGTCGGTCGCCAGGCCGAGAGCGGCTCCGAACTGCCTGGCGTTGGATCCGGGGTCGGCTGCTGCACTTGCGTTGCCTCCACCAGTGCCGCCGGTCGCCGCACCCGACCCTCGATCACCACTATCTGCAGGGTTGTAGCCGGAGCGCGCTTCCTCAGTGTTGTTGGTCGGCACGCCCGTCCTGAGAAACGACAAGCCGTCCGTGTAGTGATGAGCGTCGAACAGCAGCGCGAGACGGCCCGCCGCGTCGTCGGGTGCAATCGATGCACCGACACCCATCACGAGCAAGGTGTCGATTCCTCTGGCAGCCAGCCCGGGAGAGACCGGCATGCGCAAACCCATGCCCGCTGCTTCTGCGGCCTCGAAGTCCACCATCCAGAGCATGCCGGGATCGATGGGCAACTGGTCATCGCCAACGGTGTCCGGCAACACGAATTTCGGATCGGGCCCAACCGTCAGAGAAGGCTTGATGTCGACACCCTCGCTCGTGACCACCAGGGCGGCAGCTGAGTAGGCCATCGCGATCCATCGATCAGGGAGAAGACGGGCAAGCGGCGCCCGGCGCCACGAATCGTTCTGGCCGTCGCCCGACGCCATGACCGCCGGCGAATGATTGATAGCAACCGGCAGCGCCTGGGTCACGGGCACGGGGGACGCAGGTCGATCCTGCGGATTGAGCGGCTGCAGCGCGCGCGCGATCCATGCTGCGCGAGCCGCACCGAAGCGGTCGGCCAGTTGGTTCCACGCCGGGCCTTGCGCATTGGCCTGCGTGCCTTCATGCCATGCCTGCTCCCAGTAATGCCGGCCCCACTCAGCTTCCTGCGGCGTGAGTTCACTCTCGTGCGAGTCGATGTGGATCTTGTCGGGATAGATGCGGATGCGCAGTTCGTAGCTGCGGTCCTGCTGCCTGAAGAAGCGGGTTTCGAGCCGCACCGGCAACAGCATGAGTGGCCTGTCGCTGGCGCAGAGCGTGGTGCCTAGCGGCACGGGCGCATCGGTAAGAGTGCTGGCGATCGGCGAGTCGAAGACTGTGGGCATCGCTTGCTCCGTCAGACCGGTGCAGGTGCCGGTGCCGAAGCAGCAGCCGTGATGAATTTCGACGCATGAATGGCGATGCGTACGGGCTGCCGGCGCACGATGCCTGCCATGTGGGCGCCGTTCAGCCGCCACTGCAGACCGCGCAGCGACAGGCCGGAAGGCGGCCCAGGCACCGTCTGCAGATAGCCGCCCGCCGTGCCGCCGTCGACACCGAAACGCGGCGCTGAAGGCTGCTCCTGAATGACGATGAAGAACCCGTCGCCCGCCAGGATCTGATCGCGCGTGAGGTCGAATCCGATGAACGTCACATCAGGCGGAAGCGAACCCCGGAAGGCGGGATGAATCTCCTCGTCAGCATTGTCTGAAGGCACACGGCGCCCGCTCACGATCTTCGCCGGGACGGCATATATCGACGCGGTGGGATAGCGCAGGAGCAGTTCGCTGCGCAGCAGCACGACGAACCTTCCAGAGGTCTGCGCCCCGCCCGCATCAAGCGCAGCATCACCCCACTCGTGAAGCGGCTTCACGTCGGGCGGCGCGCCCGAGCCGGCCATGTCCCAGAACCTGTCGAAGTACGTGCCGCGCTGGTCGGTCGGAAAACCACGCCACAACAGCTCGCGGCCCATCTCGACGTTCAGTCCGACCAGGTACGCGTCGACAAAGCGATCGTTGGTGCGCAGGCCGACGACCGAGTCGGGCAGCACCTTGTCCAGACCCGGCAGCAGCAAGTCCTGAGACAAGTCTCGAAGCGCCTCATACATGGGCTGCGGGAAATGCGGAGCGAACATCATCTGATTTGTCGGGTCTGTGGTGGTGTCTGCAGAGCTTGCGGGCGCAGTCGCGGGACCCGCCACGTTCACCACGGCCTGGACCAACGAGACCATCGCGGTCATCGGCTGAAGCTGGGCCTGCACCTGTGCGCGCACCTGATCGAGCAGCATCGGTTGGGGCAACACGAAGATCGAGATCCATGGCCTGGCGGGGTTGAGCGCGGCGAGATGCGCTTCTGCAGCAGATCTGAAGGCCGCTGCCACGGGGTTGTCGACCAGGGTGACCGCCGTGTTGGCCACGGGCATCCGGATGCGCGTGCCTTCCGGCACCAACTGATACTGAGGCGCGCCCGGCATGGCGGCAACGGCGTCATGATTCACGCCGGCATACCGGAGCGTGGACGCCAGGCTCGGCACCATCCGCATTTGGTTGAAGGTGGCCATTCCAGGCGTCGGACCGGTCGAGACGACGACGGCTTCGTTGAGCTGCACGAGAACGCCGGTCAGCCCGCGGGCTCGTGCGACAACGCTGCCGCCAACGTTCGTGCCCCCGGCTGCGCCCGGACCGACGCTGGTGCTTGTGCCGCCGCTTGTGACGACGCTTGTGCTTGTTCCCGGGCTCAAGGTCGCGTGTGTGAGCGAGCTCGCGTCGGCCACCCGGTCAAGGCGGCGGCCAATTGGTCCGCGCTCGCGCGACAGACGCCTCATCGCCGGCATCACGGAGGCCAACGGCAGTCTCGCGCCTGCGAAGGCACTCACCATTGTGCGCGCCCGCGTGTCTCCGGCAACTGGCACGGCGCGCAGGCGTCCGAGCGCGGGCGCAGCCACCCGCAACACAGCGTCCGACTGCATCCGGGCAAGGTGGCGAACGTGCAGGCTGGTGCCGACGAAAAGACCCAACTGCATCTGGCGCAGGCGAAGGTTGGCGGCCTTCAGGTCCCCGGCCTGCTGCCAGGCCGAAGCCATCAGATCCTCTTGGTGCTGCTGGATCACGCGTGTTCCGAATGCGGCAACCACGCGTTGGCGCGGATCGAGGTTCAGCTCGTCGAACCATGTCGTTCCCGCTGTGAGAGCAGCATCACGAGCGGCATGCCAGCGACCGTAAAGCGGTGGCTTCAGCAGCGGGTCGGCGTCAGGATCGGTAACGGCAAAGTTCAGGATCGGCGCCAGCGCGGCCTTGAAGGGCGCCTCCGTGTCTGGCGGCCAAGTCGGGCTTTCAGCATCCAACGGCAGCAGCGCGCCTTCGAGATCGACGGTCGCTGCGGCAGGAAACGAGGCCGGCAGCGCCAAGCCGGGGGTCGAGATGCCGATGGGCCGCTTGCCCAGCCCCGGCGGCGCACGCTGGGCATGCAGCTTCATCACCAGCGTCTTGAAGTCCCCGCCCGATCCGGTGCTGAAAGTCCAATGATCGTACAAGGGCAAGGTGACCTTGATAGACGCTGCCGTCCAGGCAGGCGCCAGCACAGCGCCGCTGTCCGAAGGCAGACCAAGTCCCGACAAGCGTCCGGGCTCGAAGGTCGGCACGAGGCAGGCGATGTAGCGAGTGTCCGGCAGCAACTGGCGCGGGCAGATCAGCCGCGACAACGACAGGTCGGGGTCGTCCGTGATCCTGGCGCGCAAGGCGTCGGCATCGATGGTCTCGTTGCCGGCCACCTGCGCGTGGACCCACAGCCACGACTCGGCCAGATCAGGCAACTCCAGCGCCGGCTGCGCAGGCGCGACGATGTCGATGCGCGCCAGCGATGTGTCCGAGCCCGGTGCCACCGACACGCCGTCCTGCTCGCGCACGACCACGAGGCAGAGCCAAGGTCGAAGCCGCGCGCTCGCAGCAGCCCTGGCCGGCGTGAACAGCCAGGGAAAATCGGGCCGATCAAACTCGATGGCCGCGAAGTGGTTGTCTTCGAACGAGGCCGTGTTCGGCGGCGGCTCCCTGCGCACGACGACGCGGGTGTTGACGCCTGCGATATCGGACGGTCCGTAAAGCCGCACCGGCGTGGTCACGGTATGGTCGGTGTTCACCGTCACTGTGGCCGTCAGCGTTGCCGAGCCGGGCAGCAGGTCGGATGCTTCGATCTTGTCGTCCGTAGCGATCGCCGCGGCCGCGCCTTGGCGCACCCAAGGCAAAAAGACGAGATTTGCGGCGACTCCCATGGGTGTGTTCCTTGTCTTGCCTCAGGGCACGGCTTCGTACTCTGGAACCAGCTGCCATGGCGTCGCGCCCGCCTGAGCCTTCAACGTCTGCAGGCTTGCACGTGCATCGCCCCACGAGACCGGCTCCGCAAGCCCCGGCGCCAGATCGAGCAGATCATCGGCAGCCGCGATGCGCCAGCCAGGCTGCCGGACGGTGACCCCGCTCGACGAGTCGGGGCTGCGAAAGCGTTCGACGCCGGTCTTTCGCAATGCAGACCTGGCTACCGCTGCAAAGCGCGCTTGGCGCAGCAGTCGATCTTCATCGGGCGAGTAAATGGGTGCGAAAACGCTGCTCGCAGCATCGATGATGAACGTGTCGTATGCCAGGGGCGCGTTGGCCCGCAGCGCCACCGACGCCTCGAGCGTCACTGCGCTGCTCGTCATCACCAGCCCGCTCTGCATGTCCTCGAACGATGGGCTGGCCAGTTTCTCTTCGTCGGTGAGGTCGAAGAACTGCGAAGGTGCGAACTGGCTGGACGCAGCCAGCACCGGAGGCGCCAAGCCCGCCGGCAAGCCCGTCAATGCACCGCTCACATTGAATCGCCGCGTAGCGCCGAGCGGCGCACCACCCCACAGATCGAGATCGCGGCTCGTGTTGATCGGCACCACCGATTGCGTGACCGACAACTGCCCGAGCGGATCGAGCGCCAGTGGCGCGTCGGCGGCCAGGCGGCGCATCGAGACACCGTGCTGATGGGGCGGAAGCCGCGCACTCCAGTTGGCCGGTGCACCCAAGGCATCCAGCAGTGCCCCAAGCGCATCGACCGGCGAAGGCAGCGCGGGCTTGTCTCCATCGACGAGCGTCTTGTCGAAACTGACCGAGAAGTCGCACCAGAGGATCTCGAAGGTCGCCTTCGCACTGACGCGCAGCGGACGCGGGCCTTCGAGTGCTCCGTCGACCGACACCTTGAACAGGTTTCGCGAGCCGCACTTGAGCTGGATGGACGCGTGAAACTCGGCCAAAAAGTGAAGTGGAAGCAGTTGGATCAGCACGTCAAAGCTGACATCGCCTTCGACGCTGAAGCCGCTCGCGGATGCGTACAGCGAGGAGCGCGAACCGAACTGGACAGTATTGGCCGTGAGCGCGAAGTACGCGTCACAGGTGATGCGGGGGTTGTCGCCTGACGCCAGGCTGATGGCGATGCGGTCGAGCTTGGGCATGACCACGGGCGGCGTGAAATGCGGGTTCATCCCGCCCACTGCAAGCACGAAGCCCGCTTGAGGGCCCGGCACAAGACAGGCTCTCAGAGCCATCGAACCGCTCAGCACAAACTTCTTGCCCAGACGAGAGTCGACCAGCACGGCATCGAGCGACACCGTGCCCTGATCGAAATCGAGTATGCCGACGGCGTCCATGTTGAGGCGCAGCAGGTCGTCGTCCTTGTTCGGCAGGATCGAGCTCACGCGGCCAAGCGCGATGAGGCGATTGCGTGCGCCGATTTCCAGGATCAGCGCAAGGCTCAGGTCGATGAGAGTGGGCGTGCCCCAACCGATCTTGACGAGCGGCCCGAACAGATAGCTGCCGGTCTGCGCCGGGAATAAGGTCGTGAGGCTACGGAATATCTGCGGCGCGTTGGCGATCGGATCCTTCGGAAAGAGAACGGTGCTCAGGGTGTCGTTCTTGAGGCCCTCGCGCATGGCCGTTTCGTTGAACGTGCGGTTGATGGCCAGCAGTCCCCCGATGCCGTTCAACGTGAATCCCATGCCGAGCTGTATCGGCTGGAAGCCCTCTGCCGTGATGAGCAAGATGAGCGAATAGCCGTGTGATCCGTCGGGCAGGCGCGTGCTGAGGAGGCCGATCGCCGTCACCGAGATGCGGCCGGCAATCTCGAGTTGCAGCACGCCGCCGTATTCGCCCTTGTCAGGGTCGAAGTTCAGGTAGCCGCCGCCCACGACGGCGGATGCGTCGATGGCGATGCCGACTCCGTGCGGTGGCGCAAACGAGGTGTCGATGTCGAGAGGGCCCAGCGACATGACACCCGACTGCGCCCCGCGCGCGAGCAGTTCGTTCCGCGACCGCTTGATGATCGTCCACTGCGCGCCCACGTTGTCCACCACGAACGTGACCGGCCCGAGCTTGCCCGTGAAGCTCACGCCCACACGGCAGAGCCAGCCGCCCTTCCCGGCCGGAGGTGACGGTGCAGCGCCCAACGATATCGTTGCGCCGGTGATCGTCACCGGACCGAGGCTCAGCGACAGCGGCAGGTTCAGATCGATTCTCGGACTACCGCTGAATGCGAGGCCCGTCTTGCTGGACCAGATGAGGTCGGGCGAGAACGAGAAGTCGAGCGAGTTTCGCGAGCTTGTCTTCGACACGAACGAGTCGGCCTCACCAAGCGGCACCACCACCTTGCAGCCGGACCCATCGGTCGCCTTGGCCCCGATATGCAGGCGCGCTTCGGGATCGGTTGGCGTGCCCTCGATCGAGAGGCGCATCGTCGGACCATACAGCTCGACGCGTGCGCCATCGGCGCTGCCGAGCAGGTATGCCGGTTCCGATGTCTTGCCGGTGACCTCGATGCTGGCGCCCACTGAAAGGTCGCCGTGAAGAAGTTTGATTTCGTCCGGGAACAAGCCGACGCCGAGCAGCTCGCTGGCGTCGGCGGATGTCTGCCAGCGAAGCGTCATGTCGCCGAGGCCGACCTCGCCGCTGACACCGCCGCGCGCAACCGGGGTGAGGATGAGTCCCGAAGCAACTGTGTCGCTCGCCTTCAGAGCCGGAAACAGTTCGAGCCCCAACTCGTAGACCACCGAGTCCTTCGTCGAGTAGCGATTGAACAGTTCGATTCCGAGGGCGTCGGTGTTGGGAACGACCGCGTAGTTCGAGCCCTCGACAAGATGCGGAATGAACGACCGAAGGCCCGGCGCGACCGGACGCGTGCGCACATGAATGGTCTTCAGCACCGCCGCGATCACCTCCAGCAGGCGCTGGTACGCAAACGGCATCGCGCTGTCGCCGCCCCAGTGGTAGGTCGACTTCAGCGCAGCCAACGGATCGTGCAGCAGCGCCGAAAGCTGATCCCAATCAAAGGTGGTCCTGGCGTAAGCCACTCGCGAGGCCTCGGTCGGTGCGGTCGGCAGATACTGGATGACGCCGCCGGCATGCAGCCCCAGGTAGACGGTGGGCTGATAGATGCGCAGATACTCTTCGAGCAGGTCATCGAGGAGGTGTTCGCCGACGCTGGTCCAGAACGCTTCGTCGTTCAAGGGAGCGACGAGGTCCGTCAACTGCCCCGACTTGAGCCTGACCACCGCATTGATCAGCTTGCCGGCCGATGCAATGAGATTCGCGAGATCGTCTGCAGACGGATCTGAGGTTGAATCGTCGGCCATTTTCTGGCGAATGTCGCCGGCAGCGGCCATGAACTCGTCGAGCGGTTGCTTGAAGGCCAGCACCTGGTTCAGCTTGTCGAATGCACCCCCGTCGAGCTTCACCTGCCAGCCATAGCTGTAGAAAAGATACTCCACCGACTCCAAGCTCGAGAACCGCTCACGCAGCGGCTCGATCAGGTCTTCGAGCGTGAGATAGAGGTTGGCAAGAACGCGGCTCATGGGCTGCTCTTACACGCGAGGGAGATGATCGAGCATGCCTTTGGCAAGCATCCCGATCGCTTGCGCCTGCCAATGGCCGAAATCGAGAAGGCCTGCCTTGATCAGGACGCCGATCTTGCAACCGTCCAGATCCATCTTGTACAACGCCGCGTTGACGGCACTTTCGGCACGGTGCACGAGCTCGTCGGCCACATTGAACTTCATCGCCATGACGCCACGATCGAAGCCGATCTTCATGCGTTCCGGCGCCCAGGTGAAGTAAGAAGGGCGGTTCGACGGATTCTCTTCAAGCTGCTCCAGAAAGAACCGGCCGATGTAATACGGTTCGCTGGCGAACGGCTCCGCGTCGTGGGAGGGCACGGCAGAAACCGGCGTGGACACATCGATCTCGTGCAAGTCCGGAAGGGTGTCGGCGTTGTAGGTGACGTCTTCGACTCGGCGCAACCATTGCCGGATCGCAGTCAGAGCACCGATGTCTTCCCAATGCTGGTCAGTCTTCATTTCTTCTTCGACCGCATGGAGCATCAGCTTGGCCGGAACCGCGATCACACCGAAAGCCCACAGCACCCCGAGTCCCGCCTGAATCATGGAAGTCTGGGCGGCGCCCTCCGCCGCCAGCCACCAACTTAGTTCAGCCTTGAGTTCATGTTCAAGGACGCGCTTTATCGGCTCGGTGATCAGACTGTCCACCGACGACGGTACCCAAGGAAGCTTCACGACATCGACAAAGCTCCCCATCTTTCGCAGGAAGGAATACTTGCTGAGTACCGACTTGACGGTGTCGTACAGGCCAGAGCCATCTGGACCCCTTTCAGTCTCGAGCGACTTCAGGATCGACTCGGGGTCGAGGTCTTTCAGTTGGATAGCTCGCGTGACCGCAAGATCGAAAGCCAGGCAGTCGGGGGAGGGACGATCGACGGGGTCGAACAACCCCTTGTCGCTGGCCGGGGCGAACTTCGCGAATGGCGCCCGGAATTCCGATCTCGGCTCGGTGTCCGGGTCGGACGAATCGGTCTCCAGATCGGACAGCACCAGGTCGGCCGGCAGATGCAGCACTGCTGCCAGGTCTTCGTCGATGAACAGATCGTTCCAGCTTGCAGTCTTCGTCGGGTTGGCCGATTTAACGTCGGCCCATACATCATTGAAATTGAACACATAGGACGATTCGGCTTTGTCGTCCCGTTCCCAACCGTGCAACTCCCACTCGGACTCGTCGACAAGAGCGCCCGCGGCGGGATCATCCCAGGCAGGATGGCGAGTCATCTTCCACTGCTCGAAATCCTTTCTGCGCGCCATCGACTGTTGGGCGTGGTGGATGTAGAGCGCAGTGCCCGGCCGGAACGGCGTTCGCAGCCAGGCGATGGCACTCAGGAGATCGTCGTATGAAAGCTGATCGAAAGAAGCGGCGAGTTCGGTGCCCGGGGTGTCAGGGTTGGTGACGTGATCGACGAGGTAGGCCGTCTCGCGCTTGAAGTCCTCGTCTTCGCTCGCATGGATGTAGACAGCGATCACGTGCCCTTGCAGGCCCAGACGCGTCGAAGGATTTTCGAGCTTGATCAAGAAGTGCTGGGTCGGGTCGTCGACTTTCCAGACGGCCCGCGTCACGGGCTCGTTCCAGCCTGCCGGTGACACGAGCGTGATCTTCGAGGCCGGGGGCGGCGCCAACGTGACCGCTGCCTCCGACAGAAAATCTGCAATAATGTCAACACCCGGAGCGCTTCCGTCGGAGAACTTGTTGTCCTTGAGCAGATTGCGAACAGAGTTGAAGCGTTGCTCCGCATTCGTATCGGCATCGCCCTCCGCGTATCCGCCCAACCTGAACAGCCGGCCCCGCAAGATGTCCTCTTCGTCCTGATTCAGGAAGAGCTGCAGCGTCACCCCTTGCCGCGCGGTCTTGGTGGCGTAGCCATCTTCGACCACCAGCCGGGCCTGCACCCACAAGGTGGCACGTCCGGCCTCGATCTTTTCATACAGCTCGTAGAAGATGCTGTAGTCGACGGTGTCCTTAGACAGCTTGTCCCGCAGCGTCCAGGCCCTGGTCCGCTCGACCACCATGATCGTTGCCTCACGCGAAGGGACCCATCCGGGCACCGACATCGTGGCCATGAAGTCGGCGATCGACTCGACAAGCGACGGGCTCAGCCTCGCGGCATTCAGGTCATCGATCAGGCCCTCGTACTGGGGGAACGCTCCGGTCGAGCTTCCGAGGGTCTTGAAGGCCAGGCTGTGAGGCTCGGAGAACAGAGCGGTCTCATAGAAGTCTTGGAGCAGCGCGCGTTTCCTTTCCGGGGTCATTCCCTTCTTCAGGAAGTGCTGATGAACCAGGTGCGAGTGAAGCTTCGCAGGCGTGTCGATGCGCGCGAACTTGTCCATCTCATAGATGCCGAAGTGCTGGAACAAGACGGGCGCGTAGACATTGGCTCGACCGCCGAAGAACGAGTATGTGGCGTAGAGGCCCGCCTTGGAATTGCCGAAGTTGCAGGCGCGGATCGTGACCCACGAGTCTTCGTGCAGATGCGAGACGACGACCGATCGCTTTGCTTTGAAGCCCGCCAGGTCGGGAGCGTCGATCACGCTCCGTAGCGCTGCAAGAGTGTCCTGATTGACGTATGGAAACACGCGCTCGGGGTTCGACTGCGGGCCCGAGAGCACCGGAAAGAGCATCGCCTGAGAGTTGGCGTGTGAGACCAGGATGATCTCGCGGATGCGATCGACTCCCTGCCCCGTCACCTCGGCGTGCAGCACATCGATCAGTTCTTCGAGACTGCCGACATCCTTGGCTAGGTGGTTCTTGAAAAACTTGCCGAAGAACAGGCGCGATGACCAGCCATAGCCATGCTTCTTCTCAGAGGGCACCGTGTAGAAGACATAGTCGCGCACACCCGCCACCTTCGGCAGCCGGTAGTCGAGGAGGTTATCCACGATCGTCTTCCCACGAACCGCAACATCCATATTCGCCGCTCCGCCAGCATTCGATGCCTCTGTCCCCAAAGACTATGCCGCAGCTGCCTTCCCTTGGGCGACATCAGAGCGGCCCGTTTCAGGCTATGGCTCGTGGAAGTTATGGTGAACCAAATTTCTTTTACAGTCAACGGCGCGGGTCACGAAGCCGCGGCGCAGGCCTTCAAGCGCCACATCGCTATCGCGTCGCCGGAGACCGAGGTCTGGACGACGTCCTTCCGCCAGACTTGCTCGCGAAGCAAATCGCTTTGGGGGAGTCTCTCGGTTGTCCGGGGGTTTGCGCACTTTTGGCGGAAGCACTCAACCCGCAAGCTTTGGCTACCGATGCCCTTGCGAGGCGCTGAATCGGCGGGCAGGCACGACGTTCGATAGAGACGCCGTGAGCAGACCTTCATAAAGACCCGCTTATGGCCGGGACCGAAAGGCCGAGGGCTCGCCAGGAAGCTGACGTCCGGCGATGGCTTGGCCCTCAGCTTGATGGGAGTCCATCATGGAAGCCGTAGCCATCGTTGCTCATCGCGAGCCATGGAACAAGGGCAAGATCGTGGGCCAGAAGGCCCCGTTCAAGCTCAGAGACATCTGGGCGCTCCGGGTGCGCTTTCAGATGGAGAACCGAATGCGCGAACTTGCGCTCTTCAACCTGGCAATCGACCGCAAGCTCCGAGGCTGCGACCTTGTCAGCCTGAAGGGCCGGGATATCTGTCATGGCGACCAAGTGGCATCTCGCGCAGTCGTGATGCAGCACAAGACCCAGCGCCCGCCGGTGCAGTTCGAGATCACGCCGGCCACCCGAGAGGCCGTACAGAAGTGGATAAAGCAAGCGGGACTGAAGTCTGACGCGTACGTGTTCTGGAGTCGCATTCACGATTCGCCACATTTGGGAACGCGCCAGTACGCCCGGATCCTCGAAGGCTGGGTCGAGGAGCTCGGTCTTGACCCGGCAGACTACGGCACGCACTCGGTGAGGAGAATCAAGGCGACACTGATCTATCGGCGCACCAAGAGCCTGCGCGCCGTGCAGTGGCTGCTTGGTCATTCCAAACTTGACTATCTCCCGCGGCCGACTATGTCCGGTGTTTGCGGAATCGCGAGCACAGGTGCGGTCGGCGACGTTGCGCGCTGGACATAGCAATCCTCCTTGCCGGGCGCTGTTGCCCGCAAGGAGAACATCTTGGAACGAACCTACGAGAACGCCATGGCGCTCGCCAATCGCGCCACCGGACCGATGGCGGCGCACCTCGAACCGTGGGTCAGTTCGCTGATCGACAAGCAGTACGCTGCCGCTGTTGTCTTCGTCAAGGCGCGGCATGCGGTGGCATTCGACCTTTGGCTGGACGGTCAACGCGTTGAGCTTGAGGATCTCAGCGAGATTCACCTCACCCAATACCAGGACCGCCGAAGGCGGGTGCGCCGGCCCGTCCGTGCCGCTACTCGGCAACAAGAACGACGCGAGTTGGTCCACCTGCTGCACGACTTGCGCGAGCAAGGCTTGTGCCCCGCTGCCCTCGTGGACACGACACCGGCCGACGATCTTGCAGCCAGCTTCGGGCACCACCTGCTGCATCAGCAAGGCCTGGCCGACTCATCGATCGAGCGCTATAGGACGGTGGCCTGGCAATTCCTCACAGAGCGCTACGGCAGCGGCGCAGTTGATCTGAGCACCATTGGCGCCGTCGACGTCATTGGGTTCGTGCAACGACAAGCCAAGCGCCTGCAGCCGCCGGCTGTGAAGTGTGTCGTCAAGGGACTGCGCTCGTTCCTGCGCTATGCCCAATACCGTGGCGACGTCGCACCTGAACTTGTCGCCGCTGTGCCGGCGGTGGCCAGCTGGGCCTGCACGCCAACCTTGCCCAAGGCGATCGCTGCCGAGCATGCCCAGCGCGCGATTGACAGCTGCGACCTCGACACCGCGATCGGCCTTCGCGATCGCGCAGTTCTGTTGCTGCTGGCACGCCTGGGCCTTCGGGCTCGCGAGGTCATCGCATTGCAGTTGGAGGATTGCGACTGGGATCGCGGCCACCTGCTGATTCTCGGCAAGGGTCGGCGCGAGTGCGTCGTGCCGATGCCCGTCGACGTGGGCGAGGCCATCGCCGCCTATCTCGAGCGCGGGCGGCCCACCTGCAAGGACCGACACCTGTTCCTGCGATCCATGGCGCCGGTATGCGGCTTCCTGCAAGGCTCAGACGGCATCGGCTCGATCGTGCGCTACGCGCTGCGGCGAGCCAAGATCGAGGCGCCGCACAGCGGTTCGCACCAGTTCCGTCACGCATTGGCCGTGCGCATGCTGCAAGGCGGCGCGTCGTTGCCAGAGATCAGCGAGGTCCTGCGCCACCGCAGCCCGCAGTCCACATCCATCTACGCCAGGGTGGACATTCAAGCCCTGCGATCCCTGGCCGTGGCTTGGCCGGGAGGTGCGCAATGAACACGCTCTGTCAGGCCTTGAGCGAGTATCTGAAGCTGCGCCGCGGTCTCGGCTTCAAGATGCGCGACGCCGGACTTCTGCTGCCGCGCTTCGTCGTCTTCATGGAGGAACGCCAGGCGCCGCACATCACCTCGCGGCTGGCTCTGGAATGGGCGCAGCAGTCGCAGACAGTTCAACCTGCAGAGTGGGCCCGGAGGTTGTGCTTCGTGCGCGGCTTCGCACGCTACCGCAGCGCGACGGATGGACGCACGCAGGTTCCGCCGTCGGAGTTGCTGCCGCACCGATCAACTCGCGCCAGGCCACATATCTACACCGAACAGGAGGTGCAGCGCCTGTTGGACGCGGCGCTGCAACTGCCGACGACGTGGCCGTCGACGCCGCTTCGCCCCTGGGTCTTCCATTGCCTGCTGGGCTTGCTCAGCGTCACCGGCCTGCGCATCTCGGAGGCGCTGGACTTAAAGCTCGAAGATGTCGATCTCGAGCAGGGTGTGCTGACCATCCGCGCTGCGAAGTTGGGTCGATGGCGACTCGTGCCGATCCACGCTTCGACCGTGGCCGTACTGGCCGACTACCTGCGGCGTCGAGAACAGTTCCTGGGCCAGACTGCCTCGCGAGTCGTGTTCATCTCCAACCGCGGCACGCGGCTGGACATCGGCCGCGTTCACCGGGCCTTCTACACGTTGTCGCGGCAGACGGGCCTGCGCGCCCACGGCGCGCGCAACGGCCCCAGGCTGCATGACTTCAGACATCGCTTCGCGGTTCTGACGCTTGTGCGCTGGTACCAGTCCGGCGACGATCCCGGGCGCAAGCTGTCGGTGCTCTCGACCTATCTCGGTCACGTCTACGTGGCCGGGACGTATTGGTACCTGAACGCCTGGCCCGAGTTGATGGCACAAGCGATGGCGCGGCTGGAGCGGCGCTGGGGAGATTCATCATGACGGGCCGGGCGAACTTGGCACCGCTGCTGCAGGCCTTCTTCACCCAGCGCCTGATGCAGCAGCGACAGGCCAGCACGCACACGATCGCTTCTTACCGAGATACGTGGCGGCTGTTGCTGCAGTTCGTCCAGAAGCGTTTGCACAAGGCACCATCAGCACTGGCGTTGGAGGACATCGACGCACCCTTGATTGCGGCCTTCCTCGATGATCTGGAGAAGGTGCGCGGCATCACAGCGCGAACGCGCAACTTGCGCCTGACCGCGGTGCATTCGTTCTTCCGCTACGCCGCGTTCGAGGCGCCGACCACTTCGGCTCAGATCCAGAGAGTGCTGGCCATACCGGCAAGGCGCTTCACGCGCGCACTCGTGCCGTTCCTGAGTCGGCCGGAGGTTGATGCGCTGCTGGCCGCGCCGGATCAACGCACCTGGTCCGGGCGTCGCGATCACGCACTGATCTTGCTAGCCGTCCAGACGGGGTTGCGCCTGTCGGAGTTGACCAGCCTTCAACGCGAGGACTTGCATGTGGGCACCGGCGCACACGTGCGCGTGATTGGCAAGGGTCGCAAGGAGCGATGTACGCCGCTGAGCAAGAACACGCGTGCCGTCCTCACGGCGTGGGTTCGCGAGCCGCCTCTGGCGGCAAGCCAGCCGCTGTTCCCCAATGCGCGCGGCGGTCGGTTGAGCGCGCACGGCGTGCAATACCTGGTGGCTAAGGCGGCGTGAATTAATAAAGGTTTCAAGTTAAGGACCCGGCTCTTGGTCTTATGACGTAGTTCCAGTCGCCGTGAAACCTATTGCGCTCGACATT
>CAJDTV010000032.1_pt1 | contig 21669 bp, 19 predicted proteins | sample 7389921 | NCBI WGS metagenome assembly CAJDTV01 (sample SAMEA7055654, study PRJEB34461) | soil metagenome | biome: terrestrial ecosystem; feature: Peninsula; material: soil | place: Antarctica | collected 2016 | reverse complement strand
GTGCGGTGCCGCTGTTTGCCGACCGCACACTGGCCCAGGTGGCCGCCAGCATCCTGGGCGACGAGGCGATGCACTGGGCCGTGCTGCGACAGGTGCTGGCCGAGTCGCCGGCGGTGCCTTCGGCCTTCATGTCATGAACTGGCGCCGCCCTGCAGCCATGGCGATGGGCGGGAGTTGCATCAAGGTTCCGCAGTAGCGGGGCGACCTGGTAGCCTGACCACGCGCGACGAGCCAGTCGGGCAAGACCTGTGCGCCGGATGGATGAGGTAGGTGGAACATGTCAATGTGAGGCAATATGGCCAATGACGCTTGGCGCCTGGCGCGAAATCCGAGGATCTATTTTTCAGCCATCAGAGCAGGCAGTTGAATGAGCGTGGATAGTTCGGCACCAGCCGCTCAGGGCTAGCGACCATCCCAATGCTCCGCCAACGCTCCCCGATATCGCCGCCCACGCGCATAGAGCCGGCGCCGAACCTTGCCGTCAAAGAATCGGGTTCGCGCGCTCCGGAAGAGCCTCGCTACGGTGCAATAGCCATCGCGCTGCACTGGCTACTGGCGCTGTTGATCGTCGGCTCGCTCGGCGTCGGTCTGTTCATGGCCGGATTGCCGTTTTCACCGCTGCAATTCAGGCTCTACAACTGGCACAAGTGGGCCGGGATCATCATCCTCACACTGTCGGCGCTACGCCTGTGGTGGCGCCTGTCGCACCGACCGCCGCCACTGAGCGAGCGCATCACGCAGGCCATGCAAGGCGGCCAACTGACAATCCATCGCTACTCCCAAGTTTGGCTTTACCTGTTATTTTTCGCCGTTCCCCTGCTGGGTTGGGCCTATAGTTCTGCGCTCGGTTTTCCGGTCGTCTGGTTCGGCGTTCTGCCGCTGCCCGACTTTGTGCCAGTCAACAAGGAACTTGCCGAGATGGTGCTCAAACCACTGCACCAAGGCAGCGCCTTCACGTTGGCGGTCGTCGCACTGTTGCACGCGGCGGTGGCGCTCAAACACCAATGGGTCGATCGAGACAGATTGCTGCAGCGCATGTGGCCCGTCCGACACGGGAAAACGTGAGATGAAAGCTCCTTCCTCCGTATCGCTCGCATCCATCACCGCCGTGGCAGCATTGATTGCCGTACCGGCTGGCGCCGCAACGACCGCCAAGCTGGTGATCGAACAAAGTCAAATTGTTTTCGTCAGCAATCAAATGGGGGCACCGGTGGAAGGCAGTTTCAAGAAGTTCGATGCACAGATCTCCTTCAATCCGAAGCAACCGGAGGGCGGCACGATCACGCTGCAAATCGACACCGCCAGTGCGACGCTCGGCGTGCCGATGGCCGACGCCGAACTGCCCAAGGCGTCGTGGTTCGCCGCCGCGCGGTTTCCGCAGGCGACGTTTCAATCGAGCGCCATCACGGCGCTGGGCGGCGGTCAATTCGAAGTGGCTGGCCAGCTCACGATCAAGGGGTCGACACAACAAGTGATGGTACCGGCGATGATCGTGCACACAAAGGCAGGTTATTCGGTTGTCACAGGAAACTTCACCATCCAACGGCTCAGTTACCGGATCGGCGATGACGCATGGAGCGACACCTCGATGATCGGCAACGCTGTGCACGTCCGCTTCAAGCTGACCCTGACCGGATTGGGCGACCTGTGACGCACACCTTCCTATTTTTTCGATTTCGAAAGACGCCATGAAGAAGTCCATCGCCATTGCCATCGTGGTGCTGGCAACCGCAGTGGGAGCGGCAGTTGCACAAACCTCATCCGTCCGTAACCCGGGGTTTGCCCCTGAGGCGGCGTCGCTGCCTTCCAGCGGCCCGGTCAGAGGCGCGACCTATGTGATCGACCCCACCCATACCTTTGTGATCTATGAGATAGGCCACTACGGAACCACCACCAACCGCGGCCGCTTCAGCACGCAAGACGGTAAAGTGCAGATTGATGCTGCGGGCAACAGCGGCAAGGTCGAGATTACGATGGACATCAGTTCGATCAACACCGGCGTCGATTTGCTCAACCGTCATGTGCAGAGCAAGGAATTTTTCAACGTCGCCGAGTTTCCGACCGGCCGCTTTGTGGCCGACCGCATCGCCTTCGACGGCAACAAGGTCACTGACGTTCCGGGCACCCTCACACTGTTGGGGCAGAGCAAGCGCGTCACACTGAAAGCCAAACGGTTCAATTGCTACGTCGCCCCCGTGGTCAATCGCCAAATCTGTGGGGGCGATTTCGAGACCACAGTGCGACGCAGTGACTGGGGCATCACCTGGGGCCTGAATTTCGGCTTCGAAGACAAGGTTCACCTGCTGATACAGGTAGAGGCCGTCAACGTCGGAGTCAAGGGCACGGCTGCTGCGGCAGAATCGCCCGGAGACTGAGCCGCGCCTCGCTGGTGACGCAGCGCAGCAAGGCGCGCCACGTTGCCCTGTCCAGGCTGGCAAATAGCCCCGCTAGAGCCGTCTTCGGCGCGACCAGGGCGGCGCTACAGCAGGCTCTCCGGTATCAGTGGCGCGAGCACGTCGAGCATCAAGCGGCTCCAGAAGTCCGAATCGGGCTCCTCGGTCAGAACGGTTTGACGGCCAGCCTCCTCGCTGACCCACTCGATGCGCTCGCTACCGAGCGCAAAACGCAAACGATAGGCTCCGTGCTGCTTCAACGAGAGGATCAGCTTGAGTGCCTGCCGCGCAATTTCCGGACTGTGGATAAAGAGGCCGATCTCCGTGTTTGCCGAGGCGGAGCGTGGGTCGAAATTCATCGAGCCCACAAACAACGTGCTGCGGTCAAAGATGACCGACTTGGCATGTAGCCGGCCGGTCGTACTGCCGAACAAGCCGAGCCGAACGCTGCGCCGCGCGCGCGCGGAGCTCAGTTCGTAGAGATCGACGCCGAGCTTCAGCATGTCGTCGCGGTAGCGCCGGTAGCCCGTGTTTACCAATGTCTCGTCGGTGGCGGCCAGCGAGTTGGTGATGACGCTGAGTTTGACGCCGCGGCTCCGGATCTCGCGCATCACCTCGAGGCCCGCCTTGCCGGGAACCAGATAAGGCGACACCATGGTCACTTCAGAGCGTGTGCGACGCATCTGCTCAGCCACGTTGTAGCGCACGCTATCGACATCGGTGATCGGCACGCCGCCATACGCCGTCACCTTGCCGATCACACGATCCGGCGCATCGGCGTAGGCCTCAGCCGCAGCCCAAATCAGCCCAAGCTTGCCGGCATCGAAATCTTCGACGATTGGAGCGTAGCCGAGCACGTCGTTGGGCGCGGGTCGCGGCGGCGGCGGGGTAGTCGCGGGGGCGGTGGTTTGTTCGAAGCTGCGCTGCAATGCCTCGCGCGACAGACCGCTCGGCACGATGGCCTGGATCGGCCACACGTAGACACTGTTCCAGTACTGGTCGAACAGGCTGCCCAGGCGCGCAATCAGCGCACCGGTGACGAAAGCGTCGAGGTCGAGATAGTTCTCTCCCGCAGTGCGGGTGAAGTACGGGTTGCCGATGTTGCGCCCGCCGGCGACCGCCATCGCGCCATCGGCGATGAACACCTTGTTGTGCATGCGATGGTTGACACGCTTGAAGTCAAACAGCGAGGCGGCAAAACGCTGGCGCACACTGTCGCGTCTGGCGGGGAATGGGTTGAAGAGGCGCAACTCCACATTCGACGTGGCGGCCAGTCCGAGCAGCAACCCGTCTTCACCTGCCGTGTGAAGGTCGTCGATCAAGAGCCGTACTCGCACACCACGCCGTGCCGCATCGCGCAGCGTGCGCAGCAGGTAGCGTCCCGTCTCGTCGTTTTCGACCTCGTAATACTGGACATCGAGCGTGCGCTGCGCACGGCGGGCCAGTTGGATACGCGTGTCGAAAGCGAAATCACCACCAGGCATCAAACGGAAGCCGCTCAGGTCAGGGTCGGGCAGGGATGCGAGCGCGATCTTGCCGAGCACCGTGTCGGCCGACACGGCGATGGCTTTTGAAGACTGGCGCGCGACTTTATCGGGCAAGGTGGCGCAGCCTGTGCTCAGTAGCACCATCGCCGCGAGCGTCAACACCGTGCGCCAGCCATGTGCCGCGTGCTTAATCGACATGTGGCCTCAGCGCCGCGGGAATGCGTTGCTGCCCCAATCCACCGCCCTCCAGCCGGTACGTGCTTAGCGCGGCGCGCTCGATCAGTTCGTCGGCGCGCGAAAACTCGTAGGGCGACACCGCCAGCGGGCACAGCGGAGGCACCGTGGCGACCTCGACCCCGCCGGCCAGCGGCTCCAGGTCCCGCATGGGTTGATGAGCAATCGGGAGATTGAACGCATGCAGCGCGCTGGCGATGGCTGTCGCCGGGCGCGCGGGCAGTGCACAAGCATAGCCGGTGGTCAGCACCACCAGCCGGCTGGCGCCCAGACCGACGGCAATGATCACCGGTGTATTGCTGGCAATCGGCCCGTCCATGAGATCAACTCCTCCGATGCAAGCCGGCGGGAACGCCGCCGGGATGGCGCAACTGGCCAGCACCGCCTGCGCGGCTGGACCAAACGAAAGTAGCACGGAAGCGCCGCTGAGCAACCTGGTGGCCGCGATGTGCACCGCGATACTGGCCTGCTCAAGCTGCCGGTAGGGAACATGGCGCTCGATGAGCCGACTCACTGCATGTGAGTCGACCAGGGAATCCAACTCGAAGAACATGCTCACGATGCGACGCAACGTGAACGGGAACACGCCGCGTCGTTTCAGTCCGTGCCAGATGGCTTCGAGTCGCGCCACGCCCGCTGGAGTCGGGTCGCCACAAAAATATGCGCCATTGAGCGCACCGACCGACGAGCCGACCACCAGATCCGGTCGTACACCGTGGGCGACCAACGCTCGCAGCATGCCAGCCTGACTGGCGCCAAAGCTGTCACCGCCGGCCAGTACGCCGGCGGTCGTCGCCGAGTTGCCGTGACCCATATTGAACCGCCTTTCGCGTCGCCGCAGCCATGGAGGCCGCGGGACGCGGCACGCGTGAGGCCACTTTCTCAGCTCCTGATATTTGGACGCCATAAACCTGAGAAAGGTGACGCGGTCCGGCCCAGCGCGAGTTCGTTGCAAGGGGCCAACCAACTTCCTGAAGGATTCCGACCTGCGGGGGCGCTTCTGTGACGCACCCACAACGGGGTCGGCGGCTACGCGAAGCGAGCAAGCCCTGGGGCGAGCTCATTTCAGGCAGTGGCTGTCGTCGCGGGCTGCGCGCCCGCAATCTGGCGCAGCGCGCGCTCGAACACATCGACCGGCTGGCCGCCCGAAATCAAGTGCTGGTCGTTGATGATGATGGCGGGTACCGAGTGGATGCCGGCGTCCATGTACATGCGTTCGCGCTGACGCGTGGCTTGGGCATAGTCATCGCTAGCCAATATCTGCCGCGCCCGGGCGGTGGCCAGGCCCACCTCGCCGGCCAGACGCACCAGCACTTCGACGTCGGAGGGGTTCTCGCCATCCGTGAAGTAGGCCTTCAGGAGCGCCTTCTTGAGCGCGATCTGCCGCGCCGGTCCCTCGAGTTCAGCCCAGTGCAGCAGGCGGTGCGCGTCGAAGGTGTTCCAGACGCGGCTGCGCTTGCCCATGTCGAAGGTGAAGCCGACCGATTCGCCGCGCTGGCGGATCGCTTCCCCGCCGGCACGCGCCTGATCGGCGCTCATGCCGTATTTTTCCGTCAGATGCTCGATCGCGTCCTGCCCCTCGGCTGGCATCTGCGGATTGAGTTCGAAGGGCTGGAAGTGCAACTCGGCCGTCACCTCGGGCGCCACGCGCGCCAGTGCGGCTTGCAGCGCGCCGAGGCCGACGGCGCACCATGGGCAGGAGACATCGGAGACAAAATCGATTTTGAGATGAGAAGTCATGGTGCCGATTCTTCACGGTTGCGCCAGCCCTGCCCCCCCCAAGGTCTTACGCTTCATCCAGACACGGCTGCGCGAATGAGCCTATGTCTTTGTCTACCCCAGCTCAGTGCATCGAAGGCGAGAATTGGAGCCGTGGATGGACCACTACAACCCCCATCGTCCACACGCCGCCACAGCTCATCGCCCTGCCATTACCGAGCTTGGGTTCGACTGGAACAACGGGTCGAGAAACGACAGCTAGACCAACCGCAAGTCCTTCGGCGTCGCGCCGGAAAACACAAAGTTGAGTTGTGACGGCAAGAGTCCATACATGCGCGCAAAGAGCCCGCCGAAAAAGGCGCGGTAATCGGTTAGCACCGGGTAATCGCGGTTCTGGAGCAGGTTTTTCTGCGCCACCTCGACCTGCTCGCCGACGACCCGGCCGCCGGCCTGCGCCGATAGGCCGCCGCCGAGCACCCAGTAAACCGTGCCATGACCGTGGTCAGTGCCGCGGTTGCCGTTCTCGCGGAAGGTGCGGCCGAATTCGCTGATGACCACCACCACCGTGGTGCGCCAGTCGCCGCCCATCCCCTGTGCGAAGCCGGCCAGGCCGCGGCCCAGTTCTTCCAGCCGGTTCGCCAGGTAGCCGGTGCCGCTGCCCTCGCCCACGTGCGTGTCCCAGCCGCCGACGTCGACAAAGCCGAGGTCGAAGCGCTCGCGCATCAGGCGCGCCATGCGCTGTGCTACCAGTTCGAAGCCCTTGGCCGTCATGGCGTTGCGGCTGGCCGCCTGCATCCCGTCCTTGACGCTGCGCATGACTTCGTCGCGCACTTCGAAGCCTTCGGCCACCGGCTCGGCCAGCTCCGTGTTGCGGTACATCGCGTCGATGACTCGGCTCCGCCGGGCATCGACGCCCTGTTTGCGGGTGGCACCGAGCGCCATGTTGACGGCCCTGGCGTCGCCCCGCATCGAGAGCGGCAGCTGGTCAGTAAAGGCAATGGGCAACACCTGCGGCAGCGGCCCGGTGCCCAGGACCTCAGCCAGACGATTCAGAAACCCTGAGCCGTAGTTGCGGCTCTTGTCCAGCGCCTGGCCCAGCTCGATCGAATCCTGGGTTTCGAAGTGGCTGCGCGTCAAATCGTCGGTTCCGGCAAAGGGCAGGAAGGCAGCCTGCTTCTTTTCAAACAGCGGCAGCACGCTGGCTTCCAGCGCCGGATGCCGGCCCCAATGCGCATCGAGCGCGAATGCGCCGCCGGCTTCGCCGGGTCGAGCGACCGCAATGGTGGGGCGCGACTCGTAGTAGAACGCACTGGCGTGCGGCACCAGCAGGTTGGCGCAGTCGTAGCCGCCGCGCATGAACACCACCAGCAGCTTGGCTCCGCCGGCGGCGGGCGCGGCCATCAACTGGCCGGCGACGCCGGCCAGTTGCCCAGTGGCAAGAAGCTTCGGAACGTCACGGCGCTGCATGGCGATTTCCTGGATTAACGGTTCATGAATTCCGGCGATGCGAGAAGAAAGGTATTCCAGTCCGGCGGCGACCGGGCCTGCGCCAGCGCGCCGCGGGTCGGGACGCTCAACGAGCGTTGGAGCGCCGCTACCATCGGCGAGCTCGCCAGCGGCGGATACGGTGGCTGCTCCACCGGCGCCGCCGGGTCGATACGAAACAGCAGGCCGCCGTAGCTGCCCAGCGCGCGCGCAATCTCGAAGCGCGTCGTCATCTGGCCGGCGCTGGCCCAGGCCGATTGCGTCAGCGCATAGCCGTCCGGTGCGGCGTGCAGGTACATCAGTTGGCCCATGCGATTGAGCCAGTCGAGCATCGGGTTGAAGTTCTGGACCACCCGGTCGTCATATGCCAGCCGCACGCCTGCGACCACATAGTGCACCGGGACGCGAAACTTGCGGCCGAGCGAAGCGGCGAATTCGGGCGCCGCGAACATTGTTGCCAGTGTGGCGGCGATGTCGCCGTCGTTGCGGCTGAATGTATCGGCCATGCGATCGACCAGCGCGCGCGGCGGTTCATCAGCGACCCAAAACACGGCCAGCTTGTGAGCGATGAAGTGCGCTGTGGCGGGCGCGTGCGCCAAATGGTCGAGTGACTCGCCGGATTCGGCAAGGCCGTGCCGGGTGATCGGCTGGCCGAGGAATACCTTGGGCCCGTAGTCGTGCCGGCCCGGGTTGAACTCGAACAGCCCCTTGCGCACATATTCAGCCCGCAGCGCCGGGCGCAGCCGGGGCGGCGGCGCATCGAGCGGGCGCTGGTCGACGCCGATGCCGGTCAGCACCCGCGCCAGCTCTTGCACGTCGGCTTGCGAATAGCCGCTACCGACGCCCAGCGTGTGCAGCTCCATCAATTCGCGCGCGTAGTTCTCGTTGAGGTGGCCCGCCGCGTTCTGCGCGTTGTCCAGGTAGCGCAGCATGGCCGGATGGTGCATCGTGGCGCCCAGCAAATCGCGAAAACGGCCGAGCGCATGCGGACGGATCGCGCTTTCTTCATAGTCGCCGATGAGCGCGCGAATGTTGGCCTTGCGCGCGTCGACGTTGAAGTGGTTCATCCAGAACCAGCTCATCTGCTCGTGTAGCTGATGGGGCGAATACAGCGCGCGCAGCAAGAATCGCTGCTGCGCTTCGTGCAGCAGGCGGGTCAGCGCCTGCTGGTAAGCACGCAGTGCAGCTTTTTTCTCGCCGTCGTCGATGAGCGCGCCCGCCGCCCTGCGCTGCTCACCCAGCGCAACGGCCAACTCCTCGACCGGCACGCGCGAGATCGTCATCGCGTCGATCTGCGCTTGCGCGGCGACCGGCAACGCGGCCTGCCGCGGATGTAACTGCGCTGTCAGCCACGCGGCCAGGCCCTGTTGCGTTAGCTGGTGAGCGCCGGCGCTGTTGGCGCCCCAGGTGACGCGGTCGAGCCAGCGCAGGGTGGTCGTCTCGTTGAGCGCCGGTGACAAGGCGCGTGAAACTGCCGGGTCGGCCGCCGGCCCCTGAAAATTGGCGCAGGCCGCCAGCAGCGCGCCGAAACTCGCCATAAAGGCGCGGCGGCTGGTCGCAACGCAAGCGAGACGTCCACGGTCCATGTTGTGTTCAACCGCTCGCCCGCCAGCGCGTTGACCGGCTTTACCCGCCAGAAACAATGCCGGGAGGGTGCCGCCGGTGCTGCGCGAGGCAGCACAGGCGATGCGCAATCTAATCTGAGAGTTGGCGCGGCGCGGGGGATTGTGACTGCGCGCGACCGGCGCGCCGGTGATGGCGCGGGCTCTGATGCTGGCCCTGGCGCGGATCACCCTGCTTTCAGCCAGACTCAGAGCGCTTTCGCTTCGACGACCTTACGCGCCCGCAGTTCGGGCGTTACAGCCACTTTTTGCTTAAACATGCCCGAGTACCGGGTGCGGCCGGTACGGCGCCTCTAGGCGCGAGATTTCATCGATCGAGAAAGCTAGGTCGAGCCCCGCCACCGCCTGGTCCAGCTGCCACGTCTTGCTGGCCCCGACGATCGGGGCGGTAATGCCCTTGTGCAGCAGCCAGGCGTAGGCCAGTGTCGCGTTGCTCACGCCCTTTTCCGCAGCGAGCGCGCTGAGCGCATCGACTACCGCGAAGTCGCTCTCGCCGTAGTAGTACTTCTGCGCGATGTCATCCGTCTTGGCACGGCTGGTTTCACCAGTCGCTTTGTCGCCCTGCTTGCGGTTACCCGCCAGAAAGCCCCGAGCCAGTGGGCTCCACGGAATGAGGCCCACGCCCTGGTCGCGGCACAGCGGAATCATCTCGCGCTCTTCTTCGCGGTAGGCAAGGTTGTAATGGTTCTGCATTGAAACGAACGGCGTCCAGCCGCGCTCCTTGGCAATCTGCTGCGCCTTGGCAAACTGCCAGGCAAACATGCTGCTGGCGCCGATGTAGCGCACCTTGCCGCTCTTGACGATGTCGTGCAGCGCCTCCATCGTCTCCTCGATCGGTGTCTCGGCGTCGAGCCGATGGATTTGCCACAGGTCGATGTAATCCGTGCCCAGCCGCTGCAACGAGGCATCGACCGCGTGGAACAGGCGCTTGCGCGACAGGCCGGCCAAGTTGGGCACGCGGGTGGGCTTGGCCGCCCCGCTGTTGCCGCCCTTGAAGGCGAGCGAAACCGGGTAGTACACTTTCGTTGCGATCACCGTCTCTTCGCGGCGGCAGAACTCGCGCACGAACTTGCCGGTCAGCACCTCCGACTCGCCCGCCGAGTACATGTCAGCGCTGTCGAAGAAGTTGATTCCCAAATCGACCGCGTGCTTGACCACAGCCCGCGAAGCGTCCTCCTCCAGTACCCACGGGCGCCAATCGGGAGTGCCGTAAGTCATCATGCCGAGCGCGATGCGCGAGACCTTGAGGCCGGTGCGGCCGAGCGAAACGTAGTGCATGGCGGGTTTCCGGCGGGATTGCAATGAATGGGGCGCCAGCGTAGCGCAGTGCGACCTTCAGCGTCGGCCAAAGGGCGCTTGGCCACGCCAGTAGCGAATCACCAGCCAGCCGCCGACCAGCCCGCCTAGGTGGGCGAAATGCGCCACGCCGACCATGGTGCCGGTCACGCCGAAGCCCAGTTCGAGCAAGCCATAGATCGTGACAAATAGCCAGGCCGGCATTGGAATCGGCGGAATCAACAGCATGACGCGGCGATGCGGAAACAGCATCGCAAAGCCCACCAGCAGGCCGAACAGTCCGCCCGATGCGCCAATCGTCGGGTAGACATTCCCGCTCCAGGCAGCCACCAGCAACTGGGCCGCGGCGGCACTCAGCACGCAGACAAAGTAGAAAAACAGCAGGCGCCTCGAGCCCCAGACACGCTCCAACTCGGCGCCGAACATCCACAGACCGAACATGTTGAACACCAGATGCGAAATGCCGCCGTGCATAAACGCATAGCTCAAGGGCTGCCATGGCATGAAGGCACCCGAGCCGATGGGCCAGAGCGCGAACATCGCCAGGCCACCCGCAAAGTTTTGCATCAGGAACACGATGACGTTGGTGAGGATCAATGCGCGGATGGCGGGAGGGAGTGAGAACATCAAAGTCCGTTCAGGCGTGGATGGCGAAACTGTAACGCGTCGCGATTAGGTTGTCGGCACTGGCGGCCGGCGCCCCAACCAGGCGCACCACTTGCCGCGCACACCGCGAGGCCATGGCAGCGCGCAGCACTGCTGCGCCAGGCATTCCCTCATCACCGAGCGCCTGTGCGATGGCGCCGCCAGCCGGTGGCAAAGCCCCGCGAGCGTCACCATGCGCAGCACGGTCGCCGCGCCCCAAGGCCAGCAGGTGCTCGCAGCCGCCGGCGAAGTGCCCACTAACGAAACGACGCCTTCTGTGTGGCGCCGTCTGCGCCATCCGTGGTGGCGCTCGCGTCGGCGTGCACATCGCCGCACTGTGCACGGTTGCGCAACGCGTGCTCCATCACGACCAACGCCAGCATGGCCTCAGCGATCGGGGTCGCCCGGATGCCGACACAGGGGTCGTGCCGCCCCTTGGTGACGACCTCGACCGGCTGGTTGTGGACGTCAATCGACTGCCGCGGGCTGATGATCGAACTGGTCGGCTTGATCGCAATGCTCACTTCGATATCTTGCCCGGTGCTGATGCCGCCCAGCGTGCCCCCTGAGTTGTTGGTGGCAAAACCGCGCGGCGTGATCGAGTCGCCGTGCGTGGTACCGCGCTGGGTGACGCTGGCAAAACCAGCGCCGAGTTCGACGCCCTTGACGGCGTTGATGCCCATCATGGCGTAGGCGATGTCCGAATCCATCTTGTCGAACAGCGGCTCGCCGAGGCCAACGGGCACATCGGAGGCGGTGACGCGAATACGCGCGCCGCACGAGTCGCCAGCCTTGCGTAGCGCATCCATATACGCTTCAAGCTGGCTCACATCGATCATGGGCGCGAAAAATGGGTTGCGTGGCACTTGTTCCCAACTCTCGAACGGAATCACGATGTCCCCGATCTGCGTCATGCAGCCGCGAAACACCGTGCCATATTTTTCGAACAACCACTTTTTGGCAACCGCGCCGGCCGCCACCATCGGCGCCGTCAGGCGCGCCGACGAGCGTCCGCCGCCGCGCGGATCGCGGATGCCGTACTTTTTCCAGTAAGTGAAGTCAGCGTGGCCGGGGCGAAACTGCTGCGCGATGTTGCCGTAGTCCTTGCTGCGCTGGTCGGTGTTATGGATCAGCAGCGCAATCGGTGTGCCCGTGGTCTTTCCTTGGTACACGCCCGAAAGAATCTGCACTGCGTCGAGTTCACTGCGCTGCGTCACGTGCCGGCTGGTGCCCGGGCGCCGTCGGTCCAGATCGCGCTGAATGTCGGCTTCGTTGAGCGCCATGCCGGGCGGACAACCATCGATCACGCAGCCAATCGCCGGGCCATGGGATTCGCCAAAATTGGTGACCGCGAAAAGGGTGCCGAAGGTGTTGCCGCTCATGTGCGGATTATCCGCAAAAACAGGTTCCAGGCGGCCCCAAACCACGCGGTGCGAGTGCCTCCGTTTGAAAGTCATGCCGCGAGACCTGAAAATACAGCATGGCCGAAAGCACGCACCTCCCGCCCCTCAACCGTCGGTTCGTGGCGCATTTCGGCGAGATGGGCAGCAAGTGGGGCGTTAACCGCACCGTCGGCCAGATTTACGCGCTGCTGTTTTTATCCGAGCGCGCGCTCAACGCTGACGAGATCGCCGCGCTGCTGGAGATTTCGCGCTCGAACGTGAGCATGGGCTGAAGCAGTTGCAGTCGTGGCGACTTGTGCAGTTACGCCACCACCCGGGAGACCGCCGCGAGTACTTCGAAGCGCCGGAGGATGTGTGGGAAATCTTTCGGGCACTGGCCGGAGAGCGCCGCCGCCGCGAGATCGAGCCCACCCTGTCAATGCTGCGCAATGCCTTGCTTGAACAGCCCGGCCGCGAAGACGAACAGCACGCCCAGCAGCGCATGCGCGAGATGCACGACCTGATCGACCGCCTGATGACATGGTTCGACGACGTGCAGCGGCTCGCGCCCGGCACTGCCATGCAGCTCATGGGCATGGGAGCCACCGTGACTAAAGTGCTGGGACTCAAGGACCGGCTGACCGGCGCCAAGGGTAAAAAAGCCGACTGATCAGGGTCGGTCGTACTTGTCGTGGCGAACACCCTCATCGTCGAGCAGTTCGTACCACATCGCGTTCAGCACGGCGAAGGTAGCGGCCAGCGGCAGCCCCAGGATCCAGGCGAAGTACCACATGGTTGATTCCTTTGTCGATTTGGTTGTTTCAGTGCCCAGCCGCCGCGCAACGACATGCACTGCACACAGCCTGGGGCGAGCTCAGTAAGCATGGCCACGGTGCTCGCTTATGGCGTTGGCATCCACCTTTCCCCAGAGCACGTGATAGACCCAGCTGGTATAGGCCACGATGATCGGCAAGAAGATAGACAGGCACACCAGCATGATGAACAGAGTCAGGTGGCTCGACGAAGAATCCCACACTGTCAGGCTAGCGTGCGGGTCCATCGACGAGGGCAGGATGAACGGAAACATCGAAACCCCGACGCTCCCCACAATACCCGCCAGCGACAGCGCGCTGCACAGCAGCGTGAGCAGTTCACGGCGCAATTGCAGGCACAGCCCGGCCAGCGCGGCGCCGGTCAGGCCCAGCGCCGGTACCGCCCACCACCATGGGTGCGCCACATAGTTGGCGAACCAGGCGCCGGCGTGCAGTTCGACCGTCTTGAGCAGCGGATTGGAAGGCCCGGTGGGCTGGATGGCGCTGGTCACGCGGTAGCCGTCGATGTACGCCCATAGCAACCAGCCCGCCAGTGCGTAAAGCAGCACGGTCGCCAGCGCGGCCCAGCTTCCATAGCAGCGTGCGCGCTCTGCCACCGGCCCCAGCGTCTTGAGCTGCAGCCAGGCGCTGCCATGCATCAAGAGCATGGCAACCGACACCAGCCCGCACAAGAGCGCAAAGGGATTAAGCAAACCGAAGAAGGAGCCGTCGTAGAAAATGCGCAGCTCGGGTGTCAAGCGAAACGGCACTCCTTGCAGCACATTGCCCATCGCCACACCAAAGATGAGCGCTACGACGAAGCCGCCGATGCACAGCACGCCGTCCCACGCGTTGCGCCAGCCTGCACCTTCGCGCTTGCTGCGGAACTTGAAGGCCACCGGGCGCAGGATGAGCGCCACCAAAATGGCATACATCGCGAGGTAGAACCCAGAAAACGAGACCGCATAGAGTTGCGGCCACGCGGCGAAAATGCAGCCGCCGGCGACGATCAACCAGACCTGGTTGCCTTCCCAGACTGGGCCGATGCTGTTGATCACCACGCGGCGCTCCAGGTCGGTGCGCCCTGCAAACGGCAGCAGCATGCCGACGCCGAGGTCAAAGCCGTCCATGACGGCAAAGGCGATCAGCAGCACGCCCAGGAGGCCCCACCAGATCAGTCGCAGCGTGTCGTAATCGATCAGTAAGTGCAGGATCATGACTTCACTCCTTGGCAGTCAGAAAAGGGCTGGTGGCGCGGGCGGGAGCCGGCACCGAATACTCCTGCGGCCCCTGGTGGATCGCCCTGAACATCAGCTTCATCTCGACGACGAACAGCACCGTGTAGATCAGCACGAAGCCGATGATGGTGCCCAGCACAGTCTTGACTCCCAGGTCCGAAACCGCCGCCGCCGTGGGCAACACGCCCTCGATCACCCACGGCTGGCGACCCAGTTCTGCCACGATCCAGCCGGCTTCGGCGGCGATCCACGGCAGCGGGATCGACCACACCGCGACCCACAGTAGCCAGCGGTGAGCGCCCAGGCGGCGCCGTGCCGACAGCACGAAGAAGGTGGCCATCAACAGGATGAAGAACATGCCGAGTCCGACCATGATGCGAAACGACCAGTACAGCGGCGCCACCCACGGCACCGTGTCCTCGGCCGCCTGAGCGATCTGCGCGGGGGTGGCCTGGCGCGGATCGTCGACGTAGCGCTTGAGCAGCAGCGCATAGCCCATCAGGTTGCCATCATCCTCGAATGCGGCGCGCACCGCCGGCGAGACCTTGTCCACTCCGCCCGCAGCACGAATTGTCTGCAGGGCGTCATAGGCCACGATGCCGTGGCGGATGTTGGATTGGGCATGCCTAACCAGTTCATCGATGCCGGGGATCACGGTGTCGAGAGAGCGCGTTCCGATCAGTCCCATGACGGCAGGGATATGGATGGCGTAGTGGGTTTCGCGCGCCGCCTGGTCCGGGAAGCCGAAGGCGGTGAACGCGGCCGGCGCCGGCTCTGTCTTCCACATCGCCTCGACGGCGGCCAGCTTCATTTTCTGGTGTTCGGTCGTGAGGTAGCCGCTCTCGTCGCCCAGCACCACCACCGACAGTGCCGAAGCCAGCCCGAATGACGCTGCCACCGTCATGGACCGCCGGGCCAGTTCGCGGTGCTTGCCGTGCAGCAGATACCACGCCGAGACGCCGAGTACGAACACTGCGGCGACCGTGTAGCCGGCCGACACGGTGTGGACAAACTTGGCCTGGGCCACCGGATTGGTCAGGACAGCGAAGAAATCGGACACCTCCATGCGCATGGTCTGCGGGTTGAAGGCGGCACCGACCGGGTTCTGCATCCAGCCGTTGGCGATCAGGATCCAGAGCGCCGAGAAGTTGGAACCGATGGCCACCGCCCAGGTGGCGCTCAGGTGTCCGACCTTGGACAGCTTCTCCCAGCCGAAAAAGAAAAGACCGACGAAAGTGGCTTCGAGAAAGAACGCCATCAGGCCCTCCAGCGCCAGCGGCGCGCCGAAGATGTCGCCCACGTAGTGGCTGTAGTAGCTCCAGTTCATGCCGAACTGGAACTCCATGACGATGCCCGTGGCCACGCCCATGGCGAAGTTGATGCCAAACAGCACCCCCCAGAACTTCGTAATGTCGCGCCAGATGGTGCGCCCGGTCATCACGTAGACCGTCTCCATGATGGCCACGATGATCGACAGGCCAAGTGTCAGCGGAACGAACAGGAAGTGGTAGAGCGCCACGATGGCGAACTGCAGCCGCGAGAGCGTAACGATGTCGACGTCCATGGAGTTCCTTTCTTTCAATCAATCGGGCCGCAGCGACTCGAGCGCGGCCTCGAAGCCATGCTCGCCACGCCGGATGTCGGCCACCACTCGGCCCTGCTCCACGCACACCAGACGTTGGGCCAGCACAGCCTCGCGGCGCAGGTGCGTGGCGATTACAAGCGTGCGCCCTGTCGCTTGCGTGCCAAGCCGGGCCACCACATCGTGTGCCGTCTCAGTGTCCAGCGCTTCGGTCGGCTCGTCCAGCAACCAGAGCGGCACCGGGCGCAACAACAGGCGCGCCAGCGCCAGGCGGCGCGACTGACCGCCCGACAGACCCATGCCGCCTTCGCCCAGCGGCGTATCGAGGCCGGCGGCCATAGTGCGCACGTGTTGTGCGAGGCCGGCGGCCTGCAACACCGCCCACAGCCGGGCATCGTCGGCCGTCGGGTCCGCCAGTCGCAAGTTGTCGCGCAAACTGTCCTGGAACAACTCGGTGCGCTGCGTCAGCAACGAATGCGGCTGCACCCGTACGGCACCTGATTGCGGCGTCAGCTCGCCTGCCGCCAGGGCGAGCAGCGTCGACTTGCCGGCGCCGCTCGGCCCGATCAGCGCGACGCGTTCGCCCGCCATCACGGCCAGGGTGACGTTGTGGAGCGTCGCCATCAGGCTGCCCGGATGGGTATAGCTGACATCGATGAGTTGCAGCGTGTTCGGCGCGCCGGCAGCCAAATGCTGCTCCGCTGCCACGTCGGGCGCGGGCGCCAGCCGGGGTCCCAAGCGGCGGGCCGCCAGCCAGCTGCGCCCGGCCTCCAGTGCGCCACGCCGCAGCGCGGCAAAAGGCTCGGTCGCGGTCAGTGCAATCAGCAGCGCCAGTGCCGCGCCGGGCGCCCCGATGGCGCCGGTGCCGACCAGCGCGCCGACCGCCACCAGCACGCCGACCAGCGTCAGAGTGCCGACGATGTCATAAGCCACGCCGGCCTGCACTTCCAGTCGATTGAGCAGCAGGTCAGCGCTGGCCAGATGCCGGTCTGCCACGGCCAACGCTGCACACTGGGCATCGAGACGCCCGGCCATTGTCAGTTCGGTTTGACCGGCGACCAGGTCGACGGTGCGCTCGCGCAGGGCTTCGGTCGCGCGCGCGCGCGCCACGGCCGGTCGGCGCGCCCGCTGACCCACCGCCAGAGCAATGCCCCAGCCAGCCCCGAGCAGCCAGAGCAGACCGACCAGACCCAGCCAGATGTTGAGAACACCCAACACAGCGCCGGCCAGCAGCGCAGCGCCGAGTGCAGCGCCGGCCGGCACCCACAGGCGCAGGTAAAACGACTCCAGAGCGTCGATGTCGGCGGTAAGACGAAACAGCAGGCGGGCCGGCTGCACCAGCAACTGGCGCGCCGCTTCGGGCCGCGCCCAGCCGCGAAAAAGACGCTCGCGCAGCGTGGCCAGTACGGCAAAGGTGGCGTCGTGCGTCACCAGCCGCTCACCATAGCGCGACGCCGTACGCCCGAGCGTCAGCAACCGGATGCCGGCCGAGGGTGCGAACACGTCGAAAGAAATGGCAGTGGCCGCTTGTACGCCGGCTAGCGCCGTGGCGGTAATGAACCAGCCCGCCACCCCCAGCAGCGCCATGCCCATCAGCACGGTGATGGCGGCGAGCGCGGCGCCCAGCAGCAGGCGGCCCGGCTGCGCGGCGGCGAACAGCGCGAACACCGGGCGCAACTCGCGCCAAAGGCGCTGGCGTGACGCAGATGACTCGTCCTGACGCGCCTTTGTGCCAAGCGGGACGGGCGCGCCCCACCCTTCAGGCGTCGCGGCAACGCCGTCGCAATGGTCGGGCAGCGCGCTCATTCCTGCACTCCTGCGCCGGACACGCCATCACCGGGCGACAGTTGGCGCATCGCGCGGCGCTGGGGCACTGCGCCGCATTCTTGCGCGATTGGATCGAGCCGGATCGCGCGGTCCATCCGGGCAGCCAGCACCGGGTCGTGGGTGGCGACGATCAGCGTCTTGCCACGCGCCAATAGCACCAGAGCGTCGGCGACACGCTCCGCGGTGGCAGTATCGAGGTGCGCGGTGGGCTCATCCACCAACAGTAAATCGACAACCGGATCGGCGGCCACGCGGGCCAGCGCCAGACGCACGGCCTCGCCGCCCGACAGGCCGCTGCCGCCTTCGCCCAATGCCGTGCCGGGGTGCGCCTGCGCAACCTGCTCCAGCGCGGCGAACTGCACCGCCGCTTTGACCTGTGCCGCCTCGACACCGGGCCGCCCCAGTGCCACGTTGGCCTGCACCGAGCCGGCGAAGACGTGAGGCTTCTGGCCCATCCAGCCCATGCGGCGGCGCAACACACTGGCCGTCGGGCCGGACAGCACGACCCCACCGATTTCAATCTGGCCGGCGTCGGCCGGCGCCAGGCCCGCCAGCAACGACAGCAGCGTCGTCTTGCCGGCGCCGCTGCCGCCGACCAGCGCCACCCGCTCACCGGCCGCCACATTCAATGCATAGCCATGGAACACCGGCGACTCGCCTGGATGGGAAAAATCGAGCTGGCTCACACGCACCGATGGCGCGCCGCTCGGGAACGTCTCATCGGCCTGCGCCGAGGCGGCATCAGAGGCGGGCACATGGACCGTTGCGCATCCGCTGGCACTCAAGCCTATGCCGCCATCTGCACTCGTGCCAGCCTGACCGGCCGATCTGTCACGGCCCAGGCCGATGCCAGGCAACGCAACCCCGCCGCGCGCCATCTGATCGAGCGAATCCAGTGCGGCTTCGCCGGCAGCGCGGTCGTGCCAGGCGGCAGACAAGTCGCGCAGCGGCTCGAAGAATGCCGGCGCCAACAGCAGGATGAACATGCCCTGGCCGAGGCTCAGGCGCCGGCCCCACGAGCCGAATTCGAACGAGCCGAGCAAATGAAAACCGACGTACACCGCCACCATCGCGACGCCCAGCGCAGCAAGCAGTTCCAGCACCGCCGACGACAAAAACGCAATCCGCAGCACGGCCATGGTGCGTCGGCGCAGTGACTGTGCCGCCTCGCCCAGCCGCAGCGCCGTGGCATCGACGGCATCGAGCGCACGCAAGGTGCCCAAGCCGCGCAGGCGATCGAGCAAAAACGCATTCATGCCCCCTATCTCGACCATCTGGGCCTGGCTCGCGGCCTTGGCGCGCACGCCGACGAGGGCCATGAAGAGCGGAATTAGCGGCGCGGCAAGCAGCAGTCCGAGCGCCGCCACCCACGACAGCGTGCCGACGACCAGGGCGATGACGAGTGGCACCACCGTGACGCGCAGGCGCACCGGTTGATAGCGCACCCAAAACGGCACCACAGCCTCGGCCTGCTCGGCGATCACGCTGGCGGCGAGGCCCGAGGCGGCCCGCGCACGATCCAGCGGGGAGCGCGACGCCAGTGCTTGCGCCACTTGCGCCCGCAGGTCGGAGAGTTGTCCGCGCGCCTGCTTGAAAATGCGCCGCGTACCCCAACCCTGGAGCACGGCGCGCAGTAGGCCCAGCAGCAGGATGCCAGCCGCTGGCGCCGCGACCTCGTCCACGCCGCCGCGCGACGCCAGTCGTTGCACGGCCAACGCCAGCCATGCTGCCTGCGGTAACCACAGCAACGCGGCGATCAACTGCGCTACAGCACCAAGCTCCAGTCTTTCAGCGGCAGGCCATAAGCTCCGGTTCGATGGATGGGGCCTCTTCATGTTGTTAATTCATTGTATTTTCAGTAATTACTGAATATTGAAAAGCGCCTATAGCCGGGGAGCCGACAGAGCGGTGCATTGCAGCGCGCCGTGAGACACCAGTGTGCGACCGATTCCACCGCCCGAAGTTGCGACATTCCGAAAACTTGAATCTCGCCTCGGCTCCCAAACGAAATCGGTCTGTGACGTCCATAACATGGGCGCACCCAGCTATCGTCTTTATAGCGACACCAGAATACCGACAAACATCAGTACCGCAAACAGCACCAGGACCGCACGCCACGAAGCGGGCCGCATCTCAACCCAGCGGTGCAGCAGCGCCGCGACCGCCAACGAGAGTCCGAAGGCCACCAGCATGCCCAGCGCGTCGATCCACGGTCGCGCCGGCAACCAGTGGCTGACGATGCCGCTGACCCACAGAATGACCGGGAAGTGCACCAAAAACAGCGAATACGAGATGCATCCCAAGCGCCGCAGCGGCGCACCCGGCATCGGCCACACAGCAGGGGCCAATGCATGCCGACGCTGCAACAAGACCAATGCCAAGGCGGTGACGAGCGCCGTCGCGATGCGACTGCGCCACTCGACGCCGAGCGCCACCGCACCGAGCCCGGCCAGCAGCGCCACGCCGGCCAGCCAGTGGCCGGGATGCCCGATGCGGCCGATCCAGAACGCCAGCATGCCCAAACCATACGCGCCAAAAAAATACAGCGCCGTGTCGTCGAGTTCGGGATAGCGGTTGAACACCCACAGGGAGGTGCCCACGAGCGCCACGACCAGCACACCGCACAAGGCGCGTGCACGCCGTGGTCCGGCCCAGCCGCGTCGCTGCATCAGTTCTGGCAGGCCGAGCAGCACAAGCGCGAGCACGAACAACTGGAAATCGATGGCCACATACCAGATGCCGGCTGACAGCGCGTCCTGACCGAGCAAGTCCTGCAGCAGCAGGCCATGGGCCAGCAACTGCACCATGCCAGGCGCGGCCGGCACCACGTCGCCGGCCAACCACGGACGCACCAGCGCCGCCACCGCTACGCTCAGCGTCAACGCGGCCAGATAAGGCATCACCAACCGTTGGTAGCGCCGCGCAATGCGCGCCAGCGGCCGCTGCACGTCCACTCGCCCACCCGGTGTCAGACTGGCCCCTGCGAGGAAGCCGCCGATCACTAGAAACACCTGCACCGCCAGCCGACCGCTGTGCGCCAGCCAGTCGAACAGCCCGGGCGCGAGCGGAAAAGCCACCTCGGGCATCGGCCCGTAACGCGAAAGATGATGACCGACGATGACGGCGCAGGCGATGCCCTTGACCGCATCGAGCATTAGCAGGCGGCCGGGCACCACCGGTGTCGAAATCACGCTGGCCGACCCTTCCCCTGTCTCAGGCGTCGCCACGCCCGCAGCAGCCAACCGGCGGCCGATCACTTCTACAGGGCCAGCCGCTGGCGTGCTTCGAAGTACTCGCGCTTGAGCTTCTCTATGTAGGCCGTGGCGCTGGTGACTTCTCTGATGGCGCCGATGCCCTGGCCCGAGCCCCAGATGTCTTTCCAGGCCTTGGACTTGCTGCCCTCGGCGCCAGCGAAGTTCATCGTCTTCAGATCGCCCTCGGGCAGGTTGGCCGGGTCCATGCCGGCGGCGGCGATGCTTGGAGCGAGGTAGTTGCCGTGCACGCCGGTGAACAGGTTGGAGTAGACGATGTCGTCCGAGTTGCCGTCGACAATGGCCTGCTTGTAGGCCTCGCTGGCGCGCGCCTCGTCGGTCGCTATGAAAGCGGTTCCGATATAGGCGAAGTCGGCGCCCATGGCCTGCGCCGCCAGCACCGCGCCACCGGTGGCAATCGAGCCACTGAGCGCGATCGGGCCATCGAACCACTGGCGGAGTTCCTGCAGTAGCGCGAACGGACTCTTCACGCCTGCATGACCGCCGGCGCCGGCCGCCACCGCGATGAGCCCGTCGGCGCCCTTCTCGATCGCCTTGCGCGCGAACTTGTTGTTGATGATGTCGTGCAGCGTGACCCCGCCGTAGCTGTGCACCGCGTCGTTGACGTCGGTGCGCGCGCCAAGCGAGGTGATGATGATCGGCACCTTGTACTTGACGACCATTTCCATGTCGTGC
>CAJDTV010000063.1_pt1 | contig 22317 bp, 24 predicted proteins | sample 7389921 | NCBI WGS metagenome assembly CAJDTV01 (sample SAMEA7055654, study PRJEB34461) | soil metagenome | biome: terrestrial ecosystem; feature: Peninsula; material: soil | place: Antarctica | collected 2016 | reverse complement strand
TCCATTGGCGGCTGGAAGGGTATCGAGGCCTCCGACATGCTGTTGATGCCCGACCCGAACACCGCCGTGATCGACCCGTTCTTCGAAGAGCCGACGATCAACCTGACCTGCGACGTGCTGGAGCCGGCCGACGGCAAGCCTTACGAGCGCGATCCGCGCTCGATTGCCAAGAAGGCCGAGGCCTACCTGAAGTCGTCCGGGTTGGGCGACACCGCCTTCTTCGGCCCCGAGCCCGAATTTTTCATCTTCGACGACGTGCGCTGGTCGACCGACATGTCGGGCTGCTTCGTCAAGATCGACGTGGACGAGGCGCCGTGGAACAGCGGCAAGAAATACGAAAACGGCAATTCGGGTCACCGCCCGGGCGTCAAGGGCGGCTACTTTCCGGTGCCACCGGTCGACAGCACCCAAGATATCCGCGCCGAAATCTCGCTCGTGCTCGAATCGCTCGGCATCCCGGTCGAGGTATTCCACCACGAAGTGGCGGGCGCCGGCCAGAACGAGATTGGCACCCGGTTCAGCACGTTGGTCGAGCGTGCCGACTGGACGCAAAAGATGAAGTACGTGATCTGGAACGTCTGCCACGCCTATGGCAAGACGGCCACCTTCATGCCCAAGCCGATCCAGGGCGACAACGGCTCGGGCATGCACGTGCACCAGTCGGTCTGGAAGGACGGCAAGAACCTGTTTGCCGGTGACGGCTACGCCGGCCTGTCGGAATTTGCGCTGTATTACATCGGCGGCATCATCAAGCACGCGCGCGCGCTGAACGCCATCACCAACCCCGGGACCAACAGCTACAAGCGGCTGGTGCCGGGCTACGAGGCGCCCGTCAAGCTGGCTTACTCGGCCAGGAACCGCTCGGCTTCGATCCGTATTCCCTTCGTCGCCAACCCCAAGGGGCGGCGCGTCGAGGCCCGTTTTCCGGATCCGCTGATGAACCCGTACCTGGGTTTCTCGGCGCTTTTGATGGCCGGCCTGGACGGGGTCGAAAACAAGATCCATCCGGGCGAAGCCGCCAGCAAGGACCTGTATCACCTGCCGCCGGAGGAAGACGCGCTGATCCCGACCGTGTGCCACAGCCTCGACCAGGCGCTCGACTATCTCGACAAGGACCGCGGCTTCCTGACCAACGGCGGGGTGTTCACCGACGCGTTCCTGGATGCCTACATCGAGCTCAAGATGCAGGAAGTCACGCGCTTTCGCCTGGCGCCGCACCCGGTCGAGTTCGACATGTACTACTCGTTGTAATTGCTCGCCCGCAGGTTGTGCACGCTCTGTGTGACTGGGCCAACCGCTGCCGGGGGCGACACCGGCAGCCCGGCAATGCCGGTTCTGCGGTGTCATCGGGCTGGCCCAGAGGCCGCTTTTTCCTCGAGTGGGCAAAAAGCACGTTATGGGGTTTCGTTTTCGGGGCTGCGGGAACCGGGCGCGGCTTGGAGCATCGAATTGCACGAGAATGCGCGGTTGCTGCGCACTGACCCGGAAGCCATGAAGACTGTTCCCTTCTTTCTCTTGCTGATTGCCTCGATGACGGGTTTTTCCGTGTACGCGCAAGAGCGCGTCTGGCGCTGTGGCAACGAATACACGAACAACGCCGCCATCGCACAGCAGCGCGGCTGCAAGGTGATGGAAGGCGGCAATGTCACGGTGGTGCAGGGCACGCGCCCGCCGGTGGCCGCGCCGGCCAGCAAGGCTTTGGGCGGCGCGGCCGCGCCCCGCTCCACCGCAGAGGCGCGGGTCGACAGCGCTGACCAGCGCTCGCGCGATGGGGAAGCGCGTTCCATTCTCGAATCCGAACTGAAGAAGGCCGAGGCCCGCCAGTTGGAGTTACAGAAGGAATACAACAACGGCGAACCCGAAAAGCAGGGCAGCGAGAGCCGCAACTACCAGAAATACCTGGACCGCGTGGCCGGCATGAAGGCCGACCTGGCGCGCAACCAGAGCGACATCGCCGGTATCCGCCGCGAGATCGCCCGGTTGCCTGGCGCGACGCCCGCCGCCCAGTAGCAGCATGATGGCTGCGGGCAAGGCGGCCGACTCCCCTTTGCGCTTCCAGGCATTTGACCTGCTGGCGACGCTGATCGCGGTGGTCGATGGCGACGGCGCCGTGCTGTTCGCCAACGCAGGGCTCGAAGATGCGCTGGGGACCTCGCGCCGCACCCTTGAAGGTTCACAGTTTGGCGCCTGTTTCCAGGAGCCCAACGTGCTGCGCACGGCGATCGAAGGTGCGCGTAGCCAGGGCTTTGCGACGCTGCGCTACGACGCCCTGTTGCGGCGCGTCAACCACGAGCTGATAGCCGTGCACGTCACACTGGCGCAGAGCGATCGCGCCGGCGAGATGATCGTCGAAATCGTGCCGCTTGGAGCGCAGGTGCGCCACGACCGCGAGGGCCAGATTGACCCGGCGCAGGCCAGCAAGGAACTGATCCGCAACCTGGCGCACGAGATCAAGAACCCGCTCGGAGGCATCCGCGGCGCGGCGCAGTTGCTGCAGATGGAGCTGGCGGCCCCCGACCTGCTCGAATACACCGACGTCATCATTCACGAAGCCGATCGACTGCAGACGCTGGTCGACCGTTTGCTGGCACCGCACCGCAAGCCCCACGTGGTGAGCGAGGTCAACATCCACGAGGTGTGCGAGCGCGTCCGCTCGGTGCTGCTGGCGGAGTTTCCGTACGGCCTGTCCATCGAGCGCGACTTCGACGTCTCGCTACCGGAGTTTCGCGGCGACCGCGAGCAGTTGATCCAGGCCACGCTCAACATTGCGCACAACGCGGCCCAGGCGCTGGTCGAGCGGCGTGCGGCGGGCGACGCGCGGATCACGTTCAAGACCCGCATCGCGCGCCAACTGATGCTCGGCAACCAGCGCTACCGCCTGGCACTGGAATTGCATGTCATCGACAATGGACCGGGCGTGCCACCAGAGATCAGGGATCGCATTTTTTTCCCGCTCGTCTCGGGACGCGACGGCGGTACCGGGTTGGGGTTGACACTGGCCCAGACCTTTGTGCAACAGCACCAGGGCGAGATCGCGTGCGACAGCGAACCGGGCCGAACTGATTTCAGGATATTGATCCCGCTGCCCTAGCGGCGAGTCGACAAGGAACCGCATGAAGCCGATCTGGATAGTGGACGACGACCCGTCGATTCGCTTCGTACTTGAAAAAGCGCTGCAGCGCGAAGACCTGCCGACCCGCAGCTTCACCAGCGCGCGCGCGGTGCTGGCCGCGCTCGAAACCGACGGTGCCTCGCAGGGGCCGCAGGTGCTGATCAGTGACATCCGCATGCCAGGTGGCTCCGGGCTCGACCTGCTCGATGCCGTCAAGCAAAAACATCCGGGCCTGCCGGTCATCATCATGACGGCGTTCTCCGACCTGGACAGCGCGGTCTCAGCCTTTCAGGGCGGCGCGTTTGACTACCTGCCCAAGCCGTTTGACCTGCCGCGCGCGGTCGAACTGATTCGCCGCGCGATGAACGAGAGCCAGCGCGAGAACGTGACCGAGGAGCGCATGGACGCGGCGCCCGAAATGCTCGGCCAGGCGCCGGCCATGCAGGACGTTTTTCGCGCCATCGGGCGGCTGGCCCAGAGCCACGTCACGGTGTTGATCACGGGCGAATCGGGCTCCGGCAAGGAACTGGTGGCGCGCGCCTTGCACAAGCATTCGCTGCGCGCCGACGGGCCTTTTGTGGCCATCAACACGGCGGCAATTCCGAAGGACCTGCTCGAGAGCGAGCTGTTCGGCCATGAGCGCGGCGCCTTCACCGGCGCGCAGGCGATGCGGCGCGGCCGCTTCGAGCAGGCCGATGGCGGCACGCTGTTTCTGGACGAGATCGGCGACATGCCGTTCGATCTGCAGACGCGCCTGCTGCGCGTGCTCAGCGACGGACATTTCTACCGCGTCGGTGGCCACAGCGCGGTCAAAACCAACGTGCGCGTGATCGCGGCCACCCATCAGGACCTGGAGCAGAGTGTCAGTCGGGGCGCCTTCCGCGAAGACCTGTTCCACCGCCTCAACGTGATCCGGCTGCGGCTGCCCGCACTGCGCGAGCGCAGCGAGGACGTGCCGGCCCTGACGCGGCACTTCCTGCAACAAAGCGCCCACCAGCTGGGCGTCGAGCCCAAGCGCATTTCGGATGGGGCGCTGGCACAGCTGGGCACCTTCGCTTTTCCGGGCAACGTGCGGCAGCTTGAAAACATCTGCCACTGGCTGACGGTGATGGCGCCGGCGCAGACCATTGAGGTCAACGATTTGCCGCCTGAAGTCATGGTGGCAGTGGCCCTTGATCACGGCGTCAGTCCGGCGGGTCCAGAGCCGTCGATGGCAGCAGCCATCGCGGTGTCGGGCTGGGAGCAAGGCCTCGAAGCGGAAGCGCAGGCGATGCTTGCAGCCGGTCACACCGAGGTGTGGGAACGGCTGTCACGCCGCTTCGAGTCGCGCCTGATCGCCGCCGCGCTCGCCAGCACGCACGGTCGTCGCATCGACGCCGCGCACCGGCTGGGCATTGGCCGCAACACGATCACCCGGAAAATCCAGGACCTGGGGCTGGGATAGCGGTCCGGCGAAAAGTGACGGTAGCGCCCTTCGCACGGGCGCAGGACGCTATCGAAAGAATAGTGAAACCGCCCCATGGTCAGTGGACGCGCTCCTGACGTGTTCAGGTCGCGTCACGCGTCGCGCTACTGTTGATTGCCCGCGAGCGCGCAACTGCGCCAGCCCAGCAGGGCGTACAGCGGGCAAAAGCGAAAGAGCCCGGTCGCCAGCGGCACGATGCCGATCCAGCCCCACCAGGCGATGGTCCCAGTGGCAGCCAGCGCGATCAGCGCCAAGCCGACGAGGATTCGCAAAATGCGGTCCATGGTGCCAACGTTCTTTGTCATGCGATTGTCCTGGGTGATGAGTTTGTCAGTGATCCTGATGCGAATCAGGGGCAGTAGATCTTCTTCAGCGCGTCGATCAATCGTTTGACGTTGGGGTCGACAATGCTGTAGTGGAGCGACTGGGGCTGCGACATGGCCGACTGGCTGAGCTCGACATGCTCCATCAAGGCTCCGACCGACATTTCGCCGTGCTCGAGCAGCAGGCACAGCACCAGCAGACGGCGCTCATTGCTGAGCGCCCGCAGCAACAGGGCGGCTTGCCTCGCTCCGTCTTGCAGGAACTGCCGGGTGCTCTTGCCGGAGTGGGTCATGCGTTTTAAATTAGATAATGCTAATATAACAACATCTTATAAGAATTGCAACTCGGCCGCTGCCTGGCGCCGGCCGTCGAAGGAGATTGATGATGTCCGCGAGCCCCTTGATTCAGGCGTTCTTTGACGAAGCCACCTACACGGTCAGCTACCTCGTGTCGGACCCCGTGACGCGCGCGGCCGTCGTGATCGACCCGGTGCTCGATTACGACCACCGCTCGGGAAAGGCCGCAACCGGGTCGGCCGACCGCATCCTGGTGGCCGCCTCACGGCAGAGGCTAAAGGTCGAGTGGGTGCTCGAGACGCACGTGCACGCCGATCACCTGAGTGCCGCGCCCCATATCCAGCGCGAGACGGGCGCACGCAGCGGCATCGGCCAGCATGTGCGCGAGGTGCAGAACATCTTCCGTCCGGTTTTCAATCTCGATGATGTGTCGGGCGATGGCAGGGAATTCAACCATCTTTTCAGGGACGGTGAGACCTTTGCCCTGGGATCGCTGCAGTTTGAAGTGCTGCACACGCCCGGGCACACGCCGGCGTGCCTTTCGTATCGGGTGGCAGATGCGGTGTTTGTGGGCGACACGCTGTTCATGCCCGACTACGGCACCGCACGCGCCGATTTTCCGGGCGGCAGCGCGCGAGCCCTGTACCGCTCGATTCGCCGCTTGCTTCGATTGCCGCCCGAAACGCGCTTGTTCTTGTGCCACGACTACAAGGCGCCGGGCCGTGATGATTACGCTTGGGAGAGCACCGTGGCCGAGCAGCGGGCGCACAACGTGCATCTGCATGACGGCGTGACCGAGGACGGCTTTGTGGCGATGCGCGAAGCACGCGATGCCACGTTGGCGGCGCCGATGTTGTTGCTACCGTCCATTCAGGTCAATATTCGCGCCGGCAACTTGCCGCAAGCCGAATCGAACGGCGTGCGCTACCTGAAGATCCCGGTCAAGCTCTGATTCCAATTCCGGATCGAACGTGCACTTTGTCGGCTTCGCTTGCCGTGCCCCTGTACTGTCTGCGCTTCGCATCCGCGTTCACGTTTGAGCTGGAAATGCAATGACGCTTCGGCGTCGGCTTCGGCCTCGGGAGACGCCGGCACATCACAGTTCCAGGATGACCGGCGCGTGATCGCTGGGCTTGGGCCACTTGCGCGGCACGCGGTCGATGACGCAGCTCTTGACCTGCGCGCGCAGCGGCTCGCTCACCAGGATGTGATCGATCCGCAGGCCGCGGTTTTTCTGGTAACCGAGCATTCGGTAGTCCCACCACAGTGGTCGCGCTCTTCGGTCGTATGGAGAATGGTTTCGGCCAGCCCGACCGGGTCGAAGCTGTCGCGGTCTTCGAGCACGATGTTGAAGTCGCCCAGCAACACCAGCCTCGGATGCACCACGAGTTCTTCGCGTAGCCACTCGCGCAGCGCGCGCAGCCAGTTCATCTTGTATTCGAACTTCTCGCTGCCCGGCGCCTGCCCGTTGACGAAGTAGCCGTTGACGATGCGCAACGCACCGGTCGGCGTGTCCACCGTGCCGCTGATGACGCGCGATTGCTCGTCGGTGAAGCCGCCGATGTTGCGCGCGACGTCGCGCACCGGTGTGCGGCTCAGTATCGCCACGCCGTTGTAGGTTTTCTGGCCGAACACGGCGGCCTCGTAGCCCGCTGCTTTGAGCATGTCGAGCGGAAACTTGTCGTCGCTCATCTTGAGTTCCTGCAAGCACAGGAAGTCGACCGGGTTCGCGGCGAGCCAGTCGAGCACGTGCTGAAGACGCGCAGTCAGGGAATTGACGTTCCAGGTGGCGATTTTCATGGTTACAGAAGTGCGGTTGCCAAACTACCGGCCGCACGCCCGACCGATGCTCGTCACAGCGGCGAAAACTGCGACGGCCGGTCGGTGTTGCAGTAGTCGAAGAAGTCGTCCAGCTCGTTCGACTTGTCGAACACGGCGTCGGCCCCCAGTGCCATGCACTGGACGCGCATTTCGGACGTGGCGTAGTTGCTCAGCACCACCATGCGCTGGCGTTCGCCGCGCTCGCGGCAGCGCGCCAGCACGCCCAGGCCCGAGCCGCTCTTGAGGAACAGGTCGACCACCGCCAGATGCCATTCGTCGCGGTGCTCGGCGAGCCAATCGGCTGCTTCGTCTTCGGCCTCGGCGAAGCCGACGACGTGGGCGTCGGCCAACTCCTCCAGCGTGGGAATCAGGTTGTCCCGGATGATGGGGTTGTCTTCGACGAGGAAGGTCTTGAGTGCCATGCGCGTTGCGAACTGTCCGCCAGCAGTTTAGGCCAAATCAGTCAACCCGTCGCCCAGTCTTCGTGTCAGCTCGGCGGCGGGCACGGCGCGGCAGCCGCTCGCGTTCTGGCCGGCCCACAGCGACGAGAAATCGTCGCGGCCCAGTCGCTCGGCGGCCGCGCGCAGCGGCGCCAGGGCCGCCGGTGCGTAGGGGAAGGCTGGCGGCGCGCTGCTGAGCGGTCCCAGCTCTTTCATGATGCGGTTGAGCATGCCGCGCGCCGGCCGGCCGCTGAACAGGTTGGTCAGCGCCGTGTGCTGCACCCGTTCGCTCTGCAGCGCGGCGCGGTGCAGCGGGCTGATCGTGGCTTCGGGGCACAGCAAATAGCTGGTGCCGACCTGCACGCCCGCGGCGCCCAGGGCCAGCGCGGCAGCGACGCCTTGTGCACTGGCGATTCCGCCGGCGGCAATCACCGGCACGTCAACCGCGTGCACCAGGTGTGGCACCAGCGCAAAGGTGCCGAGTTGAGTCGTCATGTCATCGGTCAGGAAATTGCCGCGATGGCCACCGGCCTCCAGCCCCTGCGCGATGACGGCATCGACGCCGCGCGCCGCCAGCCATTTCGCCTCGGCCACGGTAGTGGCCGAGGCAATCACCTTGGCGCCCCATCCCTTGATGCGCGCCATCACCTCGGGCGCTGGAAGGCCGAAGTGAAAGCTCACCACCGGCGGCTTGAACTCTTCAAGCAGCGCCGCCCCTTCAGCGGTGAAGGGCGTGCGCCCGGCACCGGCGGCGATCGCCTCCGGGTCGATGGCGAATTCCTTGAAGTAGGGCGCCAGTGCGGCGCGCCAAGCGGCTTCGCGCGCGGCGTCCGGCGGTGCGAGCGTGTGGCAGAAAAAATTGACGTTGTACGGCCGCGTGGTGTGGGCGCGAATGGTTTCGAGCTCCTTGCGCAGCGCGTCGTAACTCAGGATCGCGCAGGGCAGCGAGCCGAGACCGCCCGCGTTCGACACCGCAATGGCTAACGCGCTGGCCTGGGCCCCAGCCATCGGCGCCTGGACGATCGGCAGCTCGATGCCGAACAATTGCTGGAGGTTGAGGCGGTTTTTCACGGTGAGGTTCTTTCATAGGTCACGAAGCAAAAGGGCAACCCGTTCGCGGACACATGCCGCTCGCGGGCCGTCTCGTGCCAGTAGCTGCCAAGCGTGGGCGCGTGGGCGTCGCCCTCGAAGTCGCGCTCGATCTCGGTCACCACGGCGCGCTGCGCCAGCGGCTCGGCTTCAGCGTAGATCTGGGCACCGCCTATCACCCACACATCGGTGGCGCCGGGCGCCAGATGCCCACAAATTGATAACGCATTGCGCAGGTGGTATGCGCGATAGACGCCGATTTCGTTCCAATCAATCTGGCGTGTGACGACCACGTTGGTGCGTCCGGGCAGCGGCCTGAATTTAAGCGGAAGCGAATCCCACGTCTTGCGCCCCATGATCACCGGCGCGCCGGCGGTGACGCGTTTGAAGTGCGCCAGGTCTTCCGGCAAATGCCAGGGCATCGTGCCGTGTGCGCCAATCACGCCATTGGCGGCGCGGGCGTAGATCAGGTTGATTCGGGACATGCGTGCGTGGCGTCACACCGCCACCGGCGCCTTGATCGCCGCGTGGTGCTGGTAGTGGGTCACTTCAAAGTCTTCGTACGCGTAGTCGAAGATCGACGCCGGCCGGCGCTTGAGGTGTAGCGTCGGGTACGGGTAGGGCGCGCGGCCCAGTTGTAGCGTCACCTGCTCGGCATGGTTGCTATAGATGTGGCAGTCGCCGCCGGTCCAGATGAAGTCGCCCACGTCCAAATCGCACTGCTGCGCCACCATGTGCGTGAGCAGCGCGTAGCTCGCGATGTTGAACGGCACGCCCAAGAAGATATCGGCGCTGCGCTGGTACAGCTGGCAGGAAAGCCTGCCGCGCGCGCCCTCGGCCTGCGGCGCGGCCACGTAGAACTGGAAGAAGGCGTGGCACGGCATCAACGCCATCTTGTCCAGCTCGGCTACGTTCCACGCACTCACGATGATGCGGCGCGAATCGGGGTTGCTCTTGAGCGTGTCGATCACCTGCTGGATCTGGTCGATGTGGCCGCCGCCCGGTGTCGGCCAGCTGCGCCACTGCACGCCGTAGACCGGGCCCAGGTCGCCATCGGGCCGCGCCCACTCGTCCCAGATCGTGACACCGCGCTCCTTGAGCCAGTTATTGTTGCTCGACCCGGTCAGGAACCACAGCAGTTCCTGGATGATGGCGCGCAGGTGCACCTTCTTGGTCGTCACCAGCGGAAAGCCTTCGGTCAGGTCAAAGCGCATCTGGTAGCCGAACACGCTTTTCGTGCCGGTGCCGGTGCGGTCCGCCTTGCGCACGCCGGTCGTCTCGACGTGGCGCAGGAAGTCTTCGTACTGGGAGCGGGTGGGGCGAGGGACGGAACTCATGGGTCTTGTGGGGCTTTAGTCGGTTTTGCGCGGCTCGATGGCCTTTTTATGGCGTTCGCTCCATGGTTCCCCATGGCGGTTGCATCGCCGGCGACGCGCGGATCGTGTGCAACATCTGCATCCCCCGTTTGGGCGCCGCCTGCAGCAGGTGGGAGTTCAACGAAGGGTGGGTCGCCTTCCTCAGTATGTCGTCGAACGGGGTCCAGGACGATCTCGAAGGCGGGCCGAGGCACCATTTTAGGCGCGTACAGCGTGCCTGTGCCCCGTGTGCGCTCGAGCCGTCGAGCGGCCTCTTGCCGCGTGTTCCCCATCGCAACGGACAATCTCGGCGTCATGCCTGCCATCGCGCCCTTTGCGACCTTCCGGCCTCGCCTCACGCTGCGCACGCTGACGCGCGGCGACGGCCTGCTCGGCATGGCGCCGTCCGGGCGGTTTGGGCCGCGTGGCGAGCCGGTGACACTGGCTTGCGTGGATTGGACGTACGCCGCGCCCAATGGCCGCGTGCTGTGGTCAACGCCGGCACCCACGTCGGTGCTGGCGCCGCGCGCGGGCGCAGCCGCTGCAGCTGAAGCGATTGAGCGGAGGCCGCCCGGCCTCGTGCGTGACAGCGGCGCCGAAGCCGACGCGCGCGACCAGTGGTTCGCCCTCGGCCTGCATCCGCTGCCGTCTGAAACGCTGCAGTGGCGCAGCGCCGCCGCCGCCAGCGCCGCCCTGGCCGATCTGCAACCCCCTTTTTGGTCGCTGCTGCAGGAAGAAGCGTTTGGCGACTTCTGGGCCGACCGCGTGCCTGGGTTGCAGGCGGCCGGTTGGTCGATCATGGTGCGCCCCGGCTTCGCCCACGAAAGCGTGCCGGTGCAGGCGTGGCGGTTGCTGCTCGAACCCGACACCGGGGAGCTGCTGGGGCGCGAAGTCGCTGGCGCACTGCAGCGCGCGCCCGCGGCACCCGTGGGCGCGGGTGGTTTGGCGCTGGCACGGCGCCAAGGCTCGTGGCTGTTGACGCTGGGCATCGAGGTCGAAGGCGAAACGCTCGATCTGGCGCCGTTGCTGGCCGACCTGCTGCGGCGCGAAGCCCGCTGGCGCGACAGCCGCGCCGTGGCGGCGATCGACGATGCCGAGCGTATCCGCCTGCGCGCGCCAGGCGGGCGGCGTATCGACGCGGCGGCCGCGCCGCTCAAGGCCATCGTCGGCGCGATGCTCGATTTGCTGAGCGACCCGCGCCGCGCTCCGGGGCCGTTGCGCCTGTCGTGCTGGGACGCACAGCGGCTCGATGACCTGCGCCACGCGCTGGAGGCCAGCCAGGCGCCGCGCGCCGGCCCGGGCGGGGCCTGGGCGCTGCAGGGCGAATCCGGAATGCGCGCACTGGCCGGACGGCTGCGCCTGGCTGGCACGCCGTCCGCCGTGGCAGCCCCGCAAGGTCTGGCAGTCACCCTGCGTGCTTACCAGCTCGACGGGCTGGCGTGGCTGCAATACTTGCGCACGCACGAGCTGGGCGGCATCCTGGCCGACGACATGGGGCTGGGCAAGACGGCGCAGGCGCTGGCGCACCTGCTGCTTGAAAAAGAGCAGGGCCGCGCCGACCGACCATCGCTGGTGGTGGTGCCGACCTCATTGGTCTTCAACTGGCAGGCCGAGGCGCGCCGCATGGCGCCAGCCCTGCGGGTACTCGCGCTGCAGGGAGCGGCGCGGCACGACGACTTTGCGCGCATGGCGGCGCACGACCTGGTCATTACCACCTACCCGCTGGCCTGGCGCGACCTCGACCGGCTTCGCCCGCAGCCCTGGCACCTGCTGATCCTGGACGAGGCGCAGGTGGCCAAGAACGCCGGCAGCCGCGCCGCGCACGCCTTGCGGCGCTTGTCGGCGCGCCATCGCTTGTGCCTGACCGGCACGCCGCTGGAGAACCATCTGGGCGAGCTGTGGGCGCAGTTCGATTTCTTGCTGCCGGGCTTTCTGGGCGACGCGCGCAGCTTTCAGCGGCGCTGGAAAAAGCCGATCGAGGTCGGCGGCGAAACCGCGCGCGCGGCGCTGCTGGCGCGCCACGTGCGCCCCTTCATCCTGCGCCGGCGCAAGCAGGACGTGGCGCCCGAACTGCCGCCGTGCACCGAAATCATCGAGCGCGTGGCGCTGCTCGGCCAGCAGCGCGAGCTGTACGAAAGCGTTCGCGTGGCAGCCGACCTGCAGGTGCGGCGGGTGCTGCAGCGCACCGGTTTTGCCGGCAGCCAGATCACCGTGCTCGATGCGCTGCTCAAGCTGCGACAGGTGTGCTGCGATCCGCACCTGCTGCGCGGCAGCGCCACGCCGCCCGGCATCGAGCGTGCCAAGCTGGAGCGCCTGTGCGAAATGCTGCCCGCGATGGTGGAAGAGGGCCGCCGCGTGCTGGTGTTCTCGCAGTTTACCGCGTTGCTGCGGCTGGCCGGCGACGCGCTCGACGCCCTGGCGCTGCCCTGGCTGGCGCTGACCGGCGACACGCCACCGGGTGCGCGTGGCGAACTGGTGACGCGCTTTCAGGCCGGCGCGGTGCCGATCCTGCTGGCCAGCCTGAAGGCCGGCGGCACCGGGCTCAACCTGACGGCAGCCGATACCGTGATCCATTTCGACCCGTGGTGGAACCCGGCGGTCGAAGCGCAGGCCACGGCGCGCGCCCACCGCATCGGCCAGACCCGGCCGGTGTTTGTCTACAAGCTGATTGCCCTGGGCAGCATCGAGGAGCGCATGCGCGAGTTGCAGGCGCGCAAGGCCGCGCTGGCCGAAGGCATGCTGGGCAGCGACCGGCAAGCACTGCTGCGCTTTGGTGAGGAAGACCTGTGCGCGCTGCTGGCGCCGCTGGCAACATCACAGGGCTGATGCATGTGGCGCAGCATGCTTTTAAGAAATGATAGCTGTCTGCGCCCAGTGGGCGCGCGTGAGAGGCCTAACTGACTTGAATGCGGACCGGCTGGCGGTGACCCATGGCGAGGCCGCTGGCGTCGCCGCTGCGCCTTCCCCGAGCGACAAAGCTGTCGAACCAGAGCCTTGAAAGCGCGCCGCTTCAAACCTCGATCACCCGCCCCGGGTTCAACAGGTTCTGCGGATCGAGTGCCTGCTTGATGGCGCGCATCATGCCCAGCGCCACCGGCGACTTGTATTGCGCGAGCTTGTCGCGCTTGAGCGAGCCGATGCCGTGTTCGGCCGAGAACGAGCCGCCGAACCGTGCCACGGCGTCGTAGACCAGCGCCGTGATGCGCTCTTCCTGCTCGCGCAAGAACGTCTTTTGATCGCCGCCGGCCGGTGCCTGCACGTTGTAGTGCAGGTTGCCGTCGCCCAGGTGGCCGAAGTTGACCAGTTGCACGCCGGGCAGGGTGCGCTGGAGCAGCGCGTCGGTGTCGGCCACGAAGGCCGGAATGCGCGCGGTCGGGATCGAGATGTCGTGCTTGATGTTCAGTCCCTCTTCGGCTTGCGCCAGCGGGATGCTCTCGCGGATGTGCCAGAGCTGGTGCGCCTGCGCGAGGTTTTCGGCCACCACGGCGTCGCTCACACAGCCGTCTTCGAAGGCGATTTCCAGCAGCGCCTCGAAGCGCGCGCGGGCGTGGTCCTCCGATTCGCTGTCGGAGTTTTCGAGCAGCACGAAGTAAGGAGCCCCCGCGCTCCCCACTTCGTGGGGTTCGCGGCCCCCCAGGGAGGCTGCATCCGCCTTGGGGCGGCCCGGCGCGGATGCGGGCGCCTGCCTGTCGTTCACGAACGGCACGCGCAATTGCGGCATGTGCTTGGCGACCAGGCTCAGCGCGTACTGGCCCATGACCTCGAAGCCGGTCAGGCCGGCGCCCAGGTGCTGGTGCGCCAGGCCGAGCAGAGTCAGGGCGTGCTCGAGCGAGGGCACGGCAGCCCAGGCCGTGAGCTGCGCGGCGGGCAGCGGGTACAGCTTCAGCGTGGCAGCGGTGATGATGCCGAGCGTACCTTCGCTGCCGATCAGCAGGTTGCGCAGGTCGTAGCCGGTATTGTCCTTGCGCAGGCCCGACAGGCCGTGCCATATTTCGCCCTGCGCCGTGACCACTTCGAGCCCCAGGCACAGCTCGCGGGTGTTGCCGTAGCGAACCACCTGCGTGCCGCCGGCATTGGTGCCCAGGTTGCCGCCAATGGTGCAGCTGCCCTCGGCGGCCAGGCTGAGCGGAAACAGGAAGCCGGCTTTTTCGGCCGCTTCCTGCAGGGTCTGCAGCACGCAACCGGCTTCGACCGTGACGCTCAGGTTGGCCGCGTCGATGGCGCGGATGGCGCTCATGCGGGTCAGGCTCAGCACCACCTGCGTGCCGCTTTCGTCGGGCGTGGAGCCGACGGAAAGGCTGGTGTTGCCGCCCTGCGGCACGATGCTGGCGCCGGCGGCGGCGCAGGCCTTGACCACGGCGGCCACCTGCTGCGCATCGGCCGGGCGCACCACGGCGAGCGCCTTGCCGTGCGAGCGCTTGCGCCAGTCTTGCTCCCAGGCGGTGAGGTCGCCCTCGGTCAGCACGTGGGTGTCGCCGACGAGGGCGCGCAGTTGTTCGAGCAATGCAGTCATGAAGCGCCCTCCGGGCGGCGGTGCGAAAACAAGGGGGTGTGTCAGGGGGCTGTCAGGCAGTGTCTACGAGGTCGCGCCTTGCAGCGCGCGCGCCTGCGCGGCGTTGCGCAGGCGCAGGCGCACATGCAGCGCGCAGGCGGTAAAAAGTACCAGGCACAGCACCACCTCGACGAGCGCCAGCCACTGGCTGGTACGGTTGGTGTCGCTCCAGGCGCGCACCACGCCCTCGATGAAGTAGAGCCAGACCATCAGGCTGACCCAGCGGTAGGTGTACATGCGGTTCTTCATCAGGCCGGCCAGCGGCACCACCAGCGGCAGCACCTTGAGCGCCAGCCACGAACCGCCCGGGCGCAGCGGCGCCAGCCAGAATTCCCAGGCCAGGCCGAGCACGATCAGGCCGACCAGGCTGCCCACGGCCAGCCAGCGGGTCGCGCGAACGGAGACGAAAGAAGATGCATGCGGTGGGATGGTTTTCATGGGCGGGACGGCGCGCAACCGGTTTGGCCGGGCCGCTGATGCGGCCTCCGGCGGGGGCCTGGCGCAGAGGCTTGAAGGGCGCGGAGACTGGGGGGAAAAGGTCGGGCAAACGGCTCAACTCCTATGATACCGGCCATGAACCGCCGACAGCTGTGGAGGGACCTCTCTCGCTTTCCATGGGGCAACACTCTGATCGTGCTGCGCGAGCGGTTTCGGGAAGACCGGCTCGGCCTCACGGCCAGCAGCCTGACCTTTACCACCACCATTGCGCTGGTGCCGTTCTTTACCGTGGCGCTGGCCCTCTTCACCGTGTTCCCGATGTTTTCGGAAATGCAGGGCCGGGTGCAGCACTGGCTGATCCAGAGCCTGATTCCCGACAACATCGCGCGCCAGGTGCTGGGCTCGCTGAACCAGTTCGCCAGCAAGGCCAGCGGGCTGGGCGCGGCCGGGCTGGTCGTGCTGCTGGTGACCGCGATCGCGCTGATCCTGACCATTGACAAGACGCTCAACAACATCTGGCGCGTGCGCCGGCCACGCCCGTTGGCCCAGCGCGTGCTGATCTACTGGGCCGGCCTCACGCTCGGGCCACTGGTGCTGGCGGTGAGCCTGTCGACCACGGCCTATGTTTTTTCGGCCTCGCGCGGGCTGGTGGGTGGCGGTGTGCTGCTCAAGCTGCTGTTCGATGTCTTTGAGGTCATCTTGCTGGCCGCCGGCATGGCGTCGCTTTATCACTACGTACCCAACACGACAGTGAAGTGGTCGCACGCGTGGACCGGCGGCATTTTTGTCGCGGCCGCCATTGAAGTGGCCAAGCGCGGGATGGGCTATTACCTGAGCCTGGTGCCGACCTACTCGGTGCTGTACGGCGCCTTTGCCACGGTGCCGATCCTGCTGGTGTGGATCTATGTGTCGTGGGTCATCGTGCTGCTCGGCGCGGTGATCGCCGCCTACCTGCCCAGCCTGCTGACCGGCGTGGAGCGGCGCGGCGGCGGGCCGGGCTGGCAGTTCCAGTTGGCCATCGAGGTGCTGCAGCAGCTGGACCGCGCGCAGGCCACGCCGGCCAAGGGGCTGGGCGCCGCCACGCTGGTGCCGCGCATGAGGGTCGACGCCCTGCAACTCGCGCCGGTGCTGGCCACGCTGGTCGCGCTCGACTGGATTGCGCAGGTTGCCGAAGACCCCGCCAGCGACGATCCGCGCTATGTGCTGCTGGTCGACCCCGACCTGACAGCGCTGGAGCCGCTGCTGCAGGCGCTCTTGCTGCCGCGGGCTGCGTCCCTTGAGAATTTATGGCAACAAGGCCATTTAGGCGCTCTGTGTCTGCGAGAGACACTATGACAAATATAGCAACTAACGATCAGGGCCAGGGCGCCGGTCGGCCGTGGGTGGTGTGCCTGTGCGCCGAATGGTGCGGCACCTGCCGCGACTACCGGCCGCTGTTCCGGGCGGTGGCCGCCGCCCATCCGCAGTGGCGCTTTGCCTGGGTCGACATCGACGACCATGCCGACATTGCCGATGCGTTCGACGTCGAGACCTTTCCGACCTTGCTGATGGCCGGTGCCGATGGCACGCGTTTTCTCGGTCCCCTGCTGCCGCACGCCGAGACGCTGGCGCGGATGCTGGGAGCGCTGCAGGCGCCCAAGCCATCGAGCCGCGACGTCGAGCAGTTGCTTGCCGCGCTCGAAACAACGCCGGCGGCCTTCGCCCTCGCGCTGGAGCTCCCATGAACAGCCTGATCTTTGGCGCGACCGGCATGGTCGGGCCGGGCCGCGCAGGTGTGCGCGCGTGAAGGGTGCCACCGGGAACGCGTTGCTGTGCCTGCCGTTCGAGGCCGCCTACCTGTTTCGCCCCAACCTCATCGAGGCGCTGCCCGGCGTGCGCTCCAGAACGCCGCAATACAACGTTGCGCGGGTGGTCCTCGAGCCGCTGCTGGGTCTGGCTTGCGGTGGTGGCCGAGCATGGTGGTGACGACCGAGCGGGTCGGGCGCGCCATGCTCGCCGTGGGGCGCGACGGCGCGCCCGAGGTCTGGCTCGACCCCCTAGAGATCAACGACCTCGGCCGCTGAAGGCCGGCGTGCAGCGCTGCTTGCTCGGGCCGGGTTGCGGCGCGCGTGCGGTGGCCTCAGCTTCACTTCATCTTGCCGCGCTAAGCTTTGCCAGATGCGCATCCTGCTGGTCGAAGACGATCCTTCCCTTGGCGCCACGCTGCAGTCGTGGCTGCAACTGGACGGCTATGCGGTCGACTGGCTGCGGCGTGGCGACCAGGCCGATACCGCGCTGCGCAGCCAAGACTATCAGGGCGTGCTGCTCGATCGCGGCCTGCCGGGGCTCGATGGTGATGCCCTGCTGGCCGGGCTGCGCGCGCGCCAGTCGACGCTGCCGGTGATCGTCATCACGGCGCGCGACCGGGTGTCCGAGCGCGTGCAGGGGCTGGATCTCGGTGCCGACGACTACCTGGTCAAGCCGTTCGACCTGGAGGAGCTTTCGGCGCGGCTGCGTGCCGCCCTGCGGCGCGATGCGCGGCAACCGGCGCCGACGCTGCGCCATGGTCCGATCGAGCTCGACCCGGCCGCCAAGCGCGTCACCAGGGACGGTCAGCTCGTGGCGCTGACGGCACGCGAGTTCGCGCTGCTGCATGCCCTGATGCGGCGCAGCGGCCAGGTGTTGAGCCGGCACCAGCTCGAAGAAACCCTCTACGGCTGGGGCGAGGAAGTCGAGAGCAATGCGATCGAGGTGCACATCTACAACCTGCGCAAGAAGCTGGGCAGCGCCCTGATCACGACGCTGCGGCATCACGGCTACAGCCTGTCGACGCCATGAAGGCGTTTTGGCGGCGCCGCGCAGCAGTCGCTGCGGCCGCAAGTGGCGGCTATTCGCTGCGCCGACGCCTGCTGGCCGCCATCCTGGGCGCCAGCATCTTCATGTGGCTCGCCAGCCTGGTCTTGATCGTTGGCGTGGCGTGGCGGCAGGCGAGCGAGACTTTCGACGACGCGCTCAAGGAAGGGGCACGGCTGGCGCTGGTGCTCGGGAGCGAACTGCAGGCGCGCGATGCGCAGGAGGCGCAGACCGAGCCCGAGACGGCGGCCGGGCGTGAACCCGCCAAGCTCAAGATTTACTACCAGATCGTGGCCGATGACGGGCGCATGCTGCAGCGCGCCCACGCGGCACCGGCGCAACCTTTTTCCAGCGACCTGAGCCTGCGCAAGGGCTACCTCAACGTCTGGGCCGACGGCAAGGCATGGCGCGTCTATGTATTGCGTGCCGAACACCAGCCGTTCCAGGTGCAGATCGGCCAACCGTGGGACGAGCGCACCGAGCTGCTCGGCGAGATGGCCGAGCGGCTGGCGTGGCCGGCGCTGGGCATGCTGGCGCTGCTGGGCGTTTTCTGCTGGTGGGCCATCCGCCGGCTGCTGGAGCCACTGGACCGCACCGCCGCCCGCATTGCGGCCAAATCGGCCGACGACCTGGAAGCCGTGCCGCTGGCCCTTGAGCCGCGCGAGCTGCAGCCCCTCGTGCGCGCCTTCAATGGCGTGCTGGAGCGGCTGGCAGGCGCCTTGCAGGCCGAGCGCCGCTTCACCGCCGATGCGGCGCATGAGTTGCGCACGCCGCTGGCCGCTTTGCGCATGCGCATCCAGCTCCTGCAACGCCAGCGGCAGCAGGACGGGCATGGCGCGACGCCGGCCGAACTGCAGACGCTGCGCGACGACGTGGACCGCAGCACCGCGCTGGTCGAAAGCCTGCTCACGCTCGCACGCCTCGATCCGCTGCGACCGCAGACGCTGGTCAAGGAGAGCGTGTCGCTGGCGGCCGAGTTCGGGCAACTCGAGCGCCTGCTGGGCGCGCGCGCCCGCGGCAAGGGCATGACGCTGGTGCTCGAGCGGCAAGTCGACTCGGTGCACGCCGAGCCGACCCTGCTGCACAGCGCCCTGACCAATCTCATCGACAACGCGCTGCGCTATGGGGCGGCCGGCGGCTGGGTGCGGGTGCAGGCCTTGCCGCTGGCCGGCGCGGATGTCGATGCAGGCGCTGGCGGTGTCCAACTGGCCGTGCGCGACGACGGGCCGGGCGTGGCGCCGGCCGAGCGTGCGCGGCTCGGTGAGCGCTTCTTTCGGGTGCTGGGCACCGGCGAGACGGGCAACGGCCTGGGTCTGTCGATCGTGGAACGCACGGCAGCACTGCATGGCGCGGCGCTGCGCTTCGAAGGCGGCCTTGACGGACGCGGGCTGGGCGTGGTACTGGACTTTCCGGCGGCCTGATTCGGACGCTATCGCAGCGCTGCGCGGTGGGCTCAGAAAGCCTTCAGCTTGGGGCGGTTCAATCACTACTCCTGCCCACGGTGCCGCACGCACGGCAAGGCAAGGCATGAAGTTCATTTTCCACCCTCAAGGAGTTTCATCATGAAGTCGCGAATCCTCGCTTGCACCACCGCGCTTGCGCTGCTGACCGGCGCGCCTTTGGCACTGGCCCTGGCGCAGGCACAGGCACCGGCGGCGCCGGCGGCGCCCGCCATCGTGTCGCCCAGCGTCACTGGCACGCCCGAGACTGCAGTGTCCGCGGCGCCGGGACACTACACCGGCCCCAGCTCGGTGCCGATCTCAACGGTCAAGAGCTTGCTCGAGAACGGCCGCGACGATCAACAAGCGCGCTTGCAAGGGCGTGTCGTTTCGCACGATGGCGGCAAGAACTACAGCTTCGCCGACGACAGCGGCCACATGATCGTCAAGATTTCGGCGCGACGTTTCCCGGCCGGCCAGTCGGTCAGCGCCGAGCAGCGCGTCGAACTGGTCGGCGAACTCGACAAGGACTTTCGCAAGACCCAGTTCGAGGTCAAGGAACTGCGCTTGCTACCCTGATCGGCGTTGAACCCGCGCCCGGCCTGGGTCAGGCGTGCTGCCAGGCCGGGCGCTTGTCCGAAGCGCGTGACAGGCTCTCTGCAAGGGCGGCATCTGAAATTGATGAAAGGTAATCCCATGTTTTCCAGGAACACGCCCCAACGCTACGCCGGGACCCTGGTCGGCTTGCACTGGCTCACGCTGGCGCTGCTGATTGTCGTTTACGCGCTGATCGAACTGAATGAACTCGCGCCCAAGGGCTCGGCATTGCGTGACGGCATGAAGGCCTGGCACTTCACGCTCGGGTTGACGGTGCTGTGGCTGACGGTGCTGCGCGTGGTCCTGCGCTGGCAGGCGGGGCCGGTGCCACACACCCAGCCCGCCCTCCCCATCGGGCAGACACGGCTGGCCCGGCTGATGCAAGTGACCCTGTATGCCTTCTTGCTGGTCATGCCCGTGCTGGGCTGGCTGCATCTCGGTGCGGGCGGCAAGGTGATTCCCTTCTACGGCTGGGAGATGCCGGCCCTGCTCGTCAAGGATGTGCCGCTGTCCAAACAGATCAAGGAAATTCACGAACTGCTTGGCAACGTGGGCTACGCGCTGATCGGCCTGCATGCGGCAGCGGCGCTATGGCACCACTACGTCACGCGCGGCAACACCCTGCGCCTGATGCTGCCGGGCCGACGCTGAGTGCGTGGCGCCGGGGCGCCGCTTGTGTGCAGTGCGGGCGCGTGTGCCTGCGCCTCATCGGTCCTGAAGAACTCACGGGACCGGATGCAGGAAGTCGCGCAGCGCGTCGAGCACTGCGTCGGGCGCTTCGCTCATCAGCGCGTGGCCCGCCCGCACCGTGACTACTTTGCAGCGCTGCGCCTTGGAAATCAGCAACTTGGTGGCGCGCGGCGGTGTCATCTGGTCGTCCTTGCCGAGCAGGAACAGCACCGGGCAGCGCACGGCGGCTATCGCAGCCTCGCCGTTCGCGTACTCGTTGCAGGCCTTGAAGCCGGTGTGGAACACGTTGGCTTCGCGGTTGCTCGCCAGCACGCGGCGCATCAGCGCACGCGAGGCGCCATACAGCCAGGTGCCGGGGCCGAGCGTGGAGGGCGGGGGTGCCAGGGTCGAATGCGAGAAGGTGTTGACCAGTGCGATGGCGCGCTGCGGATCGTTCAGTGAACTGTCGAGCAGCGCCGGTGACACGCCCATCGGGTAGGCGGTGCCCACCATCGCCAGATGCGTCACACGTCCGGGCGCTTGCGCGGCGGCTTCCAGCGCGATCAGCGAGCCGAAGCTGTGGCCGACCAGCGCCGCGCTGTCGACGCCGGCGGCGTCGAGCAGCGCCAGCACGAAGCGGGCGCCCTCCTCCACGCTGGCCGGTGGTGCTCCAGCACTCTTGCAGTGCCCCGGCAAATCGACCGCCAGCACATTGAAGCCGTGGTGGGCAAACCAGCGGCTTTGCAGGATCCACACGCTGTGGTCGTTGAGCACGCCGTGGATGAAGACGACGGTGGGATTGGCTTGGTTGAAAGGCTTGCCGGCGGTGTAGCAGTAGGTGGTGTGGCCGTTGACGGTGTAGTTCATGGCAGTTGCTCTACCGCGCGTGGGTTTGCGGCTTGCCTGTGTTGGGGGTGGTGATGTTGGGGGCGTTGTTGGTCAGGGTGTGCGCGCAGGCCACCGGGTACTCCCCTCCGCGAAAGTCCCCCGTCTTCGGCTCCGCCTTTATTTCGCTGCCGGGAGTGCCTGACGCTCTGCGCACCGTCGGCGCCGCTGGCGCCGCGCCAGCGATTGCGCGCCGGGCTTTCACGCCCCCTGCGCCCACATCCGGCATGAGCGCAACGCGCATCACGTATTTCTTGAACGGCGTCAAGCACGGAAGGGCCCGGTTGCACTTCAGCCCCCAGCCTTTTCGGCAGCCCTCAGCGCACGCTTCAGGTCATCGATCAGGTCAGCCGGATCCTCCAGGCCGATCGACAGGCGAATGGTGCCTTGCGAGATCCCGGCGCCGGCCAGCGCCTCGTCGCTCATGCGGAAATGCGTGGTGCTGGCCGGGTGAATCACCAGGCTGCGGCAGTCGCCCACGTTGGCCAGGTGGCTGAACAGCCTGAGCGCCTCTATGAAGGTCTTGCCCTGTTCGCGGTTGCCCTTGATGTCGAAGCTGAACACCGCGCCGGCCCCCTTGGCACCGTGTCGCAGCAGCCTTTGCGCCAGCGCGTGGCTCTGGTGCGATTCGAGCAGGGGATGGCCGACATGCGCCACGAACGGGTGCGCGGCGAGAAACTCCACCACCTTCTGCGTGTTGTCGATGTGCCGCTCCATACGCAGCGGCAATGTCTCGATGCCCTGCAGGATCAGCCACGCCGTGTGCGGGCTCATGGCGGCGCCGAAGTCGCGCAGACCTTCGCGCCGGGCGCGCAGAAAAAACGCGCCCACGGTGCTCTCTTCGCTGAACACCATGTCGTGGTAGCCGGCATACGGCTGCGTGAGTTCGGGAAACTTGCCCGAACGCTCCCAGTCGAAACTGCCGCCATCGACCAGCACGCCGCCGATCACCGTGCCGTGGCCCGAGAGGTATTTGGTCGCCGCGTGGTAGACCAGATCGGCG
>CAJDTV010000089.1_pt1 | contig 22577 bp, 29 predicted proteins | sample 7389921 | NCBI WGS metagenome assembly CAJDTV01 (sample SAMEA7055654, study PRJEB34461) | soil metagenome | biome: terrestrial ecosystem; feature: Peninsula; material: soil | place: Antarctica | collected 2016 | reverse complement strand
AAATACATGGCCCAACCGGGGGCGCCTCCGGCGGCCTGGCAGCGGCCTCTTGCTCAAAGAAAACCAAGCAAAGACGAATTCAACAATCCGCCTCGAACAAAGAAATTCGGACACTCCCCAAACCCGGGTTGACCCGCCCAGAACGAGCGAATACCGAGATGCCCGTGTTCTGATAGTTCACTGGTTTCCCGGTGGGAAAGGGCCCTCACCGGGGCCTCTCTCTCTGTTTCTGTTTCTGTTTCTGTTTCTGTTTCTGTTTCTGTTTCTGTTTCTGTTTCTTCGGCCGCTGGGGTTTTTCGCCAAACTTTGACGCTGCTCCGTAGCCAACCAGCGGCCCGAGCTAGATCAACACCGGTGCGTCGGGGAGTTCGTTGCGCTCGGGCGCTGCCGCGTCGCGCGGGAAATGCTGCTCCAGCAAAGCCGACACTTCGTCCAGCGCCTGCGTCAGGCCGTCCTCGAAACGACCGGCGCGAAAAGCGGCGCTCATGTGCGCCGCCAGCGCCGTCCAGTCGGCATCGGGGACTCGCGCATCGATGCCGCGGTCGGCCACGATCTCGATCGCGTGTTCGGCCTGCAGTAGGTAAATCAGCACGCCGTTATTGTGCTCGGTGTCCCAGCAGCGCAGCTTGGCGAACTGCATCACCGCGCGCTCGCGCGCCGTGGCACCGCGTCGCAGGTATGACAGCGGCAGAGCGGCCTCGATGCAGATGCGGATCTGGCCGCTGTGGCGCCGCTCGCTGGCTGCCACGCGTTGCGTCAGTCGTTGCAGAAATTCGGGCGGGACCTCGCGCCGCAGACGGCGCTCGTCGATCCAGCGATGTCGCCAGATGCGCCCGAGCAGGGGAATTATTGGGGTTTTTTCCATGGCTACCAGCTCCCCGAGGCGCCGCCGCCACCGAAATCGCCACCACCACCAGAGCTGAACCCGCCGCCCGAGCCGCCGCCAAAGCCACCGCCGCCGAAGCCGCCTCCGCCGAAGCCACCCCGCCCACTGCCTAGAGAGGCCAGGCCCAAGGCGCCAGAAACCAGTGTCAATATCAGCGCTGCGACCCCCGCCAGAACGCCCAGCAGCACACTCGCGGTGGCAAAGAAGGCGATCGCCGCTGCGCCAGCGCCCACCAATAGCGGGCCCAGCCGTGCGCCGAATGCGCTGCGTGCCACTCGCCCGGCCACCACGACGCCGAAGAACAAGAAGATCGCCAGGCTCGACCAGTCGAAATCGCCCTGCGTATCGTGCGAACCTGAACCACGCACCGCGCGCACCGGTGGCAGCGGCTCGCCGGCGATGCGCGCCGTCAGCTGGTCCACAGCAGCGTCGAGCCCGCCGGCAAAGTCGCCTTTCTTGAAGTGCGGTGTGATGACGTCGTCGATGATGCCGCTGGCCGCCAGGTCAGGCACCGCGCCTTCCAGCGTCTTGGCCACCTCGATGCGCACCTGGCGGTCGTTCTTGGCCACGATCAGCAGCGCGCCGTCGCCCACCGCCTTGCGGCCGATCTTCCATGTGTTGCCGACCCGGTTGGCGTAGCTGGCAATGTCCTCAGGCTGGGTCGTCGGCACCATCAGCAGCACCACCTGCGCGCCTTTTTGGGCCTCGAGGGCGCTCAGCTTGGCCTCCAGCGCTTGCCTCTGACCGGTGTCGAGGGTGCCCGTCTGATCGATCACGTGGCTGCTGAGCGCAGGCACCGCCAGCAGCCCCTGCGCCTGTGCGCCGCACAGCGAAATCGCTATAATAAATATAGCTATTAGCGACCGCCAGGTAAGGGCTTTAATCACTTTTGAGTTCAATACTACTTCTTGGGAGCGTCGAAGTTGACCGCCGGCGGTACCGAAATCTGTGCTTCATTCTCGACGGTGAAAGTAGCCTTGGGCGGATAGCTGAAGATCATCGCGGTCAGGTTGGTCGGGAAACTGCGTGCCAGCACGTTGTAGTCCTGCACCGCCTTGATGTAGCGGTTGCGCGCCACGGTGATGCGGTTCTCGGTGCCTTCGAGTGTCACGCGAAGATCGCGAAAGGCCTGGTTAGCCTGCAGCTGCGGGTAGTTCTCCGATACCGCCATCAGGCGCGACAGCGCGCCCGACAATTCGCCTTGCGCTTGCTGGAATTTCTTGAATGCCTCAGGGTCGTTCAGCGTTTCGGGCGTGACTTGGATTGAAGTCGCCTTGGCGCGCGCCTCGATCACCCTGGTCAGCGTGTCTTGCTCGAAGTTGGCCTGTCCCTTGACGGTCGCCACGATGTTGGGCACCAGGTCGGCGCGCCGCTGGTACTGGTTGAGTACCTCACTCCATGCCGACTTGGTTTGCTCGTCGAGCTGCTGGAACTGGTTGTAGCCGCAGCCACTTAGGGTCAGCACCGTGAGGAGGGCAATGAGCGCGGCGAGGAGTCGTTTCATGGGCATTTCCTTGCAAAAAGGGGTGAGACGGGAGTGAGTTTACGCAAGCGCTCGGGCGCCCAAGGCAAAATCAGCGTCTTCCTACGCGCTTCCCATGCCCAGAACCAAACCTCGCGCCGCTGCCGATTCCGGCGGCACCGCCGACGAAATCGAAGCCGCCTTCTATCAGGCGCTGCAGCGCGGCGACATCGACGCCTTGATGGCCTGCTGGGCCGACGAGGACGAGATGTTCTGCATCCACCCGGGAGGGCCGCGGCTGGTCGGCGCCGGTGCCATCCGTGCCGCCTTCGAGCAGATGTTTGGCAACGGCGCGATTCACGCCACACTCGCACGCGTGCGCAAGGTCGCGACGCTCACCAGCAGCGTGCACAACGTGCTCGAGCGCATCGAAGTGCTGACACCCGACGGCCCGCAACATGCTTTTGTGCTGGCAACCAACGTCTACCACCGCACCGCGCAGGGATGGCGCATGGTGGCCCACCACGCTAGCCCGGGCAGTGCGCGGGCGCCCGAAGATGCTGACGGTACGCCGCAGACGCTGCATTGAGCCGGCCAATGTTGAACTACGCGGCACCGCAGTGGCTACCCGGCGGCAACCTGCAGACCATCTGGCCGGCGCTGTACGCCCGGCGTGCTGCCGGCGCACCGCCGGTGTACCGGCGCGAGCGCTGGCCCACGCCGGACGGTGATTTCATCGATGTCGATTTCGCCGATGCAGAAGCGGTTAAGCCGCGAGACGTGGGCGATGCAAGTGCGGGCGTCCCTGCACAAAGCGCGCCCGACGCGCCAAGGCATTCAGGCGCCGGCCCACGCCCATTGCTGGTGCTGTTCCATGGTCTCGAAGGCTCGTCACACAGCCACTACGCCGAGGCTTTTGCGGCCTTCGCGGCAGCGCGCGGATGGGCCTTCGCGGTGCCGCACTTTCGTGGCTGTAGCGGCGAGCTCAACCTGGCGCCGCGCGCTTACCACTCGGGCGACTTCGAGGAAATCGGCTGGATCCTGACGCGGCTGCGAGCCCGGCACGATGCAACCGGCGGTGGCGAGTTGCTGGCCGTGGGGGTTTCGCTGGGTGGCAATGCGCTGCTGCGCTGGGCCGAGGAGGCCGGCGACGGCGCCGCGCGCATTGCGACGGCGGTGGCGTCGGTCAGCGCGCCGCTCGATCTGGCGGCCAGTGGCCGGGCTATCGGACGCGGTTTCAACCGGTGGGCCTACACCCGCATGTTCCTGGCCAGCATGAAACCCAAGGCGCTGGCCAAGCTGGCCCAGCATCCGGGCCTGTTCAACCGCCAGTCTCTGCTGGCGGCGCGCGATCTGTACGACTTCGACAACATCTTCACCGCGCCGTTGCACGGTTTTCGCGACACCGACGATTACTGGTCGCGCGCCTCGGCCAAGCCGCAGTTGCGGGCGGTCCGTATCCGCGCGCTGGTGGTCAATGCACTGAACGACCCCTTCGTCCCCGCCGCCAGCCTGCCACGCTCAAGCGATGCTGGTTCGCAGGTCACGCTGTGGCAGCCGGCTCACGGCGGCCACGTCGGCTTTCCGCTCGGACTGCCGCCGGGCCATCTGCGTGCCCTGCCCGAAGTCGTCGGTGACTGGTTGTTCGCGCAGCGTTAGCTGGAAACGGGAGTTATTCGCGAGGGTCGCCGCGTCCGGCACGGCCAGCCCGCCCCCGCCAAGGGGGTTGGCGAAGCGCGCAGCACCGCAGACTAATGGCGGGCAAAATAGGCGCATGGATGACATCGTCAAGCAGGCGCTCGCCAAGTGGCCCAACGTACCGCACTGCTACGGTTGGCTCGGGCTCGATGCACGGGGCAACTGGTACATGCGGGATGACCGCACGCAGGCTGCAGGTCCGTTCCCGACTGTCAAAGGCTCGCTGCTGCGCCACGACAAGCTGGTCGACTTTATCCAGCGCAACTACGACGCCGACGCACTGGGTCAGTGGTTCTTTCAGAACGGGCCGCAGCGCGTCTATGTCGATCTCGAATCGGCGCCGTTTGTCTGGCGGCTGTTCGACGACGGCACGGTGCAGGCCCATACCGGCGCGCTAGCGCACGTCAAGGCCAGTGTTCTCGACGAGTCGGGCCGGCTTTACCTCGAAACCGATCTCGGCTTTGGTCCCGTTCACACGCAGGATATGGGCCTCGCCGCTGATGCCGTAGAGCAGGGCCGTTGGTTGCCCCAGACCCTGCCTGCCGCGACGTTGCCAGCCCGCTTTGGCTATGTCCTGAGTCCGGTGGCGCAGCAAACCGAAGCGTAAAAAAACCAGTCTTGCGAGCGGGTTTTTGAGGGGAGTAGTGGGCGGAACCGTCTGCTGACGAGCCGCTACCACGTCGCGCCGTATTACTTCGAGCCGTCCACCATGTATTGAACGGCCGCATGTATGTCGGCGTCGGACGCCTGCGAGCCACCGCGTGGCGGCATGGCGTTCAGGCCCTTGATGGCCACGGCGGTGAGCTGGTCGATGCCGAGCTTGATGCGCGGCGCCCAGGCGGCCTTGTCGCCCAACTTCGGAGCGCCTGCCGCACCGGTGCCGTGGCAGGCAAAGCAGGTTTGCTTGTACAGCGCCTCGCCGGCCCCCGAAGCGGCCACGGGGGTCGCCGCGGCCGCTGGGGCCGCTGGGGCCGCAGCTGCCGCAGGCGCTGCTGCTGCAACTGCCACCGCGGGGACGACAGGAGCCGCTGCCGGTGCAGCAGCAGCGCCTGCGTCTGCGGCGACTGCCGGCCTTTCGGGAATCGGGAACTTGGCGCCATCGGCGTTGGCCATGTAGACCACCGCGCGGCCAATTTCGAGGTCGTCGAAATCGCCGCCACCTTGCGGCGGCATGGCGTTCAGGCCCTTGAGCGCGTGGCTCAGGAGGGTGTCGTAACCTTGGCCGATGCGCGGGGCCCAGGCGGCAGCGTCACCGAACTTCGGCGCGCCGGCGGCGCCGGTCGCGTGGCAGGCCGCGCACTGGGCCTTGAACACTGTCTCGCCAGTGGCCAGCTCGCGGTTGGCATCGCGGATTTCGACCGAACCAACCTTCTTGAGGCGTTCCGCAACGTCGTGGTCGCGCTGCTCTTGCGAGACGCCGTACAGCGCCATGTTGTCGCCCACTGCGGTGCCAGACGGGTGCAGCCCCGAAACGACAAACGAAGCCAGCCCGACGATGATCAAAATCGGGACGAGAAACGCAAAAAGCACCGTCAGCAGCAACTGCCTGGGGTTCTTGATGGGGCCAGTGTGGGCTTCTGCTGCGGCCGGGGAATGCGTGTCGCTCATGGCGTCCTCAATGTCGGGGGTCTGCTCGGGGGCTTCGATCAAGCGAGGATTATAGAGAGGGCTCTGTCCGCTTTGGCTGCGCCGCTCTCGCCGGGGATCTGCTCAAAGGACGGCCCAGCCGCCGCCCAATGTCTTGTACAGCGTGACTTGGTTTTGTAACTGCAGCAATTGCGTCTGCACGGTGGCCTGCTGCGCCGTGAACAGCGAGCGCTGGGCGTCGAGCAGATCGAGCGCACTGGCAATGCCGTTGCGATAGCGCAAATCCGACAGCCTGAAGCGCACCGCCTCAGCCTCGGTCTGGGCGCGCTGGGCACGCAGCTGTTCGCCCAGCGTCGCACGGCCGGCAAGCGCGTCGGCCACTTCGCGAAATGCTGTCTGGATCGATTTTTCGTATTGGGCCAGCGCGATGTCACGCCCGGTCCGGGCCGAGGCCAGTGCGGCCCGGTTGCGGCCCGCATCGAAAACCGGGAGCGTCAGTTGCGGTGCGAAGCTCCAGGCGCCCGATCCGCTCTTGAACAAGCCCGACAGTTCGCTGCTCGCTGTGCCGACCGACGTTGTCAACGCAATGCGGGGAAAAAATGCCGCGCGCGCGGCGCCGATGTTGGCGTTGGTGGCCATCAGTTGCCGTTCGGCGGCGCGGATGTCGGGGCGTTGGTCCAGCAGATCGGCCGGCAGGCCGGCAGGCAGCTCAGGCATGGGAGCCAGCTGTGCCAGACCGCCCGCATCGCCTTCGGTGGCTTCGGGCGGCACTGGCGTGCCCAGCAGCAGCGCGAGTGCGTTTTCATCCTGCATGCGCTGGCGCCGTTGCTGCGCGTAGGCGGCGCGGGCCGTCTCGGCCAGCGATTGCGCCAGTCGCAGGTCGATTTCAGACACTACGCCGTTGTCAAAGCGCAGCCGCGTGAGATTGAACGATTCGTCCCGCGTCGCGACCGTCCGGCGCGTGATGTCGAGCAGCTCGTCGTCGGCCATCAGCGTCAGCCAGCCGTTGGCTACCGCGCTCACCAGACTGATCTGGGTGGCCTTGCGAGCTTCTTCGGTCGCCAGAAACTGGGCGAGCGCCACATCCTTCAGACTCGCGATGCGGCCGAAAAAATCGATCTCCCACGCCGTGATTCCGACGCCGACGCTGAAGCTTTGCGCCACGCCCGGGCCGAGCACCGAGGGCTTGGAGCGCGAGCCGCCGGCCGAGACACCGAGCGTTGGAAACTGGCCCGCGCGCTGGATCTGGAACTGTGCTCGCGCCTGCTCGATGTTGAGCGCGGCCACGCGCAGGTCGCGGTTGTGGGCCAGTGCGGTGTCGATCAGTCGCGCCAACCGCGCATCACCGAAGAAGTCCTGCCACGCGATCGTGGCCGCCGCCGGTTGGCCGGTGCTCGGCATTTGCGCGCCGGGGTAGCTGGCCGCCAACGGCGCCACCGGACGTTCATAGGTCGGAATCAGCGAGCAGCCAGTTGCCAGCAGCGCCGCGGCCAGGACGATCGGAAGTAGTTTCGTGCGTTCAACAGCGCCAGACGACACTCCAGAAGCACCGCGGAACCCGCTCTGCCGGGCCGCTGGTGTTGCCCCCTGCAGCGGGGTAGGAGGCCACACGAAGTGGACAAGCCAGGGGGTGTTCATTGGGTCTCCTCGATGCCTGCGGCTTGCGCGTGCCGCCTGTCTGCCTCGTGCTGGCGCGTGCTGCCCCTAAACACGCTGCGCACCACCACGAAAAATACCGGCACAAAAAACACTGCCAGCGCCGTGCCAGTCAGGATGCCACCGAGCACGCCGGTCCCGATGGCACGCTGGCTCGCCGAGCCCGCACCGGACGCCAGGACCAGCGGCAGCACGCCTAGCCCGAAGGCCATTGACGTCATGACGATCGGGCGAAAGCGCATGTGCGCCGCCGCTAGCGCTGATTCGATGACACCCTTGCCCTGCGCCTGCAAGTCTTTGGCGAATTCGATGATCAGGATCGCGTTCTTGGCCGACAGACCGATGATCGTTATCAGTCCGACCTGGAAATACACGTCGTTGGCGTAGCCCCGGAACAGCGTCGCCAGCAAGACACCGAGTACACCCAGCGGCACCGTCAGGATGACGGCCAGCGGAATGGTCCAGCTCTCGTACAGCGCGGCCAGGCACAGGAACACCGCCAGGATGGCGAAGCCGTACAAGGTGATGGCCTGCGCACCGGCCAGTTTTTCTTCGCGTGACTGGCCAGTCCATTCATAGCCGAAGCCTGGCGGCAGTTTCGCCGCGAGTGTTTCCATCTCGTCCATGGCCGCGCCACTGCTGTAGCCCGGCGCCGCGCTGCCGCCAATGCGCATCGCGGGGTACCCGTTGTAGCGAACGGTCTGCGTGGCGCCCTGGATCCACCTTGTGCTGGCGAAGGCCGACAGCGGAACCGGTTTGCCCTGGCTGTTGCTCGCATTGAGTTGGAGCAGGTCATCGGGCTGCATGCGGGCCGGCGCATCAGCCTGCACCACCACGCGCTGCAGACGCCCCTGATTGGGGAAGTCGTTGACGTAGGCGGAGCCGAGCGCAGTCGACAGCGTGCTGTTGATGGCGTCGAACGAGACGCCCAGCGCGCTCGCCTTGTTGCGGTCGATTTTGAGCTGCAACTGCGGCGCATCTTCGAGTCCGTCAGGGCGCACTTGAGTCAGCAACGGGCTTTTCGCCGCGAGCCCGATCAGCTGGTTGCGCGCAGCGACCAGCGCATCGTGGCCGGCGCCGCCGCGATCCTGCAGCCGGAATGTGAACCCGCTGGCATTGCCCAACTCAGGAATGGGTGGCGGGCTTAGCGGGAAGATCGACGCATCGCGAATGGCCGACAGGCTGCCGAAGGCGCGCCCAGCCAGCGCTTGCGCCGAATTGCCGGCCTCGTGGCGCTTGTCCCAGTCGGTGAGCGTCACAAACGCCAGAGCGGCGTTTTGCCCCTGGCCCGAAAAGCTGAAGCCGAGCACGCTCACCATGCTCTGCACTTCGGGCTGCTTGAGGATGAAGGTCTCGACTTTTTCCATCACCGACAGCGTGCGCTCCTGTGTGGCACCAGGCGGCAATTGCACGTTGACCAGAATGTTTCCTTGGTCTTCCTGCGGCAGAAACGAGGTCGGCAACCTCGTGTAAATGACCGCCACTACCGCGGCGATGGCGCCGTAGATCACGAGATAGCGCGCGGCGCGTTTGAGAATGCGCGCCACCACGCTTTCGTAGCCTTTGGCTGTGTGCGTAAAGCCGCGGTTGAACCAGCCGAAAAACCCCTTTTTCTCGTGCTGGTGCCCGGCCTCGACCGGCTTGAGCAGGGTGGCGCACAAGGCTGGCGTGAGCGACAGCGCCATCAGTGCCGAGAAGCTGATCGACGACACCATCACGGCAGCGAACTGGCGGTAGATGTTGCCGGTGGCGCCGGCAAAAAACGCCAGCGGCACGAACACCGAAACTAGCACCACCGTGACGCCGATGATGGCGCCCGAGATCTGCTTCATCCCCTTGCGCGTGGCCTCCAGCGGCGATAGGCCTTCCTCGCTCATGATGCGTTCGACGTTCTCGACCACCACGATCGCATCGTCCACCACGATTCCGATCACCAGCACCATGCCGAACATCGTCAGCACGTTGATCGAGAAACCCAGCGCCAGCAACACCGCGAAGGTGCCCAGCAGCGCGATCGGCACGACGATGGTCGGGATGATCGTGTAGCGCCAGTTCTGCAGAAACAGGAACATCACCAGGAACACCAGCGCGACGGCCTCAAACAGCGTTTCGGCGACCTGCGTGATGGAAATCTTGACGAAACGCGAACTGTCGTACGGGATGTCCCATTTCACGCCCGGCGGAAAGAAGCGCGCCAGTTCAGTCATCTTGGCGCGTACCGCCTTGGCCGATCCCAACGCGTTGCCGCTCGGGGACAGTTGCACGCCGATGCCGCTCGAAGGCTTGCCGTTCAGGCGCGCCGCCGTGGCGTAGGTCTGGGCGCCGAGGTCGACGCGGGCCACGTCCTTGATGCGGACCGTCGAGCCGTCGGTGTTGGCACGCAGCACCACGTTGGCGAACTGCTCGGTGTCCGAAAGTTGGCCGCTGACCACCACCGTGGCCGCAATGGCCTGGCCGTCTACGTTCGGCAGGTCGCCGATGGTGCCCGAGGCCACTTGAGCGTTCTGCGCGCGGATGGCGGCCGTGACGTCGGCCGGTGACAGGTTGAAGCCGGCCAGCTTGGCCGGGTCGAGCCAGATGCGCATGGCGCGCTCGGTGCCGAACAACTGGGCCTGGCCGATGCCCGGCAGACGCTGGATTTCGGGCAGTACATTGCGCGACGCGTAGTCGCCCAACGCGATCGGGTCGATGTCCGGGTTGTCCGACGAAAGAATGGTGAACAGCAGAAAGTTGGAGCGCGACTTGTCGACCCGCACGCCTTGCTGTGTGACCGACTGCGGCAGCCGGGGCGACGCGCGCGATAGCCGGTTTTGCACGTCCACCTGCGCCAGATCGGCGTTGGTGCCGGGCTCGAAACTGAGGGTGATGCTGCCAGTTCCATTCGCTTGCGACACCGACTCCATGTAGATCAACCCCGGCGAGCCGTTCATTTCGCGCTCGATAACCGACAGCACGCTGTCCTCGAAAGTTTTGGCTGAAGCACCGGGGTAAGCCGCTGACACGATGATCGCGGGCGGCGCCACCGGCGGGTATTGCGAGATCGGCAACTGCGTGATCGCCACGCCGCCCATGACGATGATGAACAGTGCAATCACCCACGCAAAGATCGGGCGCTCGATAAAAAACTTGGCCATGCGGCGCGCTCCTTACGGCTTCGCCGCCGCAGCAGCGGCTGCAGGCGCCGCGCCGGGTGCCGACGGGGCTGTTGCCGTCGCCTTCCAAGGCACCGCCTTCACCGGCGTGCCGGGCGGCATCATCTGCAGCTTCTGGAAACCGTCGACCATGACCTGCTCGCCGGCGCTCAATCCGTCGAGCACCACCCACTGGTTGTTTTGCTCGCCGCCGATTTTGACGGGCCGCGTTGAGACCTTGCCGTCGGGCGCCACCACGCTCACCGTGTCGCCGTGCTGGGTCCGCGTCACCGCCTGCTGCGGCAGCTTGATGGCATTGCTGGCTTGTGCCTGCTCTAGTTGCACGCGCACGTACAGGCCGGGTAGCAACTCGCCTTGTGGGTTGGGTACCTCTGCGCGCAATGTCACCTGGCCGGTGGTGGCATCGACCGTCAGGTCGGAAAACAGCAGCCGGCCGGCGCGTGGATACTCGCTGCCGTCTTCCAGCAGCACCCGCACGCTGGCCGCCTCGGCGCCGCTGGCGCGCTTGAACTGCCCGGCCGCCATGGCACGGCGCAGCTTGAGCACGTCGTTGGCCGACTGGGTGAAGTTCACATACACCGGGTCGATCTGCTGGATCACCGCCAATTGTGTCGCATCGCCCTGACCCACCAATGCGCCTTCGGTCACCAGTGCGCGGCCAATGCGGCCCGAGATCGGCGCCGTCACCGCCGCATAGCCCAGGTTGATCCTGGCTGTTTGCAGCGCCGCGCGGCCTACCGCCACGTCAGCTTCGGCGACCTTTTGCGCGGCTACCGCGTTGGCGTATTCCTGCTTGCTGACCGCGTTGGCCTCCACCAAGGGCTTGTAACGCTCGGCCAGTGCCTTGGCCTGTGCAGCGTTGGCTTCGGCGCGGGCCAACCCGGCTTGCGCGCTTTGCGCGGCAGCGGTGTAGGGCGCCGCGTCGATAGTGAACAACGGCTGCCCGGCCTTGACGTCGCTGCCCTCGCGAAACAGCCGTTTTTGCAAGATACCCGCCGCACGGGCGCGCACCTGCGCCACACGCACGGCCTCGATGCGGCCCGGCAACTGCGTCACCAGACCGACATTGCCCGGTGTGGCCAGCACCACGCCCACTTCAGGTGGCGGGGGTGCACCACCTGCCGCGCCCCTGGCAATCGGCTCCTTGCTGCAAGAAGCTAATGCCACGGCAACGAGCACCGGACTGAGCACGCGCAGAGCGAACAACGAATGACGAGTGGCATGCGGGAGGTGCATGAAGTTCCTTTGATGCGAAAACAGGTAGGGGACGCAGCCACCGGGCGAGCCGCGATCGGCCACGGCGGGGCCGGCCAGCCGAAAGGGCGCCAGTTTACATACATTGTTGAATGTATACTAGGACACCGGCAGAATTTTGAACCAGAAAGGCCATCGTGGCTCGAAGCACCAAGGAGCAAGCCCTCGTCACCCGGCACCGGCTGCTCGACGCAGCCGAGTTGCTGTTCCAGGCGCAAGGTGTGTCGCAGACCTCGCTGCAGCAAATTGCGCAGAAGGCCGGGGCCACGCGCGGCGCCATTTACTGGCACTTCAAGGACAAGGCGGATCTCTTTAACGCCATGATCGACCGCGTACGGCTGCCGCTGGAGGCGACGGCACAGGCCACCCGCACGGAGGGCGGGAACCGCTTGCAGGAGATGGAGCAAATGATGATGCAGGCACTTAGCCTCATGGCCACCGACCCCCAGGTGCGCCGCGTGTTTGACGTGGCCACGCACAAGGTTGAATACACTCACGATATGGCCTCGGTGCAGCAACGCCACTTGGGCGCGCGCAATGCTTGCGTGGCCGAATTCGCCGCCACGCTGCGACACGCCGCGCGTGTCGCCGAACTCAAGCTGCCTGTGCCGGCGCCCGTTGCGGCGCAAGGCTTGCATGCACTGATCAGTGGACTCATTCAGAATTGGCTGCTTGATCCGCAGGCCTTTGAACTTGTCTCCACCGGGCGTCGCGTGTTCCGTGTCTATCTGGAGGGGCTCGGCTTCATCAAGGGCGCCGTGTGATGGGCGATTTGGCCTTCTCGCTGTATTTCAACGGATAGAATTCGGCCCTCCGAAGGCTGAGATCCAGGTTCGATTCCTGGCGGCGGGACCATCTTCAAGGCCGGAAGCTTCCAAAAGCTTCCGGCCTTTTTTTATGACTCCTATGGAATCTGGCGAACCGAGGTTCATTTTCTTCCGAGGAAGTATGCCTGAATCCGGGGGCAGGTGGGGCGCACAAAAGGGGCATCGAAAGCGAAAATGGGGGCCTCTCGCATCCATGTCTTGCAGCGCTTGTGCGCGGTGGACGCGAGACTTGCAAGCCATCCAATTTGCGGATCCTCTTCTTAAACGCCTAGGACCTCGCCTCCGGCACGCCGATTTGGCGCCACACATCGACGACGGGTGGATGTGTCTGACGGCATCCATCCTCGGCGCGCGTTTGCTCGGTTCGAAACCATCACAACATCTTGGTGTTTCGCGAGGGTGAACGGCAAGAGCGCGGTGACTAGGCAATCGATGAGGTGGCGGCCATGAAGAATGACGAGAGCGCCGTGATTGATGATGTCCATCTCGAGCAGGTTGCACTGATACGCCACTTGAAACAGCGCGCCCACGTTTTCGGTGGAGTGGTGCATGGCCCGCACGTCGCCTCTCGCCAGACCGATCTTTAGCCTCCCTGCAGGCCCATGGCCAGCCATGACCCGTTCACGCAGCTCCGACGGCGCCACCAACTCAAGCTCTGCGACGCTGAAAATGGCGCCGTTCACCGTCGAACTGATGCGGTGACCATCAAAGTGCCTGCGCTGCCGACGCCGGCAGCCTGATGCAGTCTTACGGCAATCACCTCGAAAGCGTGGTGGACCACATGAGCATGATCGGCGCGATCCAAGGCGCCACGCGGCGCGTCAAGGCAGACGACCTGTCGGACTTGAAATCCACCCTGGTCTCGCAAGCCATGTCGCTGCAGACGATCTTCACGAAGCCCCACCATGCGTCTTTGGCGTACGCTACAGGTTGACGATTTCGCAAACCTATGCCATAATTTACAGCTTCGCTCTAAAAAAGTGAAGCTTCTGCCCAACGGAAGCGCCCCAAGTGGTTTGGGGTGCGGACGACGGGCCCAAGACTGATCGCATCCAGACCAAGAGGTTTGGTTCGGTACAAGTTGGGAACTTACTCGAAATGATCCAGACTGAATCCCGGCTCGACGTGGCCGACAACACCGGCGCGAAAGCCAAGGGCATCCGTCGTCCTGACGGCTCGCTCGTCAAATTCGATGGCAATGCAGCTGTGTTGCTCAATGCAAAGATGGAGCCTATTGGCACCCGTATCTTCGGACCGGTGACGCGCGAGTTGCGTACCGAGAAGTTCATGAAGATCGTGTCGCTGGCCCCTGAAGTTCTCTAAGGACGGCGTCATGACATCAACCTGGTCAAGAAACATACCAAGCCGAACCCGATGAAGGGCGCGACGGGCGGCATCGTCGAAAAGACCATGCCGATTCACCAATCCAACGTGGCAATTTTCAATGCGGCGACCGGAAAGGCCGACCGCGTGGGCATCAAGGTCGCCCAGGATGCTGACGGCAAGCGCGTGGCCGTCCGTGTCTTCAAGTCCAGCGGCGACGAAATCAAGCTGGCTTAAGGAGTACTTATATGGCGCGTCTCCAACAACACTATCGCGAAAAGGTTGCGAAAGACCTGATCGAAAAATTCGGCTACAAATCGCCGATGCAGGTTCCGCGCATCACCAAGATCACCCTCAATATGGGTGTGGGTGAGGCGGTCGCTGACAAGAAGGTGCTCGACAACGCAGTCGCGGATCTGACCAAGATCGCTGGCCAGAAGCCTGTCGTGACCAAGTCGAAAAAGGCTATCGCCGGTTTCAAGATCCGCGAAATGCAGCCTATTGGCTGCATGGTCACGCTGCGCGGCGTGCATATGTATGAGTTTCTGGATCGCTTCGTCACCGTGGCGTTGCCGCGGGTTCGTGACTTCCGGGGCATCTCCGGGCGGGCGTTCGATGGTCGTGGGAACTACAACATCGGCGTGAAAGAGCAGATCATTTTTCCTGAAATCGAGTACGACAAGGTGGACGCCTTGCGCGGCCTCAATATCAGCATCACAACGACGGCCAAGACTGATGAAGAAGCCAAGGCGCTTCTGGCTGGCTTCCGTTTTCCGTTCAAGAACTAAGGTGACGTGTGGCTAAAGCATCTCTGATCCAGCGCGAACTCAAGCGCGCCAATCTGGTCGCCAAGTACGCGACGAAGCACGCGGAACTGAAGGCAATCGCCAATGACGCGAAAAAGAGCGATGAAGAGCGTGCGGTTGCGCGCCTCGGTTTGCAAAAGCTTCCGCGCAATGCCAATCCGACGCGTCAACGCAATCGTTGTGCCATCACCGGCCGGCCGCGCGGGACTTTCCGTCAGTTCGGTCTGGGTCGCGCCAAGATTCGTGAATTGGCCTTCGCTGGCGACATCCCCGGCGTCACCAAGGCCAGCTGGTAAGCCAGGCAGGAGCAAACAATATGAGCATGAGTGATCCCATTGCCGATCTGCTGACGCGTATTCGCAACGCACAGATGGTGGCAAAGCCCACGGTATCGGTCCCGTCTTCCAAGGTGAAGATCGCGATCGCACAGGTGCTAAAGGACGAGGGCTACATTGATGGCTTCCAGGTCAAGACCGAAGCAGGCAGGAGCCATCTTGAAATCGTCCTGAAGTATTACGCCGGCCGTCCGGTCATCGAGCGCATCGAGCGCGTGAGTCGCCCCGGCCTGCGCGTCTACAAGGGCAGTGCCGCCATTCCGCAAGTCCAGAACGGCCTTGGCGTCGCGATCGTGACGACGCCGCAAGGCGTGATGACTGATCGCAAGGCGCGCGCTACCGGTGTCGGTGGCGAAGTTCTGTGCTACGTCGCCTAACCGAGACATCGAGGAGAAACTGAAATGTCCCGAGTTGGAAAGATGCCCGTCGCGATCCCCCCAGGTGTGGATGTGTCGATCAAGGAAGATCAGATTAGTGTGAAGGGTGCAGGCGGCACGTTGTTGTTGCCCGTCAATGCGCTCGTCAAGATCGTCAGCAAAGACGGCTCGCTGAGTTTCGAGCCCGCGAACGAGTCGCGTGATGCGAACGCGATGAGCGGCACGCTGCGCCAGTTGGTCAACAACATGGTCGTCGGTGTGACCAAGGGCTTCGAGAAGAAGCTCAACCTGGTCGGCGTTGGTTTCAAGGCGCAGGCGCAAGGCGCTAAGCTGAACCTGACGATCGGCTATTCGCACCCCGTCGACAAAGACATGCCGCAAGGCATCACGGTGGCCACGCCGACGCCGACCGAAATTATTATCAAAGGCGCTGACCGGCAACGCGTGGGTCAAGTCGCCGCCGAGATCCGAGCAGGGCAAGGGCATCCGTTATTCGGACGAGAAGATCGTGATCAAAGAGACCAAGAAGAAGTAAGGGGCAGCAAAATGATGTTGACCAAAAAAGCACAACGCATTCGGCGCTCGCGCCAGACCCGTATTCGCATTGCGATGCAGGGTGTGGCTCGCCTGACGGTAAACCGTACCAACCAGCACATCTACGCGACCGTCATTTCAGACGATGGCGCCAAGGTGATCGCGACCGCATCGACGGCCGAAGCCGATGTGCGTGGGGCGCTCGGTGGCGCCGGCAAAGGGGGCAACGCTGCCGCCGCGACTGCGGTTGGCAAGCGTATCGCCGAGAAGGCCAGGGCGGCTGGCGTGGAGAAGGTTGCTTTCGACCGCGCTGGCTTTGCGTATCACGGCCGTGTTAAGGCTCTAGCCGATGCCGCGCGTGAAGCCGGCCTGCAGTTCTAAACGAACCTAAACGAACGCTCGAATTCAGGAATTCAATATGGCAAAGATCCAGGCAAGAACGCAGAACGAAGGCCCCGAAGACGGTCTGCGCGAGAAGATGATCGCGATCAACCGCGTCACCAAAGTCGTGAAGGGCGGGCGTATCCTCGGTTTCGCGGCGCTAACCGTGGTGGGTGATGGCGACGGGCGAGTGGGTATGGGCAAGGGCAAGTCGAAAGAGGTGCCGGCTGCCGTGCAGAAGGCAATGGAAGAGGCCCGCCGCAATCTGGCGAAAATTTCCATCAAGAATGGCACGCTGCATCACCGTGTGACCGGCCATCATGGTGCGGCCTCGGTGGTCATGATCCCGGCGCCCAAGGGAACCGGCATCATCGCTGGCGGCCCGATGCGCGCCGTCTTCGAAGTCATGGGTATCACGGATATCGTGGCCAAAAGCCATGGTTCGTCCAACCCCTACAACATGGTTCGCGCCACACTGGACGGCCTGAAGAATTCGACCACCGCCTCGGAAGTCGCCGCCAAACGCGGCCTGACAGTCGAAGAACTCTTCGCCTGAACGGGAGTATCGAAATGACGACGCAACAACAAATGCTGAAGGTGCAGTTGGTTAAAAGCCCGATTGGCACCAAGGAATCGCATCGCGCCACCGTGCGGGGGCTCGGTCTTCGAAAGATCAACAGCGTGAGCGAATTGCAAGACACGCCCGCAGTGCGCGGCATGATCAACAAGATCAGTTATCTGGTCAAAGTGCTGTAAGAGAGACTGATATGGAACTCAATGGCATCAAGCCGGCAGGCGGCGCCAAGCACGCCAAGCGTCGTGTCGGCCGTGGTATCGGCTCGGGAATCGGTAAGACGGCGGGCCGGGGCCACAAGGGACAAAAATCCCGTGCGGGCGGTTTTCACAAGGTGGGTTTTGAAGGCGGCCAGATGCCGTTGCAACGCCGCCTGCCCAAGCGCGGCTTCAAGTCGCAGTTGCTGAAATTCAATGCCGAAGTCACGCTGACTGCTCTTGAACAGCTCGGTCTGGTCGAAGTAGACCTGCTCACGCTCAAGCAAGCCGGCCTCGTCGGGCAGCTCGCCAAGGTGGTCAAGATCATCAAAACTGGTGAGTTGACCAAGGCGGTCAGGCTGACAGGTGTCGGTGCGACTGCGGGCGCCAAGGCTTCGATTGAAGCCGCTGGCGGCAGCCTGGCCTGAGCGGCGAACTGAAAGAAGTGTCTCGTGGCAACTAACACGGCAGCGCTGGCAAAAAAAGGCAAGTTCGGTGACCTGCGTCGTCGGCTCGTCTTTTTGTTGCTCGCGCTCGTGGTTTACCGTATTGGCGCGCATATTCCGGTTCCTGGAATCAACCCTGACCAGCTGGCGCAGCTGTTCCACGGTCAGCAGGGCGGCATCCTGAGCCTGTTCAACATGTTTTCGGGTGGAGCGCTTGAACGCTTCACCGTGTTTGCCTTGGGCATCATGCCGTACATTTCGGCGTCGATCATCATGCAATTGATGACCTACGTCATGCCGACTTTCGAGCAGATCAAGAAAGAGGGCGAATCGGGTCGACGCAAGATCACTCAGTACACCCGTTACGGCACCCTGGGTTTGGCGGTGTTTCAGTCGCTCAGCATTTCAGTCGCGCTGGAGTCGTCCGCTGGCTTGGTGATCGCGCCGGGTTACGGGTTCCGCATTACGGCAATGATCAGCCTGACAGCCGGCTCGATGTTCCTGATGTGGCTTGGCGAGCAGATGACCGAACGTGGCCTGGGCAACGGCATTTCGCTGCTGATCTTCGCCGGCATCGCTGCAGGACTCCCGAGCGCGGTCGGTGGTCTGCTCGAATTGGTGCGCACGGGGGCTATGAACGTGTTGGTCGCGCTGTTCATCATCGCGGTGGTGCTGGCTGTGACCTACTTCGTGGTGTTCGTCGAGCGAGGCGAGCGTAAAATTCTGGTCAACTACGCACGACGACAGGTGGGCAACAAGGTGTACGGCGGCCAGTCGTCGCATTTGCCACTTAAGCTGAACATGTCGGGCGTGATTCCTCCGATCTTCGCGTCGTCGATCATCCTGCTGCCGGCAACGCTAGTCGGATGGTTTGCGACCGGCGACAAGATGCGCTGGCTGAAAGATATTGCTGGGGCGCTGACCCCGGGACAGCCGATTTATGTGCTGCTGTATGCGTCGGCGATCATTTTCTTCTGTTTTTTCTATACCGCTCTGGTTTTCAACAGCCGTGAAACGGCCGACAACCTGAAGAAGAGCGGCGCGTTCGTGCCGGGAATTCGACCCGGCGACCATACGGCACGCTATATCGACAAAATTCTGGTTCGGCTGACGTTGGCTGGGGCAATCTACATCACTGCTGTGTGTTTGTTACCGGAGTTTCTGATCCTGAAATACAACGTACCGTTCTATTTTGGCGGGACTTCGCTGCTGATTATCGTGGTTGTCACGATGGACTTCATGGCCCAAGTGCAGAGCTACATGATGTCCGAGCAATATGAGTCGTTGTTGAAGAAAGCCAATTTCAAACCTTCGTAGCCGTGCTGCGATGTGCGGGATACGGTTTCGGGCGAAATGGGTCGCCGGATTAAACACAGTTTTAGGAGAATGAAATGAGAGTTTCGGCTTCGGTGAAGGCCATTTGCCGCAATTGCAAGATCATCCGCCGCAGAGGTGTGGTGCGTGTGATCTGTACCGACCCGCGCCACAAGCAGCGCCAAGGTTGATTGAACGAGTATTAGAGGAAGCACATGGCACGTATTGCTGGTATCAACATTCCGCCGCACAAGCACGCTGAAATCGGCCTGACCGCCATTTTCGGGATCGGTCGCACCCGCGCTCGTCAAATCTGCGAAGCGAGCGGCATCGACTTTTCGAAGAAGATCAAGGATCTGACCGATGGCGATCTGGAGAAGATCCGCGATCAGATCGCGCTCCTCACCATCGAAGGTGATCTGCGTCGTGAGACGACGATGAATATCAAACGCCTGATGGACATTGGCTGCTATCGCGGCTTCCGCCATCGCCGCGGCCTGCCGATGCGCGGCCAGCGCACGCGCACAAATGCCCGCACCCGCAAGGGTCCGCGCAAGGCCGCGCAGTCCCTGAAGAAATAAGGATAGATCAGCATGGCTAAAGCTCCTGCCAATAACGCAGCACAGCGCGTCCGCAAGAAAGTTCGCAAGAACGTTGCGGACGGTATTGCTCACGTGCATGCCTCGTTCAACAACACCATCATCACAATCACCGATCGCCAGGGCAACGCCTTGTCATGGGCGTCGTCAGGTGGTCAGGGCTTCAAGGGCTCGCGCAAGTCGACTCCCTACGCCGCGCAGGTCGCCTCCGAAGTCGCCGGCCGTGGGGCTGTCGAACAGGGAATCAAGAACCTCGACGTCGAGATCAAAGGCCCCGGCCCCGGCCGCGAGTCGTCGGTGCGCGCATTGGCTGCGCTTGGCATCCGTATCAACTCGATTGCCGATGTGACACCGGTGCCGCACAACGGTTGCCGGCCGCAAAAACGCCGTCGCATCTAAGCGCTCGACGCTTGGCGCAGCCTGCCTTTGTGGCAGCTGCGCGTTTTGTTTTTTCAACAAGCCCACTGCCGTCAGCAAACATTGACGGCTCCCGCCGGAAGTCCCCGCGGCAGATGACACAAAGGAAGATCACGTGGCACGTTATCTCGGCCCCAAGGCCAAACTCTCCCGCCGCGAAGGCACCGACCTGTTCCTCAAGAGCGCACGCCGCTCAATCCAGGACAAGGCGAAGTTCGACTCCAAGCCGGGCCAGCATGGCCGCACTTCGGGCCAACGCACTTCCGACTTCGGGCTGCAACTGCGTGAAAAGCAGAAAGTCAAGCGTATGTACGGAGTGCTCGAGAAGCAGTTCCGCCGCTACTTCGAAGAAGCCGACCGTCGTCGCGGCAACACCGGTGCCAATCTGCTGTTCCTGCTCGAATCGCGCCTGGACAACGTTGTCTACCGCATGGGCTTCGGATCGACCCGCGCCGAGGCACGCCAGTTGGTTTCGCACAAGGCGATCACCGTGAACGGCCAGTCGGTCAATATTCCGTCGTACCTGGTCAAGACGGGCGATGCAATTGCGGTGCGCGACAAATCCAAGAAGCAGACCCGCGTTGCGGAAGCGCTGCAACTGGCCCAGCAAGTCGGTATTCCGGCCTGGGTCGAGGTCAATGCCGACAAGACCGAAGGCGTCTTCAAGAAGGTGCCAGATCGCGATGAATTCGCAGCCGACGTCAATGAATCGCTGATCGTCGAACTGTATTCACGTTGACTCTTTTGCTTGCACCGCATGGTGCGAGCTGCTTTTTTCCGTTCCTGGCGCGCGGTGCGCCGGGCGCTTCACCAGCCTTACCGGTGTAACGAACCGGGGGTATTGAGAGGAAGTTCGAATGCAAACCACCCTATTGAAACCCAAGACCATCCAGGTCGAGCAACTTGCGCCCAACAAGGCCAAGGTAACGCTCGAGCCTTTCGAGCGCGGCTATGGCCACACGCTCGGCAACGCGCTGCGCCGCGTGCTGCTGTCGTCGATGGTGGGCTATTCGGCCACCGAAGTCACCATTGCCGGTGTGTTGCACGAGTACTCGTCCATTGACGGAGTGCAGGAAGACGTTGTCAACATCCTGCTCAATCTGAAGGGTGTGGTGTTCAAGCTCCACAACCGCGATGAAGTCACACTCAGTTTGCGCAAGGACGGCGAGGGCCCGGTGCTGGCGTCCGACATCCAGACGCCGCATGACGTCGAAATCGTCAACCCGAATCACGTGATCGCGCACCTGTCTCAGGGCGGCAAGCTCGACATGCAGATCAAGGTCGAAAAGGGCCGCGGTTATGTGCCGGGCACGATGCGCCGCTACGCCGATGAGCCGACCAAGTCGATTGGCCGGATCGTGCTGGATGCTTCGTTCTCACCCGTGCAGCGTGTGAGCTACACGGTTGAAAGCGCCCGCGTCGAACAGCGTACCGATCTGGACAAGCTGTTGATCGAGATAGAAACCAACGGCGCCATCACAGCGGAAGACGCCGTGCGCGCTTCGGCCAAGATCCTGGTGGAACAGCTCGCGGTGTTCGCGCAGCTCGAAGGCGGTGGCGTGGAAGGTATCTTTGATACGCCGGCGCCGCGTAGCGCCCAGCAGTTCGATCCGATCCTGCTGCGCCCGGTCGACGAACTCGAACTTACGGTGCGTTCGGCAAACTGCCTGAAGGCCGAGAACATCTATTACATCGGTGACCTGATCCAGCGCACCGAGAATGAGTTGCTCAAGACCCCGAATCTGGGCCGCAAGTCGCTCAACGAAATCAAGGAGGTGCTCGCCTCGCGCGGCCTGACCTTGGGCATGAAGCTTGAGAGCTGGCCGCCGGCCAGCCTCGATAAGCGCTAAGTACAGAAGCGAGGCCAGCCAGCTTCGGCCAGCCTTGCTTTTGCACCGCGAAAGCGTCTCGCAGTACCTGATCCGGCTGCGGGTTTTATAAGGTAAAGGAGAAATCACATGCGTCACGGACACGGACTACGCAAACTCAACCGCACCACCTCGCACCGCCTGGCGATGCTGCAGAACATGATGAACTCGCTGATTGCTCACGAGGCCATCAAAACGACGTTGCCTAAGGCGAAGGAGCTACGCCGCGTGATCGAACCGATGATCACTCTGTCCAAGAAGCCGACGGTGGCGAACAAGCGGCTGGCTTTTGACCGCTTGCGCGACCGCGACAGCGTTGTCAAGCTGTTTACCGAGCTGGGCCCGCGCTACCAGGCACGCCCCGGTGGCTACACGCGCATTCTGAAAATGGGCTTCCGCTTGGGTGACAATGCCCCGATGGCGTTGGTTGAACTGGTCGATCGCCCTGAAGTCCATGAAGACGCCACCACCGGAGAAGCGGTCGCTTAATCGACTATAATTACACCGCGCGATGGAGCAGCCTGGTAGCTCGTTGGGCTCATAACCCAAAGGTCGGAGGTTCAAATCCTCCTCGCGCAACCAATACAGAAGCGGTTTCCGCTAACAGTAAACGCCCACTTTTTAGTGGGCGTTTTTGTTTTGGCCAAAATTTGGCCTATCGCTGGCCCGAGTGTGGCCCAGAAGATTTCTAGAAAATCTCGCGCGACCATTGGGTGTTGGCCCAGTTATGAATGAACTTCCCTAAGGTGAATGGCACTTACTTTGTAGCCCACGCATGGCCGTAGCGCTGAACCTGCCTGCGAGCGTGAGCCCTGGGCGTCTTGAGCCAAGGGTAGGGTTTGGGCCTTCGTTTTCGCATTCGCGGCTCGATTCGCCCGGGCCGA
>CAJDTV010000065.1_pt1 | contig 22801 bp, 23 predicted proteins | sample 7389921 | NCBI WGS metagenome assembly CAJDTV01 (sample SAMEA7055654, study PRJEB34461) | soil metagenome | biome: terrestrial ecosystem; feature: Peninsula; material: soil | place: Antarctica | collected 2016 | reverse complement strand
CGATGGCCGATGGCGGACAACCTGCCCGCCTCGACACGTCAGGCCGGCGGCTTCAGGCGGGATATAGCGCACCTAGCACACGCTCGCCCCGCGCGCCGGTCACACTGGCCAGGTTGCCGCTGATGCGTTGCACGCCACGGCGCGCGAGCCAGGCAAAAGCCGCGGCCTCGACCTGCTGCGGTGGCAGGCCGCGCGCTGACGAGGAGATGACCTCGACCGCTGGAAGCCGTGCACGCAGACGCGCCAGCATGGTGTCGTTGAGGGCGCCGCCGCCGCAGACAATCAGGGTTTTGCTATTAAGTCCGTAGCGCCTGACGCCAGTGGCACAAGCGCTGGCGGTCAATTCTGTCAAAGTGGCCTGCACATCGATGGGCGCCAGGCCGGGCGCCGACTGCAGGTGGGCCGCAAGCCACGCTGGGTTGAACAGATCGCGCCCAGTGCTCTTGGGTGGCGCTTTGGCGAAATAGGGGTCCGCCAGCAGTCGGGCAAGCAGATCGGGGAGAACGCGTCCCCTTGCCGCCCACTGGCCGCCCGCGTCAAACGGATGGCCGGTGTGCCGCTGGCACCAGTGATCCATCAGGGCGTTGCCCGGGCCGCAGTCGAAGCCGAGCACGGTGCTACGGCCTTCGTTGGGACCGTGTGCCTTCGCGGGCAGCAGGCTCAGGTTGGAGATGCCGCCGAGGTTGAGGACGGCAACCGCCTGGTTGTCGCGCTCGAACAGCGCTCGGTGAAAAGCCGGCACCAGAGGTGCTCCCTGGCCGCCAGCGGCCACATCGCGGGATCGGAAGTCCGCCACGACGTCGATTCCCGTCAGTTCGGCCAAAAGGGCGGCATTGTTTATTTGAAGCGTGTAGCCCGTACCGTCAAATTCGCCGGGGCGATGCCGCACTGTCTGGCCGTGAGCTCCGATGGCGCAGATCGCCTCGGGTGTCAGCGCGGCCTGGACCAGCAACGCGCCAGTGACCTCGGCGTAGATGCGCGCTAAGGCGTTGGCGGCCAGCGCCGCGCGGTGCAGTTCGTTTCCGCCAGGAGTGTTGAGCGCCAGCAATTCGGCGCGCAGGGCGGTCGGAAACGGCGCCGTGACGTGCCCGTATACGGCAATGCCGTTACCCGGGAAGTGCGCCAGCACGCCATCGACTCCGTCGAGCGAAGTGCCCGACATCAGGCCGATGAACAGCTCGATCATCCCCTGGCGGCTGGCATCAATCAGCGTTGGCCTGCACGACCGAGAATGCGGCCGTCAGTTCGTTGCGCGCCGCGAGCGCGAGACGGTTAAAGGCGGGGCGCGATGACGCAGCCAGTGGCACGCTGGTGTTCTGTTGCGCAAGGGTGGCCGGATCGACGTATTCGTTGTTCACACGAAACTCAAAATGCAGGTGCGGGCCGGTGGCCCATCCGGTCGAGCCGACCGCGCCAATGAATTGGCCCTGGGTCACCGCTTGGCCGACCTTGACATCGACGCGACTCAAGTGCGCGTAGGCGGTGCTTTGATTGCCCTGATGCTTCACAACGATGATGTTGCCGTAGCCGTTTTGCACGCCGGAAAACTCGACCACCCCGTCGCCCACGACCCGCACCGGGGTGCCAGTGGGGGCGGCGAAATCAATGCCGTGGTGCTGTTTCCACGCATGCTGAATCGGGTGAAAACGCATCGCGAAGCCGCTGGAGATGCGCGAGAACTCGACCGGTGAACTCAGGAAGGCGTGCCGCAGGCTGTCGCCGTTGGGCCGGTAGTAGGCGCCTTTCTGGCCGGGCTCCTGAAACCAGAGCGCCTGATGCACCTTGCCGCCGCTGTCGAACTCGGCCGACAGGACGCGCCCGGTGCGCAGCACTTGGCCGTCGGCGTCGAAGGCTTCATAGACCACCGCGAAGCGGTCGCCCTTGCGCAGCGCGCGGAAATCCACGTCGCCGGCAAAGATGTCGGCCAACTGACTGGCCACCGCGTCGGGGATGCCGGCGTCGTCGGTGGCGGCAAACAGCGAGCTGCGCACCATGCCGCTGGCCAGGCGACTGCCCGACGTCAGCACATCGGCCTCGGTGCGGACAGCGAAGCCTGCAGGCGTTTTCTCGATCACGAGTCGCATGAAGCCGCCCGCCGTGTCCGGAATCCAGCGCGCGCTAAGCTTTTGCAGCTCGTTTTGAGGATTGGCCTCTGCGGTGACCGTGCGTCCTGCACGCCCGAGCAGCGCGCCGCGCGCTTCGGCGTTGGCGCGCACAAATGCGGCAGCCGCGGCGTCGTCTATGCCCAGGCGCTTTAGGAGCGTGCCGGCGGTGTCGCTGGAACGGGTCAGTTCGGTGCGAAACAGAGTGAAGCTGTGGCCGTCGAGGGCGTCGACCTGTGCTGCGAGTGGCAGCGGGCGGACGGCTTCCAGCACCTGGCGCACCGGCAGATCGGCGGCATCGAGGCCGAGCGATGCGACCGCAAAAGCGCCGCCACCGGCGCTCAACAAGGCCGCCGCAATCACGGTCGTGATCTGCTTCGGATAGGTTCGGAAAGTATGCGCCACACGGGAAGCCAGTAGCTCCTCGGCGGCAAGAATGCCGTTGATCAAAATTTCAAATCCAGCTCAGGGTCAGCAAATTCGCGCTGCAAGGCCGGTTACGGGCGGCAGGACGATGCGGAAAACAGCGCCGTTTAGAATCCCGCGCTTGAGAAAATCGGTTTGCAGTATAGCTTCGCCATCACGGAAGACCAGTCAAAAACCATGAATCAAGCGTTTGTTACGGACAAAATTGTCTCTGATGGTGTAGGACGAGCACTCGAAATATCATTGCGCGGAGTCGACGAACTGTTGCCGCACGACGAATGGGTGCGCAAACTGCAGCGATCGGAGACCAGTGGGGCCCCATTGCGCGTTAAATTGGGCTTGGACCCCACGGCGCCGGACATCCATCTCGGCCACACCGTGGTGCTCAACAAGATGCGCCAACTGCAGGATCTGGGTCACACGGTCATTTTCCTGATTGGCGACTTCACCACGATGATCGGCGATCCGTCCGGGCGCAACACAACGCGGCCGCCGCTCACGCGTGAGCAGATCGAGACCAATGCGCAAACCTACTATCGTCAGGCCAGCATGGTGCTCGACCCGACGAAGACGGAAATTCGCTACAATTCCGAGTGGAGCGACCCGCTGGGCGCGCGCGGCATGATCGAACTGGCCGCGAAGTACACGGTGGCGCGGATGATGGAGCGCGACGACTTCAACAAGCGCTTCAAGGCGGGCCAGTCGATCTCCGTGCATGAGTTCCTCTACCCTTTGATGCAAGGGTACGACTCTGTGGCGCTCAAGGCCGACCTCGAACTCGGCGGCACCGACCAGAAGTTCAATCTGCTGGTCGGCCGCCATCTCCAGCAGGAGTACGGGCAGGAGCCACAGTGCATTCTCACCATGCCGCTGCTGGAAGGGCTCGACGGCATCGAGAAAATGTCCAAGAGCAAGAACAACTACATCGGCATCAGCGAAGACGCCAACACCATGTATGCCAAGGTGCTTTCGATTTCCGACACCCTGATGTGGCGCTGGTACACGTTGCTGAGCTTCCGCTCGCTGGCCGATATCGCCGCGCTCAAAGGGGAGGTTGCGGCCGGCCGCAACCCGAAGGACGCCAAAGTCGCGCTTGCGAAGGAAATCACCACCCGCTTTCACAGTGTGCAAGCGGCCGATACGGCCGAGCAGGATTTCATCAACCGCAGCAAAGGCGGCGTGCCCGACGAGATTTCCGAACTGTCGATTTCCGGCGCACCGCTCGGAATGGCACAACTGCTCAAGCAGGCTGGCCTGGCCACGTCGACTTCAGATGGCAACCGCCTGATCGATGGCGGCGGCGTGCGTGTCGACTCCAGTGTCGTGAACGACCGCGGCCTGAAGTTGGAAGCCGGCATTTACGTGGTGCAGGTCGGCAAACGCAAGTTTGCTCGCGTCACTTTGGGGTGAGATGTGCGTCAGCTATACATTTGATAGCTGTTTCCGCTGATAGGTCCGACGTTACCGGCCGTTTTTACCTTTAACGTGGGTCGAGTGTCACACGCCGGTTGTGCGGTTCTTCCACGTGGTGGGGGTGGCTAGCGCGAGTTCGCGCTCGCCGCGGCCCACCGCTTCGATGCGGGCGGCCGGGAACTTTTGCTCGACCAACAGCTGCTTCACCAGATCGGTGCGGCGCAATGACATATTGGTCACGGGCAGAACTTCACTTGGTGGTCTTCACGATGGCAAATTGACCACGACGGTAAGTGAGGTCCGAATGGAAGAGTCCCACGCCCATAATTCCGCCACTCCTTCCCAGCATTCGCCCCCGCTTTATCCGTGTCCATCCGCCCTGCCTTTTTACCGCTGCGCGCCCTGTCGCATCCCAAGACGCTGCTGCGCCTGTCCATCGCGGTCGCGGTCATCACCATTGTGCTGAAGGGTCTGGCCGGCTATGTGACAAACTCGATGGGCCTGATCTCCGACGCCATGGAGTCGTTCGTCAATCTAGCGAGCGCCATGTTCGCGCTGGCAATGGTCACGATTGCCGAGCGTCCCGCTGACGAAGATCACCCATACGGGCACCACAAGGCCGAGTATTTTTCGTCCGGCTTCGAGGGCATTTTGATCGTTGGTGCGGCGCTCGCGATCGGCTGGGCCGCAGTTGCCCGGCTGTTGGAACCGCAGCCTCTGGACCAGATCGGCTGGGGCCTTGCGTTGTCGGTCGTAAGTTCGGGCTTCAACGCGGCGCTGGCCTTTGTGCTGTTCCGCGCCGCACGCGAGCACCGCTCGATTGCGCTCGAGGCGGATGCCAGACACCTGGTCACCGATGTCTGGACGTCGGGCGGCGTGATTGTGGGTCTCGTCGCTGTTTCGCTGACCGGCTGGGTGTGGCTCGATCCGATGCTGGCTATCGGCGTCGCGCTCAACATCGTGCGCGAGGGCGCGCATCTAATCTGGCGCTCATCGCAAGGGTTGATGGACGAGGCGCTCGAACCCGATGCGCTAGCCACGATTCAGGCAACGCTCGATAAATTCTCCGCCGAGACGGTTGACGGACATCAACTGCGCTTTGACGACCTGGTGACACGCCGCGCCGGACAGCGCCGCTTTGCGGATCTGCACATGCATGTGCCGGGCGACTGGACGCTGCAGCGCGCGGCGGGCCTGCGCGACCAGTTGGAGCAGGCCTTGATGGACGCGGTGCCGGGCCTGCGCTCTACCATCCAGCTGCTGCCGCTCGGCATGGAGGCGCGGGCCACTCAGATGGGCGAGCCGGCATGACCGTCGTTCAACGACGACGTGGCGCCCGGCGTATCCCGGCATCGGGCTCGGCGCGATGAAGGCGGTGGTGCAGCGCGTGAGCCAGGCGCGGGTCGAGGTCGGCGGCGAAATCGTGGGTGAGATCGGTGCCGGGTTGCTCGTTCTGCTGTGTGCCGAACGCGGCGACGGCGATGCGTTGGCCGGACGCTTGTTGGCCAAGCTTCTTAAACTGCGGATTTTTGCGGATGCCGATGCCGCAGGGCGGCCTCAAAGTGCGCGCGCCTCCTGCTTCGACGGCGGCGAAGGCTGCGAAGCACCAAGCCAGGAGGCCGCGAAACGCCCCAAGATGGACCGTAGCGTGCAGGATGTCGGCGGCGGCTTGTTGATCGTCAGTCAATTCACGCTGGCCGCCGATGTGAGCGGCGGCAATCGGCCGAGCTTTACGCAGGCGGCGTTGCCCGAAGACGGACGCCGACTCTATGAACAGTTCGTGGCATTGGCGCGCGCCGCGCATCCGGTGGTGGCGGTCGGCGTGTTTGCCGCCGACATGCAAGTGCACCTGGTCAACGACGGGCCGGTGACAATTCCCTTGCAGTTTTCGTAGCGCAACTAAGCGCGCTGGGGCTTGATCGCGAGAATGCCGCCCAGAAACAGGTCGGCCACGATCGGCGCCATGGCCTCGTGCGTCAGCGCGCCGTACGGCTTCATCCACGTGAACATCCAATTGATCATTCCGAACAGCAGCATGGTCAGAGGCTTGGTCAACTCCGCGTCATCCATTTCGGGCCGCAATTGCGCCAACACCCGGGCGAAGCCGGCGACCACGCGCCGCTCCTTTCCGAGCACGCGTTCCCGATCGGCCGGCTCCAGAAACTTTACGTCTTGCGTCAGGACCCGATGCGCGGCCTGGGCATTCGCATACACCTCGACGAAGCGGCAGATCAACTGGCGCAGCCACGCTTCTGCAGGCAGGGTCTGTGCTTCCATCTCCGTCACGAGTTCCTGCAGGCGCGAGACGTGCTCGTCGGCGATGGTGACCAGCAGCGCGTATTTGTCGCGGTAGTAGTGATACAGGGTCGCCTTGGAAAGGTTGCACGCTTGGGCCACCTGGTTCATGGACGTTCCCGGGTAGCCGCCTCGCGCGAACAGTTCTGCTGCGCGAGCAAGAATCATCTCGCGCTGGTCTTCGTAGGTGGCAGATCGTCCACGCGCCATCGATAGGTTCCCTTCGGAGGCGTAGCACCGTGGGCTTTGCCGCCATCCAACAAACGTCAAACAAACGTCGGCAACAGTAAACCACGGGTTACTACCAACCCAGTCGCCTTGTGACAGATTCTCTGGAATAGTAAAATCTACCGGACGGTTGGTCAATACTCTGTTGACACAGTTTGTAATGCCGCGTCGCCGACAAACCGGCCCACTCAACGGAGACACTATGTCGGAATGCTTTGTCCTCGCCACACAAGCGGGCGCGGTCAGAACGCTGCAGCTCAATCGGGCGGCAGCGCTTAACACCTTTAACGCAGCCATGCATGGTCAATTGCTGGTGGCGCTCAATGATGCAGCAGTCGATCCGGCCGTGCGCTGCATCGTGCTCACGGGAGCCGGCCGTGCCTTCTGCGCCGGGCAGGACTTGGCCGACCCGATGGTGGCTCCCGACAAGACGCCGGGCGCGCCACCCAGAGATTTAGGCCGCGTCATCGACGCTTGCTATCGCCCGCTGGTGCTGCGCCTGCGCTCGCTGCCGGTGCCGGTGATTGCTGCCGTCAATTGCGATCTGGTGGTGGCTGCGCGCTCGGCCAGCTTTATCCAGGCCTTCGCCAAGATCGGCCTGGTGCCCGATACCGGAGGCACCTGGTTGCTGCCGCGCCTGGTCGGGCAGGCCCGCGCGCTGGGTCTCGCTATGCTGGGTGACAAGCTGCCGGCCGCCGATGCCGAGCGGATCGGCCTGATTTGGCAATGTGTCGACGACGTGGCGCTTGCCGACACGGTGCAGGCACTGGCGTCGAGGCTGGCCGCGATGCCGCTCAAGGCGTTGATTGCAACTCGCCACGCGTTGGCGGCCGCCACGCAGCTTGACCTGCCAACCGCACTCGCTGAAGAGGCACACTTGCAGAAGGAGCTCGGGTTCGCGCATGATTATCAAGAAGGTGTTGAGGCCTTCGGCGCCAAGCGCGCACCGCGCTTTACCGACCGCTAAGTACATACAGGCCCGGAAAAATGACGATGACCGAACGCTCGCCGCAGCAAACTGCCGATTTCGTGCGCCACGGCATGCTTGCCAACGATCGAGCGACTCTCGGTCTGGGCATGCAGATTCTGGAGGTCGCCCCCGGCCACGCCACCCTGAGCATGGCCGTGCGGGACGACATGCTCAACGGGCACCAGACCTGTCATGGCGGTTTCATCTCGGCTTTGGCCGACTCAGCCTTTGCTTTCGCCTGCAACTCCTACAACGAACTGACGGTTGCATCCGGCTTTGCCATCGACTTCGTGGCGCCGGCGCGTCTGGGTGAGTTGCTGACGGCACGCTGCATCGAAATCGCCAAGACCGGCCGAACCGGTATTTATGATGCTGAAGTCACCAATGAACGTGGCGAGAGGGTTGCGGTCTTTCGCGGCCGCTCGTTCACAGTCAAGGGAAAACCGGCGGTCGCGCCCTGAACCTCATCGGGCTCACGCTGCACCCCACAACAAGGAACTAAAGATGCCAGTCAAGTATCCCGCGCCGGGTGACCTGGAGCCGATTGAATCGGCCAGTCGCGATGAAATCGAGGCGTTGCAATTCCAGCGCCTGCGTGCGACCTTGCAACATGCCTACGACCACGTGGCGCATTATCGAAAGGCGTTCGACATCAAGGGGGTCAAACCTGGCGACCTGGAGCGTCTGAGCGACCTCGCCAAATTCCCATTCACGACCAAGAGCGATTTGCGCGACAACTATCCGTTTGGCATGTTTGCGGTGCCCCGCGAGCAGGTGGCGCGCATCCATGCGTCGTCGGGCACCACCGGCAAGCCCACGGTGGTCGGCTACACCCTCAAGGACATCGACACTTGGGCCAATCTGGTGGCGAGATCGATCCGCGCCGCGGGCGGGCGGCCTGGCGACATCATTCACGTGGCATACGGCTATGGCCTCTTTACGGGCGGCCTTGGCGCGCACTACGGCGCCGAGCGCGCCGGCTGCACCGTGATCCCGATGTCGGGTGGCCAAACCGAAAAGCAGGTGCAGCTGATTCAGGACTTCAAACCCGACATCATCATGGTCACGCCAAGCTACATGCAGGTGATCATCGAGGAGATGGTGCGCCAAGGCATCGACGCGCAGCACGGCTCGCTCAAGGTCGGCATATTCGGCGCCGAACCATGGACCGACGCCATGCGCCGGGAGATCGAGCACAAGGGCGGCCTCGATGCGGTGGACATCTATGGCCTATCGGAAGTGATGGGCCCGGGCGTGGCCAGCGAGTGCATCGAGAGCAAGGATGGTCCGGTGATCTGGGAAGACCATTTCTACCCCGAGATCATCCATCCCGTGACGGGCGAGCCCGTGGCCGACGGGGAGGAGGGCGAATTGGTGTTCACCTCGCTCACCAAGGAGGCGCTGCCGATCATCCGCTACCGTACGCGTGACCTCACGCGGCTGCTGCCGCCCACCTCGCGCTCGTTCCGGCGCATGGGAAAGATCGTTGGCCGCAGCGACGACATGCTGATCATCCGCGGCGTCAACATCTTTCCCACACAGGTCGAGGAGATCGTGCTGGCGCATGCCAAGTTGTCGGGCCAATATCAGTTGCGCATCAGTCGCTCGGGCGCACTCGACGAGGTGGAGGTGCGCTGCGAAATCCAGCCCGAGGCGGGCGATCTGCCCGAGGCTGAACGCAGCGAGATCGCCAAGTGGGTGCAGCACCGAATCAAGACTTTGGTGGGTGTTTCCACCAAGGTGCTGGTGCTGGCGCCGGGTTCCATCGAGCGCACGCTGGTCGGCAAGGCGCATCGTGTGGTCGATAGCCGGACAAGGTAGCTTTCCCACGCCGACTGCGGTCGGAACTACACCTGAACGTGAAAGGAACATCATGTACACGCAAGCCATGGACACCATGGGCAAGGATGAGGGCGACAAGCACAAGCCCATCCGATCGGCCGAGCAAATGCGGTTGCAGGAGCGCTTCGATGCGCGCATCGACGCCGGCGACTTCATCGAGGCCAAGGACTGGATGCCCGACAACTACCGCCGCACGCTAGTGCGCCAGATCAGTCAGCACGCGCACTCCGAGATCGTCGGCATGCTGCCCGAGGGCAACTGGATCTCGCGCGCGCCGACGCTCAAGCGCAAGGCCATCCTGCTGGCCAAGGTGCAGGACGAAGGAGGCCACGGACTGTACCTCTACGCGGCGGCCGAGACGCTTGGTACTTCGCGCGACCAGATGATCGATGCGCTGCACACGGGCAAGGCCAAGTACAGCTCGATCTTTAACTACCCGACGCTGACCTGGGCCGACATGGGCACCATCGGCTGGCTGGTGGATGGCGCGGCGATCATGAACCAGGTGCCGATCTGCCGTTGCTCTTATGCACCCTATGCACGCGCCATGATCCGCATCTGTCGCGAGGAGAGCTTTCACCAGCGTCAGGGTTATGAGGCGCTCCTGACGATGATGCAAAGGGGCACCGAGGCGCAGAAAGCGATGGTGCAGGACGCGGTCAACCGCTGGTGGTGGCCGTCGATCATGATGTTCGGTCCGCCGGACGACCAGTCGCCCAATTCGGCGCAATCGATGCGTTGGGGCATCAAGCGCATCAGCAACGACGAGTTGCGTCAGAAGTTTATCGACGCCGCTGTGGAGCAGGCGGCGATTCTCGGCGTCACGTTGCCCGATCCCGATCTGAAGTGGAACGAAGAGCGCCAGAGCCACGACCACGGTCCGATCGACTGGGCCGAGTTCTGGCGCGTAGTGGGGGGTGACGGTCCATGCAACCGCGAGCGCCTTGTAGCGCGTGTCAAGGCGGCTGACGACGGCGCCTGGGTGCGCGAGGCTGCGCTGGCCCACGCCGCCAAGCAGGCCACCCGGCAACTCGCCGCCTGAATGTCTCCGAAACAAGGATTCGATATGTCGACTACTCAGAACGAAACCGGAGCCGGACTCGAATGGCCGCTGTGGGAAGTGTTCACGCGCAGCAAGGCCGGTCTCGACCACAAGCATTGCGGCAGCCTGCACGCCGCCGATCCGAAGATGGCGATCCAGATGGCGCGCGACGTGTATACGCGGCGTCAGGAAGGCGTCAGCCTGTGGGTGGTGCGCTCGGACCAGATCGTCGCCAGCGACCCGGGCGACAAAGACATGTATTTCGATCCGGCCGAAGACAAGGTGTATCGCCATCCGACCTTCTATGTACTGCCCAAGTCCGTGGATCACATGTGAGGCCGCCATGCAGACATCTATCGAAGTAGACAGGACCCCTGCTGTCCAATATCTGTTGCGTATCGGCGATACCTGCCTGATCCTGGCTCAGCGCCTGGGCGAGTGGTGCGGCCACGCGCCGATTCTCGAAGAGGACATTGCCATGACCAACATGGCGCTCGATCTGGTTGGGCAGGCCCGTGCTGTGCTGACGCGCGCCGGCGAGATCGAAGGACGTGGCCACGATGAAGACGAACTGGCCTTTCTGCGCAACGAGCGTGATTACGTCAACCTCACACTGGTCGAGTTGCCGCGCGGCGACTTCGCCTTCAGCGTCTTGCGCAACGCGATGGTCGCCACATTCCTGAAGTTGCTGTGGGCGCGCCTGAAGGCGTCCAGCGACAGCGAACTGGCGGCGATCGCCGGCAAGGCCATCAAGGAAGCACGCTACCACCAGCAGCACGCCGCCGATTGGGTGGTGCGGTTGGGCGACGGCACGTCAGAGTCGCGCCAGCGCTGCGAGACGGCCCTTGATTTACTGTGGCGCTATGTGCCGGAGTTGTTCGATTCAGACAAAGTTGACGAGCAGGCGCACCACGCTGGTCTCGGGCCGAAGTGGGGCGATCTGCGCCAGCGGTGGCTGGAAGAGATGTCTGAGATCCTTGAGGAGGCAGGTCTTTGTGCGCCCGCCGAATCGGCATTCCAGAGTACCGGCAAGTGCGGCGTGCACAGCGAGCACATGGGATTCATTCTGGCCGACATGCAATATCTGCAACGCGCCTTCCCCGGAGGCGTGTGGTGACCGCTCTGCCCACCGAGCGCAGTGCCCGAGTGGATGCGGCGTGGGCCGTGCTGGGAACCGTGCTCGATCCTGAAGTACCAGCCGTGTCGGTGCGTGACCTGGGCATCGTGCGCGACGTCATCGAGCGCGGTGAAGAACTGGAAGTGGTGCTGACCCCGACCTATTCCGGCTGCCCGGCGACCGAAGTGATCGAGCACGACGTACTGACGGCGCTCACCACTGCGGCGTTGGGACCGGCACGCGTCACGCTACAGCGCGCGCCGGCGTGGACCACCGACTGGATCAGCGAAGTAGGCCGACGCAAGCTGCGGGAATACGGCATCGCGCCGCCGGGCCCCGCGCCGGCGGACGGCGCCGTTCCGATTCGCATCTTCCGGCGCAACACCCAGGCGGAGCCAATCGCCTGCCCGCGTTGCGGCAGTCATCACACCGAGCGACTGTCGGCGTTCGGGGCCACGGCGTGCAAGGCACTGCATCGGTGCCTCGATTGCCGCGAGCCGTTCGAGCAGTTCAAGCCGATCTGACCCTGACCCACCTACGGAATTTCCAATGAGCGTTATTTTCCATCCGCTGCGCGTGCGCGCCGTCGAACCGGACACGCAAGAGGCTGTCATCGTCTCGTTCGATGTCCCGCAAGACCTGCGCGACGTGTTTGGCTTCACGCAGGGCCAATACCTCACCCTGCGCAAGGAAATCGAGGGCGAAGATCTGCGCCGTTCGTACTCCATCTGCGCCGGGGTCGATGACGGTGAATTGCGCGTTGGTGTTCGCAAGGTCAAGGGGGGGGTGTTTTCCAACTGGATCAACGCCCACCTGAAGGCGGGCGACACGGTGCATGTGATGGCGCCGCAAGGCCGGTTTTTTGTCCCGCTGCTGCCCGAGGCACGTCACCATCTTGTGGGCATTGCTGGAGGCAGCGGCATCACGCCGATTCTGTCGATCATGAAAACGGTGCTGGCGCGCGAGCCCCACAGTGATTTCACGCTGATCTACGGCAACCGGTCGCTCAAGTCCACGATGTTCAAGGAAGAAATCGAAGACCTGAAGAACCGCTACATGACGCGCCTGGTTCTGCAGCATGTGTTCTCGGATGAGCACACCGACTCGCCACTCAATCAGGGCGTGATGAATCGCGAGAAGATCAGCGAGTTTCTCGCTGGCGTTATCCCGGCCGATCGCATTGACCATGTGTTCGTGTGCGGGCCGTTCCAGATGAACGATGAAGCCGAAGCGGCGCTGTTGGCTGCCGGCGTCCCTGAAGAGCGCATTCATATCGAGCGCTTTGGCATCGCACTGCCAACGGCCGGGCAGGCCGACGCGGTGCTGCACGAAGCGCGGCCGGGTGACGCCGAACAGGCTCGCATCGTCATCATTCGTGACGGCCTCGAGCGCGAGATTTCCTTTGCCAAGGGGCAACCCAGCATCCTGGACGCAGCCTCGGCCGCTGGTCTGGAGGTGCCTTATTCTTGTACTTCGGGCGTATGTGGCACCTGCCGTGCCAAACTTATCGAGGGCGATGTTCGCATGGAGCGAAACTTTGCCCTTGACAAGAGTGACCTCGCGCGGGGCTTCGTGCTGACGTGCCAGGCGCATCCGCTCACCGACCGCGTGGTGTTGTCGTTCGACGAGCGCTGAGCGGCGCACGGAATTGTCGGATGAAACTGTTTTATTTCGGATTACCAAGGAGACATCAATGAAGATTTTAAAAATGCTCGGAGTCGCCGCCGCTTGCGCACTCTCTGTCTCGGCGTGGGCCGATGTCAACGTCGGCGTCACGGTGTCCGCCACCGGGCCGGCTGCCTCCCTCGGTATTCCCGAAAAGAACACCATCGCGCTGCTGCCCAAGACCATCGGCGGCCAGAAGGTCAACTACGTCGTGCTGGATGACGCCTCGGACACCACCGGCGCGGTCAACAACACGCGCAAGCTGATCAGCGAAGAAAAGGTTGATGTCATCATCGGTTCTTCGACCACCCCTGCTTCGCTCGCCATGATCGACGTGGTGGCCGAAGCCAAGGTGCCGATGATCTCGATGGGTGCGTCGGCCCGCATCGTGGAGCCGATGGACGCCAAGAAAAAATGGGTCTTCAAGACCCCGCAAAATGACATCATGATGGCGCTGGCAATTGCCAACCACATGGCGGCCCATGGCGTCAAAACGGTCGGATTTATTGGCTTCTCGGATGCCTACGGTGAAGGCTGGTCGCAGGAATTCGCCAAGGCTGCGGCGCTCAAGAAGCTCCAGATCGTGGCCAACGAGCGCTATGCGCGCAACGACACCTCAGTCACCGGGCAGGCCTTGAAGCTCATGGCGGCCAAGCCAGACGCGGTGCTGGTGGCCGGCTCCGGCACTCCCGCTGCGCTGCCCGAAAAGACGCTCAAGGAGCGCGGCTTCACTGGCCAGATGTACCAGACGCACGGCGTCGCAAACGCCGACTTCCTGCGGGTCGGCGGCAAGGATGTCAACGGCACGTACCTGCCCGCCGGGCCGATGCTGGTGGCCGAGCAATTGCCGACATCGAATCCCGTGAAGAAGTCGGCGCTGGCTTACGTGGACGCCTATGCCAAGGCCTACGGGAAGGATAACGTCTCGACTTTTGGCGGGCACGCCTGGGATGCCGGTACTTTGCTCGTGGCCGCGGTGCCAGTGGCGCTGAAGACGGCGCAGCCGGGCACACCCGCGTTTCGTAGCGCACTGCGCGACGCACTGGAAGGCGTGAAGGACGTGGCCGGTGCTCATGGCATTTTTACGATGTCTCCGACGGACCACAACGGTCTTGACCAGCGGGCTGTCGTCATGGTGAAGATCGTCAACGGCGCCTGGAAATACCAGCCCTGAACCGGGCCTCCGGTATCGTACCCAAACCCTCATGCCGCACTCTGCGCGACATGAAGGTTGATCTAGAAATCAAGGGCTACAAAGCCCCGGCCGGTACTCATCATCATGGATTCACAAATAGCGCTGTTATTGGCGCAAGACGGCATCGTCAACGGGGCCATTTACGGATTGATGGCCCTTGCGCTGGTGCTGGTTTTCTCGGTCACGCGCGTGATCTTTATTCCACAAGGTGAGTTTGTCGCTTTCGGCGCATTGTCGATGGTGGCGTTACAGGCCGGGCACACGCCTGGCACGCTGTGGTTGCTGTTGGCGCTTTCGCCAGTGGTGCTGTTGATCGAGGCTTGGCGTTGGCGACGCGGTGCGCCGGTCGACTGGGCTTCCACCATAGTGTGGACGGTGCTGGCGCCGCTGCTGGCTTGTGGCTTGATTCTCTGGCTTCGGCCGACCTCGCTATGGCTGCAGGCCTTGACCACGCTGCTCTTGATCACTCCGCTGGGCCCGCTGCTTTACCGGCTGGCGTTTCGCCCGGTGGCCAATGCCACGGTGCTGCTGCTGCTGATCGTCGCGGTGGCGTTGCACGGCGTACTGGTCGGCTTGGGCTTGCTGTTTTTTGGCGCCGAGGGTTCGCGCACGCGGCCATTCCTTGATGCACGCTTCGATCTTGGTGGTATTCAGGTCAGCGGGCAATCGCTGGTGGTTGTCGGCGTCACGCTGGCGCTGGTGGTGCTGATGTTTATGTTTTTCGAGCGCTCGATGATCGGCAAAGCCTTGCGGGCCACCGCGATCAACCGCGTCGGCGCGCGTCTGATGGGGATCCCGACCGAGTTGGCTGGCGACCTGAGTTTTGCGCTGGCCGCCCTGATCGGCGCCGTGTCGGGCCTGCTCATCGCGCCCATCACGACCGTGTACTACGACACGGGCTTCCTGATCGGGCTCAAGGGTTTCGTGGCGGCCATCATCGGCGGCCTCGCGGGCTACCCGATGGCCCTTGTCGGGGCGTTGCTGGTCGGGCAACTCGAATCGTTCTCCTCATTCTGGGCGAGCGCTTACAAGGAGGTGCTGGTGTTCAGCCTGATCATTCCTGTTTTGTGGTGGCGTTCGCTCGGTAGTCATACCGTGGAGGACGACGAATGAACCGCCCAGGTGAAAGCGTGAGCGCACCACTGGAGCCGCAGCAGGCAGCGGCTCAGCAGGTGCAGCACGGCGGATTTTTGACGCGCCGACACATGACCCTGATCGCGATTGCGGCATTGGCGCTCGGATGGAATTGGCTGCCTGCTTACACGGTCACGGTGCTCGGTACCATCGGCATGTATTCGCTGGTGGCGGCAGGACTGGTACTGCTCACCGGCGTCGGTGGCATGATGTCATTTGGCCAGGCCGCGTTTGTGGGAGTGGGGGCCTATGCGACCGCCTGGTTGTGTACTGCTCCCGTGGCCACGGCTGCCTTGGGAGCCGTGTTCGGCCCCGCGATGTGGCCTTGGATCGGCTTGCTGTTGGGCTTGGCCATTACTTTTCTTCTGGCCTGGGGTTTGGGCGCCATCACGCTGCGGTTGTCGGGTCACTACCTGCCATTGTGCACACTGGCATGGGGGTTAAGCCTGTATTACCTGTTTGGCAATCTCCAATTTCTGGGTGGCCAGACCGGCATGACTGGCGTCCCGCCGATCACGTTGGGCGGTGTGTCGCTGGCGACGCCGCGTGCCCTCGGTATCGTGGTCTGGGCCGTTTTGCTGCTGATGCTGTGGGCCTTGCACAACCTGCTCGATTCGCGCGAAGGGCGCGCCATTCGCGCGCTCAAGGGTGGCCGGGTCATGGCGGAATCGATGGGCGTGGACACCGAGCGTCACCGCATCAAGGTCTTTGTGCTGGCGGCACTATTGGCGGCGGTATCGGGATGGTTGTACGCGCACTTCCAGCGCTTTGTGAATCCGACACCTTTCAACATCGACCTCGGCATCGAGTATTTGTTCATGGCGGTGCTGGGTGGCGCCGGCTATCTGTGGGGCGCCGTGCTCGGGGCGGCAGTCATCACGTTGCTGAAAGAGAAGCTGCAGGACGTGCTGCCATCGCTGCTGGGTAGCAGTGGCAATTTCGAAGCGATCGTGTTCGGGTTATTGATGGTCGTCGTGTTGCAGCGCTTTGCGGTCGGTTTGTGGCCGGTATTTGTCCGGTTCGGTGCCCGTTTCCTGAAGCCAGCGACCGTGCGCGTTGCCAAGTCGGTGGCCAGCTTGCCCAGTCGGGTCTTGCCAGCGCGAGGCGCGACCATTTTGCAAGCCACCGACGTCTGCAGGCGCTTTGGCGGCCTGGTGGCGAACAACGACATCTCCATGGACGTGAAGGCGGGCGAAGTGCATGCGCTGATCGGACCCAATGGCGCGGGAAAAAGCACTTTCTTCAACATGATTTCCGGTGTCGACCGGCCCACCTCGGGCGAGGTCCGGTTGATGGATGCAACCATGACTGGCCAGCCGTCACGCAAATTCGCGGGGCTTGGACTGGCGCGTACCTTCCAACACGTGCGACTGCTGGCCGAGCGCAGCGTGGTCGAAAATGTGGCACTCGGCGCGCACTTGCGTGGGCGCCGGGGTTGGGTGGCGTCCATGCTGCGGCTCGACCGCAAAGAAGAGGCAGCCTTGCTGGCCGACGCGCGCCGCCAGATTGAGCGCTGCGGTCTGGGCGCGCACGTTGACTCGCTGGCGGGCTCGCTGGCCCTGGGTCAGCAGCGGGTGATTGAAATTGCGCGTGCGCTGGCGGGACATCCGGCCGTCCTTCTGCTCGACGAGCCGGCGGCAGGCCTGCGCCATCTGGAGAAAGAGGCCCTCGCCAAACTATTGCGCCAGTTGCGCGCCGAAGGGCTGGGCGTGCTGGTGGTGGAACACGACATGGAGTTCGTCATGAATCTCGCCGACCGCATCACGGTGTTGGAGTTTGGCACCGTGATTGCGCACGGTACGCCGGCAGAAATCCAGGTCAACGCACGTGTGCTGGACGCCTACTTGGGCGGCAGCGATGAACTTGTGGAGGTTGTGGCGTGAACACGCCGCGTCGCGCCAAGCCTGCGGGTAGCCGTTTGCTCGTGCTGGAAGGTCTTTGCGTGTCGTATGGCGAGGTCGAAGCGGTGCACCGCGTCAACCTGCGCGTTAACCAGGGCGAGATCGTCACAGTCATCGGCCCCAACGGCGCCGGCAAGACCACGCTGCTGGGCGCCGCCATGGGCCTGCTGCCTTCGCGCGGGTCCGTGACGCTGGACGGCGAGCGCATTGCGCGGCCGAGTGTCGAGGCGATGGTGGCGCGCGGCGTGTCGCTGGTGCCCGAAAAGCGCGAGCTGTTCGGCGAGATGTCAGTGCAGGACAACTTGCTGCTTGGCGGCTTTGCGCGCTGGCGCCGGGGCCAGCGCGACCAGACCCAGCGGATGGAAGAAGTGTTCGAGATTTTTCCGCGCCTGCGCGAGCGCCGACCCCAGCTGGCATCCACGCTGTCGGGCGGCGAGCGCCAGATGCTGGCGATTGGCCGCGCACTGATGGCACGCCCGCGCCTGCTGATGCTTGACGAGCCATCGCTCGGGCTCGCGCCGCTGATCGTGCGCGAGGTGCTGCGCGTAGTTTCTTCGCTGCGTGACCTGGGCGTCTCGGTGCTGCTGGTCGAACAAAACGCACGCGCCGCGTTGCAAGTGGCCGACCGCGCCTACGTGCTTGAAATGGGAGTGGTGGCTCTGGAGGGCGCCGCCAGTGATTTACTGCACGATCGCCGCATCATCGACACCTACCTTGGCATCGGTGCCAAAAAAGAGGCCACGCCGGACGTGGCCGTCTGACGAACTGGAATATTGAATGACCTCCACACCCACTCTTCAGAGTTTTATCGGCGGCCGCTGGATTGGCCAGCAAGGCGCCCAGTTGCTGCGCAGCGCCATCAATGGCAAGCCGGTCGCGAGCACGCACGCCGAGGCGATCGATTTTGGCGAAGCCGTGAGCTACGCACGACGCGTTGGCCTGCCCGCGCTGATGGCGCTCGACTTCCAGCAGCGCGCCGATCGGTTGAAGCGCCTGGCCAAGTACCTGAACGAGCATAAAGAAGCGCTCTATGCCATCTCGGCCCACACCGGGGCGACCCGCGCCGATAGCTGGATCGACATTGAGGGTGGTGCCGGCACGCTGTTTGCCTACGCGGGCATCGGCAGCAACGAACTTCCGTCGGGCAACCTGCTGCACGAGGGCCCGGCCGTCGCGCTGGGCAAGAAGGGCGGTTTTGCCGGCACCCACATTTTGGTGCCGCGCGGCGGCGTGGCGGTCCACATCAACGCTTTCAATTTTCCGGTGTGGGGCCTGCTGGAGAAATTCGCGCCGACCTTTCTAGCCGGTATGCCCTGCATCGGCAAACCGGCCACCGTCACCAGCTACCTGACCGAGGCGGCGGTGCGCCTCATTGAGCAATCGGGCCTACTGCCGGACGGCAGCCTGCAACTGGTGATCGGCAGCACCGGCGATCTGCTCGACCGGCTCGATGGCTCGGACGTCGTGACCTTCACCGGCTCGGCCGACACCGCCGCCAAGCTGCGCGTGCATCCCAACCTGGTGCGCCATTCGATTCCGTTCAACGCCGAGGCCGATTCGCTCAACTGCGCGATCCTGGCTCCCGATGTGTCGCCGGACGACGAGGAATTCGATCTGTTCGTCAAGGAGGTGGCGCGCGAGATGACCGTCAAGGCTGGGCAGAAATGCACCGCCATTCGCCGCGCCATCGTGCCGCACCAACATCTCGATGCGGTGACCAGCAAGCTGAAGGCGCGTCTGGCCAAGATGGTCGCGGGTGATCCGGCCGTCGAAGGTGTGCGCATGGGCGCATTGGCGTCGCACGCGCAGCAAGTCGACGTCGCCGAGCGTGTGGCGGCGTTGCAGAAGGGTGCCGAAGTGGTGTACGGTGTGGCCGATGGCTTCGCTCCGCAGGGTGAGGGTGTGGCCGAAGGCGCCTTCTTTGCGCCGACCCTGCTGCTCAGCCGCGATCCGATGCGAGACGAGGCGGTGCACGACATCGAGGCCTTCGGCCCGGTCAGCACCTTGATGGCCTACGACGGCATTGACGAGGCGCTCGCGCTGGCGGCGCGTGGCAAGGGCAGCCTGGTGAGCACGCTGGTCACGAAAGATCCGAAGACTGCGGCCAGGATGGTGCCGGTGATCGCTGCCCTGCATGGCCGCGTCCACATCCTCGATCGGGAATCGGCGCTGGAGTCCACTGGCCACGGTTCGCCGTTGCCGCTGCTCAAGCACGGCGGTCCGGGACGCGCGGGCGGCGGCGAAGAACTCGGCGGTCTGCGCGCTGTCAAGCATTACCTGCAACGCGCTGCGGTGCAGGGCTCGCCGACCATGCTGACGGCGGTGACCGGCGAATACATGCGCGGCGCCCAAGTGCGTGAATCCGAGTTGCATCCGTTTCGCCGCTGGTTCGAAGACCTGCAAGTAGGCGACTCGCTGCTGACGCACCGGCGCACCGTGGGCGAGGCCGACATCGTGGCCTTCGGCGGCATCTCGGGCGACTACTTTTACATGCACTTCGACGAGATCGCGGCGAAGGAATCGCCGTTCGGCAAGCGCATCGCGCACGGCTACTTCGTGCTTTCGGCCGCCGCCGGCCTGTTCGTCTCGCCGGCGCCGGGTCCGGTGCTGGCCAACTACGGGCTCGACACCTTGCGCTTCGTCAAGCCGGTGGGCATCGGCGACACGATCCGCGCACGCCTGACCTGCAAGCGAAAGACCGACCGCAACAAGAAGGACGCCAACGGCGTCGGCCAGGGCGTGGTGGCGTGGGACGTGGCCGTGACCAACCAGCAGGATGAACTGGTGGCCAGTTACGACATCTTGACGCTAGTGGCCAAGCGGGGCTGAGTACGGGGCCCTGGGCAAGCGGACGCGGTGAGCTGAGCCGCTCGCGTAGCGACGTAACGGCGAGTGCGCGGCGATACACGCTCAGTAGGGGTTCTTGAACCCCAGTCCGGCCAATACTTCGATCTCGTGCGCTTCCATCGCCAGCGCGTCCTGCTCACTGGTTTCGTGGTCCCAGCCCTGCGCGTGCAGCGTACCGTGCACCAGCAAGTGCGCGTAATGCGCGGCCAGCGACTTGTGTTGCTCCTGGGCCTCGCGTGCTACCACGGGGGCGCACAGGACCAAGTCGGCCAGCACCAACGGGCTATGCGCGTAGTCAAAGGTCAGCACGTTGGTAGCGTAGTCCTTGCCGCGAAATTCACGGTTCAGGCGTTGGCCTTCTTCGGTGTCGACAATGCGCACAGTGATTTCGCCGTCGACTGCTAGCGCATGGCGAATCCACAGCGCGACGCTGTGGCGCGACAACACGGCCCGGTGCGCAGGTGCGTGCGCAAAGCGGGCGAACTGCAGCGACAGGGACAAGAGTGGCAAAGCCATGATTTGTATGAAAATACGCAGTAGCGCCCATAGAACGGGCGCAACCAGCTATAAAACGAATAGCAATGTGGAGGCGAATGCTCTCAGCGCGGTGTGGAGCGTTTGCGCGCGCCGTCATAGGCATCGATGATGCGCGCCACCAGCGGATGGCGCACCACGTCGCTGCTGTTGAAGTGCGTGATGGCGATGCCGGCCACGCGCTTCAACACCCGCTCGGCGTCGATCAGGCCGCTCATCTGCGTCTTGGGCAGATCGATCTGGCTCACGTCGCCCGTCACCACCGCTTTGGCCCCAAAGCCGATGCGAGTCAGGAACATCTTCATCTGCTCGGGCGTGGTGTTCTGCGCCTCGTCGAGGATGACGAAGGCGTTGTTCAGCGTGCGCCCGCGCATGAAGGCCAGCGGCGCAATTTCAAGCGCGTTACGCTCGAAGGCCTTTTGCACTTTCTCGTAGCCCATCAGGTCGTACAGTGCGTCGTAGAGCGGGCGCAAATACGGGTCGACCTTTTGCGACAGGTCGCCTGGCAAGAAGCCGAGCCGTTCGCCCGCTTCCACCGCCGGGCGCGTCAGCACGATGCGCTGCACCGCCGCGCGCTCCAGCGCATCGACCGCGCACGCCACCGCCAGGTACGTCTTGCCGGTGCCGGCTGGGCCGATGCCGAGCGTGATGTCGTGTTTGGCGATGTTGTCGAGGTACACGCCCTGGTTGAGAGTGTGGGCGCGCAGCTCGGCGCGCCGTGTGAGCAGCATCGCGGCGTCGCTGTCGCCCTCCAGCATGCCGCCGTCGCCCGCTAGCGTGAGCTGCACCACGGCGGGGTCGATCGTGCGTTCGGCGATTTCGTAGAGTGCCTGTAGCACCTCCATGGCCTGCTGCGCGCGAGCCTTGGTGCCGTCGACCTTGAACTGCTCGTGGCGATGCGCGATGCTGACGCCGAATGCCTCTTCGATGCGGCGCAGATGGGCGTCGAGCGGTCCGCATAAGTGGCCCAGCCGTTTGTTATTGGGCGGGGCGAAGGTGTGTCGCAGAATCACGCGATTCATTTCAAGGAAAAAGGTCACCCATGATAGGCAAACTGACCGGCACGCTGGCCGAACGCAATCCGCCGCAGGTGGTGGTGGACTGCAACGGCGTCGGCTACGAGGTCGACGTGCCGATGAGCACCTTCTACAATCTGCCTGCCACGGGCGAACGCGTCTCGCTGCTGACGCATTTCGTGGTGCGCGAGGATGCGCAAATCTTGTACGGCTTTGCGACGCACGAGGAACGTGCGGCGTTCCGCCAACTCATCAAGATCTCGGGTGTTGGCCCGCGCATGGCGCTGGGCGTGCTGTCAGGCCTGAGCGTGGGCGAACTGGCGCAGGTCATCACGCTTCAGGATGCTGGCCGGCTGGTCAAGGTGCCCGGCATCGGCAAAAAGACTGCCGAGCGACTGCTGCTCGAACTCAAAGGCAAGCTGGGAGCCGATATCGGCCTGCCCCTGCACGCGACGACGGACGCGCAGGCCGACATCCTGCAGGCTCTGGTGGCGCTCGGCTACAGCGACAAGGAAGCCGCCGCGGCCCTCAAGGCGTTGCCGAAAGACGTGGCGGTGGGTGAAGGCATCAAGCTGGCGCTGAAGGCGCTGGCGAAGTAATGAGGTAAGGGCTGTGTTTCTGAGCTGCCTGTGCGACAGTGAACGACGCGGTCTGCCGGAGAGTAACTTACCGAATACCGGTAAGCGGTTTGGAATCACGACCAATGGCGATTGCTTCTCTCAAGTGGCCTGAAACGGAGCTCCTTTTTCATCGGCGGAAAGACACGTCGATTCACCAACATTCAAAGCGCGGCAGAACTCAAACTGGTGCAGGTGGATGCGGCGATGACCCTGGAACTTCTGCGCAGCCCGCCAGGTAATCGTCTAATGCCATGAGTTGGAAGTCCGCAAACAAAACCGCTCGACACTGGCAAGGATGTCGTCGGGCGACTTGGCCCAATGAAACGGTTTCGGGTTGGCGTTGTTGATATCCAGGTACTGCTTGATCGCCTGCTCCAACTGGCGGGTCGAGCGCTGCGTGTCGCGACGCGGGTAGTTCTCGGTGAGCGTGGCAAGAGAGCCCCCCACCTGATTG
>CAJDTV010000079.1_pt1 | contig 23014 bp, 23 predicted proteins | sample 7389921 | NCBI WGS metagenome assembly CAJDTV01 (sample SAMEA7055654, study PRJEB34461) | soil metagenome | biome: terrestrial ecosystem; feature: Peninsula; material: soil | place: Antarctica | collected 2016 | reverse complement strand
GGCCAGCTTCATGATGGCTTCTTCGCCGAGCGGGCCCTTGTCGCCTTCCAGGGCGAGCTTGGCGCTGCCGTGGATGATGGGGGTGTCGTCGCCGGGGAAGTCGTATTTGTCGAGCAGTTCGCGCACTTCCATTTCGACCAGCTCCAACAGCTCGGCGTCGTCGACCATGTCGCACTTGTTCAGGAACACGATGATGTAGCCAACGCCGACCTGGCGCGCCAAGAGGATGTGCTCACGGGTCTGGGGCATCGGGCCGTCGGCGGCCGAGACGACCAGGATGGCGCCATCCATCTGGGCGGCGCCGGTGATCATGTTCTTCACATAGTCGGCGTGGCCGGGGCAGTCCACGTGGGCGTAGTGGCGGTTGGCGGTCTCGTACTCGATGTGCGAGGTGTTGATGGTGATGCCGCGCGCTTTTTCCTCGGGCGCGTTGTCAATCTGGGCGTAGCTCTTGACTTCACCACCAAATTTGGCCGACAGCACGGTGCGCCGCCGTCAGCGTGGTCTTGCCGTGGTCGACGTGACCAATGGTGCCCACGTTCACGTGCGGCTTGGTACGCGCGAATTTTCCTTTTGCCATTTTCTAATCCTTGAAAGAGCAGCGCCCGTGTGTTGGTTTAACGTCTGCACCGTGTTGCTGGATCTCTCGCCACGGGCAACGAGAGGCACACGATCGCAGACTCATTAATTAGTTGGGGACAGAGCAAATTTGCTGCGCAAATCTTGGTCTGTCCCACAAGGCCATTCGGTCGGGGACAGAGCAAATTTTCTGCTCAAATCGCGCTCTGTCTCACAAAGCCGTCGGACTTCTTACTTGGAACGGGCGGCGACGATGGCCTCGGCCACGTTGCGCGGCGCTTCGGAGTAGTGCTTGAACTCCATCGTGTAGGTGGCACGGCCCTGCGACATCGAGCGCAGGGTGGTGGCGTAGCCGAACATTTCGGACAACGGCACTTCCGCCTTGATGGCTTTGCCGCCGCCGACCATGTCTTCCATGCCCTGCACCATGCCGCGCCGTGACGACAGGTCGCCCATCACGTTACCGGCGTAGTCTTCAGGCGTCTCGACTTCCACCGCCATCATGGGCTCCAGGATCACCGGGCTGGCCTTGCGGCAACCCTCCTTGAAGCCAAAAATGGCAGCCATCTTGAACGCCAGTTCGTTTGAGTCCACGTCGTGGTACGAGCCGAAATGCAGCGTGACCTTGACGTCGACCACCGGATAACCGGCCAGCACGCCCTGGCCCAGCGCCTCGATGACACCCTTTTGCACCGCCGGGATGTACTCGCGCGGCACCACGCCACCCTTGATGGCGTCGATGAACTCAAAGCCCTTGCCCGGCTCGTTCGGCTCAATCTTGAACACCACATGCCCGTACTGGCCCTTACCGCCCGACTGGCGCACAAACTTGCCTTCAGCGTCTTCCACCGTTTTGCGAATGGTTTCGCGGTAAGCCACCTGCGGCTTGCCGACGTTGGCTTCCACGCCAAACTCGCGCTTCATGCGATCGACAATGATGTCCAAGTGCAGCTCGCCCATGCCCGAAATAATGGTCTGGCCGGACTCTTCATCGGTCTTGACGCGGAACGACGGATCTTCTTGCGCCAGACGTTGCAGGGCAATGCCCATTTTTTCCTGGTCGACCTTGGTCTTGGGCTCGACCGCCTGGGCGATCACGGGCTCAGGGAACACCATGCGCTCAAGCGTGATGATCGCGCTCGGATCACACAGCGTCTCGCCGGTGGTCACGTCTTTCAGGCCCACACAGGCGGCGATGTCACCGGCGCGGATCTCATCGACCTCGACACGGTCGTTGGCTTGCATCTGCACGATCCGGCCGATGCGCTCTTTCTTGCCCTTGATGGCGTTGAAGACCGTATCACCCTTAGTAAGCACGCCCGAGTAGACGCGCACGAACGTGAGCTGCCCGACAAACGGGTCGGTCATCAACTTGAACGCGAGCGCCGAGAACTTCTCGGCATCGTCGGCACGACGCGTTACAGGCTCGTCGTCGTCGTCGACGCCAGCCATGGGCGGGATATCGGCCGGCGACGGCATGAAGTCGAGCACGGCGTCCAACATGCGCTGCACACCCTTGTTCTTGAAGGCGGTGCCACACAGCACGGGCTGGATTTCGTTAGCGATGGTGCGCGCACGCAGGCCGGCCATGATGTCGTCCTCGGACAAGTCGCCTTCCTCAAGGTACTTGTTCATCAGCTCTTCGGTGGCTTCGGCAGCCTCTTCCACCATTTTCTCGCGCCATTCCTTGGCAGACGCCACGAGATTTTCGGGGATTTCCCGGTACTCGAACTTCATGCCCTGGGAAGCTTCGTCCCAGATGATCGCGCGCATCTTGAGGAGATCGACCACGCCTTCGAACTTGTCTTCAGCACCAATCGGAATTACGACGGGAACCGGGTGAGCCTTCAGGCGCGTCTTCATTTGCTCGACGACCTTGAAGAAGTTGGCACCCGTGCGGTCCATCTTGTTGACGAAGGCCAAGCGTGGCACGTGGTGCTTGTTGGCCTGGCGCCAAACCGTCTCAGATTGCGGCTGCACGCCGCCCACGGCGCAATACACCATGCAGGCGCCGTCGAGCACCCGCATGGAACGCTCAACTTCAATCGTGAAGTCGACGTGGCCGGGGGTGTCGATGATGTTGATGCGGTGCTCCGCGCGCGAGCGGTCCATGCCCTTCCAGAAGCAGGTGACAGCCGATGATGTAATCGTGATGCCGCGCTCTTGCTCCTGCGCCATCCAGTCGGTGGTCGCGGCGCCGTCATGGACTTCGCCAAGCTTGTGGTTGACGCCGGTGTAGAACAGGATGCGCTCGGTCGTGGTGGTCTTGCCGGCGTCGATGTGCGCGGAAATACCGATGTTGCGATAGCGCTCGATGGGGGTCTTGCGGGACATGATTTACTTTCGTTAACGGCTGAAAGCCCGCCCACCACACGGTAGGTCGGGCTTCCAGCCTGTCGCTGAAAGCCTTGTTGGCTTCGGCCATGCGGTGCACTTCATCGCGCTTCTTCATGGCGCCGCCACGGCCTTCCGTGGCTTCCATCAGTTCGTTGGCCAGACGCAAGGCCATCGATTTTTCACCGCGCTTGCGCGCGGCTTCCTTCAACCAGCGCATGGAGAGCGCCAGGCGACGCACCGGGCGCACTTCGACCGGCACTTGGTAATTGGCACCACCCACACGGCGCGACTTCACCTCAACCATCGGCTTGACGTTGTTGATGGCCATCGTGAAGGCCTCAACCGGGTCCTTGCCCGGGTTCTTTTTCTCGATGAAGTCGAGTGCACCGTAAATGATGCGCTCGGCGACCGCCTTTTTGCCGCCTTCCATGATCACGTTCATGAATTTGGACAGCTCGACATTGCCGAACTTCGGATCCGGCAGGATTTCACGTTTTGGGACTTCGCGACGACGTGGCATTTCTTCACCTCTTTGCTTCAGTTGGTATTGCGCCTGGCAACACCGCGAGAGTTAACCAACTCCCACTTACTCGACCGGCACAAACAACTTGTGCTTGGGTCACTACGCTCGAAACACCGGCCAGGATGAGTCAAGCACCTGTTTTTGAAAAAGTCATGACGACCATTTCAGGCACGAACACCACGGTTCGAGCCGGACGGCTTACTTGGCCTTGGGCTTCTTCGCGCCGTACTTGGAGCGCGACTGCTTGCGGTCTTTCACGCCTTGCAAGTCGAGCGAACCGCGCACGATGTGATAGCGCACACCTGGCAAGTCCTTGACCCGGCCGCCGCGAACCAGCACGACGCTGTGTTCCTGCAGGTTGTGGCCTTCGCCGCCAATGTAGGAGATGACTTCGAAGCCGTTGGTCAGGCGCACCTTGGCGACCTTGCGCAGCGCCGAGTTCGGCTTTTTGGGGGTCGTGGTGTAGACCCGGGTGCAGACACCGCGACGCTGCGGCGAATTCTGCATGGCAGGGCTCTTCGAGTTGATCGTCTCGACCTCGCGACCCTTACGCACCAGTTGATTGATGGTTGGCATGAATGAATAAAGTCCCTAGAACCCCCGATTCCCGTGACAGAAGCGGAGCAAATAACGAAAACGTGAAACCCTTCGGAATTTTCCGAAAAGCCTGCAAGTATAGCAGCGCAGCGGTCCCTGCACCGTTCAATTACATCTTGCGGATGAGGGAGCGGTGTTGGCGGGGACTGTCGCACCCCGCGCCCTGCGGCAGCGGGGTGTCAAGCGCAAGTCGCCAACTGCCGCGATCCGGAGCCGAACAGCACGGAACTGGCTCCGCCAGACCACCGTGTTGCCCCCGCCAGGAGTGGCGAAGCGGTACGAAGTGCGCGCAGCGTGGGGGCGTGCAACAGTCACTTGATCCACAGGCGCATCGCGTCCCAAGCGCGACCCAAGAAGCCGGCCTGCGCCACCGGCTCCAGCGCTACCAGCGGCACGTTGGCCAACGGCTGGTCGCCCAGCATCACCTTGAGCGATCCGACGGGCTGGTATTTGACAAATGGCGCCACCAGAGGATCAGGCCGGGCGACTTGGGTCTTGACCTTGCTGGCCGTTCCCGCCGGCACCGACACCACGATCGGCTCCGCGCTGCCAAGCTTGATGGTGTTTTGTTTGCCCTTCCAGACGGCCGGCGTGGCCACGGCCTGGCCGGCGTCGAACAGCAGCACGTCTTCGTAGGCCGTGTAGCCCCAGTTCAGGAGCTTTTGTGGGCCGACTTGGTGTGCCCGGTCTTGAACCCATCGACGGTCGGATCGCGAAACAGCAGTTGGTTGCGATTGGTGTCGTTGGTCGCGGGGGTGCCGGGATAACGATATTTCTTCATCGCGTAGTAGCGCATGTCTTCGGGAAAGTCGCGCAGCAGACGGGTCGCCAGCACGCTCAGGTCGCGTGCCGTCGTCACGTGACCGGGAGCCGGTAGGCCGTCGGGGTTTTTGAAGCTGGTGTTCTTCATGCCGAACGCCTTGGCTTGCTCGTTCATCAGTTCAACAAAGCGCTCGACCGAGCCGCCCACGCCTTCGGCCAGCGCAATGGCCGCGTCGTTGCCCGACTGCACGATCAGACCCTTGAGCAAATCGTCAACCGGCACCTGCATCTTGGGGTCGATAAACATGCGCGAACCCGGCGTTTTCCAGGCGCGCTCGCTCACCGGCAGCTTTTGGTCCAGGCTGATTTTCTTGGCCTTGAGGGCGTCAAAGACGAGGTAGGCCGTCATCAGTTTGGTCAGTGAGGCCGGCTCGACGGCGGTGTCGATGTCCTTTTGCACCAGCATCTGGTTGGAAGTGACGTCCAGCAGCAAGTAGCTGGGCGCGGCGACTTCGGGCGGCGCCGGGACTTGGGCGGCAGCGCCGAGGCCGAAGGATGCGGCAGCAGCCAGCAACAGCGCATGCAGCGCGTGGTTCAAACGATTCATGGAAATAGGGGGAAAAGCAAGAAAAAAGCAGGCGAAATGCAGGACAACTAGCCCGCGCGAATGTGGTGGACGACGAGGCTCTTCAGCAGCGGCAATTGTCCGTGAAAGAAGTGGCCGCATCCGGGGACGACCGTGACAGGAAGTGACTGCGGCCGGGCCCAGTCCATCACCGCGGTGAGCGGGACGGTGGCATCCTGCTCGCCGTGCACCACCAATGTGCGTGCATGGGCCTCCAGCGGCAGCGTCGCAACCGCAAAGCGCGTCGCCGCCGTACCTACCAGAACGGCTTGGCGGATGTCACGCGTGCCCCACAGACGCTCGAGCGCACAACTCGCGACGAAGGCGCCGAACGAGAAACCGGCAATGGCCAAAGGCCCATCGGGTGCGGCCTGCTCGACCACGGACAGAAAATCATCGGTCTCGCCGCGGCCTTCATCATGCGCGCCCTGACTGGCGCCGACGCCGCGGAAATTGAAGCGCACCGCGGCCCAGCCGTTCGCTGCAAAGGCCCGCGCCAGTGTTTGCACCACCTTGTTGTCCATGGTGCCGCCAAACAACGGATGTGGATGAGCGATGACCACCACGCCGCGCGAGGGGCCGGCGGGCGCCGCTGTTGCAGGCACGACGTCCGGGTTTGCCGCGTCGCGCAGCGCCTCGATCGTGCCGGCCGCTCCGTGCAAGCTGATCTTTTCGGTTCGGGAATTCATGTCACTATCAAATTTATAGCCGTCTGCGCCCCCTGGACGGACGCAATCGGCTTAAAACACTTAAATCGAACGCCAGCCTCAGCGCCCGACATCGGGTGGCAGCAACAGCCGCTGGACAACTTCCCCGTTCTTCAGGTGTGAGTCGACGATCTCGTCGATATCGTCGATATCGACATAGCTGTACCAGACGGCTTCCGGATAGACCACCGCGACCGGCCCTCCGGCGCAGCGGTCCATACAACCGGCCTTGTTGACGCGCACCTGGCCGGGACCAGCCAGACCTTCGGCCTTGACGCGACGCTTGCAGTGGTCGAAGGCCTCTTGCGCGCCGTGGTGCGCGCAAGAGTTTTCACCGTTCTTGCGGTCGTTGAGACAAAAGAAAATGTGACGGCTGAAATAGCCGGGCACCGTGAGCGCAACTGAACTGGACATGCGGTTCATTCTAGTGACGCCGGCGCAGCCGCTTCGGCCGTGCGGCTGCGCCGCGCCAGTGTCGCCAGCGCATAGCCGAGGGTCGCAAACGGCCAGAGCCAGCCGACCCATTGGGCCAGTCCGTGAAAGCGGATGAAGCGGCCCTGCTCCCAGGTGGCGAGGGTCTGCGCGAAATAGGCGCTTTCCGGCGCCTGGTTGAGCAAGCTCAAGTGGACGATCAGCGCCACCAGCAGCAAACCCGCGCACAGCCGGCGCGGCGCACCCAGCAGCGCCAGGCCCATCAAGGCGGCGGCGCCGATGCCGATCTGCACTGGAAGGGTCAGCCACGCCAGCCCGTGAGTCGGCCCGTAGCTCAGCGCCGCCGACAACGCGCTGCTCGCGACGCCGACTCCCAGCGTCAACGCCAGCAGCACGACGCGGTGCCCTGCGGCGCGCGTCACCATGAACCCCAGCAGGCACGGCACCAGCGCGCCCAGCATCACGCACAACAGCTCGACCGCGGGCACCAGTGGCTCCAGTTCGAACTGCCGCAGCGGCAACCACTCCAGAAACGGCGTGTCGGCCAGCACATCCGCGATGCCCGCTTCGAGCCGCTCGAACACCTGGCCGAGCCCAAAGGTCACGGCGGCAGGAAACAGCAATGCCACCGGCCACAGCGCGAGCAACACCAGCGCACCACGCGCATCCGCGACAAACCAGCTCGCGCGCACCCGGCCCCAGCGCGCAATGGCCCCCAGACGTTCCAGCGATCCTGCGATTCCGGCCCCCAGCAGCGCGCCCACCGCGTTGAAGCCAAGATCGACATTCGACGGTATGCGCCCCGGAAAATAACTTTGCAGTGATTCCATCGAGAACGAGAGCGCCACTCCGAGCGCCGTCGCCAGCCCGACGGCGCGCAGAGTGCCCATGCCGGGGCGCATGCGCAGCAGCGCCAGCGCCAGCAAGAAGCCAAACGGTACGTAGCCGGCGATGTTGATCGCCAGGTCAAAGCCGGTCCAGTACTGCGGCCAGGGCGCCGCCAGAAAGGCCCACGGCGCGATGCCCTGGTCGCGCCAGCCATCGAACGGATAGAGACTGGCGTAGACGATCAGTGCGACATATGCGAGCGTGAGCGGCAGCGCCGAAGTCTTGTGCGGGGCTGCCACGTCAGCCTCCCGACACACGACCGGGCCAAGCGCGCCGCCGGTCCCGAGCCGGCGCGACTGGTGTTGCGCGAAACACCGCGGAACCGGCTCCGCCGGGCCGCTGGTGTTGCCCCCGGCCGGGGGTTGGCGAAGCGACACGAAGTGCGCGCAGCCTGGAGGGGAGCGTCATCTAAAACGGCTTGACCACCACCAGCACCACAATGGCCACCAGCAGTAGCACCGGAAGTTCGTTGAACCAGCGATACCAGCGATCGCTGCGGCGGTTGGCGCCGGCCTCGAAGCGTCGCAGCAGCACCGCGCAGCCATAGTGATAGCCAATCACCACCAGCACCAGCACCAGCTTGACGTGCAGCCACGCGCTGCCCGGACCGCGCCCGATGCCGTAGCCCAGCCAGAGCCAGAGCCCGAACACCACGGCCGGCACCGCCAGCAAGGTGGTGAAGCGCAGCAGCTTGCGCGCCATGAGCAGCAGGCGCGCGCGTTCGGCCACCGATTCGGGCGCCACCATGGCCAGATTGACGAGGATGCGTGGCAGGTAGAACAGGCCGGCGAACCAGCTGACGATGAAAACGATGTGCAGCGACTTGATCCAGAGCATGGCGGCAGTTTAGTGGTCGACGCGTAATACACGCGGTGCGCATGGCGAGGGCTGAGGCCTGTGCGCTCAGGTCTGACCACGCCAACCGGGCGGGCGAAGGATCGCCTCTTCTGGCAGAAATTCGGAGCTCGCCGCCCGCGGTCAGCGCAGCCAGCAGTGAGTCACAAGTCCACCAAAAAAAGCCCGACGTAAACGCCGGGCAGAACGCCCTTTTGCTGTCACACATTAAGGCACCCGCTCAGGGAGGAAAGGCGGGGGACGGCAAGCCGCCCGGCACGGAATTTAACAAAGTTCCAAGGCACCATCAACCCATGGGTTGCTTTTCCAGGTAACTTTTTCACGGTTGGCATCACGCCTGCCATCCAGCGTTCCACTTGCGGCACAATTTTCACCATGATCCATCCCGCCCCTTTCCCCGCCGCGCGCCCAAGGCGGTTGCGCCACGACAGCTTTACCCGCAACCTGGTGCGCCAGCACGCGGTCACGGCCCATGACCTGATTTATCCGGTGTTTGTCCAGGACGGCCACAAGCAACGCAACGCCGTGCCCTCGATGCCCGGTGTCGAGCGCCTGAGCCTCGACCTGCTGCTGCCAGTTGCCGAAGAATGCGTGGCGCTGGGCATTCCGGTGCTGGCGCTGTTTCCGGTGATCGACGCCGCCCTCAAGACGCCGAACGGCGACGAGGCGTGCAACCCCGACGGGCTGATTCCGCGCGTGGTGGCAGAGCTCAAGTCGCGCTTTCCCGAACTGGGCGTGCTGACCGACGTGGCGCTCGACCCCTACACCAGCCACGGCCAAGACGGCCTGCTCGACGACGCCGGTGACATCCTCAACGACGCCACCGTCGAAGTGCTGGTGAAGCAGGCACTCACCCAGGCGCGAGCTGGCGTGGACATCGTGGCGCCGAGCGACATGATGGACGGCAGGATCGGCGCGATTCGATCGGCGCTCGAGTCGAGCGGCGCGATTCATACCCGAATCATGGCCTATAGCGCCAAGTACGCCAGCGCCTTCTACGGACCGTTCCGTGACGCCGTCGGTTCGGCCGCCAATCTGGGAAAGAGCAACAAGAAAACCTACCAGATGGACCCCGGCAACAGTGACGAGGCGCTGCGCGAGGTGGCCATTGACATTGCCGAAGGCGCCGACATGGTGATGGTCAAGCCCGGCATGCCGTACCTGGACATCGTGCGCCGCGTAAAGGACGAGTTCGGGGTGCCGACCGTACGCGATGCTCAAGGCGGCGGCGCAAAACGGCTGGCTCGACCACGACGCCGTGGTGCTTGAAAGCCTGCTCGCCTTCAAGCGCGCCGGCGCCGACGGCGTGCTGACCTACTTTGCGCTCGATGCCGCGCGATTGCTACGAAAACAATAGTCGCCATCGTCCGCCAGACGGGCGCTACAGGCCTTTTTCTCATCCACCTTGATCGGGGCCACCGATGCGTCGGTTCGGCCTGCCCGGCGTGAGCGCCGCGCATAAAAAACGCCAGACTGCATCGCTGCAATCCAGCCTTTTGGGGCTACCTTCAAGGCAGCCGCTTGGTCAGGCGCCAGCCTGCTCCGTGGTTCAAAGGGCGGCGTGGCGCGTCACGCCGCGGTTGATCGTGTAGGCAGCGGGTACCTGGCTGTTGACGAAGGCCTCGACGTGCAGGTTCTGGGCGGGCGCGTGGGCGGCAGCCACGGCTTCATTACGAACCATCGCACGGTCGGTCGAAGCGGTCAGGGCGGGCAGGACGCGCGACTTGACATCGACATTCTGGTTCGGGGCGTGCGCCGCAGCGACGGCTTGTGCATTGACTTCAGCACGGCTCAGCACCGAGTTCAATTGCAGCACACCGTCATAGGTTTCGGCCTGTGCAACGCCGGCAACGGCAAACAGGGAAAGGGCGGCAGCAGCGATGATGGTCGGGGTTTTCATTTCATTTTTCCTTTAACTTGAGTCAATCGAAGAGGACTTGGGCGGGACTTCCCTACCGGGTCGCCCTGCTCAGGCCGTGTTCACTCAGGCTCACATGAGGTGTCTGCCTGTGGGATGAAGTTTGGCACCGATAATCAGGGTAAACCCTCATCAATCCCAATCACGGCGTTTCCAATACCGAAACAATGCCGCCGTCATAAACGCTGGATAACCGTTTGCCATGGATGGACTGGAACTGATCAAAACCTTTCGTGAAGTTGCCGCGCGCGGCAGCTTCACGCGCGCGGCGATGTCCCTGCGCATGTCCAAGGCAAGCGTCAGCAAATACGTGGCGGAACTCGAAGAGCGCTTTGGCGTGCGCCTGCTGAATCGCTCGACCCGCTCGGTGAGCCTGACCGACGCGGGCCACCTGCTGCTGGAACGCAGCGCGCCGTTGATCGAATTGGTGGAGCTCACCCAGGCCGACCTGGAGGAGCGCGCCAGCCGGCCGCGAGGGCGGCTGCGCATCACCGCGCCGCATGGACTGGCGCAGCACGCCTTTGCCAGCCTGCTGGGCGAGTTCGTGACGCGCTATCCGGACGTCCATGTGAGCCTGGACCTGACCAACCGGGTGGTCGATCTGGTCGAGGAAGGCGTCGACATCGCCATTCGGGCGGGACGCCTGCACGACCAGAACCTGATCGTGCGGCGACTGCGGCATATGGACACGGTGTTGTGCGCCACACCGGCCTATTGGGTCCGGCGCGGACTGCCCAAGAGCCCTGACGATCTGCGTCGGCACGACGTGCTGACCTACTCGCTGACGAGCGGCGCGCCGCACCTGGCGTTCGAGGTCGACGGCCAGCCTCACAGCGTGCCGGTGACCAGTCGCATGGACGCCAACGATGGCGTAGCGCTGGTCGCGGCCGCACTTCATGGGCTGGGCGTGGTCTCGGTGCCGGCACTGCTGGTGCAGGAGCACATCGAGCGCGGGGCACTGGTGCCGGTGTTGCAGGACTATATGCCGCGCGATCTGTGGCTCTACGCCGCCTACTCGCAGCGCCGCCACAACAGCGCAGCCCTGCGCGCGCTGCTGGATTTTCTGGAGACGCGGCTGGCGCAGCCGGCCGCTGTCAGCCCGCCGCCGGCGGCCCGCGCAACGCCCCGTGCGCGAAAACCGGCGCGCGCCGCAAAGCTATCACAACAATAGATGTTTGCCCCCATCAGCCGGATGTTTCAAGCACTATTCGTCAGGAAACACCGGATGAGTCACGGACACTCGATCAGCCCACATGGTGGCGAAAAAACGCCAGCGTACGCTGGCGCGCCAGCGCGGCGGCCTCCAGGTTGTACGAGCCGCGTTGATCGCAGTTGAAGCCGTGGTCGGCGGCGTAAATGTGCACCTCGATCTCGGGATGGTCCTTGCGCAGTGCTTCGACCGAATCGAGCGAGATCCAGTGGTCCTTCGCGCCGAACTGCGCCAGCACCGGCACGCCGGGCCGACGCGCGCGTTCGGCCACCGTGGTCATGCCGCCACCGTAGTACGGCGCTGCGGCCGCCAGCCCCGACACCAGGCTCGCCGCGCGCCAGGCCAGCAACCCGCCCCAGCAATAGCCGACGATGCCGACCTTGCCGGCCCGCGCCGCATGGTCGACGGCCGCCTGCAGGTCCTGCATCACGCCCGGCGCCGGCAGCGCCTCGACCGCCGCTTTGAGTTCCGCGCCGGCCTTGATGTCCGCGTCGCCATAGCCGAGCTCGACACCGGGCCTGATGCGCTGGAAAGCGGCAGGCGCCAGCGCCAGATAGCCGTCGGCCGCGTAGCCGTCGGTCACCGAACGGATGTGCGAATTGACGCCGAAAATTTCCTGCACCACCACCACCGCGCCGCGCGGCTTGCCGGCGGTCTCGGCCACGTAGGCGGGAAAAGTGAAGCCGTCCTTGGCGGTGAGGTTGATGAATTGACCCATTTCAAGCTCCTTGTTGGCCGGGTGGCGCGCCACAAAACCGCCGGCCAGTGATGTAATCCGAACCCCAACGGTTTTAACTGACGCACGCAGTTCGTGCACGAGGAGCGGGCTTTGGTGAAAACGGATCAGCCGGGGCAGGTCGCCCCCATGAGCAGGGCCGACATGCGGGAGCGGTTCAACGTCAATCGAGGCCGCGAATGATGATGCACGCCCCTTCAATGGACCTGATCAAGCCGCTGGTCACGCTCATGGCGATTGTCAACCCGCTGGCGATCGTGCCGTTTTTCATCCACTACACGCAGGGCTACACCAAGGCACAGCGCCAGCGCACCGCATGGACCGCCGCCTTCAGCGCCTTTGTCGTGATCGCCGTCAGCGCGCTGCTCGGGCTGCAACTGCTCTCGTTTTTCGGCATCTCGATTGCCAGCTTCCAGGTCGGCGGCGGCATGTTGCTATTGATCAGCGCGCTGTCGATGCTCAACGCGCAACCGGCCGAAGGCAAAGGCGACCCGCAAGAAATCCGCGCCACCGAAGTCAAGGCCTCGCGCGGCGCTTCAATTGCCGTGGTGCCCCTGACCATTCCCCTGCTGACCGGGCCGGCCACCATGTCGACCGTCGTGATCTACGCCGACAAGGCGCAACACATCTGGCAACTGCTGGTGCTGGTCGGCTACGGCGTGGTGATCGCCGCCGCTGCCGGCATCGCTTTCTCGCTGGCCCACCCCATCGCCCGCGTGCTCGGCAAGACCGGTATCGACGTCATGACCCGGCTGATGGGTCTGATTCTGGCGGCGCTGTCGGTCGAGGTGATGGCCGATGGGCTGGGGAAATTGTTTCCGGTACTGGGGCGAGTGGTGTAAGCCCTTAACCTCCGGCGCCACCCAGCAACCCCGGCCACCCACGCGGTTCACCCGCGGACCCACGCGAGCGGACTGATCCGCATCCACGCCAGACTCGATTCGCCCCGCGACCTGATCGTGACACGCACCCGAAGCCGGACCGCGCCCAGACGCATGCCTGGCGCCGCTGCGGCGGCTCAAGCGGACAGGGTCGACAATCGAGGGTTGTGCGTCGCGTCCGAGCACCTTTGTCCGATCCGACAGGAACGCGCCGGCATCGCACAAGCCACCCCACCCAGATCGACTGACACGGCAGAATTTTCATGATCCGAACGGAATCTCCTCCCATCACCCGTACGCTGATCCCCGGACTGACCGACCTTGAGGAGCGTCTCAGGAAAGACCTGGAATGGCTGGAATGGCCTGCAAAGAGTTGGCTGCCATCCACGCAAGATGCCGGAGGCCGGCGCGTCCTGGACGTCGCGATCATCGGGGCCGGACAAGCCGGCCTCGCGGTCGCCGCTGCACTTGCGCAACAGGGCATCCACGCCGTGCTCTTTGACCGGGCGAGCGACGGGCAAGAAGGACCGTGGGCCACCACGGCCCGGATGGAAACACTTCGTTCGCCCAAACAGCTCACGGGCCCCGCGCTCGGGCTGCCCGCGCTCACTTTTCGCGCCTGGTTCGAGGCCCAGTTCGGGGCGCAGGCCTGGGAGACGCTGGACAAAATTCCGCGCCTGCAATGGATGGACTATCTGCGCTGGTACCGCCGCGTGATGAAGCTGGACGTGCGAAACGATCACCAGATGCTCGCCGTGCGACCGCGCGCCGACGACCGGGTTGCACTGGAGATCCAGTCGCCCGCCGGACGCGACACCGTGCTGGCTCGCCGTGTCGTGCTGGCGACCGGCCGGGACGGGCTCGGCGGCGCCTATGTGCCCGAAGCCCTGACCCGCGAGCTGCCGCGTGACCGGTGGGCCCACTCCTCCGATCTGCTGGACTATGCAATCTTGGCCGGCAAGCGCGTTGGCGTGATCGGTGCCGGCTCTTCGGCCATGGACAGCGCGGCAACTGCGCTGGAAGCTGGCGCAGCTAGCGTGGATCTGCTGATCCGGCGCAACGACATTCCCCGCATCAACAAGGGCAAAGGCGCAGGCAATCCAGGCTTGACCCTTGGCCATCTGAACCTGCCCGACGACTGGAAATGGAAGATTCGCCACTACATCAATGTGCACCAGGTGCCCCCGCCACGGGGCAGCACGCTGCGCGTCTCACGCCACCCCAACGCCCGCTTTAATCTGGGGTGTGCCGCGCAAGACGTGACCGTGGTGGACGACGCCATCGAAGTGAGCACACCCAAGGGAATTTTCACGCTGGACTTCCTGATTTTCTCCACGGGGTTTCGCATCGACTGGGCCACGCGCCCCGAGTTCGCCGTGCTGGCGCCGCACGTGCGGGCCTGGAAAGACCGTTACACACCACCACCCGGCCAGGAAGATCAGGAGCTCGCCGACTCACCCGATCTGGGGCCGGCCTTTGAGCTGCAAGAGAAAATCGAAGGCACGTGCCCCGGTCTGTCGCGAGTCCATTGTTTTTGCTACCCCGCGGCACTGACGCACGGCACGGTCTCTGGCGACATTCCCGCCATCAGCGAGGGAGCCAGGCGCCTTGCCGAGGGCATCGCCGGTTCGCTATATCTCGAAGATATCGAAGTGCACTACGCCAATTTGAAGGCTTATGCGGAGCCCGAAATCTTCGGCGACGAATGGACCCCGGCGGCTGCGCCGCAAGCACGAGCCATGACATGACGGGCTGGCTCTTTCGCCGCCTGGGCCAGGCGGTTGTGGTCGTGCTCGTGATGACGATGATCGTCTTCGTTGGACTGCACGCCATCGGAAACCCGGTCGACATCCTGATTGGGCCGGACGTCGACCAGGTCGACCGCGCCCGGATCATCGCCGAACTCGGCCTCGACCTGCCGTTGTGGCGCCAGTACCTTGCGTTCCTGAATGGTGCGCTGCATGGCAATCTGGGCAACAGCTTTGTCTACAACATGCCCGCCATCACACTCATCCTGGGACGGTTTCCGGCCACGCTGGAATTGGCTTTTGGGGCGCTGGCCCTGGCCGTGGTGGTGGGCATTCCGCTCGGACTCATCGCCGGGCTCTACCCGGATAATCCGATCTCCAAAACGGTCATGGCCGGCAGCATCGTCGGCTTCTCCTTGCCGACCTTTTGGGTCGGACTTTTGTTGATCATGACATTCAGCGTGTCGCTCGGCTGGCTGCCCGCCAGCGGACGCGGGCGAACGATCGAAGTTCTTGGCATCCCGTGGTCGTTCCTGACGCTCGACGGTCTGCGACACTTGATCCTGCCGGTGATCAACCTGTCGCTCTTCAAGATCTCGCTGGTGATTCGACTGACCCGCGCCGGCGTGCGTGAAATACTGCCGCTCGATTTCGTCAAGTTCGCGCGCGCCAAGGGGCTTTCGCCGCTGCGCGTCATGGGCGTTCACGTCCTGCGAAACACCTTGATCCCGCTGGTCACCGTGCTGGGCTTGGAACTGGGTTCGACGATCGCGTTCGCGGTCGTCACCGAAAGCATTTTTTCCTGGCCCGGCGCCGGCAAACTCATCCTGGACAGCATCAACGCGCTGGACCGACCGGTCATCGTGTCCTATTTGGTGGTGGTGGTGTGCCTGTTCGTGATGCTCAACCTGATTGTCGACGTGCTGTACAAAGTTCTCGACCCCCGGGTTCGTCTGGAGCGCGCGGCATGAGCTCCATCGCGAACCAGCCGACTGCCCGCCATGACACGCCGTGGCGCCGTCATGCATCGGAGTTTTTCTCGTCGAGGATCGCGCTCGTCGGTCTGGTGATGTCGTTCATCCTCATTGCGGTCGCCATCCTGGCGCCCTGGATCACACCCCAGGATCCCTACGATTTGCTGCAACTCGATGTGCTCGATGCCCGACTTCACCCTGGCGCGGAAAATGGCCTCGGCACATTCCGCTACGTGCTGGGCACCGACGGGCAGGGCCGCGATCTGTATTCGGGCATTCTGTATGGCCTGCGCATCAGCCTCCTTGTGGGCGTGGGCTCGGCGGTGATCGCCGGCGTGCTCGGAACCCTGCTCGGCCTGCTGGCCGCCTACGCGGGTGGCAAGGTAGACGCACTGATCATGCGCATGGTCGACCTGATCCTTTCGTTCCCGTCCATCCTGGTCGCCATGATGATCCTGGCGTACCTGGGCAAGGGCGTCGGGAACGTGGTGCTGACGCTGGTGATCCTGGAGTGGGCCTACTACGCTCGCACTGCGCGAGGACAGGCCCTGATCGAGCGCCGGCGCGAGTATGTGGAAGCCGCCCGGTGCCTGGATATTCCCAACTGGCGCATCATGCTCAAGCACATCCTGCCCAACTGCCTGCCACCGCTCATCGTGATCGGCACCCTGCAGATCGCACGGGCCATCACGCTGGAGGCTACGCTGAGCTTTCTCGGGCTCGGCGTTCCGGTGACCGAGCCGTCGCTGGGCCTGCTGATCGCAAATGGCTACCAGTACATGCTGTCCGGCGAGTACTGGATCAGCTTTTACCCCGGCATCGCATTGCTGATCACGATCGTGGCGATCAACCTCGTGGGCGACCGCCTGCGTGACGTCTTGAACCCGAGACTGAGCAAATGAGCACGCCCGGGACCGCTGCGACGCTTGAGGTGCGCAACCTGCGCACGCATTTCTTTACCCGCGATGGCATTTTGCCGGCGGTCGACGATGTGTCGTTCACGATCGAGCGCGGCAAAATCCTCGGGCTGGTCGGCGAGTCCGGCTCCGGCAAATCAGTGACGGGTTTTTCAATCATGGGACTGGTCGATCCACCGGGCCGCATCGTGAGCGGCGACATCGTGTTCCAGGGACGCTCCTTGATCCACATGCCGCCGCGCGAATTGCGTTCGCTGCGAGGCAATCGCATTGCCATGATTTTCCAGGACCCGATGATGACGCTCAACCCCGTGCTGCGGGTCGATGTGCAAATGATGGAGGCGGTGCACGCCCACACAAAGGCCAGTCACGCCCAGGCACGCCAACTCGCGCGCGACACACTGGGCATGATGGGCATCCCCAGCCCCGATGAGCGCCTGCTCGCCTACCCACACCAGTTGTCGGGCGGTATGCGGCAGCGCGTTGCCATTGCAATCGCCATGCTGCACAAACCCGATCTGATCATTGCCGACGAGCCCACCACCGCGCTCGATGTGACCATCCAGGCGCAGATCCTGTCCGAGGTGCAAAAATTGACACGCCAGAGCGGCACGTCGCTGATCTGGATCACCCACGACCTGTCGGTGGTCGCCGGGCTGGCCGATGACGTGGCCGTGATGTACAGCGGGCGCATCGTCGAACACGGCCAGGTCGACGATGTACTGGACCGGCCGTTACACCCCTATACGGCCGGGCTTATCGGCAGTCTGCCCAGCAACAACCGCAGAGGCCAGCGTCTGCGCCAGATTCCAGGCATGACCCCCAACCTGCTCGATTTACCCGTTGGCTGCGCATTCGCCTCGCGCTGCCCACGTGCCTCCAGCGCTTGCAACGAACGCCCGGAGACCACCGAACCCGAGCCCGGCCGGCTGGTGCGATGCTTTCACCCGGACCTGAACCACGTCCGCAGCGAGACTACGTAGTGAACCAGACACAGATCGTGCCCCTGCTCGAACTGACGCACGTCAGCAAACATTTTGGCCAGCGCGAGAGCGGCCGTATCGGCACGCTGATGCAGGAGGTGGGTCTGTTCAAGCCACCAGCGATCACGCGCGCAGTAGACGGTGTGGATCTGGTGGTTCGCCCCGGCGAAGTGGTGGGCCTGGTCGGTGAGTCGGGCTGCGGAAAAACCACCCTGGGTCGCGTCGCGGTGGGACTGCTGACCCCGACCGCCGGAGCGGTGCGCGTCAACGGCTTTCGTCAGGCCGAAATGACGCTGCGCCAGGCCCACGACGCGCGCCTTCAGGTGCAAATGATCTTTCAGGATCCTTATGCCAGCCTGAATCCCCGGCTGCGGATCGACGAGATCGTGGGCGAGGCCGCTCGCATCCATGGTCTGATCGAAGATGGCGATTTCGACGCCTACGTCAGCGAGCAACTGGTCCGCGCCGGCCTCGATCCGGCCCTGCGACACCGCTACCCGCACCAGTTCAGCGGCGGCCAGCGCCAGCGCATTGGCATCGCGCGTGCACTCGCCGTGAGGCCGTCCATGCTGGTATGCGATGAAGCTGTCGCGGCGCTTGATGTCTCCATCCAGGCGCAGATCCTCAATCTCTTCATGGACCTGCGCGAAGAACTCAACCTGACCTATCTGTTCATCAGCCACGACCTGGGTGTCGTCGAGCATTTGTCAGACCGAGTGGTCATCATGTATCTTGGCCGCGTGGTCGAAACAGCGCCGGTGGAAGAAGTGTTTGCGCGACCCAATCACCCCTACACCCAGGCCCTCCTTGCCGAGATTCCCACGCTGGCCTCGCGCCACAAAATTTTTACCAGCATCAAGGGCGAAATTCCCAGCCCCTTGAATCCGCCCTTGGGCTGTCACTTTCACCCGCGATGTCCGTATGCGATGGCGCGCTGCACGAGCGAAGCGCCTGTCCTGAAGGAAATCGCTCCGAACCATCTCAGCGCCTGCCACCTGAACGACGCAAGCTAGCCGACGCATCTCCAAGTCAATCGCCTTCTTTCACGCTTTTTTCACGCTCATCACCCCGGATCTCGAACATGAAACATCTGATTCTCACCACTCTGACCGCCGCCTTGCTGGGTGTATCGGCAGGTGCCTGCGCTGAAAACCTCAGCATTGGTTATGCCGACCCGCTCTCGTCGCTCGACCCACAGTTGAACAATCATGCGGGTGACCGCTCGATGGACGTCAACTTCTGGGATCTGCTGATCGAAAACAAAGACAACAAGCTCCAACCCGGCCTGGCCGTGAGCTGGAAGCCGCTCGACAACACCACCTGGGAATTCAAGCTGCGCGACAACGTCAAATGGCTGGACGGCGTCCCATTCACCGCTGACGACCTGATTTTTTCGTACAAACGGGCCCGCCAGGTGCCCGGCAGCGTGGCCACGTTCGCCGGCTACCTGCGCACTATCGAATCGATGAGCGCCAAAGACCCGCACACGCTGATCGTCAAGACCAAAGGACCCGACCCGTCGCTGCCGCTCAACCTGAGCTCGGTCCATATCGTCAGCAAGCACATCGGCGAAAAGTCGACGACGGAGGACTACAACTCCGGCAAGGCCATGATCGGCACCGGCCCGTACAAGTTCATCTCCTACACGCCCGGGGATCGCGTGATCATGGAGCGCAACGATGGCTACTGGGGCGGCAAGCAAATCTGGGAGAAAGCCACGATGCGCTACATCAACAACGCCGCCGCCCGCACAGCGGCGTTGCTGGCAGGTGACGTCGATGTGATCGACAAGGTGTCGGTGTCTGACCTGACCCGTCTCAAGCAGGCACCCAACGTTTCGGTATTCGCCTACGACGGCCTGCGGGTGATGCTGCTGCAACCCAGCTTCAACCCCGCGCCCAATCCGTTCATCACGGACAACGCGGGAAAAATGCTCGACAAGAACCCGCTGCTTGACGTCCACGTGCGCCGCGCGCTGAACTTGGCGATCAATCGAAAGGCCATTACCGACCGCATTTTGCAAGGCGCCGCGACCGAAGCGAACCAGTGGATGCCACAAGCGACCTTTGGCTACAACCCCGAGATCAAAAACATCCCGTACAACGTCGAGGAAGCCAAGAAGCTGCTGGCCCAGGCGGGCTTTCCGGACGGATTCAAGCTCACCATCCACGTTCCCGGCGACCGCTACCCGCAAGGCCCCGAAACAGCCCAGGTGGTGGCACAGTTCTGGACACGCATCGGCGTGAAGACACAGGTCGAAGTGGTGCCGTGGGCCGTGTATTCGAGCCGGGCCAACAAGAACGAGTACGCCGTCAGCATGCTCGCCTGGGGCAACGGCACGGGCGAAGCGGCCTATGCGCTGGTCAACATTCTGTCCACGGTCGATCCGAAGAAGGGACAAGGCGCTTCGAACTGGGGCCACTACAGCAATCCGGCGGTCGACCGTGCGCTGGAACAATCCACTTCGGAATTCAACGTGCCCAAACGCGAGGCGATCTTGCGCGAGTCTGCCAAGGTCGTTTCGGACGACGTCGGCATCATCCCGCTGTTTCATTACCGCAATATTTGGGCCGCCAAAAAAGGGCTCAAGGTCAGCCCCATGACCAGCGACCGCACCGCGCCCATGATGGTCACGAAGGACGACACCAAGTAAGCTCACCGCAGGCTGGCGCCACTGCCTGGCGGCATGGGCGCCGCCCAGCAGTGGCTGAACCCCAGCATGACCCGGCCCAGCCTCACCATCACGCCCGCGGATGCGCTCATTGACGTGTCGCGTCGCATCCTCATCGAAAACCTCTCACGCGGCCAGACGGTCGAAGTTTCCAGCCTCACCCGTCGAGGCCAAACCGATTGGCACAGCCACGCCACGTTCACGGCCGACGCCGTTGGCCAGATTGACCTTGGGCGCCATGCGCCCGTCGCCGGAAGTTATGGCGGCGTGTCGGCCATGGGTCTCATCTGGTCGCAAGCACCTTCGGATACGCTCAGCCGCGAACTCTTCAATGAGCCGGTTACGGCGCCGCTGCTTACCCGAGTGAAGGCGCGCATGCAGAACGGCCTCGAATTGAGCGCCGAGATGACGCAGCGCCTAGACGGTGTTGGCGTGACCCGGCGCGCGGTGCACGAAGACGGCCTGGTCGGCACGCTCTATTCGCCCGACGGCGCCGGCCCTCATCCGGCCGTCATGATCCTGAACGGCTCGGGCGGGGGCATCAACGAGGCTCGTGCCGCGCTGTACGCATCGCATGGCTACGCAGCGTTTGCGCTCGCGTACTTCAAGGTGCCGGGGCTGTCGGACTACATCTCGAATACGCCACTGGAGTACTTCCAGAGCGGAATCGACTGGATCCGCCGCAACGTCAAACCTGCCCATGACTTCGTGGCCTTGAGTGGCCAGTCGCGCGGCGGTGAACTGGTGCTGCTGCTGGGCGCCACGTTTCCGCACATCGTTTCGGCAGTCGTGGCGTACGTGCCTGGCGCGGTGATACACAGCGGCCAGAACGCCGCCGACCCCGCCATCGGCCGTGAGGGCCCCACGTGGCTCCTGGCTGGCAAGCCGCTGTCCCACCTGTGGCAGGACAACCGCACCGCCAGCTGGAAACCCTTCGACGAAGGGCCAGCACCCCACCGTCACGAAAAAGCCATCCTCACGGCCCTGCAAGACCGCGATGCCGTGGCTCGCGCACGCATCAAGGTCGAAGATATCCAGGGACCGGTGATGCTGTTGTCCGGCACCGATGACGGTTCGTGGCCCTCGAGCGTTTACGCCCGCATGGTGCGCGACAAATTGCGCGACGTGACTCACCCCCACGCCGTTAAGTGGCTCGACTTCGAGGGCGGCGGACATGCCATCCTGTTCCCTTACGTCCCCACCACGCAGCTCGTATACACGCATCCCGTATCGGGGAAAGTCAGCACCAGCGGCGGCAACCCCAAGGACAATGCCCGAGCCGACGAGGAATCGTGGGTCGGTGTGCTAGCGTTCCTGGCCGACGCGCTGGCGGCGCGCAACGCCGCCTCCATACAGACCAAGGAGTCCCCCGTGGCATCCCCCACCCCTGACAGCCCCGCCGACCTGATTGATCGCCTGGTCGGCCTGGCGCCCGATGGCGCCACGCACGCGGTGCGGCACCAGCGCGACAAGGTCGCTGCTGCCACCCAGGGCAGCTACAACGCATTGTTCGACCCGACGCTACCGGGGCTGACGCTGACCGAACGCCTGCTGGCCGCTCTGTACGCCAGCCGCCTGACGCCCGCCCCGGAGCTAGTCACCCACTACCGCGAGCGCCTTGCGATCGAGCGGGCCGAGTCTGCATGGATTGCGGCGGCCGAGCACGGCGCGCCCGCCGATGTGGCACAGCCGCGCCTGCGCGCCATCCTGGAATTCACGCGCAAGCTGATCGAGCGCCCGGTCGACGGCGACAAGGCCGCGCTGGAAACCTTGCCGGCTGCGGGCCTGTCCACGCCAGCCATCGTCACGCTGTCGCAATTGATCGCATTCCTGTCGTATCAGGTGCGCCTCGTCGCCGGCCTGAAGGCCATGAAGGCACTGGAGAACGCAGCATGAGCGGCATCGTCAAATCGCATGGCTTTACCAACGAACCACTCGAATGGAAGGCCTGGCTCGAAGTCGTCGAACTGGACCAGGCCACGCCCGAGCAGATCGCGGTGCTCCAGGAAAGCCATCCCCAGGCCAGAACGTCCGACTACTACCGCTTTCTGGTGCACCAGCCGGAGATCCTGCGCCAGCGCTCGAGGGCGTTCAACGCCATCATGTATGCGCCCGGTGGCCTGTCGCGCGCTGAACGCGAACTGGGCGCCACCGTGGAGTCGCGCATCAACGGCTGTGTCTATTGCGCCTCGGTTCACGCGCAACGCTTTGAGCAACTCTCCAAGCGAAGCGACGTGATCGAGCAGGTCTTTGAAAGCCCGCTGTCGGCCGGCACCAACGAGCGCGAAAAGGCCATCGTCAAGTTTTCAGCCGAACTCACGCTGGAACCGGCGAATGTCTCGGTCGACAGCGTGCGCGGGCTGCAGCGCGCCGGCCTGTCGGCGCAAGAGATCCTGGACTTGATTCACTCGGTCGCCATCTTTGCGTGGGCCAATCGGTTGATGCTCAACCTGGGCGAACCGGTATTCCCAACACCGGTCGAAGCGACCTGAGGCGAGCCGTCGATCCGCCCCGCCGCGTCGCCCAAGGTGTCGCGCGCGCGAAGCAAACCATGCTGGGCGTTATTTGACCCGATCCACCCACGCGACGAGCTGAGCCACCGCCGCATCGCTCGCCGCCGCCAGCGCCTGCACGCCGCCGGGTGCATCGGGGGTGGGTGCAGGGCGCTCGA
>CAJDTV010000036.1_pt1 | contig 23139 bp, 21 predicted proteins | sample 7389921 | NCBI WGS metagenome assembly CAJDTV01 (sample SAMEA7055654, study PRJEB34461) | soil metagenome | biome: terrestrial ecosystem; feature: Peninsula; material: soil | place: Antarctica | collected 2016 | reverse complement strand
GTAGCTGTGCACCGCGTCGTTGACGTCGGTGCGCGCGCCAAGCGAGGTGATGATGATCGGCACCTTGTACTTGACGACCATTTCCATGTCGTGCTCGAGACGATCGTTGCTCTTGTGCACGATCTGGTTGATGGCGAACGGCGCGGCAGGCTTGTCGGGGTTGGCCTTGTTGTAAGCCGCCAGCGTTTCAGTGATCTCGGCCAGCCACTCGTCGAGCTGTGCGGCCGGTCGCGCATTGAGCGCCGGCATCGCGCCGACCACGCCGGCCTTGCACTGAGCGATCACCAGTTTCGGATTGCTGATGATGAACAGCGGCGAGCCGATGATGGGCAGCGGCAGGTTGGCGAGCACGGGGGGCAGCTTGGACATGGAATCTCCGGAAAAATCGATAGGAATCAAGAGGCTCGCGCGGGCAGCCGTGACGGATCTTTTTATATAAAAGAAGTGCCTGTAACGCCCGTCATACGGGCGCAAGCAGCTATCGATCATGTAGCTTTCGACGGATTCATCGCGGGCGCACGGCCGATCAAAACGCTTCCAGCGCGAGCGCCGTCACGCTCTGCGCGCCGTCGACGATGCTGTCGCGCAGACCGGGCACCTGGTTGAGGATGTGCTCGGCATAGAAGCGCGCGGTGGTCACCTTGGCCTGCATAAAGGCGACATCGGTGTTGTGCGACGCCAGTTCCTGCGCCATCAGCAGCGAGCGGGCGAGCTGCCAGCCAGCCACCAAGTTGCCCGCCAGCATCAGGTAAGGCACGCTGCCGGCGAAGACGGCGTTGGGCTCGGTCTTGACATGGCCAGCGACAAAATCGACCACGTCGACGAAAGCCTCGCGCGCCGCTTTCAGGCGCTTGCAGACGGCGAGCGCATCGGCGCTGCCCTGCTGGGCGAGTTCACCTTCGGTGGCTTCGATCTGCGACGCGATCACCTTGGCCACACGCCCGCCATCGCGCGCCGTCTTGCGCCCGACCAGGTCATTGGCCTGGATCGCCGTCGTGCCTTCGTAGATCGTCAGGATGCGCGCGTCGCGCAGGTACTGCGCCGCGCCGGTTTCTTCGATGAACCCCATGCCACCATGCACCTGCACGCCGAGCGAGGCGACGTCGAAGCTCATCTCGGTGCTGTAGCCCTTGACCAGCGGCACCATGAATTCGTAGAAAGCCTGATTCTGCTGGCGCGTGGCGACGTCAGGGTGATGGTGCGACGCGTCATAGGCCGCGGCGGCCACCGTGGCCATCGCGCGGCAGCCTTCAGTGTAGGCGCGCATGGTCATCAGCATGCGCTTGACGTCGGGGTGATAAATGATCGGCGCGCTGGCGTTGATCGAGCCGTCGACCGGGCGGCTTTGGACGCGGTCCTTGGCAAACGCCACCGCGCGCTGGTAGGCACGTTCGGCCATCGCGATGCCCTGCATGCCAACGGCGTAGCGGGCCGAATTCATCATGATGAACATGTACTCGAGGCCGCGATTTTCTTCGCCCACCAGATAACCCACAGCACCCGGACCGGCACTATCTGCAATGCTCGCCGCGATGCCGTCACCGTACTGCAGCACCGCCGTCGGCGAGGCCTTGATACCCAGCTTGTGCTCGATGCTGACGCAGTGCACGTCGTTGCGCGCGCCCAGCAAGCCGTCCTTTCCGACAAGGAACTTGGGCACGACAAACAGACTGATGCCCTTGACGCCGTCGGGCGCGCCCGTAACGCGCGCCAGCACCAGATGCACGATGTTCTCGGCCATGTCGTGCTCACCGTAGGTGATGAAGATCTTGGTGCCGAACACCTTGTAGTTACCGTCCGCGGCCGGTTCGGCGCGGCTGCGCACCATCGCCAGGTCGCTGCCGGCCTGCGGCTCGGTCAGGTTCATGGTGCCGGTCCACTGCCCGCTCACCAGTTTCTCGAGGTAAATCGCCTTCAGGTCATCGGAGCCAGCCGTCAGCAGCGCTTCGATGGCGCCGTCCGACAGCAGCGGACACAGCGCAAAGCTCATGTTGGCCGAGTTGAGCATCTCCACGCAGGCGGCGCCGATGATCTTGGGCAAGCCCTGGCCGCCGAAATCCACCGGGTGCTGTAAGCCCTGCCAGCCGCCAGCCGCGTACTGCGCAAAGGCGTCCTTGAAGCCGGCAGTGGTCGTAACCTCGCCATCCTTAGGTTTCCAGCCCGGCGTCTTCGAAGCCCGGCAGTTGCGCCACTTGCGCAATGTCGGCGAGGTGTTCGATGTCGAACAGCATGTCCTTGATCGGGGCGATATAGCTCATGATTGCCTCCTCAGGCGAATGGGATTCGGATGCGAAAAGGGCATCGTGAACGATGCCCCCTGCCCCTTCAATGTCAAGCGGCGACCAGCCTCAGAGCGCTGCCACCAGTTCCGGCACCGCGACAAACAGATCGGCCACCAGGCCGTAGTCGGCCACTGAGAAGATCGGCGCTTCCGCGTCCTTGTTGATCGCGACGATCACCTTGGAGTCCTTCATGCCGGCCAGGTGCTGGATCGCGCCCGAGATGCCGGCGGCGATGTACAACTGCGGTGCCACGATCTTGCCGGTCTGCCCGACCTGCCAGTCGTTGGGCGCATAGCCCGCATCCACCGCGGCGCGGCTGGCACCCAGGCCGGCGTTGAGCTTGTCGGCCAGCGGCGTCAAGATTTCGTTGAATTTCTCGGCGCTGCCCAGTGCGCGACCGCCCGAGACGATGATCTTGGCGGCGGTGAGTTCGGGGCGGTCATTCTTGGCGATCTCGCGGCCGACAAAGCTACTCTTGCCCGAATCGGCCACGCCCGGCGCGTCCTCGACCGTGGCGCTGCCGCCCGTCGCGGCAGCGGGATCGAAACCAGTAGTGCGCACCGTCACAACCTTGATGGCGTCGCCGCTTTGCACGGTGGCAATGGCATTGCCGGCGTAGATCGGGCACTCAAAGGTGTCGGGGCTGTCGACCTTGGTGATGTCGGAGATCTGCGCAACGTCGAGTTTGGCGGCCACGCGTGGCGCAACGTTTTTGCCGTTGGCGGTGGCCGGAAACAGGATGTGGCTGTAGTTCTGCGCGATGGCGAGCACCTGGGCGGCGACATTCTCGGCCAGGTTGTCGGCCAATGAGGCGCTGTCGGCGGCAATCACCTTGGACACGCCCGCGATCTGCGCGGCAGCCTTGGCGGCCTCCTGGGCGTTGGCTCCGGCCACCAGCACGTGGACTTCGCCGCCGCAAGCCAGCGCAGCGGTCACGGTATTGAGAGTCGCCGGCTTGATGCTGGCGTGGTCGTGTTCGGCAATAACAAGTGCGGTCATAAATTCACCTAATCAGTTGGGGAAAGAGCAAGTGGCGTCGCCCTTGGTCTGTCCCACAATGTTTTCAAATTACCTTGGCTTCGTTTTTCAGTTTATCCACCAGCGTGGCGACATCGGGCACCTTGATGCCAGCACCACGCTTGGGCGGCTCGCTGACCTTGAGGGTCTTCAGGCGCGGCTTGACGTCCACGCCCAAGTCTTCGGGCTTAAAGGTGTCGATTTGCTTCTTCTTGGCTTTCATGATGTTGGGCAAGGTCACGTAGCGCGGCTCGTTCAAGCGCAGGTCGGTGGTGATGACCGCCGGCAGCGAGAGCGAAATGGTCTCCAGCCCACCATCGATTTCGCGGGTCACGTTGACCTTGTCGCCGGCCACCTCAACCTTGCTCGCAAAAGTGGCCTGCGGCAAATCGGCGAGCGCGGCCAGCATCTGGCCGGTCTGGTTGGCGTCGTCGTCGATTGCCTGCTTGCCCAGGATGATGAGGCCGGGTTGCTCCTTGTCAACCAGCGCCTTGAGTAGCTTGGCCACGGCCAGCGGTTGCAGCTCTTGGGTAGTTTCAACCAGGATGGCGCGATCGGCGCCGATGGCCATCGCGGTGCGCAGCGTTTCCTGGCACTTGGCGTTGCCGCACGAGACGGCGATGATTTCGGTCGCCACACCCTTCTCTTTCAGGCGCACCGCCTCTTCGACGGCGATCTCGTCAAAGGGGTTCATGCTCATCTTGACATTAGCGATGTCCACGCCCGTGCCATCGCTCTTGACGCGCACCTTGACGTTGAAATCGACGACCCGTTTGACCGGTACCAGAATCTTCATTGGCTTGACTCCAAGGGGTGAGGGAAAGAATGAGCTTTGTCGACCATGCCGACGATTTTAGAGGCCGGCCCGGAAACCGTCTGTCGCGTCCGCTCGATCGAATCTGCAGCGAAAAAAGAACGATCGTGCTTTTCTAAAATTATAGACCACACCGGCGTGGCTTTGTGGCGCTCCCGGCTCACAAATCGGCGAGGGCACGCACGTGAACTTCGACACTGCGCGCCAACGCATGCAGGTTGTAGCCGCCTTCGAGCACCGAGACGATGCGCCCCTTGGCCAAGCGGCGCGCCACATCGCGGATGCGACCGGTGATCCAGCCGTAGTCGTTTTCGTTCAGGCCCAGCTGGCCCAGATCGTCCTCGCGATGTGCATCGAAACCGGCACTCATGAAGACCATCTGCGGACTGAAGGCTTCCAGCCGGGGAATCCACATCATCTCGATCAGTTCGCGCACGTCCATGCCGCGGGTGTAGGCTGGCACCGGCAGGTTCAGCATATTGGAGGCCGGATGATCGGCGCCACTGAAAGGATAGAACGGATGCTGGAAGAAACTGACCATCAGCACACGCGGGTCGTTCGAGAAGATATTTTCCGTGCCGTTTCCGTGGTGCACGTCAAAGTCGACAATCGCCACCCGGTCGAGCCCATGGTGCTCCAGGGCATGAAGCGCACCGATCGCCACGTTGTTGAAAAAGCAAAAACCCATGGCCTGGTCACGGCTGGCGTGATGGCCAGGCGGGCGCACCGCGCAGAAGGCGTTTTCCAGCTGGCCGGTCAGCACGGCATCGGTCGCCGCAACGGCCGCGCCGGCCGCACGGCGCGCCGCCAGCAGGGTGTAGCGGTTCATCAAGGTGTCGGGGTCGATGGCAGCGTGATCGGGGCCGCCGGCCGCCACGTCAGCCACCAGGCGCTGGTGCAGCGCCTGCAGATATTCGACGTGCGCCGGGCTGTGCGCTCGCGTGATCTGCGCCAGCGTCGCCAGCGGCACGTCGCAATGCTCAAGAACGTCCATGACACCACTGACGAGCAGCCGGTCATGGATGGCGTCGAGCCGCTCCGGGCATTCGGGATGGCCGCGCCCCATCTCGTGCTTGCGGCAATCGCCGTGTGTGAAATAGCCAGTTTTGCCCATGGATTCGAAGCTCCGCAGCCGCCTACAGAACTTCGCAGTTGGCCTTACGGTATGGTTTGCATATGGATACAAAAATGGGCGTCGCTGCAAAGCTTGCCAGTTTGCTGGGTCAGCTTAACACGGTGATCGTGGGCAAACCAGCGCAGGTGCGCGACTGTGTGGCGTGCCTCCTGGCCGGCGGACACTTGCTGATCGAGGACGTGCCGGGGGTCGGCAAGACCACCCTAGCGCATGCACTTTCGCACACCTTCGGGCTGCAGTTCTCGCGGGTTCAGTTCACCGCCGACCTGATGCCGGGCGACCTGTCGGGCGTGGCGATCTACGACCGCGCCAAGCAGGACTTCGTGTTCCACCCGGGCCCGATCTTCGCGCAAGTGCTGTTGGCCGACGAAATCAACCGCGCCAGCCCCAAGACGCAGAGCGCATTGCTGGAAGCGATGGAAGAAAAGCAGGTCACCATCGAAGGCCAGACGCGCCCGCTGCCAACGCCCTTCTTCGTCATTGCCACTCAGAACCCGCACGACCAGCTCGGCACCTTCGCGCTGCCCGAATCGCAGCTCGACCGTTTTCTGATGCGCATCTCGCTCGGCTACCCGGATCGGGCGGCCGAGCGCGAACTGCTGGCCGGCGCCGACCGGCGTGCGCTGCTCGCCACGCTGCCGGCGCTGCTTACGGCGGGTGAACTGGCCGCCCTGCAACAGCGCGTGCAGCAGGTGCATGCGGCCGAACCGCTGCTCAACTACGTGCAGGACCTCGTGGCTGCGACGCGTTCGGGCCGCTGGTTTCTGCAAGGCCTCTCGCCGCGCGCCGGCATCGCCGTGCTGCGCGCCGCTAAAGCACAGGCGCTGCTGGCCAATCGCGACTACGTGGCGCCCGACGATGTGCAGGCCGTGCTGCCGCAGACCATCGCGCACCGGCTGACGCCGGTCAGCGATGCCGGTCGCGGCGCAGTCGAGCAGGTGCGTGCGATGTTGGCAGCAATAGACCTCCCATGACCCCCAAACCGCGCGAACTTCGTGTCGCTTCGCCACCCCTCCTCTTGCACGGGCCGTACCAGCAGCCCGGCAAAGCCGGTTCTGCGATATCTCTGGACTGGGCAACTGAGATGGCGCACTGCATGGCGCCGACTGGGCGGCACCGGTGATCGCAGCGCTGCGCCGCCGCATCGACGGCTGGTTTCTGGCGCGCCGGCCGCCCTCGGACACCCTTCTGCTCACCGAGAACAACGTCTACATCGTGCCCACGCGCCCCGGCTGGGTGCTGGGTGCCACCGTGCTGGTGCTGTTAATTGCGTCCATTAACTATCAACTCAATCTGGGCTACCTGTTGACTTTCCTGTTGACCGGCAGCGCGGTGGTCGGGATGTACGTGAGCCACGGAACCTTGCGTGGACTGGCTATGCATTTACTAGCGCCTGGCGCCCGCTACGCGGGCGCTGCAGCCTCTTTCCGCATCGTTTTACAAAATACGCGGCGGCGCACGCGCTACGGCATCGGGCTGGCGGTACGCGGCAGCGGGCAGTGGTCCTGGAGCGACGTCCCGGCGCAAGGCAGCGAGACGGTCGAAGTGGCCTTCAAACCCGAGCGGCGCGGCCTGCAGCCGGTGCCGACGCTGACGGTCGAAACACGCTTTCCGCTCGGCACCTTTCGCGTCTGGACCGTGTGGCGGCCGGCGGCGCACATGCTGGTCTACCCGGCGCCCGAGCCGCACCCCCCGCCGCTGCCGTCGGCCGAACCGCAGCCGGGCCAGCCCGGCACGCCGGTCACGACGGCCATCGCGGGCGAATACGACGGCGTCCGGGCCTATCGGCGCGGCGACCCACTCAAGCTCGTCGTGTGGAAGAAAGCGGCGCGGGCGCAGGCCACCGGCTCGCACGACCTGGTGAGCCGAGACGCGCAGCAGTCACAGCAGCACGAACTCTGGCTCGATGCACGGCAGACCAGGTTGACCGATCTCGAAGCACGCCTGTCGCGACTGTGCGCCTGGGTGCTGATGGCCGACCGGCTGGGCGTCGCCTACGGGTTGCGCCTATCCGGACGAGTGGTGACGCCGTCACAGGGCGAGACTCACAAGCGGCAGTGCCTAGAAGTGTTGGCCACATGCTGAGCGTTGGCAGCCGATGATCAAACTCTCCACCTTGCCGCGCGACGCTCGCGACACCCTGTTCCTGCTAACGGTGATCGCTCTCATTGTGCTGCCGCAAGTTGGCAACCTGCCCTGGTGGTGCAGCGCCCTCACCGCCGCCATGCTCGTGTGGCGCGGCACGCTGGCGGTGCAGGGCAAGCCGCTGCCAGGCAAGTGGTGGCGCATGGGGCTGCTGGCGGTGACGCTGGCTGCCACGCTGGCGACCTATCGCACGCTGCTGGGGCGCGATGCCGGCGTCACGCTGGTGGTTGTGCTGCTGGCGCTCAAGACCCTGGAGTTGCGGGCGCGACGCGATGCGTTCGTGATCTTCTTCCTAGGCTTCTTCGGGATGCTCACCAATTTCTTTTATTCACAGTCGATCCTGACTGCCGCCGCCATGTTGCTGGCATTGCTGGGGTTGCTCACGGCGCTGGTCAACGCCCACATGCCGGTCGGGCGCCCGCCGCTCGCGGAGGCGGCACGCACCGCCGGCACGATGGCACTGCTGGGCGCGCCAATCATGCTGGCGTTGTTCGTCTTTTTCCCGCGCATGGCGCCGCTGTGGGGCACACCAAGCGATGCCATGACCGGACGCAGCGGCCTGTCGGCCACGATGCGGGTCGGCTCCATTGCACATCTCGCGCTCGACGACAGCATCGCGGCGCGCATCAAGTTCGAGGGCAACACCGTTCCGCCACAAAGGGATCTCTACTTTCGCGGACCGGTGCTGGCCCGGTTCGACGGCCGCGAATGGACCGCCTTGCCACCCTGGGTGCGCGCCGCAACGCCGGCCAACTTGCGCGTACGCGGGGCGCCGGTGCGCTACGAGGTCACGCTCGAATCTAGCCACCAACCGTGGCTCTTTACGTTGGACGCAGCCCCCAGCGCGCCAGTGGTACCCGACTTCGACGTGAGGGCCACCCCCGACCTGCAATGGCTGGTAAACCGGCCAACGGGCAACTTGTTGCGCTACCGCGCCGAGAGTTACCCAAACTTTCGTAGTGGCCCGCTGCACAACACGGGCGAGTTGGCCGCCTACGTGGCGCTGCCCACCGGATCGAACCCGCGCACGGTGGCGCTGGCCGCGCAGATGCGCCGCGACCCTGCGCTGGCCGGTGCCGACGCAGCCGCATTGGTGCAAGCGGTGCTGCAGCGCCTTCGCACCGGCGGTTACAGCTACACGCTGGAACCGGGCGTGTACGGCGCCGACACCGCCGACGAGTTCTGGTTCGACCGCAAGGAAGGTTTTTGCGAGCACATCGCCTCGGCCTTCGCGGTGCTGATGCGCGCGCTGGACATCCCGGCCCGCATCGTCACGGGCTACCAGGGCGGCGAACTCAACAGCGTTGACGGTTTCTGGGTGCTGCGCCAGAGCGATGCGCACGCCTGGACGGAGGTCTGGCAGGAGGGCGTGGGCTGGGCGCGCGTGGATCCCACCGGCGCCGTTTCGCCGGGTCGCGTCGGCGGCTTCCAGCGCCTGTCGGCGCCACAAGGCCTGTTCGCTGGGGCCATTGGCGCCATGAGTCCCACCCTGGCGCAGAACCTGCGCGCGGCATGGGACGCCCTCAACAACGGCTGGAACCAGTGGGTGCTCAGCTACACGCAAAGCCGTCAACTTAATCTGCTCAAGTATCTCGGAGTCGAAACGCCCAGCTGGCAGGACCTGGTCCGCGTGCTGATCGCGCTGGTAGTTGGCGCCAGCCTGGGCGGGGCCGGCTGGACCCTGTGGTGGCGCAGCCGGCAAGACCCCTGGTTGCGCCTGCTCGGCCAGGCACGCCAGCGCCTGAAGCGGGCCGGCATCGACCTGCCGGCCAGCGCGTCGCCGCGCCACATGGCAGCGCGCCTGGCGGAGCACTTCGGCGCGGATACGCAGGCCGCGCAAGAGTGGCTGCTGCGCCTCGAAGCTCAGCGCTATGCCTCCGCGCCCGACGCCGAACTGCCGGCGCTGCGTGCGCAGTTCCGCCGGCTGAACTGGCCGTGCTGAAACCACTTGTGTCCACCGCGCTGGCGGCCCACCCGTCAACGGCACAATCACCTTATGCGACGTCTTCTCCAGATCGCTATCGTTTCGATAGCTTGTTGCTCCCTGCTGGCGCCGGTTTTAGCTCAAACACCCTCTAACACCCGAAGTAGCGCACCCCGCGGCACGCTCTATGCCACGCGTGACGACGCCATGCGGTTCGCCGACGACGTGGCGGCGCGGCGCAACCTCGACGTCGAATGGGTACGATCGGTCATCGGCCGCGCGCGGCTACTGCCCAACGTGCCGCGCCTGATGCTGCCGTCGGCCGTTGGCACGCCCAAGAACTGGCGCGTCTACCGCAGCCGCTTCATCGATCCTGTGCGCATCGCGGCCGGCGTGCGTTTCTGGCGTGCCAACGCCGACGCGCTGGCACGCGCCGAGGCCGAGTACGGCGTGCCGCCGGAAATCATCGTTGGCATCATCGGCGTCGAAACCATCTACGGTCGCAACATGGGGAGCTTCCGTGTGATCGATGCGCTGGCCACGTTGGCGTTCGATTTCCCGCAAGGCCATCCACGCGCTGCCGAGCGCCAGGCCTTCTTTCGCGGCGAGCTCGAGAGCTTCCTGAGCCTGGAAAGTCGCACCGCAGCCGACCCGATGGCGCCGCTGGGCAGCTACGCTGGTGCCATGGGCATGCCGCAATTCATGCCCAGCAGCATTGCCCGGTACGCGGTCGACTTCGACGGCGATGGCCGCATCGATCTGGTCGGCGATCCGGCGGACGTGATCGGCTCTGTGGCCAACTACTTCAAGGCCTTCGGTTGGCAGCCCGGTCGACCCGCCACCTTCCCGGTGCAGTTCGATGCAGCACGTTTGCAAAAGGCGATACTGCTGGCGCCCGACATCGTGCCGACATTCAGCGTCGACAGCTTCAGCGCCGCTGGCGTCATGCTCGAAGGCAGCGCGCTCGGCTACCCCGGCCTGCTGGCGCTGGTCGAACTGCAAAACGGCGACGACCCACCGACCTACGTGGCCGGCACCAAGAACTTCTACGTCATCACGCGCTACAACTGGTCCAGCTACTACGCGACGGCGGTGCTCGAGTTGGGGCAAGAGATCAAATCGGCAATGACGCCTTAGACAGCCGCCGTGACACCCAAAGCGCTGCTCTCGCACTGAGTCGCCACCCGGCGTGGGCTCGACACGCCAGTGCCCGAGCGCTGCAATGCGCCACGACTGATTAGTATTGGTCTGTCGGCGCTCGGCGCTCGGCGCGAGCCGTCGCCCTTCATCGACTACGTGCGCCAAATTCAGGCGGGAACCAGCCGCCACCATTCGGAGCGTGCCGCGGCACCCTGGCTCACTTCTTCCACGACACCCCACAGTACACCGGCAGTTCCCGCACCTTGCCGGAAAACGCGTGACAGCCACCGTGGATCGCGGCACACCATGAAGCTCGCATCGCCTTGCCAGCCCAGGCAGCGACTCACTTCGGCCAGCATCATTGCGGGCTGGCTCTGCATGAAGGTGAACGGCATCGGCAAACCGCTGCGCAACTGCTCCAGACCGGTCTGCGTAGCACGCCATGGACCGCGCAGACTGGCCACGCGCAAACGGGCGCCCACAGGCAGCGTCGCTTCCCCTGCCTGCTCCACGCAGCGCAGCGCACCATACATGGCGAGCTCGGCCCAGAGACCGACGCGGCGAGGCCGGTGGCCCAGGCGACGCGCCAGATCATCACGCCAGTCCGGTGGCAATGGATCGCCCCCGAAATGCGCAACGGTGCACCAGCTGACCGGCAGCGAAGCGTTCATCCTCATGCGCCGCAGTCCTGCAGCACCAGCGAAGCGTGGCCACCACCAAACCCCACGAAATTGAGCATGACGTGTCTCGGCCCCACTGGCGCGCGGGCGCACAGCGAAAGACCCAGGGCCTCTTCGAGCGGGTAGTCCATCTGTGGCCAAACCCCCGCCTCGAGGCAGCTCGTGAGCAATGCCAGTTCCGCAGCACCTGCGGCACCGAGCGTGTGGCCGATTGCGGACTTGAACGACACCAGCGGCGGCAGCGGGTCAAAAACTTGCTTGAGCGCGTCCACTTCGATGGCGTCGTTGACCCGACTGCCGGTGGCCTGCACCTTAATCAAATCGACATCGTGCGGCTGCAGTCCGCTGCGCTCCAGCGCCATGCGACACATGGACACCACCGCGTGCACATCGGTACCCGACGGATTGCGCCCATCGACCACGTTGGCAACGCCGGCGATGCGCCAGCGCGCGGGGCGAGCGCTCAGGTGCAGCGCCGCCACAGCCTGCCCGAGTACAAGCCCGTCTCGCTCGGCTCCGAAGGGCCGGATGTTGTCAGGCGCCAGCAAACGCATGGCGCCAAATCCGGCGACCGTAAAGCGGTTGCCCAGCTCCACGCCAAGCACCAGGGCGTCTTCGACGTCGCCGGTGCGAATCAGATCGGCCGCTGTCTGCACGGCATTGAGCGCCGATGTGCAGGCGGTGGAAACGGTGAAGACGGGTCCGCACCAGTCGAGCGCGGCGCCCACGCGGTCGGCCAGCGTCTGGACTTCACCAGAAAACGTCCGGTCATGCTCACGATATCCGATATCGAGCGACGACGACGCGACGAACAACGGTGCGGTGCTTGGCGTGCCGGCGCCGCCTTGCGCCACCACGCTGCGCACCGTCATATCGGCGTGCTCGAGCCAGTTGCCGTCTTGCCCGGACAGCAGGTAGACCGGCCAGCGCAGGCCCATTTCCCCGGCCGGGGTCGGGCGCGTACCACCGCGCCGCAGCGCCGCCAGCGAAGTCGGCACATCAGGGCCGAGTGCACAAGCCAGGCCGACACCAGTGAGGTAAACGTCGCTCATGCGCCGCGTTGTTGCAGCAAGTACTGCGCCCGGTGGGTAATGGAAGTCAGCGCACGATGCGTTTCCTTGCGGTCGGGCATGCGCACGGCCAACGGCGGCAGCAAGACCTTGATGATGGGCCTGAGCCGCATGCGGGGGGCGAAGTCTTCGTCGCCACTCCGCAAGAGCGACGCCAGCGGCGGCCGCTTCATGTGCGCCAATTCCGGGAAGGCATCGCAGAAGCTCAGCAACGGCCACGGAAACGGAAAGACCGCTGGCTGATGCAGTGTTTCGACGTGCAGCGCGATGTGCGGCGCGGCCCGTAACGGCGCGACGAACTGCCCGCTGACGGCACTCAACTGCGCGCTCCGGGAATCAAGCAGGACCAGCAAGTGCTTGGTCCCTGGTGGCGTACTCGGTGGAATGATGGTCACAGAAGAGTGCGCAGTGGGAAACCTCAAATGTAGGCGAGCCAACACGACGCAAATCGTATCCGGCGCCGACTCGACTTCCAGCGGCGCTCACGGGGAAAAACATTGGCGCTCGGTGAATCAGTTGCCGATCGTGTCGCGCGTCACAAGAATCTTGAAAACCTCGGTCGCGCGCTATCACTTGATTAACATTTAGAGACATTCTCTCGATACCCCTGTTCCGCTCTTTCTACGAGGCATGTCCCATGCCATCGGTCCTACCCAATCTTGACCGTCTTTCCGGCGCGCCATCATGCAACGGTGACGTCGCGAGTGGGCACCGCGCGGACGGCCTCTTACCATATCGCTCATGAGTGCCACCTCAACTCCGGCAGATATGTCACTAGCGCGTGCCGTTGGGCTCGTCAATGCGGGAGATTCCGTTGCTGCGCGCGCGCTATGCGAAAGAGCACTACAAGCGCACCCGCGCCAACCAGGGCTGCTGCAGCTGCTCGGTCACATTTACCTGCAGCAAGACAACCCGCAGCGAGCCGCGCAATGTGCGAATGCAAGCCTTGCACTGCGCCCCAATCATGGGCCGACACTGTTGCTGGCGGGCGATGCGGCACGCGCGCTGGGCGATCTGCTCGCCGCGCTGAAGCTCCACGAGCAGGCATGGCGTCAGTATCCCCAGCGTGCGGATGGTTCGTATACGCTCGGCTTGACGCTCCGCGCCGCACAGCGCACGGCTGAGGCTGAGCAGGTACTGGTGCGGACGGTGGCATTGGAGCCTGCGCGGGTCGATGCATGGTTCGCGCTCGCGCTCGTGCAGCAGGATCTGCGCGACTACGCCGGCGCCGAAAAATCGCTGCGTCAGCTTTTGCACATCGCGCCACCGCGCGCCGAGGTGGAACTGAACCTTGGGATCGTCCTGCAGGAATCCGGCCAGTTCGATGAGGCGATGAAAGCCTATGGCCGGGCTTTCCGCATCAACCCCGAAACCTTTGGCCGTATTGCCCATTCGCTGGCGACGCCGAATACTGGCTGTCTCTGGCTGAACCTCGACGACTTGCGAGCGACGCTGGCTGTACAGCCCGGCTGAGCGACCCAACCTGCCGGACCATGGAGCTCCCCGGAGCGCGGCGTCAGGGCGCATCGGGCTTGCGGCGATAGCTCTTTCTGTAAACGCCAGGCCCGGCGATGATCTTTGTCGCCAACGATTCGTAACGCGCGATATGCGCGATCGACATCGGTTCGCACTGCAAGGTCAGAGCGGCGCGCGATACCGTAAAGCACTGCGCAATCGGCGTGCCGCGCGGCAGCACGCCGCAGAAATCAGGATCGATCCAGACTGCCGGAAAGTTGATGCCAACCTCATTAAACCGATCGGCGTCGACCAGACCGGTCAGCAATCTGAACGGTAGATCCTCACGGTTGACCGGGTGCACCGCCATCAGCGAGAAGCCAGGCTCGAGCTCAATGGTCCAGAAGCTGTTGAACTTGAGTGCGGACTGCCTGCCATGCGCCAAAGGCGAGCCGGCCAATTGTTCGGGCACATGAAAACTGAGCGGCGCGCGCGGATGGCTGGTCAGCGAGAGTGGCGGCAAATGCCAATCCCAGCTGAATCGGCCTGCCTCGACCGCCACGTCGCACGGCAACGGAATAACGAAGCCGTGCGACATCGCATCGACGAACGGCGGGCATTGCTTCAGTGTGCGAATGCTGCGCGAGTGCACCGGTGAATCAGCGCGTGGCGCCATGGCGCGCAACCATTTGGGTAGTGCCGTCTTCGCAAGGATGGGCCGCGGCAGCAGTTCGACCAGCGCTGGATCGCAACGAAAAATGACCTTCATAAGGACCGAATCGTAGTCGCTACGCAGGCGATAAGGCGCCGCGACGAATTCATGAATTCGACGCGGCGTATCGGCTCACAGTTGGAGCATCCATTTCGCGCGGATTGTCACGCGCGAAACCCCGCAATCAGCGAACCTTACCCGCCTTCCAGGCATTGAGCAGGCTGTCATAGCCTACGGTTTCACCCTTGGGCTTCTCGTTGGCCAGCTTCTTCCACGGCGCTTCCTTGTCCGAGAGCCACTTGTCAGGCGAACTCTTCGGGTTGAGCTTGGGCGCGCAATGCGCCATGCCTGCGCGTTGCAGGCGCGCCATGACGTCGTCCATTTCGTTCGCCAGGTTGTCCATCGCCTTTTGCGGCGTCTTCTCACCGGTCACTGCTTCGGCCACGTTCTTCCACCACAGCTGCGCGAGCTTGGGGTAGTCGGGTACGTTGTTGCCGGTCGGAGTCCACGCCACCCGCGCCGGACTGCGATAGAACTCGATCAGGCCGCCGTAGTTGGCGGCGTTCTTCGTAAAGAAGTCCGATCGAATGTCACTGTCGCGGATGAAGGTCAGGCCGACGATCGACTTCTTGAGCGAGGTGGTCTTGGCCGTGACGAATTGCGCGTACAGCCAAGCCGCTGCAGCGCGATCAGGATTGTTGGATTTCAGGAACGTCCACGAGCCGACGTCCTGGTAGCCGTTTTGCATGCCGTCCTTCCAGTAGGGGCCGTGCGGGCCGGGCGCCATACGCCACTTGGGCGTGCCGTCGTCGTTGACGACCGGCAGGCCCTTCTTGACCATGTCAGCCGTGAAAGCGGTGTACCAGAACACCTGCTGCGCGATCTGGCCTTGGGCGGGCACCGGACCGGACTCGCCGAAGGTCATTCCGGTCGCTTCCTTGGGTGCGTACTTCTTCAGCCAGTCGATGTACTTGGTCAGTGCGTAGACCGCCGCTGGCGAATTCGTCGCGCCGCCGCGCGACACCGACGCGCCGACCGGCGTGCAGTTGTCCGCCGCCACCCGGATGCCCCATTCGTCGACCGGCAGGCCATTCGGGATACCCTTGTCAGCCGCACCCGCCATCGAGAGCCAGGCATCGGTGAAGCGCCAGCCCAGCGACGGATCCTTCTTGCCGTAATCCATGTGGCCATAGATCGGCTTGCCGTCGATCGTCTTTACATCGTCGGTGAAGAACTGGGCAATGTCCTCGTACGCACTCCAGTTGATGGGCACGCCCAGGTCGTAGCCATATTTGGCCTTGAACTTCTCTTTGAGATCAGGCCGTGCGAACAGGTCGGCACGGAACCAGTACAGGTTGGCGAACTGCTGGTCGGGCAATTGGTACATCTTGCCGTCAGGCGCAGTCGTGAAGCTGGTGCCGATAAAATCTTTCAGGTCGAGACCCGGGTTGGTGTACTCTTTCCACGGCCCGGCCATCTGGTCGGTCAGCGCCAGCGCGGTGCCGTACCGGTAGTGCGTGCCGATGAGGTCAGAATCACTGATCCAGCCGTCGTAGATCGACTTGCCCGATTGCATCGACGTCTGCAACTTCTCCACCACATCACCTTCCTGGATGATCTCGTGATTGACCTTGATCCCGGTGATCTCCTCGAACGCTTTGGCAAGCGTCTTCGATTCGTACTCGTGCGTGGTCAGGGTTTCGGAGACGACCGATATCTCCTTCACGCCCTTCGCTTCAAGCTTTTTTGCAGCCTGGATGAACCATTTCATTTCTTCCATCTGCTTGTCCTTGGACAAGGTCGAGGGTTGAAACTCGTTGTCGATCCACTTTTTTGCCTCGGGCTCGCCAGCCCATGAGGCGTGCGCGCAGAAGGCTGCCGCCAGCGCAATGGCGGAATAACGCATCACTTTCATCACTGTCTCCTGATTGATTGCCGCCCCTTGAATTGAACCTCGCTCGACCCCGGGCGGCCGGGAGCCGGATTCGCCTGACTTGCTCCTGTTCAGCCTTTGCGCATGATGAGCGCCAGCACGCCCATTGAGAGCACAAAGCTGATCCAGATCGAAGGCTCGGCCTCCAGCCCCAGCCAATCCTGAAACTTCCCGGCCAGGCCGACAAAGCCCAGGTTGACATACGCGGCCGCCACCAAGCCGATGAAGAGCCGGTCGCCGCGCGTGGTATCCATCGGAAGCCAGCCGCGCCGCAGAGTGGTGGGCGATCGGATCTCCCACACCGTCATGCCGACCAGCATCAGGGCGATGCAGATAAAGAACACGGCCACCGGAGCGGTCCAGTACATCCAGCTGAACATCAAATTCTCCCCATCGCAAAGCCTTTTGCAATGTAGTGGCGCACGAACCAGATCACGATCGCACCCGGCACGATGGTCAGCACACCTGCTGCGGCCAGCGTGGCCCAGTCCATGCCGGACGCCGAGACGGTGCGCGTCATGATGGCGACGATCGGCTTGGCATTCACGCTTGTCAGCGTGCGCGCCAATAGCAGCTCGACCCAGCTGAACATGAAGCAGAAGAACGCCGCCACGCCGACGCCGGCCTTGATGAGAGGCAGGAAGATCGTGATGAAAAAGCGCGGGAACGAGTACCCGTCGATATACGCCGTCTCGTCGATCTCGCGCGGAATACCGCTCATGAAGCCTTCCAGAATCCACACCGCAAGCGGCACGTTGAAAAGCAGGTGCGCCAGCGCAACGCCCAGGTGCGTGTCCATCAGGCCGACCGTGCTGTAGAGCTGGAAAAACGGCAGCAAAAACACCGCTGGCGGCGTCATGCGATTGGTCAACAGCCAGAAGAAGACCTGCTTGTCGCCCAGGAACGAGTAGCGCGAGAAGGCGTAAGCTGCCGGCAGCGCGACACTGAGGGAAATCACCGTGTTCATGCCGACATAGATCAGGCTGTTGATGTAGCCCGAATACCAGGACGGATCGGTGAAGATGGTCTTGTAGTTGTCCCAAGTGAAGTGTTCGGGCAACAGCGAAAAGCTCGACAGGATCTCGCCATTGGTCTTGAAGCTCATGTTGACCATCCAATAGATGGGAAGCAAGGCGAAGACGATGTAGAGCAGCAGGAAGATGCTGCGCTTGTGGAAGCGCTCATCCATCGCAGGCCTCTATCAACTTACTATTGTTTTGATAGTCGCTTCCACGACATCCACGTGCGATGCAGGCCGATTTGGCTTGTAGATACTTCATTGCTCGATCTCCGCCTTCTGCGTGCCGACGCGCTGCATCCAGTTGTAGAGCACGAAGCAGAACACCAGGATGATCAAAAAGTAGATCAGCGAGAACGCTGCCGCCGGTCCGAGGTCGAACTGACCCACGGCTTTTTGTGTCAGATACTGGCTCAGGAAAGTAGTGGCATTGCCCGGGCCGCCGCCTGTGAGCACGAACGGCTCGGTGTAGATCATGAAGCTGTCCATGAAGCGCAGCAATACCGCGATCATCAACACACCGCGCATCTTGGGCAGCTGGATGTAGCGGAAGACCGCGAACTTGCTGGCGCCGTCGATGCGCGCGGCCTGGTAGTAGGCATCCGGAATGGAGCGCAGGCCAGCAAAGCACAACAGCGCCACCAGCGGCGTCCAGTGCCAGACGTCCATCACCAGCACCGTGAGCCAAGCGTCGGTCGAGTTGCCCGTGTAGTTGTAATTGACGCCGAGCTTTTCCAGTGTGTGGCCAAGCAGACCGATATCGGCGCGGCCGTAGATCTGCCAGATGGTGCCGACCACGTTCCACGGGATCAGCAGCGACAGCGCGACGACCACCAGTACCGCGGACGACTTCCAGCCCTTGGCCGGCATCGACAGCGCCAGCGCAATGCCCAGGGGAATCTCGACCAGCAGCACGGCGCCGGAGAACAGCAACTGGCGCCACAGGGCTTGGTGCAGTTCGTCGTCGCGCATGACGGAGGCAAACCACTCGGTGCCGACGAACACGTGGCGCGTCGGCGAGATGATGTCCTGCACCGAATAGTTGACCACCGTCATCAGCGGCACGATGGCCGAGAATGCGACGCAGAGCAGCACCGGCACCACCAGCAGCCAGGCCTTCTGGTTCACGGGCTTGGTCGTCGTGCTCATGTCACCAATTCCTCGTGGCGGTAAAAACAACTGCGTTCGCCCACCACCTGCAACCACACCGTGGCCTGCACGGCAGGCCTCTCGGCGTCAGGTTGCAGGCGCGCCTTTATTTCGGTGTCGCCAGCGCGTGCGGTCAGCAGCAGATAGGTGCCAACGTCCTGCACCCCCAGCACGGTGGCAGGCACCGCACCCAGCGCATGCGGCGCGGCCAACTCAACGTACTCGGGGCGAATGCCCAGCTGCAACGCCCCCTCGGGCAAAGCCCGGGGCAACTCCCACTGCATGCCCGCCACTTCCAGTCGCCCATCAGCATGTAGCGCCGGCAGAAAATTCATGCCGGGAGAGCCGATGAAATGCCCCACGAAGGTGTGTTGCGGGCGCTCGAACAAGGCTTCGGCACTGCCGATCTGCACTGCCCTGCCGCGCGTCATGACCACCACTTCGTCGGCAAAGGTGAGCGCCTCGATCTGGTCGTGCGTGACATAGATGAAGGTCAGCTTGAGCTCGCGGTGAATCTGCTTGAGCTGGCGGCGCAACTGCCACTTCAGGTGCGGGTCGATCACGGTGAGCGGCTCGTCAAATAAAACCGCGGACACGTCGCTGCGCACCAGTCCGCGGCCCAGCGATATTTTTTGCTTGGCGTCGGCCGCCAGGCCGGTCGCGCGCTGGTTGAGCTGCGCGCTCATGCCCAGCATCTCGGCGATCTGGCCTACCCGTTGCTTGATCTGGTCGGCCGGCACTTTGCGGTTGCGCAGCGGAAACGCCAGATTCTCAGCCACGGTCATGGTGTCGTAGATCACCGGAAACTGAAAGACCTGCGCGATGTTGCGCTGCTGCGGCGTGGCCCGGGCCATGTCGACGCCGTCGAACTTTACCGTGCCCTGGGACGGCATCACCAGGCCCGAAATGATGTTCAGCATCGTGGTCTTGCCGCAGCCAGAAGGGCCGAGCAGCGCATAGGCGCCACCGTCGACGAAGTTCATCTTGAGTGGCAGCAGCGCATAGTCGCTGTCTTGCGTGGGGTTGGGCCGATAGGCGTGAGCCAGATCCAGTTCAATGTGCGCCATAGTGGCCTCCATCACGATTCATGGTGTCGCTCCACGCCACACCGGCGCTACGGCCAGGTGGCCGCTGCCGTCAAAAGCATAGGCCTGTGCGGCGGAAAAATGCAGCGTGATCGAGGTGCCGAGGTTGAACTGGTGAACGCCTGCGAGTTGCGAGACCAACTCGCCAACTGCGGTTTCCACATATACATAAGTGTCAGAGCCCGAAATCTCGGCCAGATCAACCCGGCCCGACAGCGCGATGTCACCCGCACGGGCTTTCAGGCCGAGCGCGTTGGCGCGCAGCCCGAGCGTGAAGGCACTGCCTGCCTCACTGCCCCGCGGCAGGTCCATGGGTATCACGGGCCCGCCGTCGAGACGCACGCCGCCCGCCACCGCACGCACAGCCAGCAGGTTCATGGGCGGGTCGCTGAAGGCTCGTGCCACGCGCAACGATTGCGGCGCGTGGAACACCTCGGCCGTCGGCCCGTACTGCAGCAACTCGCCGGCGTCCATGACGGCCGTGTGGCCGCCCAGCAGCAGTGCCTCGCCGGGTTCTGTGGTGGCGTAGATCACCGTCGATTCGCCGTGCGCAAACAGTTGCGTAAGTTCTTCCCGCAGGCCTTCCCGCAATTTGTAGTCGAGGTTGACCAGCGGTTCGTCGAGCAGCATCAGGGGTGCATTTTTTGCCAGCGCGCGTGCCAGTGCGACGCGCTGCTGCTGCCCGCCCGAAAGCTCGGCCGGCAAGCGGTCCAGAAACATTTCGATATGCAACTTTTCGGCTAGCGCGCGCACCTGGATGTCGATATTCTTCTCGCCGCGCAGCCGCAGCGGCGAGGCGATGTTGTCGGCCACGGTGAACGAGGGGTAGTTGATGAATTGCTGGTAGACCATCGCCACGTTACGTTGGCGCACCGGCATGCCGGTGACGTCGCGGCCATCGACGCTGACAGTTCCACTGGTAGGCGTATCGAGCCCCGCCATCAGCCGCATCAGGCTGGTTTTTCCGGCCTCGGTCGCGCCCAGCAACACGGTCACCGCGCCGCTGAGCGGTGCAATGCTCTGCTCGTAAAGCCAGGTATGGGCGCCCACCTTTTGAGTGACGCGCTCAAGATTCAATTGCATGCGGCCTCCGCGGTCGTACTCGCCGGTATATCGGCATGCGCTTGCAGCCAGTCGTCAACCTGCCCCGCTTGTGCGGCGGTGTAGTGCAGGCCCAACTTGGAGCGGCGCCACAGCACGTCTTGCGTACTCACGGCCCACTCTTCGCTTTTCAGGTAATTCAGCTCGCGCTCGTACAGGCCGGGTGCCACCTGGTGGCCCATGTCGGCCAGCGCCTGTGCATCGCCCAGCACTTGCACGATGCGAGAACCATAAGCATGCGCGAGGCGCAGCGCCAGCAGCTCCGGCAACCAGCCATAACGCTTTTGCACCACAGCGAGGAAGCGCTCGAACGCGATCTCGGGCCGCGTCGCGTTGCCGGACGCGCCGATCCAGCCCGACAGGTCGCCCCCGGCCATAAATGCGCCGTGCGTCCACGGTGCGCGCTCGCTTTGCGAGGCACCGAGCATGCTGCCGATCTCGTTGGCGGCGTCTTCGGCCAGTTTTCGGAAGGTCGTGATCTTGCCGCCCCAGACCGACAGCAGCGGCGCCGCTGCCGTGTTCGATTCGAGCAGGTAATCACGCGTGACCGCCGAAGGATCTCCAGATTCGTCGTCCAGCAAGGGGCGCACGCCGGCGTAAGTCCAGACCACGTCGGCCGGCGTGACGGGCGTGGCAAAGTAGCGGCTGGCCTGCTCACACAGATAGTCGACTTCGCCTTGCGTGATGCGCGCAGTGCCGGGCGCCGTGCCATGCAGTTCAACGTCGGTGGTGCCGATCAGGGTGTATTCCTGCTGATAAGGAATCGCAAAGATGATGCGCCGGTCCGCGTTCTGGAAAATGTAGGCATGGTCGTGAGTGAAGAGGCGCGGCACCACGATGTGGCTGCCCTTGATCAGCCTCAGGTGCCGGGTGGCCAGCGCCTCGCCCTGGGCGGCATGAGCCACCTCGCGCAAGAACGTTTCGGCCCACGGCCCGGTGGCATTGACCACCGCCCGCGCACGCACGGTTTGCGCCCCGCTCGCGCCTTCGAGCCGTGCGGTCCAGCCTTGCGCGTCGCGCCGGGCGTGAACGCAGGCGGTGTGGGTCAGTATTCGCGCGCCGTGTTGGCGTGCATCGAGGGCGGCGAGGACCACCAGGCGCGCATCGTCGACCCAGCCGTCGGAATACACAAAACCTCGCTTGTAGCCTGGCTTGAGCGCTGCACCGGCTTCGTGCTCGCGCAGGTTGATGGCGCGCGAACCCGGCAACATCTCGCGCCGCGCCAGGTGGTCGTACAGGAACAGGCCGATACGAATCATCCACGCCGGACGCATCGACGGATCATGCGGCATCACGAAGCGCAACGGCGCCATGATGTGCGGCGCGCTTTTGAGCAGCACCTCGCGCTCTTGCAGCGCTTTGCGCACCAACGAAAATTCGTAATATTCGAGATAGCGCAGGCCGCCATGGATCAACTTGGTCGAAGACGACGAGGTGTGCGAGGCCAGATCGTCCCGCTCGCACAGCACCACGCGCCAGCCACGCCCCGCCAGATCCCGCGCGATGCCACAGCCGTTAATGCCGCCGCCGACGACCAGCACATCGCAGCCGGTCATGGCCAGAGGCAGGGAAGAAGGATCGCTCACTGGGCTTGCAATTCGTAATGTTTGTGACTTGCGTCACAACGTATGTGAAATAGCGTCAAAACCTGTTCGAATAGTTTCATTTTGGTTCCTTACTGCGCGATTATGGCCAGTACTAACCCTAGTCAATATTCGTTTTGTTTCGAACTAAAGTGGATTACCACGCGTTTTTTTCTCCCTTGTCTTGAACTCCAACCCGCGCCAAATTAATCTCCTCGAGACGGTGCGTGCGCGCGGCTCGGTCACGGTGGAGGAGCTTGCCGAGATGCTTGACGTGACGCTCCAGACAGTGCGGCGCGACGTCCAGCGACTGGCTGACGCCGGGTTGCTGACGCGCTTTCACGGCGGCGTGCGGGTGCCCAGTTCGACCACCGAGAACATTGGCTACCGGCAGCGCGAAGCGCTCAACGCCGACGGCAAGGCGCGCATCGCTCACGCGGTGGCGGCGCAAGTCCCGAACGACTGTTCGCTGATCCTCAACATTGGCACCACCACCGAGGCGATAGCGAAGGCGCTGCTGCGTCATACGGGCCTGAGGGTGATTACCAACAACCTCAATGTCGCGGCCATCCTGAGCGGCAATCCTGACTGCGAGGTGATCGTGGCGGGCGGCACGGTGCGCGCCCGCGACCACGCCATCATCGGCGAGGCGGCGGTCGACTTCATCCGCCAGTTCAAGGTCGACATTGCCATCATCGGCATCTCGGGCATCGAGACCGACGGCTCGCTGCGCGACTTCGACCTGCGTGAGGCCAAGGTCGCCCAGGCCATCATTGCGCAGGCACGTGAGGTCTGGCTGGCGGCCGATGCGAGCAAGTTCAATCGCCCCGCCATGGTCGAGGTAGCCCGACTCTCCCAGATTGACCGCTTGTTTACGGATGCCGCGCCACCTTCGC